>WNGJ01039955.1_pt1 | contig 10320 bp, 11 predicted proteins | sample 5400611 | NCBI WGS metagenome assembly WNGJ01 (sample SAMN13153375, study PRJNA577476) | soil metagenome | isolation source: 40 cm soil or saprolite under Garry oak tree replicate 1 | place: USA:California | collected 2016-06-15
ACGCGCTCGTCGGTCGCGCGGATGATCTCCTCGACCCCGCGTGGCGGGTTGAGAAAGGTCACACCGCCGATGCTGGGGGTGGCTGGCGAGCCATCGGTCATGCGGAGGTCGAGCAGACCGGCGCGCAGCTTCTCGAGGACGATGCGAGCGGAGGCGGCGGTGGTCTCGGGTAGCAAGGCGATGAACTCGTCACGGCCGAGGCGCGCCACCACGTCGGTCGCCCGCAGCGCCGCGCGCAGGGCCACCGCCGCGGCGCGCACCGGCTCATCACCGACGCGGTTGCCGAGGTCGACGACCGCGACGCTGAAGGGATGCTGGTACCGGCGTGCCCGCTCGATCTCGGCGCCGGCCGCCTCATGGAATGCCCGGGCGTTCCGGACGCCGGTGAGGTCGTCGACACGGGCCAGCCGTCGCTCCCGGGCCAGCGAGCGGCGGAGGGCCATGATGGCCCAGGTCAGGCCACCTATGGCAATGAGGGCAAGGATGATGATCGGAACACAGGTGCGCAGAATTGCGATGCTCCGGTGGCAAGGCTGGTATCAAAGCTACACTGACGTTCGTAGACGGACAGCGCAGTTGTTATGCTAAGGTTTGGCACCACTTGAAGGGATCACACCGGCCGCGTACCAGCAAGGATTCACGCGGCATTCCTCCATCGCGACCCGGATTCGATACTGCGCGGTCACTCTCGGCGTGAATTGCAGCACCGGAAAGCCCTCGCTCGTTCGATCCAACGCAAGCTCGCTGTTCGCCAGTGTCGCAAGCACTAACCGAAGGCGCGAGCAATCCACGTCACAGACGCCGAAAATGGAGTAGGACACTCCTTCTCGGAGGGTGATCGTAAATGATGCGGACTCCTCCTGGTTGAGGGTTCCTTCCTTATCTAAGAGCGGGCGATCGCCAGCATGGGCGTGAACCACATTGAGTGCCCGTTGCAATTCGTCATGTACTTGTCTCGCCCATCTGTTTTGAGCTGAGCCCGCCGCTGGAAGGCCGATTGTGATCAGCATGAATCCGACTGCAACACATTTCGGGGCGGAGATCATCGAACCTGACGCCGCGACGCTGCGAGCGCGACCGCGCTCACCGCAAGCGCCGCGAGCAGCAGCGCCAGCAGCGTTGCGCCGAGAGGAGCGGCAGCACCCAGAGGGATGGGTTGAATGAACCGCCGTTCCCACTGCTCGGTCCACTCCCCCACCGGTTTCCTGAGTGCCGCGGCGAGTGCGGTATCGACCGGTAGCGACGAAGTCCAAAAAGTTTGGAAGCGGTCTCGCCCCACATCCCGCGCGACATCAGCCAGGAAACGTTCGCCCGGCAACAGGGGTTGTTTGCGCCACCAGCGCAGCTCGAGCCGCACGATCTCAGGGACTGGAATCACCCCGTCGTCATCGGCGCCATCGAGAACCGCCTTCCGGCACTCGTCGGGTCGGCCGGCGAGGCATGCGACAGTTACGGGACGGAGCGAGTAGACGCCGTCCCAGTACCACGAGTACCGGGGGTCGCCCAGGAGATTCAGCGATGAGAACCGCTCACCTGCGAGGCCGTGGGTACCGAGATAGAGCGCCACATCCCAGTTGCGGGCAGCGAGCCAATTGCGAACCGACCGACCTGGTGTCCCGTACGCCGCGTAGAACGCACACGGACCGAGTCCTGACTGGAGCCAGCGCGCGAGCCAATTAGGCTCGAGGTACCGGGGTGCGTGCCCAAGCAGGACCGCTGTCCAAAAATGATCGGCAGGCAAGAACGCCATGCAGGTCGTTCGATCGGTCGAGTCCGGCGTGAGAAAGGCCACGCCATTCTGGTTCGGGGTCGGACCCTGCGCGGACCCGGGCGCGCGCTCCAATGCGATCACGAGTGCTGCGCGCACTTTCGTTTCGCCGAGCCCCAGCGCGCGCCACATCGTATCCGCGACGGCCTCGACGGTTCGCACCGCAGTCGGGGAGAGTGTTGGTCCGCGGAAGATGATGGCCGGTCCGACCCTCGAGGAATCCCATTTCACGTGTTGACGATCTTCCAACAGATGCAGAGACGCGTCCGTCTCGCGCCATTCCTCAGCTACGGCCTGCGCGCGGCGACGCGCGGCCGTGGGTTCGGGCAAGTATGTCGCGAATCGCGGGCCGCGTGGCGCCGCCCCACGAGGCGGTACGTAGGCCAATGCGATCAGCGCGCATCCGCCGACCGCGCCGGCGATCCAGAACCTCAGGCGCGCCATCGCGAGCTCGAGAGTCCGCACGCGGCGAAGACAGTCACCCATCCCACCGCAACACCGATCGCCCACCACGGAAGCTCGACCGGCGCGGGCCGGGCGGCCAGAACTGCGCGGTGCCAGCCCGCCACCAACGAGTCCACGCTGATGCCGGCCGCCTCACCAAGGCGATCGGCGATCGCGGCCTCAGGATCTCGGAGCAGTCGACGATATGCGTCTCGTCCGCCCAAGCGGAGCGCATCGCGGACGAGCGAGACGCGCGCTGCGTCCGAGAGCGGCTTCGGGAGCACGCCGGCCGGCAGAGATCGCAAGAGTGCCGTACACGATGCGTCGCGCCCAGCCACGCACTCGCGAAGCGCTTGAGCACTGCCCCCATGATCGAAGAAATCCGCGAATGATCCGGCCACGACCGCACGTCGCTCCGGCGCGCTCGGGTACCACCGTTCCAGGTGGTTGGTGTCGCCTAGCCCCAGGGCGTCGATGCAGCTCGCAATGTCTCCCATGAAACAGCCACGCGCTGCCTGGGAAGGGGCGGTGACGAATTCCAAATAAACGCCCCCCAGATCCTCGCGCGGGTGGATCGATGGTCGGAGTACCCCAGTCAGCCACGCTTCCAGCGCCCGGTCTGGAGGCGCGATCGGCACGGTGGTCAATAACAGCGTAGTCGTCGATCGCGAGTCGAGATCCCACGGCACCTCGAGCCCCACGTGCAACACCGCCCGTCGCGCATTCGAGTCGGGGTCGACGGCGCGGATGAGGTATGGCCGCTCGGCAAGATCCGCCGCTGCGCTTCCATACAGACTATCAATGGCCGGCCACGCCAGCGCCGCCGCTTGGCGCAGTGGCAATGGTGATGCATTCGTGATAATGCGCAGCGCCCCAACCGCGATGGTGTCGCGGCCGATGGTCGCGCGCTCGCGCTCGAGACTGTCGGCGAAATTCGCGATCGCCACCGCTTGCTGCCAGGTCCGCAAGAGGCTATCGGCGCGAATTCGTAACCGATTGATTAACCGATTGATCAGCGTATCCTGGCCAAACAGCGGGGATGCCAGGACGCCGAGGATCATGAGGAGACCAAATCTCCTACACATCGACGAGCATCCATCTGCCGGTGAACACAGCCAGAGGCCCGAGCCCGTGAAGGAGAACGACCTGCGAGGTGCCGACGAGATCGAGTTGGAGATTCGCGATGCTCGCGACGACTTGCACGACAACCAGAGCGGCAATCACGCCGAGAATGATGCCAGCGGTTCGGGCGGTCCCCGCGGAGATCGCGAAGAACACTGCATAGGCGACGAGAACGGCGAGCGCGAAGCGCAGCGAAAGGGCGAGCGGGTAGGCCTGCAAACCGGATGGGATGGTCGCCGTTAAAGCGGCGAGCAGCGCACCCACTGACACGGCCGCGATCGGGACCGCAAGCAGCGTCAGGCCCGCCGCGAACCGCAGCAAGGCATAGCGCCACCGGGGCAATGGCAGCGTGAGGGCGTGAACGTGTCGCCCGCGATGGTCGGGCGCCCAGGTCGCGATCGCGACTAGTAATCCCAGGGCGGCAGCGAGCAGCGGATACAACGTCCCCCAGGACTGGACAGCACGAAGTAAATCCTGGGCTTGTAAAGCGCCCCGATCAGCGCGAGCGGCGCCCTGGAGTGACAGCAGCGGCAAGGCAAATCCAGCGAGCGTCCCAAGGACGATGATGAGACGTGTCCATTTCCACTGGCTATAGAGAACCGCTTTGAACATAGCCATGGTTACCGGCCTCCAGTTCGAAAACTGCGCAGCAATTCGACAAATCCGTCTTCGAGATCGAGGTCGACGATTTCGCGAACGGACGCGCCGATGCGATCAAAAAACGACGTCATGGTCGGCTCCCAATTGCTCACGACCCAAGTCTCACCGGATCCGTTCGAGGAATCACGTGCCAGGATCCTGAACGGTGCGTCGCTGATCACAGCGGGCGCGTCGGCGATCACAAGCCGTTTCGTGCCGTTTTTCATTTTCTCAAGAGGCACTTCGGTGACGAGACGACCTTCGTCCATGACCGCGACCCAATCACACACCCGCTCAAGCTCGTGCACGAGGTGGCTCGAGATGAAGATCGTGGCGCTGGACTCGGAGACGTAGGTGATCAAGGCCGCAAGAATGTCGCGACGGACTACCGGATCCAGCCCATCCGTTGGCTCATCCAACACAAGCAGGTCGCCCCGCTGGGCGAGCGCCAGCAGAATCATCAGCTTGGCTTTTTGACCTTTCGAGAGGCGTCCGAAGAGTCGTTGCTCGTCCAGCTGGAATTCCTTGGTGAGCAGCGCTGCGCGCGCTGAGTCCCACCGTCGATAGAATGCCGACTGAAACCGGATGAGCTCGGCGACGGTCAGCGTGGGATCGAGATGTGGCTGCTCAGGCACATATCCGACGCGCTCGAGAATGCGGGGATGATCTTCGGGCATCCTATCGCCCAGTACTGTGATGCGTCCGCTGAGAGCGCGCAGCAGTCCGAGGATGAGACGGATCGTGGTGGTCTTGCCCGAACCGTTGGGACCGAGAAAACCGTAGATCGATCCGGACGGCACGTGAAGAGTCAAGTCCTGGATCGCGAACGCCTTCCCGGCGCGGTAGTGCAAGCGTTCGATCTCAATCGCGTGTGTCATGACGTCCTCACTCCGATCTCCGTCTCGATCGCCTGTTGCAGCTCTGGCAGCGAAACGCCGGCGCGCCGCGCTTCCGCGACGAGCCGGCGAACCAGCCTCACGGCGTGCTTCGACCGTTCCTTCGAACGCCGGCCGGGAGCGAGCTCGCGCACAAACGTCCCCGCGCCGTGCCTGATTTCTACGAACCCCTGCGACTCAAGCTCGCGGTACGCCTGAATGACGGTGGCGGGATTGACTCGGAGCTCAGCGGCGAGTTGGCGAACGGACGGGAGCGGCGCGGCGCTCCCGAGGGCGCCGGTCGCAATCGCCAGTCGCACGCGTTCCGCGATTTGTGCGTACAGAGGAGTGGGACTCCGTGCGTCGATGTCGTGAAACAGGTTGGCGCCCCAAGATTCACTGTATTGCTACAGTAAAACAGTTGGCCGGGCAACGCAAGCAGTCGCGCCACCCCGAGCGGGCCTATAGGTTAGGACGGAGTCAACTTTCTACGAGGTTGGTATGAGCGAAAAGCAGGCTTTTCTCGACGCTTGGGACCGCGAATCAGCCACCACCCTGAAGGTGCTCCGCGCGTACCCAGGCAACAAAGAGGACCTCAAGCCGCACCCCACCTGTCGCAGCGCCAAGGATCTCGCGTGGACGTTCGTGTTCGAAGGCGTTGGCGGAGCGCAGGCCGTCCAGGGCGAGATGAAAATGCCGCCGCCGAACATGCCGGCGATGCCCGCCAATTGGCAGGGCATGGTCGGCGCGGGGACAATTCTCGGTGTATCTGCGGATGGCCGGCGGTAAGGTGCCTTCGATTTACGGTCCGTCCGCCGACGAGAAGTGGATGTGAGTTTGCCGTTCTAAAACGGATAGATAGCCGCGGCACTGATCGCTATGTTGAGCACGTGACCAGTGCCGCTGTCATTTCCCCCCCCTCGGGTAGCGATGAGCGTTGGCGCGCGGTACTCGCGCGCGACCGGCGCTTCGACGGAGCGTTCGTGTACGCCGTGCGCTCGACGGGGATCTACTGCCGCCCCTCGTGCGCCAGCCGCCGGCCGCGCCGTACGCAGGTCACGTTCTTCCCGATTCCTGAGGCCGCCGAGCGGGAAGGCTACCGTGCGTGCTTGCGGTGCCGTCCCGCGGAGGCGAAGAGCACCGATCCCGCGGTGGCACTGGTGCGCGACGCGTGCCGCGCCATCGAGTCGGGTGCAGTCCTTGCGACGCGCCCGCAGCAGCTGGCGCGCGCCTTCAAGCGAGTGCTTGGCATAACGCCCAAACAGTATGCAGACGCGCGCCGCGTGACGCGCTTCAAACAGGAATTGAAACGGAGGAAGCACGTGAGTCCCGCACTGTATGAAGCCGGCTACAGCTCGTCGAGCCGTGTCTACGAACGCGCTCACGAGCAGCTCGGCATGACGCCCGCCACGTACGCGCGCGGTGGTGCCGGCATTGGCATCGCCTACGTCACGGTGGCGACGTCCCTCGGGCGACTGCTCGTCGCCGCCACCGAGCGTGGCGTCTGTCGTGTCATGCTCGGCGACAAGGCCGAGGCGCTCGAGGCCGATCTGCTCTCCGAATTTCCCACGGCGCGTGTCGTGCAGGACCAGAGCGGGAAGCTCGCGGGCTGGGTCGGAGCAATTCTCGCGTATCTGGACGGTCGCGAACCGCACCTCGATCTGCCGCTCGACATCCGCGCGACCGCATTCCAACGACGCGTGTGGCAGGAGCTCCAGAAGATCCCGTTCGGGAAAACTCGCTCCTATGCGGAGGTAGCACGACGGATCGGTCAACCCAATGCGATGCGAGCAGTCGCGAGGGCGTGCGCAACCAACCCAGCGGCGCTGATTATTCCCTGTCACCGAGTAGTGAGAGAAGACGGGGACCTGGGCGGTTATCGATGGGGATTAGAAAGGAAGAGAGCGCTGCTCGATCAAGAAAGACTGTTCCGCACCTGACGAGCCTGCCACACGTGGCGGCGGTCGTGAGCGATGATGAACGCGAAGTAAGCGCCCAGCGGTAGCCGCAGCAGGCTGCTGACGGGCGAGATCGTCCGGACCTTGGCCAGATCGAGGCCGTCAGCCTGGCGCACGCGTGCAGCAAGTTGGTCGCGTATCGACAAGAACTCGGCTACGACGTCGGTGGCGCGATACGTCGCACCTACAGGCACTCTCATGATACGAGGCGCGCGCATCCGCCATTTGGGCGGCGGCTCCATCGAGCTGATCATCCAACGCGAGAACCAGCCGTAACGGAAGGGACCAGGCGCTAGCTGTCGCTTGGACCGTCCCTGGGCGATCGCGCGATCAAACGCCGGAAGCGTTTTCGACACTCCGACGTTGACATGCTGAAGACAGTCGGCAATCGACCAACGACCGGGGCCGGCGTGCCAGTTGAATTGGGCGTCTGTGAGACCGGCGGCGACCGCCCGGCCGTCTGCTTTAATCGCCTCGAGCTGCTCGAGCATGTGCTGAAGTTCCAAGGTCATCTGGTCATCCTAGGTGATCACCCAGTCTGTCGCGGTGGTCGCGGATCACATCACGAGCATGCGGTTTTTTTTATCGTCGCCCGATGCTGCAACACATTCGCGGGGCGACCGTCGCCGCACTCGTGCTCTTGCTGCCTGCCGGGTTGGGCGCGCAAGAGGTGGCCTACACGCTCGTCGTACATACGACGAACCCGATCGCGCACCTCAGTCGCGATCAGGTGTCGAAGATCTTTCTGAGAAAAATCACGTTGTGGGACGACCGTCAAGCGGTCCTGCCGATCGACCAGACGCCCGACTCACCCGTGCGCCGCTCGTTCAGCAAACAGATCCTCCAACGGACCATCGCCTGGGTTGAGACGTGGTGGCAGCAGCAGACGTTCGCGGGGGTCGGAGTCGCGCCGCCCGAGCGCAGGTCCGACCTCGAAGTCCTCGAGTACATCCGCAAGTATCCGACCGCGATCGGTTACGTCCGCGCCGACGTCCCGATCGGCTCAGACGTCAAAACGGTCACCGTCACACCCTAAGGCTGGCGGGGCGCGTCTCCTCCGGTGCTCGTCGTTGTCTCGCTGCCGAGCCGATGCTTCTGATACCAGCTCATCATGTACAGCTGCGTCCTCAGGAAATTCGACGGCTTGGAGCTCGTGCCGTGATACTCACCATTGAATCGCAGCATCACGACCGGAACCTTCAGCATCTTGAGCGCCGAGTAGTACTCCTCGGTCTGCGGCATCGGCGTGCGTAGATCGAGCTCGCCCGTCATCAAGAGGGTGGGCGTCTTGACGTTGCCGACGTAGGCGAGCGACGACTGCTTGATCCACTGCTCGGGCTTCTCCCAGAACGGCGCGTCGAAGAAGCCGTAGGTGAAGAGCGGCACGTCGGTCTCGCCTGCCATGCTCATCCAGTCGATCACGGGACAACGGACCGCCGCCGCGGCGAAGCGCGTGGTGTGGCCGATGACCCAGCTCGACAGCACGCCGCCGCCGGAGCAGCCACCCACGTACATCCGCTGCGTGTCGATGTAGCCGCGGCCGATGACGGTGTCGACTCCCGCCATCAGATCATCATAGTCCACGCTCGGATACGCGCGCTCGATCGCATTGCCGAAGGTGCTGCCGTATCCGGTGCTGCCACGCGGATTCGTGTAGAGGACCACGTAGCCGTTGGCGGCGAAATTCTGGAGCTGATAGCTGAAGCCCACGTTGTACATGCCGTGCGGCCCGCCATGGATCTCCATGATCAGCGGATATTTCTTGCTCGCATCGAACCCCGGCGGCTTGACGATCCAGCCCTCGACGCGCGTGCCGCCGGTCGATGCGTACCAGATCTGCTCCACGCTGCCGAGCTTGATGCCTTCCAGCACGTCGCCATTCACGTTCGTGAGCCGTGCGATCGGCTGCGCGCGCTTGAGGTTAAAGCGCACCACGTCGGGCGGATCATTGGGATCGGTGCGCGTTCCCACGGCATTGAAGTCGCGCGACACCGACGCGAGCGACACCATCTGAACGCCGTCGGTGACACGACGATTGCCGCCGTGCAGCCCCGCGAAATACACGTTGCTCGTTCCCTGCTCCGCGAGCGAAAAGAAGACGCCACTCCCGTCGGGACTCCAGCGTAGCGCCCCGGGATCGCGGTCGTACGTCGTGAGCGCCCGCATGCCGCTGCCGTCGATTCCCACCACCCAGACTTCATCGGCGCGATAGGACTGCGTGCCGTAGTCGTGGCCCGTGAATGCGACGGTGCGGCCATCGGGTGACACGATCGGATTCGACCAACCGCCCTTCTTCGTCACGAGCGGGCGGATGGCCCCACGCTTCACGTCGACCGCGTAGAGGTACGACTCGCGATAGCGGTAATCGGCGTCTGCATCGCGCAGGCCGTCGAACACGATCGTCCGGCCGTCCGGCGTCCAGTCGTAGTTCGGCCCGCTGCCCAGCTCGCTCGTCGAGTACTCGCCGCTCGTGAGCTGGCGTGGCGTGCCGCCCTCCGCCGGCACGAGAAACAGCTGCGTCGTTCCCTGCTCGACGTAGCCGATGCGGTCGCGTCGATAGTGGAGGCGATCGACGATGCGCGGCGCCGGCGTCCATTTGGCACCCTCCGGCGCGGCCGGCATACTGATCTTCCACGGCGTCTCGCTCTTCACCAGCATCGTGAACGCGAGCGACTGACCGTCGGGCGACCAGCTCAAGTTGGAGGGATTCTCACTCACGCGCGTGACTTGCGATGTCGCGCCTTCCGCGTCCATCCAGCGCACAAAGATTTGCGTTCCCTTCGGGTCGCCGTCGGCGAAGTACGCGATCCTGGTGCCGTCCGGTGACCAGCGCGCATTGGAGCCCTTGACGAGGAACCGGTTCTTTGAGCCGTCGGCATTCATGATCCACAGCCCTGAGTCCCACCGGTCCTCGATCTTGTTCACCCAGCGGCGGGTGTACACGATCTGCAATCCGTTGGGAGAGATCTGCGGATCGGAGACCTGCTCCCAATCGAGATAATGATTCACGGTGAGCAGAGTGTCGGACGCTGTTTCCTGAGCGGTAGCCGCGGATGGAACGACGAGGAGCGCAGCCAGGAACACGGAACGCATAAAGCCTCCGCGAAGCGAAAGAGGGGATGGTTAAGCTAGTCCTTGGGGACGCCGGTCAGATAGGTGCCGCGCAAAGGTGACCAGCCGCCGCGGATTTCGCCGATGTCCCAGTCGTAGCTGTCCAGCCCCGCGACTAAGCCGCGCAACTCCGCAGGCGAGTAGGCGCGCAGACAGGACACCACGCCGTCGAACGTTCCGACGAGCGGCAATACAGGCGGCAGGTACGTCCATGCGAGGCGCGACCAGCGCCAGGGCCGAATAAACGGAACCGCGGCAAGGGTGCCGAGCCAGGTGAATGCGATTACCGCGATCTCGCGCGGTGCACGCCGCGCCGCTTCGAAGACCGCGATCCCCTGCCGCCGCCGCACGGCGTCCTCGAGGATCGCGCGCGCGTCATCCGGCCGGAAATGGTGGAACGAGG
>WNGJ01075601.1_pt1 | contig 10320 bp, 13 predicted proteins | sample 5400611 | NCBI WGS metagenome assembly WNGJ01 (sample SAMN13153375, study PRJNA577476) | soil metagenome | isolation source: 40 cm soil or saprolite under Garry oak tree replicate 1 | place: USA:California | collected 2016-06-15
GAGGTGCGGCTGACGGCGAGGCCGGGGATGAAGTGGTCGACGTTGCTGCCGACCGGGTCGAGCGGGATGCGGCTGACCGGCGACCAGGTGGTGCCGTCGGCCGAGCTGCTGAGCACGATGTCGTTGGCGGTACCGCCGGGTTCGAAGCGGTTGTCCTGCCATACGACGTAGACGGTGCCGTCGCGGTTGATCTCGGCGGAGGGAAGCTGAGAGGTGCGTACCCCGGGGACACTGTGGGCCGATCTGGTCGAGATCTGCACGGAGGCGTTCCAGGTGGCGCCACCGTCATCGGAGCTGAAGGCCCGGATACCACCGAAACCTTCGAACGGGACCACGACGCGGCCGCTGGGCTGCACGACGGGCTGGCCGCCAAGACCGTGAATGTGGTCGGCGGTGGGCGTGGGCGGACCCCAGCTCAGCCCGCCGTCGGCCGAGGTGGACATCAGCTCCAGGTCGCCGCTGCTGGCGTTGTCGAACTCGGTGTAGCAATGGCCGTAGAACGGGCTGGCCGCGGTGTTGTCGCAGGCCGTCCAGTTCTTGTCGTAGAACACGCCGGTGGCCGCGACCGTGACCGGGGTGCCCCAGGTCAGGCCGCCGTCGGTGGAGCGACTGACCATGACGTCCACGATGCCGCCGCCGGAGAAGTGCGCGCCGAGCCAGGAGATGATCCACACGTGGTCGCGGGCGTCGTAGGCGACCGACGGGTCGCTGACGGAGAAGAACGGGCCGGGCTGCTTCGCTTCCCGGCTCGTGCCAGGCAGGAAGCCGTGGGTCCACGAGGCGCCGCCGTCGCTGCTGGTGGCCCAGCCGATATCGGTGGCGCCGCCATTGAATACGCGGCCGGTCTGGAACGCGGAAACTACGGTCGAGCCGAAGGTCAAGGTGTCCGGCTCGACCTCGGTGGCATGCTCGCCGCTGGGCGCGGTGGCCGGGGTATAGGGGTCGGCACTGACCTGCGGGACTCCGGGCTGCGCCGCCTGCGCCGGGGCGGGCACGGCGAACACCGCGGTCAGCGCCGCGGCGAGCAGCACGGCGGACCACCACGCGATGCGTGGCAACCGCGGCCGCGACAGTGCGGCCGGGCGGGCCGGACGTGCGTCGATGTGCAGGGACATGACTCTCCTTGCTGGATCGCGAAGAACGCTTGCATGGGTGAAACGGCGCTTAGGTGGCGCGCGCGGGGCGGCCGTACAGCTCCTCACGGGGCTGTACTCGTCGATTCCGCCGCTACGCTCGCTCATCGATGGCGAGCGCGACCCTAGCGGCCAGCGGCCGTCTCGGAATGGCCCGCGAGGATGGCGGGGACGGCCGGGGTGTGCCCGGGGTATGAGGCGGTAACGACCACCCGCATCTGGGCGCGCAGCCCACGATGGCGCTCGGGGCGGCCCACTCCTCGTAAGGGCTCTGGTGCGCCGAGCGGACCGGCTCGTTGCCAGGCCGCGCGCTGCCGTGCGCTCGGCGAGGCGCGCGAACCGTCGGTGAAGCCGGCCCCTTCCAACCCGCGGGCGGCAAGTCGTACGACACTGCCTACTGCCTAACACAACGCGGTGCCACAGTCCAGTTTGTGCACTCGGCCCAGTTTGCGCACTCAGCCGGCCGGCGCCCTCGGACCACTGATGGTGTTCGCGGCCGCCGGCGGCAGGTCAGCGCGATTCACGGCCGGGACCGGGATCGGCGGCGGGCGAGCGGCAGGACGAACCAGAGGCCGGAGAAGAGGCAGACAACGAAGACCGTGATGATCACCGCGAGTGCCCCCTTGTCCACGTAACTGACGACCAGCAGCACGGCGGCCGTGATGGCCAGGCCGACGGCGGCAAGGCCAGTGATCGCCATGATGTTGGCGTCCTTGACCAGTCGCTCCTTCTCATGCTGGCGGAATACGATCCGGTGGTAGGCAACCGGCCCGAGCAGCAGCGCGATGGAAATCACGGCCATGAGGATGCTGGCTATGTACAGCCCGCGCTCCGGATGAGTTAGCTTGACAAACCTGTTGGTGAAGGGAAGCGAGAGCAGGAAGCCGAATAGCACCTGGACGCCAAGGCCTGCTACGCGAAGTTCTTGCAGCAACTCCATCAGGTTCCGGTCGTCCCGCTCCGCCTCGGATTCACCCGGGCGGCCCGACGAGTTGGCTTCCTGCGGGCCATCCGCCGACTTCACCTGCTCATGTGCGTCCCCAGTCACGCGCAGCCTCCACTGATCAGGGCCCGACCGCGGGTGCCCAGGGTCGGCCGCAAGATGCAGCACTTTGAACCCGGCGCAATGGCCACCCTCCTGTATGCGGTAACCGACCTGTCGCTGGACCGCATGCACATCGCCACGGCGGGGCACCTGCCCCCCGTCGTCGCTCTTTCCGGGCTGCCCTCACAGCTAGCCGACATCCCGGCCGACCTGATGATAGGCGTCGAACACGGCGTGCGGCGGCAGGCGACCACCGTGAAAATCCCGCCTGGCGCCCTGCTCTGCCTCTACACCGACGGGCTCATCGAGCGCCCAGGCGAGCCGATCGACGACGGCCTAGCCCGGCTCTGCCAGGCGGTCGTGGCCGAACCACCGGACGCTGCCTGTGCCGCCATCATGGCGGCGATGGTCGGCGGCGAGCGGGCCCGCGACGACGTAGCGGTCCTCGCCTTCCGGCGCGAGCCACCAGACTCCCGCGACAGCGGCTAGCTTCCGGCACGACGCCGTGCTCGGGATGGGATGCCGCGCGCGCCTCGATGCATGGAAACCGCTCCACGAAACGGTCGGCAGGATCGTCGTGCGCCCCGAGGCCGTCCTGGAAACCCTGTTCTGGCGCGAGAAGACCATCGCACAGCGCCTACTTAACCTCGCCATCGACATCGAACGGGACCATCGTGCCGAGCGTGGCGAGGAGAGCCGGGCGAGGAGAGCGGTGGGTGGGGCGTGGCCGTACCGTAAACTTGATCGCGCACTGCCGAGCAGCCGAGCGGGAGCTTGGAGACATGAGATGGCTGATCGCCGCTATGTGGGACGTAGATGCGGTAATTGCCACCCAGGGCCATGCCCAGCCCGGTGACCGTGCTGGTAGGTCGCCGCGAGACGTTCAATGCTGCGCACCAGCTACGTAATCCGCGCCTGGCAGATGACCAGAACCTGAAGTTGTTCGGGAAATGTGTCAATTTGCACGGCCACAATTATGCGCTAGATGTCGTGGTAGCCGGAAAGATCGACGACGCCAGCGGCTATGTCCTGGACTTGAAGCGGCTTTCGGATGTCATATGCCAGCAGATCATCCAGCACGTAGACCACCGCAATCTGAATACCGACGTGCCGTGGCTGGAAGGACTTATCCCGACGGCGGAAAACCTCGCGGTGGCCTTCTGGGAAAGACTCAGGCGCGAGCTCCCCGAAGGCTCGCTGCGGTCAGTCAGAGTCTGGGAGACCGACAAGAACTGGGCCGAGGTCGGCGATCATCTCTGAGGACCCGGCCCGACTGGGCCGTCAGGTCCGCAGCCGCTACACGGCTGCGGACCTGCGGGTACTCACGCGCGATGAGATGCGGCGCTTCGCGCCTGACGGAGGCGGCGACCCGCAGGCCGACGTGACATTGGCCTGGGAACTGCTTTACCGGCTCGAGCCGGAGCTGTACGAGCGGATGGCCGGCGCCGAGCGCCTCCATCCGGCGATAATTGACTGGCTGCCGCGGAGCGCGGACCGGATTGTCGAGGTCGGTGCCGGCTCGGGGCGCCTGACCATGGAACTCATCGACCGGGGGCAGGAGCTAGTCGCTGTTGAGCCTGCCGCCGGCCTGCGCAAGATACTTGAGCGGAAGCTCGCGGAAGCCGATCATGGCCGCCGCGCCCGTGTCGTCCGGGGTTTCTTCGACGACCTGCCCGTCGCGAGCGGCTCCGCCGACCTGGTCGTCGCGTGCTCGGTCCTCACCCCCGCTCCCGGCCATGGCGGCGACGTCGGCCTGGCCGAGATGGAGCGGGTTTGCCGGCCCGGTGGCTGTGTCGCGATCATCTGGCCGAACAACATCGGCTGGCTTGCTGCCCGCGATTACCAGTACGAAAGCTTCGCCGGACCGATGTCCGTGGAGTTCGCGAGTCACCGCGAGGCCGTCGAGCTGGCTGAGGTCTTCTATCCGCGCGCCGTCGCGGAGGTCCGCCGCCGCGGCAGCCGGCGAGTCCCCTACGAGGTCCTGGGGATCAATCCGCCGCGCGACCTCGCCTTCAAGGTGATCACACGGTGAAGGTCGCCATCGTTGCGCCGCTCGTTTCAGCCATCAGGGAGCCGCAGGGCGGCGGCTCGCAGGCCTTCGTTTCCGACCTCGCACGCGGCCTGGTCAGCAGGGGCCACCAGGTCCACGTGTACGCCGCCACCGGATCGGAGATACCGGGCGTCACGGTCATCGATACCGGGGTCGATCCGAGATCTCTGGCGGCGACCCTCTACCGAGCCGCCGACCCATCGGGCCGACCCGGTATGACGTTATCCACAATCACGCCTTCGACGCTCCGGCGATTGGCCTCGCGACAGGACTGACCACGCCTGTCGTGCACACGCTCCACCTGCCGCCGGATGGGGCGGTCGCGGCGGCGCTGAGCAGAGCAGCCGGGGGCAGTCAGCCTCCGGCCGTGGCGTGCGTGTCCGAGTTCCAGGCGAGCACCTGGCGCGCGGTCACCCGAGTCGACGCGATCCTCCCCCCGTACGTGCCGACGCGTTCCGTCCCGTGGTCGGATGCGACAGGGTCAGGCGCTGTCTTCGGCGGCAGGCTGAGTCCCGAGAAGGGCGCCGCCGAGGCGATCGACATCGCCAGGGCCGCCGGAGCCCGGATCGACGTCTACGGCGACGTCTACGACGCGCAGTACGCGCGAGAACAGATCGGCCCCCGACGTGACTTGCCAGGTGTGGCGGTGCATCGAGGAATAGCGCGAACGGCCATGTGGGCGGCAATGGCCCGTGCGGCTGTCGTTATCTGCCCGGCGAAATGGGACGAGCCCTTCGGCATGGCTGCCGCTGACGCCCACGCGTGCGGGACTCCAGTCGTCGCGTTCAGGCGCGGTGGGCTCGGCGAGATAATCGAGGATGGCGTGACCGGCTTCCTGGTCGAGCCGGATGATATCCAAGCTGCCGCGCACAGCGTCAGGAAAGCGACCCAGATCTCGCGCGCGGCCTGCCGCGGGCATGCCGAAATGCATCTGGACCTGGAACGGAGCCTGGATGCTCATGAGCATCTCTACCGGCGAGTCACCAGCCGCCGTGCCGGAACCGAAGCCCATGAGTGACCCAGGGCACTGGCTCGCCGGACGAGTCGCGATGGTCACCGGCGCCAGCCGCGGAATCGGGGCTGCCACCGCTGAGGCCCTGGCCGGCGCCGGAGCGCACGTCGTTCTTGCTGCCCGTGACCACCGTGCTCTCGCAGGCGTCGCCAGCGGCATCCAGGCCAACGGCGGCGAGGCAACGCCGGTACCCACAGATGTCAGCAAGGCCGAAGATGTCGAGCGGCTGTTCGCCACCGCCGCGCGGGCCGGCCGCGTCACCGCCCTGGTCTGCGCGGCCGGAGTGCTGACGTCCGCGCCGTTCGGCGAGACGACGCTGGACATCTGGGAAGAGACGTTGGCGGTCAACCTGACCGGCTCGTTCCTGTGCTGCCGCGCGGCATTCACTGCCATGCGCACCGCAGGCGAGGGACGGATCGTCAACATCGCCTCGCTCTCGGGTATCTACGCCACCGAGAAGTTCCCCGGGCTGGCCGCCTACAACGTCTCCAAGTACGGGGTCGTCGGCCTGACGGAGGCGATCGCCGTGGAAGGAAGGGCGCACGGCATCAGCGCCATCTGCCTGAGTCCAGGAGCGGTCGACACGCAGATGCTGCGCAAGGCCAACCCGGAGCTACGTCCGGGGCTGACGCCCGGAGATGTCGCTGAACTGATCCTCGCGCTGCTGGATAGCCCGCTGGCTCCGGCCAGCGGGGCGAACATCCCCCTATTCTCAAATGCCTAGCTAAAAAGGCTACTAGCTAAAAGGGCTACTACAGAGGTTGAAAGGTCTGGGTCTGACGCATCAGTCGTCTGCCGCGTGGACGAGGCGACGTGCTCTGCGGCAACTCGCTGAGGTCTGGCGTACTTACGCCGCCTCGGGGTCCAATCCCAGCACGGACCGGCCGCCGTCGACCGGCAGGATCGCGCCGTTGATGAAGCTGGCATCGTCCGACAGCAGGTAACTGACCGCGGCCGCGACCTCCTCGGGACGACCGATCCTGCCGAGTGGGTGCAGCGTGCGTATCTGGGCCTCGACCTGGGCTGCGGCGCCGGGCTGCTGGCTGCCGAGGAAGGCGTGGTGACGCTCGGTGGCGATGGATCCGAGCGCGACGGCGTTCACCCGGATGCCGCGTGGCCCGTAGTCGACAGCCAGTGCCCGGGTCAGCCCCTCAATCCCCGCCTTGGCGGTCGCATACGGCAGGGCGCCGCGGACCGCCCGCTGCGCCTGGTGCGAGGAGACGTTGACGATCGCGCCGCCGGTCCCAGCGGCGAGGTACCGGCGGACCGCGGTCGCGCACCCGGTTACAGCGAGGCTGAGGTTGGCGACGATGAGGTCCACCACCTCGCGAGCTGGCACCGTGTCCAGCCAGGCGTCACGGAACACCGCGGCGTTGTTCACCCACCCTGCTAGCCTGCCTGCGGCCTGCGCCAGGTCGGCAGCCCGCGTGGTGACCGCCTCGTCGGCGGCGTCGCCCGGCACGGCGATGACGCGGCGGCCGGCCGGGTGCCCCGATGTCCAGTCCAGGGCCGCCTCGTCGCGGTCGAGCACGACGACGGCGTCGCCGCCGGCCAGCAGCCGCCCGGCGATCGCCCGGCCGATGCCCCGGCCACCTCCAGTCACCACGCAGGAACGGTCCACACAGGCAAAGTTACATGGGGTTGAAAGGCTGACGTCTACGGCGGTTCGGGCTCGAGGGCGAGCCCGGTCTGGGCGAGGGACCCGCCGATGAGCGCGGGCCGGTACTGGATGCCCTTGAGGCGGCTCTTGACGATCACGGCGAGCTGGTCCACGTCGGCGGCGGTCAGGTTGCCCAGTCCGTTCTTCAGGTTCGCCCAGGCACCTTCGACAGGGTTGAGCTCGGGGGCGTAGGCGGGCAGCCGTACCTCGGTCAGCCAGTCCGAATGCGCCTCGATGAAGCGGAGCATCGCGGCGCTGACGTGGGTGTTGAGATTGTCCCAGACGAGAACGACCGGGGCATGCAACTGGTTGTGCGCGGCGGCGATCAGGTCGGCGTAGTCAGCTTCGGACATCGAGCGGCGCTCGCCCTTGCGGCCGCGGTGAACGCGGGCCCGGTAGAACAGGCGGCCTCGCTCACCTGGCTTGAGGCAGACCAGCCCTGCGACTGAGACCCGGTCCGAGCCTTTGCCGGACACCCGGGCCACGGGTGTGTGATACCGCACGGCGCCCAGGTCCGCGCCTTCGGCGGGCGCAGGTTCTGCCCGGCTTCGTCCTCGAAGCAGATCCACGCCCGGTCGCCGCCACTAGCCTCGAACCTTCGCCCAGGTCACCGCCCGCCACGCGGCGATGGCGTCCTCGTCCCGCTCGGCCGCCCGGTGGATAGGGACCTGCGGGGCGTAGCCGAGGTGGTGCAGTAAATACGAGACCCCGACCAGCGTGTACCGAACGTGGAACAGCCGACCGATCAGCGTCGCGACCCGGGCCAGCGTCCACCGCTGATCCTGGTCCCACCCCCAGGCGGCCGGGCCTCCTTCCAGCGCGGCCCGGCAGCGCGGCTGGAGCGCCAGCGCGAGGTCCGGCGGCGCAGCGAGCGCATGCGGCGGCTCGGCAAGGCACCCAGCGCCGAGCAGCGGCGGGCGGCGTACGCGGCCGATCCTGAGCCGTCGAAGTCCCGCGCCGCGAGACCGGAGGCGCACAATGGCGGCATGAGCCGCCCGAGCCCGCGCTGGTGGATCGTGCCCGATGCCAGCGAGGACCGGCACGCCCCGTCCGGCTGCCGCGACCCGGCCACCCGCGGTCGCGACCTGGGCAACGCCGAGCCCGACGAGATCGAGCGACTCTGCATCGGCTGCACGCTGGTCTACGCCGGGGGCGGCTGGCAGCACGAGAACTCGTGTGCCTTCCGCAGCCGCCCCCTCCGGCGCTTAACCTGAGCCCGGGGCGGCCTCGCTCCTCCTTGCGGGCGGTCCTGGGGCGGGCCGCGGGATCCGCGGGCGTCGCAGCGCCCGCTGCGGCCCGCCCGGCCTCAGACGCCCCCGGCTCGCGGCCAGCTCAGCCCGGGCCTGCCGTCCAGCCTCCCGGACGTGTCATCGGGTGCCCGCGCAACTCCGTGGCTCAGAATGGCTCCTGGACGCTCAGCCGGCGTAGCCTTTGGCCATCGGACGCAACGACCGGGCGGCCGGGAGCCGCCTGGCGCAACGGAGGGCCGCGATGCCAGACAGCGATCTTCACTGGAGCGAGGGCGCGCGGCTGCGGCCGAGCGACTATTTCCGTCTGGGCGAATTGCCCGTCGCCCTGCCGCGGGCCGTGGAGCTGGCGAACAGTCACGGCGTCAACCTGGACGGCCTGGGGCCCAGCGCGGCCGAGGTGAGCTTCCTGGATGAGCTGCTGGACGAGCTGACCGCCGAGGACGAGGTGCTCGAAAACTGGGCGCAGAACGGCGACCCGCGGTCGACAGCGTGATGAGCGCGATGCTCGCCGACCCGGGCGGCATGCCCGGCCAGCACATGGACGACCTGAGCGCGCTCAGCCAGGCGGTCGACCTCGCGAACGGCTACGGCCCCGCCATCGAGCTGGTCAATGACGGGTTCGGCGAGGGGGTGGCGGCATCGCTGCAGCGCCGGGGCCAGGGCCTGCAGGTCAAGCGGCTGGCCCGGGAGATCGGCAGGGACGCTGGCCGCCGGGGCGACCTGTACTCGATGGCCGAGGCCTACTGCGAGGTCGGCGTTGAGGGCCACAGGGTCGACCTCGCGAACCGGCCCGGCCGCGACGTCTCCGACGCCATTGAGCTGGCCAGGATCTCGGACGGCCGGTTCGCCAGGCCGTGCGGCGCGGCCGACCAGTACGGCCGCTGCCGGCGCGCCTACCACGATGCCGCCTGCAGCCATGTCGCCGAGAGCGCTGCCGCCCGCGGCGCCACGCCCGAGGACAGCCAGGCGTGGCAGGATGCCCTCCGGCGTCACGCGGCTGTCCCGGCCGCGGACGCTGACGGGCAGGCCTGGCGGACCCGTCGCGGCGACCTCGCGACGCTGGCCGACCACGTCGAGGCTGCCACGGGCGTCCGCAACCGCCGCAGCCTGTTCGAGTACGGGCCGCGCACCGCGGCGAATCCCGGTCGGCCCGAGATGGCGGCGATCCGGCGCGAGAACCGCTTCGGCGACCCGTCTGCGGACCCTGGCGAGGCGCACGCGCGGGACGTCCCGCGCGGCACCGCGGCGACCGCCAGGGCGCTGGCAGCCCAGGCCGGCCTCAGCACATCAGCGGGCCACCAGGCTCAGCGGGATGCCTGGAAAGCCGAGCACGCCAGGCGGGCGGCCGAGCTGGCTCGCCTGGAGGATATCGGCGGTTGCCGCGCTGTCCTGGCCGGACCCGGCGAGGTCGCCGGCGTTCTGCGAAGGATCCGCAGGCGATGGGATGTGGCTCGTGAGCGGAACTACGTGGAGGAGCCGAAGGCGAGCGGATACCGGGCCGTTCATGTGATAGTCACCCGGGATGAGCGCCGGATAGAGGTCCAGTTGCGCACCGCTGGCCAGCAGCAGTGGGCCGATGCTGTCGAGACGTACGCCAGGATCTTCAGCTTGCCGCTCAAGGACGATGAGGGACCAGAGGAGCTTCTTAACTACTTCCGGCTCGCAGGCGAAGGAATCTACCGCGAGGAATTCGGCGTTGGCACTGACGAGGAGTTCCGGGCCAGGTTCGACGGCGCCACGGCAATGATGCGAGACTGGGTGGCACGGAGCAGGGAGGGATGATGAGGATGGCGATGAGCTACTTCCTGCTGGTCTACAACAAGGTCCACGGAGCGCTGGAGACAGTGCAGCAGTTCGCGGACCGGGACGAGGCAGCTCGCGCCTACACCGCCACTGAGCGTGCAGCTCATGGCAGCCCTGCCCTGGAGATCGTCCTGATCGGCGCGGACTCGCTTGACACGATCCGGCAGACTCACGGGCAATATTTCGCTGCGCGGAGCGGCCAGTCCGAGTACCTGAAGGCGATCGCAGACACACAGAAGGCTGCTCCAGTCCCTGCTGGCTGAGCGTGACCGGCAGCATCCTGGACCATGGTTTCCAGACCGGGCCGCCCGCATACCCGGTGCGGGAGGGTTGCGGCGCGAGACCTCTAGCTTCGCCGGTAGCGATC
>WNGJ01009586.1_pt1 | contig 10319 bp, 10 predicted proteins | sample 5400611 | NCBI WGS metagenome assembly WNGJ01 (sample SAMN13153375, study PRJNA577476) | soil metagenome | isolation source: 40 cm soil or saprolite under Garry oak tree replicate 1 | place: USA:California | collected 2016-06-15
ATCGCGCTTAAGCTGCGGCGCGCTGAAGAAAGATTCATTCCACAATCTACGCGCGCCGCCAGCTTCAAGCGCTGGTTAGGCAGCCCGCAACTCAGCCCATGCGGAACCGCCAACGTACCAGACGCAAAGTATCGCGGACGATGTAGAACTCGATAAGCTCCGAATCTGGACCAAACCATTGATAGCTCAGCACCGTAGAATCGGCGACAGTTTGTGGACCGTAGTCGGCGGCGCCTAACATCTCGATGAGACCCGATTGCCTTGTTCCGCCGATTGAGAATACGGAGGGGAACCCCGCCGCCGGCGCCCACAAGCGGATCGTTGAGAGCATCTCGAGGCGGTCGGAGTTCCGCACACTCCCTCCGAAGGAAGCACCACGGTACACGAGAACGAACACACTATCCGCGCCGGACGCTGCCACTCTCGTCTCGACACGTTGCGGAGATCCGAGTCGCCGAACCACAGACGCGCGCACGTCGCCAAATGAGTGCCCATAATTGCTAAGACTGGCAAGGACAGAATCTCTCGTCGGAGGGTTGTAGCGGCTACTCCATATGCGTGGTCCAGTACGCTTTCCAAAGAGATCCCGTTCTCCATCCGGTCCCCATATGAACCTTGCGACTTGACGGGTCTCGCGAGTCTCAGTTCCCGGCGTCTCGAATCGCAACTCTAACGACCAGAGGTCGGAATGGACGTGAGCGACGGAGTCTCGAACCCGTCCGGCGATCGCAGTGACATCATCTTGCGGTAGGTAAGTGGGTAACGTGACCCATAGCTGTGGAGCGAACACTCCGGCTGCCCTCGGGAGCGAATCGACGTTATCGATCCGATACCAACGGTGGGCGACGTTGGTGTCTTGGACCTCGGACGTGACGGCGCGGCTATCCCGCTGCGGTGCCTGAGAACACGCGCAAAGCAAGAGTACGGCAAGCGACGGCAACGGGGTGAGGATGTTCAAGGGTCCTGGGCTGCCTAACGAATCGCGCTTAAGCTGCGGCGCGCTGAACAAAGACTCATTCCTTAATCTACGCGCGCCGCCAGCTTCAAGCGCTTGTTAGGCGCCGCCCACTCGCAATCCGAATAGGGTTTCAGTAGGGCCCCTTGTTCGGGACGGTTCCATCCTGGTCCGGACACTTCCCACGGGCCAGCACGGGAGTATCGCGCATGAACGGGCCAAGATTCCAAACGCTGATCTTGTCGCCCGCCCGCGCATGTTCGGTTAGGTATGCGACAAACTCGTCGTAGTCATCGAACACGACGTTATCGGGCCCGCGGCCGCCGCGAAGGAACTTGTGCTCAAGGAGCACCAGACCATTCTCATCAAGGATCGTCTTCACAGCGGCGAGGTTTTCGGGTGAGGAGATCTTCTCGCCCTCGTGGGTCCATTCGTCGCCATCGACGCGAGCGCTGGCCTTAAACCGTAATTCACGCATAGTGGGCGGGCGCCTAACTAGTAATTAACCTGATTCATTCGGGACTCCTTCTACACCAAATCTTGTCGCGATAACGTCGACCTTCCAACTCCCGACGCGTGTTAGGCTGCGTCTTCTGCAAGATAACACGCGAAGCTGCGCCTTAGACTGCCAAATCCGATGGGTGCTCAAAGGGCGTCCCCAGGGCTGCGCACCGCCAGGCGGCCGCGATTCAGGACGTGCGTGTACATCATCGTCGTTCGCACATCAGAATGCCCCAGCAGCTCCTGGACTGTTCGGATGTCATATCCCCCCTCGAGCAGATGAGTTGCGAACGAGTGGCGCAGAGAGTGACAGGACGCTGGCTTGGAGACCCCGCTTGCTTGGACGGCCGCACGGAACGCACGCTGTACCGCGGTGGGATGCAAATGATAGCGGCCGCCTCGGCCGGGGAATAACCATTGCCAGGACCACTCACGCGCCGCATTGGGATACTTCTTCCGGAGCGCGTCGGGGAGCTCCACCGCCGTGCTACCCCGCTGAAACTGGTCGCGTAACACATCCAGATACCTTGCCAATGGCAAGCGCTGCGCGTCCGCCAGAATCGTAATGCGGTCCTTTGCACCCTTCCCTCGACGCACCATGATCTCGCGCCGCTCGAAATCCACGTCTTTCACGCGTAGTTGTAGCGCCTCGAGCAACCGTAAGCCCGATCCGTACAACAACCCGGCCACCAGCCGTTCCACGCCCCGCAGCCGCCCAAGCACCGACCGCACCTCGGCACGCGTCAGTACACACGGCATCCGCCGGGGGCGCTGCGCCCGCGGTACGACACCGATCCAGCCCACGGGCTTGTCCAACACGATCCGATACAAAAACAAGATTGCCGCGAGCGCCTGATTCTGCGTCGAGGCACTCACGGCGAGACTGGCAAGAAATGCCCCTACGTCTTGGGGACCGAGGTCAGCAGGATGCCGATTGCCGTGAAACCGAACGAACCGGCGAACCCATTGCACGTACGCTAACTCCGTACGCGAGCTGTAATGCCGGAGCCGTAACGCCTGCCGTACGCGTGCCAGTAGCTTCACGGCCCAGCATACAGCGCTGCAAGCCTACCGCATCATCATTCTAGTCCTTGTACGGATCGAATTCCTCCGCGCCCGCCATGACTACAATCAGCGGCCGCAGCATATGCAACACTTCGACCGTCGGACCTTGAGCCCTGAGCACGTCCGGCAAGCGACGATAGACGTGAGGACTTTCATCCGTGCCCCCGCCGCGCAGCAAGACCCCCTTCCCTTTGATCCACTCGTTCATCATCTCGCGGGAGATCGCGCCGGGCTTGAGCACCTTCCCCTTGCGCGTGCGCTTCCCCGCCGCGGCGGTGCGGCTCATGACCCGCCCCGCTCCGTGCACCGTCGAGTAGAGCGCGCGAGCCTGAAGCTCCTGCGTCGCGGCATCGGCCGGCGTGGCACCCTGCAAAATGACGGCATTGTCACCCATCGAGCCGCCGACAAATCCCTTCTGCCCCGGAAACGCCGGCGTCGCACCCTTGCGCACGACGTAGAGCTTCTCGGCGCCGTGCTCCTCGAGCCACGCGAAGTTGTGATGATTGTGGACCAACTCGACTTCGCGGCCGCCGAGCAGCGACACGACTTTGCGCGCGACCCACTCCCGACCCGCGTAGGCGTAGCGTCCCGCGAGATTCATCAGCTGCCAGTAGGCGTCTCCAATCGGCGCATGGACGTCGAGCAACACCTCGCGCTCGGGCGCGCGCTCACTCCACGCCTTGTTCTGCGACAGCGCGAGGAAGCCATGGGCGACGCCAAAGCCAAATCCGCGCGAACCAAAGTGTACGCCGACCCAGATGCGATCTTCCTCGTCGGCAAACACATCGACGTAGTGATTGCCCGAACCCACGGTGCCGAGCTGCTCGCGCGCCTTGGCGCGCAGCCGGTCGCGCTCGTGCCGATCGGGCACTGCGTCCCAAGCGGGGTCCTCGAACAATGGATCGTCCGTCGGCGCGTCGTCCGCGCGGTTCCTCAGACCCACGCCGAACGAGAGCGAGGCCTGAATCTCGTCGGCCAACTCGCGCAGCCGCGCCTGGATCTCGGGCAACTTGAGATCGGTGCGAATCGCGGCGTTGCCGCACGCGATATCGAACCCCACGCCCACGACCGAGACCTTGCCGCGATACGCGGCGACGCCGCCGATCGGCATGACATAGCCCAGATGCCCGTCCGCCATGAGCGCGGCACGCTCGGCGCGGCTGGCCACATCGCGCAGCTGCTTGAGCGTATTGGGCTCGTGAGAGCCGAAAACCTGGATGTCAGTCATACTGCGTCTTCGTGATGCGGACGTGGCTGAACATGGCTCGCTCGGTGACCGTGTCGTTGTGCGAGCACACGAACAGGCCGACGTAAACCGTATCAGGGAGAGAGACGCGGGTGAGTCGCTGCGTGACCAGCGTATCCCCAACACGTGCCACTGACAAGAAATACTCGCCCTCGCGTCGCTCGAGCCGAATCACCGCGTCGGCATCGGGGAGACTGTCGGCTGACTTCTCCTCCTCCGTGATCCCGCCGGCCTGCCGGCGGAACTGGAGCGACATCAGGCCGTTGCCGTGCAGCGCAGCGGTCACGTGGGCGCTACCCGGGGCGAACGAAGGGCGAATAGTCCAGCCAATCTTGCGGTGCGGTTCAACGCCTGCCCCGATGAAACGCGCGTGCGTCGAGAGGAGGAAGTTACCGTTGATCCGCTTCCAGACGAAATGAAAGTCGTCGCGGGCATCCCACATGTTCTGCCCCGACCCCGCGATGACGTAAGTCTGCTGCTGCGGATCGTACGAGGCGGCACCTGTTGCTCGGCCGACGTTCGTCTGCGTGGTAAAGATGCCGATCGGACCTCGAGCCCCGGCGACAGCGGCCGAGACCCCGGCGCTCAGGACCACGGCAAGCAGGCGGTTCATGGCCACAGCCGATAGAGCGTTCTGGGGAACGCGATTGCCTCCCGAATGTGCGGGATGCCGCAAATCCACGCGACCGTCCGTTCAACTCCTAAGCCGAATCCCGAGTGCACGAACGTGCCGTATTTGCGCAGATCGAGATACCACGAGTACGCCTCTTCCGGCAGCTTCTCGGCGCGGATGCGCGCGAGCAGCTTGTCGTAATCGTCCTCGCGCTGGCTGCCGCCGATGATCTCGCCGTACCCCTCCGGCGCGAGACAGTCGTTGTTTAGCACGGTGCGCGGATCGGCCGGATTCTCCTTCATATAGAAAGCCTTCACGGCCCTGGGATAGTTGTAGACAAACACCGGCCGGTCGTACTGCTTGGCGAGCGTCGTCTCATCGTCGCCGCCCAAGTCGCGGCCCCACTCCATGTCGCCCCCGAGAGACTTGAGCTTTTCCACGGCATCCGTATAGGAGATCCGGTGGAACGGCGGCGCGACGCGCTCAAGTGGTGCAAGATCGCGGCCGAGCTCGGCGAGCTCGCTCTTCCGCTTGTCGAGACAGCGGCCCACGATGTACGAAACGAAATCCTCTTGCAGCCGCATGTTCGCATCGGAATCGTTCCAGGCGACCTCGGGCTCCACCATCCAGAACTCCGTGAGATGGCGGCGCGTCTTCGACTTCTCGGCGCGGAACGTCGGACCGAAGCAATAGACTTTGCCGAGCGCGGCCGCCGCAGCCTCGACGTACAGTTGCCCGGTCTGCGCGAGATACGCCTTGCCGAGATCGAAATAGTCGACCGAGAACAACGTGCCCGCGTGCTCACCGATCGAGCCCGTGAGTATCGGCGTGTCGACCAGCGTGAAATGCCGCTCGTGAAGGAAATCGCGGATCGCCTGGATGACTTCGTGGCGCACCCGCGCGATCGCGGCCTGCTGTTTCGAGCGGAGCCACAGGTGGCGGTGCTCGAACAGAAACGCGGTGCCATGTTCCTTTGGCGTGATCGGAAAATCAGGACTCGGGCCGAGGATGCGGAGATCCGTCGTCTGCATCTCGACGCCGCCGGGAGCGCGCGGCTCGACGCGCACGACGCCTGTGACTTCGACCGACGTCTCCTGTGTAAGTTTCTCAAACGAGTCCCAAACCCCGGACCCCACGTCCCTTTTCAAGAGCACCGCTTGCATCAAGCCCGTGCCGTCGCGCACCACGACGAACGCAATCTTCCCGCTCGAACGGGTGGTCGTCACCCAGCCGCGGACGGCGACGGTCTGTCCGGCGAGCGGCGGAAGCGCTTCGATCCAATGACGTTCCGGCATAGGCGCGGCATACTAGTGGCGGGCCTTTTGAGTGTCAACGCGCTCGCGTGCGCGCCCGCGATGAAACTGGGCCCCGTGCGTCAGGAGTCGCGCTGGCCCGAGTACCTCGAGACATTGAATCCGGACCCTCGGTCCTTATGGCACGTCGAGCTGGGGCGCGGCGCGCGCGGCAGCCCGGCGCTCGGCGAAACGGTGATCGCCGCGGGCACGGCCGACCGCAACCTCGTGCTCCTCGACCGCGCGAGCGGGCAGATCCTGTGGCGCTCGCACCTGGATGGGACCGTCCGGGCCGGTCCGCTGCTCGACGAAGACCGGCTTTACGTCGCCACGGAATCACAACCGCACGGTCGCATCTACGCCGTGCGCCTGCGCGACGGACGGCAGCTTTGGCGGGCGCGCGCTGGTAGCGTGACGGCGCCGCTCGCGTTCGACGGCGAAGCCCTATACGCAGGCACCGAAGAAGGGCTGGTGCTCCGTGTCGAACCGGAACGTGGGCAGACGACGTGGCGGACGACGGTCAGCGGCTCCGTGCGCGCCGGTCCAGTCATCACGCCCACCGGCTTGGTCGTCGCGACCACCACCGACACGCTGTATTTGCTCGACCATCAATCCGGCAGCGTGCGCTCGCGCCTCAAGCTGCCGGGCACGGTACTCGCGACGCCGGCGACGGACGGTCACCGCGTCTATCTCACGACGACCAACGGCCGAGTTGTCGCCGTCGACCTTGCGTCGTGGACGATTACCTGGGACCGCGCGGCTGGCGACGCGGTGTACGGCGCGCCCGCGCTGATCGGCGACACCCTCTTCGTGCTGTCACGCGATGGCGAGCTGTGGCGGATTCCCGTCGACGCCCCTGACGCCGCAACGAGTCACGCGCTCGACATCGTGGCGACGGCGGGGCCGACCCCGCTCGCGTCGGGGGTTTTGGTCGGGAGTGTGAGTGGTGAAATGCTGCTGGTCGATCCAGCGAGCGGGGCGATTCGCTGGCGCGCGCAAGTCGCCGGCCCAATCGAGGAGCCGCCGCTCGTGCGCGACCGGCAGGTGGTTGTCGTCGGGGGCCGCGGCGATATTTATTCGTATCGATGATGCGCTCGACGATTCTCTGCGCGTTGCTGCTGTCTGGTGCTGCTCCGAGGCTTTCGGCACAGGCTCGCGACTTGTCGGGCCAACGTGAGTCGTTCCAACGTGCCGTCGTGCACAACGGCAAATGGTTCACGGCGGCGAGCGTCGCGGCGCTGATCATGTTCGCCGAGCGCGAGCATAACCAGTCGCAGCGCGCGTGGAATGCGCTGCTCGATGTCTGCCGGTCCGCGCAGGACGCCTGCGCGCTCGGAGCCGATGGGCGCTACGTCCGCGGCGACGCCGAGCAGCTCTACCAGCGCTCGCGGGGGTACGACCGCCGCGCCAACCACTGGCTGCTCGGCGCGCAGGCAAGCCTGCTCGCCACCACTGCGCTATTCATTATTGACCTGCACCCGGGGGAAGGTCCGGAAAACATTCCGCTTGCGCCGTTGCAGGTTGGTCTAAGGCTGCGGTTTTAACCTACCCGGAAGAGCTCGAAGCCCCGCTCGTACCGCGTCACAATTCGTTCGCGATACGCCGCATGCTCGCGAGCTTCGAGCGCGGGATCTGTGGCGATCATCGCGGCTGCGGCCGCGCGCGCATCGTCGAGGAGCGGCAGATCCGTTTCGAGATTGGCGTAGCGCAGCGGCACGCCTCCCGATTGGCGCGCACCCGCGAGCTCCCCCATCCCCCGCTCGTGCAAATCGAGCTCGGCGATCTTGAAGCCGTCCGTTGTTTCGGTGAACGCCTGCAGCCGCGGTGCCGCCTCGCTCGAATCAGATAACAGAATGCAGTGACTCGCGGCCGTCCCCCGCCCCACCCGGCCGCGCAGCTGATGGAGCTGCGCCAAGCCAAATCGCTCGGCATGCTCGATGAGCATCACGGTCGCGTTCGCCACGTCGATGCCGACCTCGATGACACTGGTGGCCACGAGGAGGTTGACCTGGTTGTCCCGAAAGGCGCGCATCGTGGCATCGCGCTCCTCCGCCTTCAAGCGGCCGTGCACCAGTCCGACACGAAACTCCGCGAACGTCTTCGCCAGCTTCTCGGCCATCGTGGTGGCCGCCTTGAGATCGGCCCGCTCCGATTCATCGATCACGGGATAGATCACGTACGCCTGCCGTCCCGCCGCGCACTCGCTGCGGATGAACTCGTAGATTTTCGATCGAGCCGCTTCTGTTCGCAGTGCCGTCTTCACGGTCCCGCGACCCGGCGGCCGCTCGCGGATTTGGGTGACATCGAGGTCGCCATACAATGTGAGCGCGAGTGAGCGCGGGATCGGCGTCGCCGTGAGCAGCAGGACATCAGGCGCGTCGCCTTTCTCGACGAGCGCGGCCCGCTGCTCGACCCCAAAGCGATGTTGCTCATCGATCACCGCAAGTCCTAGGCGCCGAAACGTGACCGACTCTTGAATGAGCGCATGCGTACCGACGACGATGCGCGGGGCGCCGGTTGCGATGCGTTGGCGCGCCGCCGCCTTCTCCGCCGCCGACATGCGGCCCAACAACAGCTCGGGACGTATCGCCAATGGCTCGAGCAGTTTCGTCAACGTGACACCGTGCTGCTCGGCGAGCAGCTCCGTCGGCGCCATGATCGCGGCCTGATAGTCGTTCTCCGCCGCCAAGAGCATCGCGAACAGCGCGACGACCGTCTTCCCCGTGCCGACATCGCCCATCAGGAGACGGTGCATGCGCAGCGGCGCGGTCATGTCGTCGGTGATCTCGCGGATCGCGTGCCGCTGATCACCCGTCAATTCGAACGGTAGATGCTCCTTGAGGCGCGTCGTCAGCTCGCGCTTGAGCTCGAAGCGAATGCCGGCGCGCGACCGCTTGGCCAAATGGCGCGCCCGCGCCTGCACGAGCTGCTGGTCGAACAGCTCGTCGAAGGCGAGGCGGCGCCGCCCCAGCCCGGCCTCCTCAATCTTCTTGGGCCGGTGCAGCAGCTCGAATGCGCGCGGCAGCTCGATGAGCTGGTGGGTCGCGCGAAACGCGGGGGGATGGGGATCGTGCACGAGCGGCAGCAGCTCGTCGAGGTGTTGTTGCACGAGGGCGCGAATCTGCCGGTGCGTCAGCCCTTCCGTGGCGGGATAAATCGGCAGCACGAGTCCGGGATTGCTCTCCGTGTCGTCGCCCGCTTCGGCGAGCACGATGAACTCGCGCGGCACGATCTGCTTGCCGTGGTAATAGCGCACCGGCCCCGTCACCAGTAGCAGCTGGCCTTTCTTGATCTGACGCTCGAGAAACGGCCGGCCGGGCCAGGCGCATTCGAGCAAGCCGCTCGCATCCTTGAGCACCGCGTGAAACACGCGCAGTCCTCGGCGCCGCGTCTGCAACACGCCCGTGCTGACGACGCGGCCCACGCACGTCACCTCTTGATTGACCGCGGCGCGCGCCAGCGGCGTGACGGTCGTGGCGTCGAGATACCGATGGGGAACGTGGTAGAGGAGATCGCCGGCGGTGCGAATGCCGAGTCGCTGGAGGGCTTCGGCGCGCTTCGGGCCGACGCCTTTCAAAAACTTTACGGGAGCGTTGAGTTGGAGCTTCAACCCGAGACCAACCGGTGAGCGAACGTCACCGGGTCAAACGGCTCGAGATCATCAAGCGTCTCGCCTGTTGCCAGGAAGCGGATCGGCACGGGCACAGCGCGCCGTAACGCGACCACGCTACCGCCCTTCGCGGTGCCGTCCAATTTCGTGATGATGAGTCCGGTGAGAGGTACCGCGGCGGCGAATACTTCCGCCTGGCGGACAGCGTTCTGCCCCACCGTCGCGTCCAGCACCAACAGGGACTCGTGTGGCGCTCCCGCCTGTCGTTTGCCCACGACGCGCACCACCTTCTTGAGCTCCTCGCGCAGCCGCTCGTCGGTATGCAGGCGCCCGGCGGTATCCACGAGCACAGTATCGATGCCCCGGTTCAGCGCTGCATCAACGGCGTCGAAGGCGACGGCGGCGGGATCGCCCCGCTGTGTGGCGCCGACGAAGGGCGCGGACAGCCGGTCGGCCCAGACCTTCAGCTGCTCCGTCGCGCCCGCGCGAAACGTGTCGGCGGCCGCGAGTAGCACGCTCCGCCCTTCCCCTTGCAGCCGCCTGGCAAGCTTTGCGACCGACGTGGTCTTCCCCGTTCCATTGACGCCAAAGATCAGCATGACGGTGGGCGGCTGCGGGGCGCGTGCGAGTGGCGCCGCCGGTGGGCCGAGCTGTTCCACGACGATGCGCTCGAGTGTCAGCTGGTCGACGGTGGCGGCTCGACTCAGGCGCTCCACCGTTTCGTTCGTCGCCGCGACGCCGAAGTCGGCTTCGACCAGCTGCCGCTGGACCGCTTCGAGCCAAGTGGCGTCGGCGGCTCCGCCCGCGAAGACGCGCCCGATTTTCTGCCAGAGTCCCATCTACGCGAGTCCCTGGCGCCGGCGCAGCGCCCATTCCGTCGCGAGCGCAAGGGTCGCAATGACGAACAGCCACCAGCGATCGCGCAATCCGACGGACGCAACGCGCGCGCTCGCCTCGCCGGGTTGGGCGCTCAACACCGGCGCCCGCGGCAGCCACTCGTCGGAGTAGGTCTCGACGGCGACGACGCCTTGTTCGGC
>WNGJ01016216.1_pt1 | contig 10317 bp, 9 predicted proteins | sample 5400611 | NCBI WGS metagenome assembly WNGJ01 (sample SAMN13153375, study PRJNA577476) | soil metagenome | isolation source: 40 cm soil or saprolite under Garry oak tree replicate 1 | place: USA:California | collected 2016-06-15
CGCAAGTGGCAGTACCGGCCAGGTTATCTTGGCGACCATCCGGCGCCGATGGAGATGAGGATTGCCGTTCAGTTTCGCCTGGTTAGCTGACAGCCATCGAGCACCAAAGATGGTAAGCAACCCAATATAGTAAGCATATGAGCAAAAATTTCGAGCTCTTGCGGAGGGCCGGGCGGGCCGAGGTGCTATTTTATCGACCTCGCTGTGATCGGCTGCCTGACGCTGGCGGGCGTGTTCAGCCGGATAGAGAGATAGCCAGGGGAGAGATCGCCAAAGCTGAGAACGACGGCGTGCTTCGGCGTGAACCGGATTTGACCCAGGACGAGACCGCTAAACTTGTGCAGCGTGTATTCGTGTTTTCCAACTCCCACGCCCCACGAGTGGTCGTCTTCTCGAGTGCCGATGAACGCACCGGCTCAGGTGAGATTTGTTTCCGCGCAGGTGAAATCCTAGCAGCACAGAGGTTGGGGTCCGTATGCTTGGTAGATGCAAATCTCCGTGCGCCTTCACTTCACCGGATGTCAGGCGTTGCCAAGTCCCCTGGGCTTACCGATGCCACCGTTAAGCCGGGCCCAATCAGAGACTTTGGTGTGCAAGTTGTTGGCAGCAACCTCTGGATAGTGCCGCCCGGATCATCTGAGGCCACAGCACAGGGATTATATGCTTCAGGTCCGTTGCGCTTACGGATCGGCGAACTACGAAGAGAATTCGACTACGTCTTGATCGACGCGCCTCCAGTCAGCTCCTGTGGGGACGCGGTCCTGCTCGGCCAGATGGCCGATGGGGTCATTCTTGTAGTGGAAGCTAATTCCACACGACGGGAAACAGCGCGGCTGGCTAAAGAGACTTTTGAAGGCGCTGAGATTCGGCTGCTCGGTGGGGTATTGAACAATCGTAAGTTCCCAATTCCGGAAGCTCTGTACCGAACGCTTTAGGAACTAGGGGCCCCACAACTCGGCAGCAACTCTCTTCTGCGGTTTGATTTCAGGCCGATGCCATCCGCTGATCCTTCCCAATGCATACCAGGCGCAAGTTACTGTTGAACGCCTTCAAGCTCTTTGACTTGGGGTTAATGATCTTGGCCTTTATGACGGCCGCACTGGCCGTGGTTCAACAGGACCGCACTTTCACTGCGGCGGAATTGCTTTCCACGCGCGTGAAGATTCACAACTTTGCTATCTTCGCGCTCTTTATTTTCGTCTGGCATCTGATTTTCAGTCTCTTAGGACTCTATGAATCTCGTCGGCTTTCGAGTTGCCGGAGTGAGATCGTCGGGGTGATCAAGGCGAGTTCCTTAGCAGCATTGGTAATTCTCATCAGTACTGTCATTTTCCGAATTGTCCTAGTGACCCGTCTGTTTGTGGTTGTGTTCTGGGTGGTGAGCATGTGTACGATTGTAGTCAGCCGGCTTATTCTCCGGGCCACTCTCGCACTCGTACGGAAGCATGGGCGTAATCTCCGGCATGTCGTCATCGTGGGAAGCGGTAGCCGTGCCGTGGAGTTTGCTCGCTGGCTTGTCGCTCGCCCAGAGCTTGGCTACCGAATCACTGGGTTTGCGGATCAAAACTGGGACGGTATGGATGCCTTTCAGAGGAGCGGCTTTGCCCTTGCATGTGATTTAGGCGCGTTTGCTCAGTTTCTGCGCACCAATGTTGTCGACGAAGTTGTCCTTGCTTTGCCGTTTCGTTCCATGCACGACCAAGCGTCGCGCATTGCCACAATGTGCGAAGAGCAAGGTATTACCGTCCGCGTGCTTACCCATATCTTTGACTTGAAAATTGCTCATTCCTCTGTGGAAGAACTAGAGGATGATCCTCTGATCACACATTCCAAGGGCTGGGCGGAAGGATGGCCAATCTACATCAAGCGCACCTTGGATTTCACGATTTCCTCGATTTTGATGGCCCTATTTTTACCTCTTTTTGTGGTCGCAGCTATTCTCGTCAAGCTCACCTCGCCCGGACCGGTCTTGTTTGCCCAGAAGAGGCTCGGTCTGAACAAGCGGCACTTCAACGTGTATAAGTTTCGAACCATGGTGGCCGATGCGGAAAAGCGATTGCACGAAGTCGAGCACTTGAACCAAGTGAGTGGCCCGGTCTTTAAAGTCTGGAACGATCCGCGAATTACGCCCATCGGAAGATTTCTTCGAAAAACCAGCATAGACGAATTGCCTCAACTCTTTAATGTATTAAGAGGCGATATGAGTCTCGTGGGCCCGCGCCCACTGCCTGTTCGCGATTACGAAGGCTTCGGTAAAGACTGGCAGCGTCGTCGTCTTAGTGTGAAGCCAGGTATCACGTGCCTGTGGCAGGTTCGGGGCAGAAGTTCCATCCCGTTCGAAAAATGGATGGAGTTGGATTTGCAATACATCGATAAATGGTCTCTTTGGCTGGATTTTGAAATTCTGCTGCGAACCATCCCCGCCGTCATCCGGGGTTCGGGTGCTGCCTGAGCTTCGTAGGGACGCATTTAGGTTCGCGAAGGAGAAACACGATGTGGGATGCGCAACTTGAAGTGTTCTCGACTTGCCCACAGTGGAACGGGGGCCAGAGAGAGCACTTCCTCAGGAGTGTCGCTGACAGCGCGCGTTGGAGTGAACAATATGGGTGCAAAGGCATACTGGTTTATAGCGATAACTCACAGATAGACCCTTGGTTGGTCTCTCAGATGATCCTTCACAATACGCATGATCTGTGCCCGCTGGTTGCCGTCCAGCCCATCTACATGCATCCGTACACGGTTGCCAAAACGATTACTTCCATCGCCTGCTTGTATAACCGTCGTATCTACCTCAACATGGTCGCCGGCGGATTCAAGAACGATTTAACAGCGCTCAGCGATACAACTCTCCATGACAAAAGGTATGAGAAATTGCTGGAGTATACTCTGATCATCAAGCAGCTCTTGGAAGGTCGCGCGCCAGTCACCTACCAGGGTGAATTCTATCGCGTCGACAGTCTAAATTTGACTCCGCGGCTGCCCCAGGAATTGTTCCCGGGAATTTTCGTTTCCGGATCATCAGAGGCAGGCGTGGCCGCGGCTCGTGAACTCGCCGCCACGACGATCGAATATCCCAAACCACCGGGAGAATATACGAAGTGTTCCGGCTGCGGGCAGAAGTCGGGAATCAGAGTGGGCATAATTACTCGTGAAACAGAATACGAGGCCTGGCAAATTGCTCACGAGAGATTTCCGTATGACCGAAAGGGCGAATTGACTCACCGAATAGCGATGAAGACCTCCGATTCCGTTTGGCACAAGCATCTATCTGAACTTGAGAAGCAGATGAAGAACGCTAGAAATCCATACTGGCTCCGTCCGTTTGAAACTTACAAGAGCTTTTGTCCGTACCTCGTCGGAAGCTACGAATGCGTGTCGGAAGAAATTTCAAAGTATGTTGTGCTTGGATACACTACGTTCATACTCGACATACCCCACTCGGAGGAAGACCTGCACCATATCAGCACCGCGTTTAATCGTGCCGTAAGGCAGCGATGTGTCCAGGAAAGTTCTTGTGCGGGATTGTAACCCAGGCCTCTAATGAGATCAGACTCACAAGAAACAGACCTCATCGCAGGGTTTTACCGATCGGCGAAGCGGTTTCCTTCTCGCGTGGCCCTAGTGGTCGGTGACCAGCACTTGACCTACCTCGATCTCCAGCTGTTGGCCGGCAGAATTGCCTCGGCTGTTGTCAAGTACGAGCAAGGATCGTTGCCGCTTGCAGCGATTTTGGCTCATCGGAGCGTAATCGCTTATGCAGCCATTTTAGGGATACTAGCTGCGGGAAAGGGGTATGTACCGTTAAACGCCAAGTTTCCGATAGAGCGCACACGAAAAATGCTCCAGTTCTCTGGGTGTGAGATGCTCGTTGTCGGTAAGGAATGCTTCCACCTGTTACCAAAGCTGTTGCCACTAATGGATCGGCATCTGACTCTGATCTTGCCCGAGGCGTCGGACGTGGCCCTTCTGTCTTCGGCGTTTCCTATGCATCGGTTTGTCTCTTACGGAGACACGGACCCACCGCATAGTCCTTTTGTGTCAGATGTTAGTCCGACTGACATCGCTTATCTGCTTTTTACCTCTGGAAGCACGGGAGACCCTAAGGGTGTACCTATCAGCCATTCGAATGTAGTTTCCTACGTCCGGTATGCCTGTAACCGATACGCTGTAAACCAGCATGACCGGTTTTCCCAAGTGTTTGATTTGACCTTTGATCTAAGCATTCACGACATGTTTGTGTGTTGGCAACAAGGAGCATGTCTGTTTTGTTTACCCGAAAGCGTCGTCAAGGCTCCCGCGAAGTTCATCCGTGACCACCAATTGACCATGTGGTTTTCTGTCCCCTCGCTGATTGGAATTCTAGCAAAGATGAGATTGCTTCAGCCGGGTTGCTTCTCGTCGTTGAGATACAGTCTGTTCTGCGGAGAACCTCTATCGAGCGCTTACGCCTCTGTTTGGCAGGATGCAGCACCGAATTCTATCGTGGAAAACCTCTATGGACCGACAGAAACCACGATCGCGATTTCTCATTATCGATGGGACCGAGTTACATCACCCCGAGAATGTTGGAACGGGATTGTGCCGATTGGGTGGATGTTCGAAGGACAAACCTGTTGCGTAGCTGATAGCGAACACAAAAGTGTTTCCAATGATCATTGCGGTGAGCTTTGGCTGTGCGGATCGCAGGTGGCCAATGGATATTGGAATGACTCGGAAAAGACTAGAGAACGATTCCTTCGCCGAACGGATGATGGCGACCGACTATGGTATCGAACGGGGGACCTGGTCCGACAAGACGACACCGGTTGCTTGCACTTCTTGGGAAGAGTTGACGATCAAGTCAAAATATGTGGTTATAGGATCGAACTACAGGAAGTAGAAGCAGTAATGAGAAAAGCCTGCGCCAGCGAGCAGGTTGCGTCAGTCGTGTGGCCGCTGAGTAACGATGGTGCTCAAGGCCTTGTTGCGTTTGTCTCAGGACTTGACACCTTGGATGAGAACCGAGCTTTAGCTTACTGCAGAGATCGCCTTCCAGATTACATGGTACCAAGAAGAGTTGTCTTGATTGACGACATGCCGGTGAATGCCAATGGAAAGATTGACAAAACGGGGCTCGTCAGACTACTTCAAGCGGGCGAGAAATGAGTCACGTTTCCGAAATCGCACTCGTTGAGGCCGTCATTCGCTGGCTTTATGAAAACGCGGAGACGAACGGTTCCGTCAAGGCGGAAATCACACCTGATACTGACCTGATCGCAACCGGAGTGCTTACTTCCCGCGGTATCATTGAGCTACTCCTGTTTATTGAGGACCGCACCGGTTGCAGGATAGATCTAACCGATGTTGAACCGAGTGAGTTCTCGGTGGTCGGGAGTTTGTGCCGGCTCGCGTTACGCGATCAGGATGGTGTCTATCAGCATGTCGATAATCGCTAACCCGATCGTTGAGACATACTCGCGTCTCGCCAATCGGTACGACGATGAAGCAAACCTGCGGTCTTGCTGGGGTCGGGCCTCGGAAAAGGCCCTCGCTTCACTCCGGATAAGGGAATCTTACAGAACGGTGCTGGACGTCGGCTGCGGTACTGGTCGAGCGCTTCTGCATTTAGCGTCCCGGAATGTTCCCGAGATTCAATTTATTGGTGTGGATCCAGCTACGAATATGTGCAAACGGGCGGCGTGCCGGACGTCGGACTATGCCAATATCAAAATTCTGACGGGCTGTTTTGAGCAAATGCCCCTGGAATCCGCGGCCGTGGATTACTTGTACAGTATCTTCGCATTCCACTGGGTGAGCCATGTCGATGAATCTATTAGGGAAGTGTCACGCGTATTAAATCGGGTTGGGGAAATGGATCTCTTCTTCATCGGGCGAGATAACGGATTGGAGGTCATTCACAAGACTACTCCTATCTTCTTGAAGTACATGGGACCTGCCCTTCTTCTGGCTTCAGCACGGATGCGCAAACAACTAAGGAAGGATGAGGCATTTGAGCTGTTCGCAAGGTCTTTTCCCCATTCTCAACTTTCAGTGGAAGAATCCTACGACACGTACTATGACACCCTCGAAGGGCATTGGGGCTGGTGGGTGAGAATCGAAGGTCATTTCATGCAACTCCCGCCTGGGAAGAAGCGCCAGTGCTACCAAGAAGTGAGAGGCGCCCTTCTAACCTTGGCGGAGGATCGCGGGATTCCTTACACGATTCACCAATTGCACGTAAGACTGCGACGCTGTCAGTGAATGCAAAACAAGCTGCTGATCGGTTGAGGCCTTGTGGAGCAGCTGCGGGCCTTGGTAAGAACCGAACAACGCCGGTGGATAGCTCTGGCACTTAATCCCGTTAAAGGTCTTCAGGTGGGGTTCTTGTGGCCTAGGTCGAATTCGCTGCTGGCTTCGACCGAGGTTGTCCCGACCGACGAAGAGACCTAAAACGACTGTGCTTCAGTTTCCTGACGCGACAGTGTTCAGCCGTCTCTCGGACGCTAGTTCACGCGAGTCGGCCACACCACCAGAGATGCCGCGGGACCGCCAATGATCGCCTTGTCGAGGACAAGACCCGAGTATTGGGCGTCGTCCTGAACGATTAGAACCCCGAAGAAGTAGGGGCCCCTACGGCTATGCCCGCCGCTATGCCTGTTACGGCGAAGGTAGTATTTGGGTGGATCCGTTGATGCTCGATCCTGTTCTGATTCTCACCGTCGTCGCGGTTCTGGCTATCGCTGGTGTCCTGTTGTGGGAATACCCAATCCAGATCACGCTTGTCGCTGTGGTGATCGCGATCGCTCTGGATTTGCTCCTCGGCGACTACGGCATAGGACTTGCCATTAACCTGTATGCAGACGATGTTGCCTGTCTCGTACTCCTGTCTGCGGGTGTGTGCGTCGCGCTACGGACAACGAGGTTTTCGCGAGGCCGATGTTGGCCGGTATTTACACTGTTCGCGCTCGTCCTGATCAACTTGGCTCGAGGCGCGAGCGAGTTCGGGTTGAAGTCTGCCGGTAACGGATCCCGAAGTCTTACATACCTGATTGTCCCGTCGGTGGCTGTAATCTTGCTACGCCCGGCGCTCCGGGTATCTCCACAACGTCTCGCGCTCTGGCTGACAGGTCTCGGTTGTGCCCTGACGATTGTCGCCGGGTGTCGGTGGGCTGGAACGCTCCCTATTCCGGAGCAGGTGCTGGACGACTTTGGAAACCGAGCCGTGGTCCGCGTTCTTCCGGCGGAGTACGGTCATCTGATCGGCCAAGCATTACTTGCGATTGTTGCTCTCCAACTCATTCGCGGGGTCCGATGGTGGAAAGTTGGCATCGTGGGCATACTGGCCACGATAACACTCGCGTTGCAGCACCGCAGTGTGTGGGCTGCGACAGTGGTAGGGCTCATGTGGCTGGCTGCCGGCTCGTTCAGGTCATCGCAAAAGCGTTGGTTTCAACTGGTGGGAACCATGTGCATCGGATTGACCGTTGCTGTAATGGCGCTGTCCGTAACGGGTGCCATCGATCGCGTTGAGCTGCTCGTGCGAACAAATCTCAACGAAACCGAGCAGCAGGATAGTACATGGAGCTGGCGAGTGGGCGGATTCGCCGAGGCCATGGACCGCCTCTGTTCCAGCGATATGTCCGAGATCGTATTTGGACCGCCGAGTGGCCGAGATCTGGGATCGGACGCGAGCAGCATGGCCTCTGTCTATATCCACAGCCGTTATGTGGAAACGCTCGCGCGCTATGGCGTTTTGGGCGGTCTCCTTCTCCTTATCTGGCTTGTCGCCGTGGCGAGGAAGGTCGGCGGCGGATGGGTTCGCGCGCGCTCTTGGGAAAGCCGCCCGATGAGTGTTGAGACTACTTTTCTTCAGGCCCTACTTCTCTCCCAATTGACATATTTCGTTGCGTACTCGGGCGGACTGATTCCGGGTGGAGTTATAGGGCTCATTTGGCTCGCAGCCACCGCCGACACGGAACGCGTACACGGGTCGGTCTTGAACGCCGCAGCGGTCCGCAGACACCCTTACCTTATCGCACAGAGTACAGCACATGCGCAAACTGAACGTCATCGGTGCTGAGATCAGTGTCACGAGCTACGAAGAAGTGGTACACCTCGTCGGACACTGGCTGTCCGGAAGTGCTTCGGCGGGCGAGAACAGGGCGAAGTACATCTGCGTGACTTCGGTCCATGGCATCGTCACCGCCAGACAGGATCCAGAATTCCGTCGCGTTCTGAACGGCGCCGACGTGGCTACACCGGACGGGATGCCCGTTGTCTGGGCGCTGCGATCATTTGGTGCCAACGGACAGCAACGGGTTTACGGGCCGACGCTCATGTTGCGGCTCTGTGAAGCAGCCGCCGAATGCGGCCAGCGAGTGTTCCTGTACGGCGGTCTACCAGAAGTACTGCCTGCTCTTTGTGAGCAACTGCACCACAAATATCCAGAGCTGATGATTGTGGGGACATACTCCCCGCCTTTCCGGCGACTGACAGTGACAGAAGACGAGTCCGTCAAGAGGCGGATACGCGACAGCGGCGCCGATCTGGTCTTCGTCGGTATCAGCACGCCGAAACAGGAAAACTGGATGGCGGCTCACCAGTGGGATTTCCCGGGGAAGGTGCTGGTCGGAGTAGGGGCGGCGTTCGATTTTCACGCGAAACGGGTACGGCAGGCGTCCGCCTGGATGCAAAGAGCCGGCCTGGAGTGGTTCTTCCGCCTGCTCATGGAGCCGGCGCGCCTCTGGCGGCGCTACCTGTTCGTTACGCCGCAATTCCTCCCGCTCTGGGCGCTCCAAAAGATGGGTATCCTGATGTACGACGACAGCAATAAGTCCGCATAAGGTGGTGCTCTTCAACCACAACCGACAAGGAGATGATCCTATGTTAAATCAGAGACGTGTACTGGTAACTGGCGCGGGCGGCTTCATCGGCCACCATCTCACGAAATACCTGATCGCCCGCGATTATTGGGTTCGGGGGGTCGATGTGAAGAGGCCCGAGTACGAGCCTACCGCCGCACACGAATTCGAGCTGCTGGACCTCCGCCGCTGGGATAACTGCTTGCAAGCCCTGCGCGACGTGCATGAAGTGTACGCGCTCGCCGCGGAGATGGGCGGCATCGGGTTCATCGAAACCCATAAGGCCGAGATTGTGCGCGACAGTACGATGATCAATATCCACTCGATCGAGGCCGCGCGCGTTTGTGGAGTCAAGCGTTTTCTCTTTACGTCAAGCGCGTGTATTTATCCAGGGTATCTTCAGAAGCGAGCCGACGTCACCCCATTGAAAGAGGATGATGCCTACCCCGCCGATGCTGAAGACGGCTATGGCTGGGAAAAGCTGCCGCCTCATGCAGTCTTCTTACTCCAATCCCATCAACCTCGGCCAGGATCGGATGATCACGATCAACGAACTCGTCGACATGGTGGCCGCTCTCGCCGGGAAGCGGATCGCTCGGGCCCACGATCTTACCAAACCGCAGGGTGTGCGTGGCAGAAACAGCGACAACACACGACTGCGGGCGGTGCTGGGGTGGGAGCCGTCTGTGTCGCTCGAAGAGGGTCTGGGGCGGACTTACCGGTGGATTGAGGCGCAGCTCGTCTCGGCGGGGCGCATCGATGTCGGGGAGGCTGATAGTGGCCAGATGGCGCGTCCTGTCACAACTTGAAGCGGTGTTCGATCGGCAGCCGGTCAGAGAACGGAGACACGATCTGACCAAGCCGCATCTTTTCCAGCTATGCAATCGTGAGCTGTTTTGACTACGTGTCGGCGGGGAACGTGTTTCGTATTGCGACGGGACTGCCAAAGACGCAGCTCAAATGAAGCACAATTTGCCTATTAACCCGATCCGATCCGTGCGATTCCGCTATCACCGCTTTCTGGGATTACTGGTTCTCGCCAGCTCCGGCACTCGTCGGCGAGGACGTGTCGATGCGATTGGAAGACCAATCGTGCAGGTTTTCCCTGGAAGTTCCATTTGTCTTGGCCGAGATGTATCCATGATCTCGGCGAGCTTCGCCACTGCTCTTGGTGTGAACCATCCTGTGGTACTCCGAACCTTGCGTCCCGGGGCGCAGATCAGAATTGCGGATCGCGTCGGGATTTCCGGTGGGTCGATCTGCGCCGCCCAGCTGATCGAGATTGGCGAGGACACCATGCTTGGCGCGAATGTCACAATTGCCGATACCGATTTTCATTCGCTTCGTCCTGATCGTCGGTCGGGGCACACTGATCCCTCTATTGGTGCAAAGGAGGTCATCATCGGCAAGCGAGTGTTCATCGGCACAAACTCCGTTATCCTCAAGGGCGTAACGATTGGAGATAACACGATCATTG
>WNGJ01023575.1_pt1 | contig 10317 bp, 7 predicted proteins | sample 5400611 | NCBI WGS metagenome assembly WNGJ01 (sample SAMN13153375, study PRJNA577476) | soil metagenome | isolation source: 40 cm soil or saprolite under Garry oak tree replicate 1 | place: USA:California | collected 2016-06-15
GTTCCCCGTCAACGAGCCCGAGCTCTGGTCGGCATATGTCCCACAGGGGGTCACCCAGTACCTGCGGCTCTTCTCCGCGTGGGGCGGGACCAAGCTCGACCGGCTGCGCGAAGCGGGCTACGAGGTGGTGATCCTCGACGAGGGCGCGGAAAAGGAAATCTCCGGCGCTGACGTCCGCGCAGTCATACGCGAAGGCGGCGACTGGGAGTCGCTGGTGCCTCTAGGCGTAGCGCGCGTTTTAGGCGAACTTTCTGGCTCGTTAAACGTAAAAATGCTGTAAGCGCCCGCACAACTTTTCGACCGCCGCTCCGTTTTATCCCTTGCCACAACGGAAGGAGTCAGTGGTCATGAAGAAGCTCTTCCTCGCATTCGTCGCCCTCGCCGCCCTGGTTGTCGGCGCAGCGCCGGCCACACCAGCGTCGACTGCGACAGTCCAGATCAAGCGCAGTTCCTTCGTTCCGACGACCGCGAAGATCAAGACGGGCGACACCGTCAAGTGGGTCAACACGGATACGCAGAACCATCAGGTCGTCTCCAACAACGGCTCGTTCGTCTCGCCGATCCTCGGGCCGGGCAAGACCTATTCACATCGTTTCGACGCCTCGGGCACCTATCGCTACCACGACGGCCTCAACGCGGCTGTGAAGGGCGTCGTCAGCGTGACCGGCCCGCCGCCTGCCGTCACGGTCGGTGCCTCGCTGCCGATCATCGTCTACGGCCAGCAGGTCTCCCTTTCGGGAGTCGTCTCGAGTGGCAAGGCCAACGAGAAGGTCACCATCTATCAGCAGCCGTACCCGCAGACGTCATTGGCAGAGCTGACCACCGTTCTGACCACGACGAACGGTGCGTGGAATCTCGTGCTCTCGCCCTCGCCCAAGATCCTGACCCAGTACCAGGCGAGGTGGAACGGCCGTACGAGCGTCAACGTGGGCGTCCAGGTTCGCCCGCGGATCAGGCTCGGCTACCGGAACGGCAAGTTCACGACGATCGTTCAGTCGGCGACCTCCCACGCCGCACACTCCGTCTTGGCCCAGCGGCTTTCCCGCTTCGGCCAGTGGGTGACGCTGAAGAAGGTCCGGCTCGGCGGCAAGTCGAGCGCGGTCTTTCGGCTCACTCTTCCGAAGGGCAAGTCGAGTATTCGCATCGCGATGTCCGTCAACCAGGCGGGCGCCGGCTACCTCGCCGGCTACAGCCCGACGATCACAGTTCGGCGCCGCTAGGGGTCAGTGGCGCCGGAGTACGCTGCGAGCGGCGACCTCTGACGAGGCCGCCGCTTGCGGCGCCTGCCGATCGATTAGGCAACGACTCTGTCGTTTAGCCTGCGCCCGTGCTCCCGATCGTCCTCGTCCTGCTGGACGGGCTCGGCGACCGCGCTCACAACGTTCTCGGTGGAAGGACGGCGGGCGAGGCGGCGGCGACGCCCAACCTCAACGCTTTTGCGGAGAGGGGGTCGTGCGGATTGCTCTACGCGGTCGGGCCCGGGCGGGCGCCGTCGAGCGAGGTTGCGCACTGGGCGATGCTCGGCTATCGCCCCGACGAGTTTCCGGGCCGCGCGGTCTTCGAGGCGCTTGGGAGGGGGCAAGAGGTCAGCGACGAGCAGGTCTTCGCGTATGCCGCGCTCCGCCCGGCCGAAGGCCGGGAAGACGGCTGGTGGCTGACCGGCCGGCCCGATCCAGAGCGTGACGCCGAAGAGGCCGCGGAGCTCGTCGCGCGCTGCAATGGGATCGAGGTCGACGGGCTCAGGTTCTTGCTCGAAGAGGTCTGGCGCGGCGAAGCCGTCCTGCGGATCGCCGGGGGCGCCGACGATCGCGTTACCGACACGGACGCCTTTTTTCGCGATCGCCATCCGGTCTTGCGGCCGCGACCCCTCGTTCCAGAAGCGAGGCGAACGGCACGGGCCTGCGAGGAGTGGAGCCGCGAGGTGATGCGGCGCCTCGAAGGCGAGCGCTTCAACCTGATCACTCTCAAGTGGTTCGGTCGCCCTCGTCACGTACCGACCTTTCGCGAGCGCCACGGACTCTCGGGGAGCTTCGCGGCGGAGTCCGCGTTTCTCCGCGGTCTCGGGCGCTCCTTGGGGCTGGAGCCGATCGAGGCGAGGCTCGACCTTGGGTTGGTCGCCGAACGGCTCGAAGCCGGCGACACCTTCGTCTATGTCCACGACAAGCGCGTGGACGAGGCAGGCCACACGAAGGACCCACTGGAAAAGCAGCGAGCGATCGAGATGCTCGACTCCGAGCTATCAGGCTTGCCGACCGACCGGGCAATCGTGTGCGTCACCGGCGACCACGCGACGCCGGCCTCGCCCGAGGTGATCCACTCCGGCGACCCGGTGCCGCTTCTCGTCGCCGGGCCGGGAGTGCGTGCGGATGCGGTTGCGAGCTTCGGTGAGCTCGACTGCTACGCCGGAATCCTCGGACAGCTTCGCGGGCCCGATCTCATGCCCGTCCTGCTGAACGCGGCCGACCGGCCACTCTTCCTCGGCTCCCGGCCGACGCCCGTCGACGGTGCCGACGGCTATCCGGACAGGGAACTGCTCGAGCCGCTCATTTGATTCCAATGCGGATGCGGTAACAGAGCAGAACCGGCCAGTTGCTTGTGCCGAGCACGCGCGCCGCGGTCTCGCGCAACCGTTCGAACGCGTCGCCGACCTCCGGCGCTTGCTCGGTGAAGAGCTCCGGCGGCCCCCCGATGCTCTCGGCGAATCCGACCATTCGTTCGGCGTTCGTCTCCCACCAGCCGTGGGCGAGGACCTCGCGCTCGTGGCGAAAGCGCCCGCTCGCGCGGATCTCGTCGAGATGACGGTCCTTCGGCCAAGTGCTCGAGCCGGCCGGCACCGACAGCCCCTGCCGCGCCTCCCGCCGGGCCTTCATGAGAGTCATGTGCGCCGTGTCGACCTCGGGCTCGACGAACGGCGGGACGTCGTAGTCGCAGGCCGCGAAGACTCCTCCGTCGCGGAGCACTCGCGCCGCCTCGGCCAGAACGGGCTGCGGTTCCATCCAGTGGAACGACTGGAAGCTGGTGACAAGATCCGCGCGGCCGGCCGGAAGGCCAGTGTCGGCGCCGTACGCCTCGACGTAGCGGATGTTCGGCTGTTCGGTGGACTTTCTGGCGCGCTCGAGCATGCGCGGGTTCGGCTCGACTCCAACGACCTCGTCGGCGCGCTCGCCCCAGGCCCGGGTCGCGAGCCCGGTACCGCACCCGAGGTCGACGACAAGCGCCGGCCGCTCGACGCTTGCCACCACCGTGAGAACATCGAACAGTCCGCCTGGCGGCGAGGGGCGGTACCGGTCGTAGACGTCGGCGAACCCTTCGTCGAGGTAGCCCGAGCGCCCGATCAACTCCTGCGAGAACGTGGACATGGAACACCGAGCCTAGCCCGGGTAGGCTGACTCGCGTGCACGTCGAGTCGACGACGACGGCCGGCCGGTCGCGCTCGTTTGCCCTGCAGCCGGTCTGGTTCCTCCGATTCGCCGCGCTCGAGCTATTCGCGCTCTGGGTGATCGTGGCGACCGGCGCAGCTGTCCGGCTGACCAGCTCCGGCCTCGGCTGCCGCCACTGGCCAGGGTGCGAGGCCGGCCACCCGCTGCCGGCCAAGAACTACCACGCGTACATCGAGTTCGGAAACCGGGTTGTCGGCGGCGTGACGATCCTGATCACGTTGCTCGTCGCGGTAGCGGCTTTCTGGACGCCGCTCGGACGCCGGGCGAAGCAGCTCGCGGTCGCGCTGTTCGTCGGGACGCTTGCTCAAGCGCCGCTCGGTTACCTGGCGGTCAAGACCGATCTGCGGTGGCCGGTTGTGGCGGCTCACCTGCTGCTCTCGATGGTGCTGCTTGCGGGCGCGGTCGTTCTCGTTTTCCTCGCTTGCGAAGGGATCGCCGGGCGGGCCGAGCCGGTTGTCCCGCGTGAGCTCCGGCTCTTCGGCACCGGCGTGGCGGTCGCGGGGCTGGCGCTCGTCGTGAGCGGCGCGCTCGCCACGGCCGCGGGCCCGCACTCCGGCGGCGGCACGACTCAAGTGCATCGGCTAGCCCGCTTCGAACCTGTTCTTTACGCGCACGCCGGCGTCGTGGCGGTCTTCGGCTGCTCGTTCCTGTTCCTGCTCGGCTACCTCGCCGCTCGCCGGTCACGTTCGCCGCGGCTGTTCGCAGCGGCTCTGGTGGTGCTCGCGGTGCTGCTAGTGCAGGTCGGCCTCGGGGAGCTCCAATACCGATTGCATCTGCCCTGGTATCTCGTTCTGTTGCACGTCGCCGTTGCGGCGACCGCCTGGGCGGGCATCGTCGCGCTGACTTTCGCGTTCTGGCGTCCGCCTGCCTGGCTTGCCTCAGGCCGCGCGTAGACTTCGAGGATGGAATCGGAGCTTCGGGTCTCCGCCCGGCCGGAGCTCACACGGCCGGTCCTCGTAGCCGCGTTTCGCGGCTGGAACGACGGCGCCCAGGCCGCCTCGCTTGCAGCGGGCTACCTCGCCAAGCTGTGGGGCGCCGACCAGATCGCAGACATCGACCCGGAGGGTTTCTTCGACTTTCAGGCGACCCGGCCGCACGTCTCCCTCGTCGACGGGATAACTCGCCAGATCGACTGGCCTGAGACGGCCTTCTATCGCGCGAAACCTCCGGGTCTTGACCGTGATGTCGTGCTGCTGCTCGGGATTGAGCCAAACGTTCGCTGGCGTACGTTCACCGACCTGGTCGTCGGTCATGTCCAGGAGCTCGGCATCGAGCTCGTCGTGACGCTCGGTGCGCTGCTCGCCGATGTGCCGCACACGCGCCCCTCGCCTGTGACCGGCAGCGCGTCGAATCAGGATCTCGTCAAGGAGCTCGGACTCTCGACCTCGCGCTACGAAGGCCCGACCGGCATCGTCGGCGTGGTTCATGACGCCTGTAACAAAGCCGGAATCCCCTCCGCCAGCCTCTGGGCTGCGGTTCCTCACTATGTCTCGCTGACGCCGAGCCCGCGGGCCGCGTCCGCGCTGTGCGAACGGCTGGGCACCCTGCTCGGCACCGAGATCGACACGGCTGAGCTCGACCAGGCCGCTGAGACGTACGAGGAGCAGGTCAGCCAGGCGGTTGCCAGCGACGAAGAGACCTCCGCGTACGTCGAGGAGCTCGAGCACCGGGCGGACACGGTCGAGGAGGACTTCGAGCTGCCTTCGGGCGATGCCCTCGCCGCCGAGCTCACGCGCTACCTGCGCGAGCGCGAGGCCGGGAACGGCGAGTCCGGCCCTCGCGGGCCGGCGAGCTAAGCGGCCGTAACACCCGCGACCGGGTCCCGAGACATGCCCCGGGACCAGGTCCACCGACACGTCCGTGGACCTGGTCCCCGGACATGCCCGTGGACCCGGTCGCCAGACATGCCCGTGGACCCGGTCGCCGGACATGCCCGGGGACCGGGTCCCAGGCAAGCGCATCAGCAAGCTCGCTAGCCGAACGTAAACGAGTAGACCGCGACGCCGGGTGTGAAGCTCAGGCGAAGCTGGGCGTCCAGCAGCTCCGGTCTGGTCACCACCGGGTAGAGGCGATTGATGCCTTTGACCGCGATCGTCCGGAGCTCGTGGCCGTCCACCGAGACTCCGACACGGCCTCGGCCGCCCATCACGAGGTAGACGTCCTTCGCGTGGAAGTGGAGGGCAAGCCCCGCATTTCGTCCCGCCGTCGTGTGCTCGGGGCCGAGCCGCCAGCGGCCTGACAGCGCCCAGCCGTTCTGCGTCACGTCCTTCGGCGCGTGGTAGTCCTGTGCCCGGTCCGGCCGCGGCCGGGAACCGACGTAGTTCGCCAGCTGGTGGTCGTAGCCGAGGTAGGTCTCGGGCGTGGTCAGCTCGGTGGGGGTCATATCGGCGAGCTCTGCCTTGGCAGGCCCGGGCTCCCCGAGCAGCTGGCGGATCAACCGCTCGGTCCGGCCGTACTCGCCCTCCCCGAAATGCTCGTTCCGGATGTTTCCCCTCTTGTCGATCAGATATTCCGCGGGCCAGTATTCGTTGCGGTAGGCCTTCCAGGTCGCATATTTCGGATCCAGCGCGACCGGCCAGCTGACGCCGAGCTGCTTCGTCGCGGCGGCGAGGTTGTGGGGGACAGCCTCGAACCCGAACTCCGGCGTGTGGACGCCGACGATCTCCAGTCCGGCCGCGCGATAGTCCTTCCACCAGGCCTTCAGATGCGGGAGCGTCCGCAGGCAGTTGATGCAGGAATACGTCCAGAAGTCAACCAGCACGACTTTGCCTCGGAGCTGCTGGATCGACAGCGGCTTCGAGTTGAACCAGTCAGTGATCCCGGTGAAGCCGGGCGCGGCGCCGAAGTCGGCGAGCTTGCTCTGCTCGCGGTGACAGCTCCCGGTCAGCCGTGTCTGGACCGCGCAGCTCTTCTCGATTCGGTCGGCCAGGCCCCAGGAGCCGACGTTCGCAAGCGAGCGGTCGACGTGGAACGTGATCAGCAGAGCAGTCACGGCGATCAAGGCACCGAGCCCCGCCCGAACCTGGCCGGCGTGCGCGCGGAAGAGCCGAATCCCGCCGGATGCGCGCCTGCCGCCGTAGGCGACCGCCAGCATCGGCAACGCGATCCCGAGTGCGTAGGCGAGCGCCATCACGTCCCGCTCGCCGCTGCCGACGCTCGCCGATCCGGTGATGATCGAGGCGAGGATCAGTCCGCCACACCCGCTCGCCGCTGCCGACGCTCGCCGATCCGGTGATGATCGAGGCGAGGATCAGTCCGCCACAAGGCACGAAGACGAGCCCGAGAGCGAGGCCGAGCACGAAGCCGCCGCCCAGATCGCCTCCGGGCCTGCGACTGAATCGGGCGAGCGGACGTTCGAGCACCTCGCCCAACCGGGGTGCAAGCAGCGTCGCGGCCACGACGAACAGCAGCGCAATCGAGATGTTGCGCAGGAGATCCTGGGGAAGGTGGAACCGCCGAAGCAACCACGACACCGCCAGGAGTGAGCCGGTGAAGCCCACGACAACCCCAGCAATGATCGCGAGCGGCCGCCGGCTGCCGCCGCTCGCTCCGCCAGCGAAGACGATCGGCAAGACAGGGAACGCGCAAGGTGAAACAGCGGTGATAACGCCGACCAGAAAGGCGACCCCGAGCAACAGAACCACGACGTATGGTCCTTCGTGGGATCCAGGCGTTACGGTTCTTGTGCAGGCGTCGGCGCGGGTTCTACCGGCTCGTTCGCCGCGGTCCCGCCGTCCTGTGAGGCCTGCGGCTGCTGCTGCCCGTTCTGAGTCTGCTGTTGCTGGCTCGTTGGCGACTTCTTCTTGCGCCGCCGGCGCCGTCGTCGTGAGCGCCCGCTCGGCTGCTTGGGTGCGGGGAGGTTCTCCGCCAGGCCCTGCGCGACCTCTTGAATCGTGCCGAGCCGCTCTCGGGCGGCGTCGATCAGCTGGTTCGCCCGCGGGGTGTAGCCCTCGGCCGAGGCGAGCAAGGCTGCGCCGACCTCGAGCGGCTGGTCTCTCGACGCGTTGACGAGCTTCGCGGCGTTCTCCTCGTGCCTGTGGCCGCGCGAATTGGCGAGGGCGCCCAGCAGACGCTTGGCCTCCGGAAATTCTGCGCTCGCGCGCCGGTCCTGCACCTTGCGAGTCGCGCGGGCGAGCCGCCAGGTCCAGCGGGCGAGAATCTGGTCCGGGGCGTCGGCCTTCCCTTCGCCGATCGCGCGCAGGAGGATGCGGATCCCCTGGACGCGGTCCTTTTCCCAGGTCGGCGCCTGCGTGACGAGCGTGACGAGATCGTCGAAGTCGGCGCGCTCGACCGTCATTGAGACGCGGTCGGCGAGCGCGGTCATCCGCAGCCGCCGGTTCGGATTCTCCGCGGCGCACGTCGCCAGGAAGGTCTCCATCGCCGCTTTCGAGGCGCCGCCTTCGACGAACTTCTTGGCGAACTCGACCCGTTCGTCGAAGCGGACGTTCCGCCCGGCGATCGTTGCCCAGTAGCGCTGCTCGTCCTCGTCGAGGAAGCGCGGGTCGACGCGCTGCCACTCGCGGGTGATCACGCCGAGTCGCCGCTTGACGTCGGCTGTCACCGGCACGAGCCAGGGCGCCGGCGAGAGCTTGCGCCGGGCGCGTCGCTGCTGGCGCCGGCGCGGTGCCGGGGTGACACGGGCGCCCTCGCGGTAGAAATCGGAGTCGAGCAGGCTGTGCAGCGAGACGACGCGTTCGTTGTGCGTGGCCGCCTTCGGGACGAAGTCCACCACGACACCGGCCTCCTTGCGCGGGTGCATGCGCATGATCCGGCCGATCCGCTGCTGGTAGACGCGCTTGCTCGCGGTCGGCGCCAGGTGCATGCAGACCGTGGCCCGCGGTGAGTTCCAGCCTTCGGCGAGCAACATCGCGTTGATCAACACGTCGATCTCTCCGCGCTCGTAAGCGGCGAGGATCTCGGCCAGCTTCACCGGCGGTGTCTTGCCACTGACCGCCTCGGCCTTGAGCCCGGCGGCGCGAAATTCCTTGGCCAGGTTGTACGCGTGCTCGACGCCGGCCGCGTAGACGATTCCCGGCGTCGAGTCGAAACGGTCGCGGTAAAGGCTGGCGGCGGCCTGGTTCAAGGCTTGGTGGTCGAGCGCCTGTGCCAGAGCCCGCTCCTCGAAGTCGCCGCCGACGATCGGCACCGTGTGGATCGCGGCCGCCGGAGGCACCCGCAGCGAGCGCAGCGGCGCGATCAATCCGCGCCGGGCGGCGTCCCCGAGCGGGAGATCGTCGACAGAGGCCGGGAAGACGTCGGAGACCTGCTTGGCGATCAGCTGTTCCGTCGCGGTCATGCCGATGTAGATCGGATTCGTGAAGCTGCGGATCGCCGCACTCGTCTTCTCGCCGAGGGCCGTGTGCGCCTCGTCGGCGATCACGAGGTGGTACGCCTCTGGGTTCAGGTCGCGCCAGTGGCGCGCAAACCACGCGTAGGTCTGAATGGTGAGCGGGTTCGGCCTGGGAGGCTCCTGGCCGCGCTCGATCGCGTCCACGATTCGGTCGCCGTAGCCCTCGCTCGTCAGGTCGCGGTTGAACTGCGAGACCAGGAGCCGGCGGTGGGTGAGAATGAGAACACCGAGCGTGCGTGCGGCCTCGACGAACCCCGCGGCGGCGATCGTCTTGCCGGAGGCCGTGGGATGCCGGAATCGGAACCGGCGGACGGCGCCGGGATCCTCTTCGGGCGAGAGGGGGGCCGGGAGCTCGTCTCCGTCGAGCTCGGCCGCAGCCGCAGGCTCGAGCTCGTCTTCGTCCTCCTCCTCGGCCTCGAGCTCGGCGTACGCACCGTTGCCGTTTGCGAACTCGGGTGCGGCCTGAGCCGCGGCGATCAGCTCGGTGAGCATTCCGGCCAGCGCGTCGATCTGGTGCCGGCGCAGCTCGGTACCCGAAGCGAGCCGCGACGGGCGGCCCGAGAGCACTCTCTCGAGGCCCAGCAGCAGCGCGTAGCGGCGCTTCCACTCATAGGAGGGAGCGTCCTGGCCGGTGTCCATCTCCTCGACGGCGTGGTCGAGCGCGAGCCTCCGCGCGGTCCCGGGAGCCAGTACGACGGCAGGGTCTTCGTCGGCGCGGAGAAATGGCTCTCCGGCCCAGTCTTGGGCGCGGGCGGCGGCCTCGGTGAGGCCGTTAACCGCCTCCGGCGCTAGCGTCGGTTGCTCGGTCGTCTCTTGCATCGACGCAGCACTTTTCAGTGCTGCAACCTCGTAATGAGAAGCGAGCCCGCAGTTACCCCTTGGCGAGCCTCGCTCACGGCAGCATACCCGATTTGCGGTGGCTCGACGAGTCCGCTCAGAGAGGAGTGCCGGAGCCGCCCAGGCCCCCGAAGATCACGAACGGGTTCTGCGGCAGGGTCTCGTAGACGAGCTCACCGCTCGCCTCGGCCTGGCCGTGCAGCCGTTTTGCGAGCTCCTGGGCCTCCTCTTCCGTAGCCGCGCCCACGAGGATGTACGTGTGTCGGCGAACGACGCCGTGGCCCTCCGCCTCGAGCTTGTCGGCGAGTGCCTGCGCCTCCTGCGGTGACGAGGCCTCGACGCGCACCTCCCACGGCGAGAGACCCTCGTCGCGCACCTCCTGCTCGGCCTCGAATTCTTGTGGCGGCTCGTCGTCCCACCGGTCTTCGTCAGCGAGCCAATGCTCGATTCGTCCGACGCGGGCCTCGGCGCCGTCCTCCCGGAGTTGCGCTTCGATGACGTCGTGAGCGCGCTCGGCTTCGGTTCTCGACCCTGCGTAGACGAACAGCGTTTCGTCGTCGCGCGACACGACGAGTCGCCGGCCCTGGAGCTCATCGGCCAGCTGGCGTGCTTCTGACCCGAGATCGAGCCCGAGCCGGTCGAGCAGGCCCTCGGCGTGCTCCTCCTCGAGCTCGATTCTGATCCGCCAGT
>WNGJ01001358.1_pt1 | contig 10315 bp, 9 predicted proteins | sample 5400611 | NCBI WGS metagenome assembly WNGJ01 (sample SAMN13153375, study PRJNA577476) | soil metagenome | isolation source: 40 cm soil or saprolite under Garry oak tree replicate 1 | place: USA:California | collected 2016-06-15
CCACCAGGGCGTCGATCACGGTCTGGAGCGGGACGTTGTGGGCCTTCGCGACCTGGGCCACCGTCTGGCCACCGGCGAGTGCCGTCTTAAGGTCCGCCTCGCTGATCCCGATGGCCTTGGCGACGACCGACGTGTCGCTGACGGCCTCGTCGTGGCCGAAGCCCCCGGGCCCGCTTCGGCCGCCCGTATTACCCGTCCCGGTGCCCGCCGACGCGCCCGGTGTGGCTGCGGCATCCGGGGTCGGCGACGCCGCCGTTGCGCTGAGAGGGCCGAGGATCGTCGCGCCCGCCACGCCGCCGACGAGTAGCGATCCGACGACGATTGCCTTGGTGTTGTCGCGCAGCCTCTTGCCGCCGCCGCGGCGAGCGCCCGGAGATGCTCCGTCGTCGATCGCGGGCTGTGCCATTTCTTCCGATACCTTGTCCTGGTCGTTCATCGTTTCTCCTGTGATGCCTGCCTGGCCGCCTGGGGGGCGCGATGTCGCGCGTCCACTGGCCCGGTTCGGGGTTCCGGACCGCACTCTCGCCGTCCCTGCCTGTCGATCGGGTTACGGCACCAACCCAGGCCCGCGCCGGTCCGCACGGGTGGTGCGCTGCCCAGGCAGCAAAAGCCTCGGCCGCGGTCCGGAGCGCTACGGGCGCCGCTCCCGTGGCCCACTCCCCTGTCGTTCAGGGGGCTAGCCCATTAATAGCTCAGGCGCCGGCGCGATTCGCAAGCCGGCCTTTTCGCACCGACCCCTCCTTGGCCCGCACCGACACGATCTGATCGAACAAGCCATTCGGCAACAGTGACTCCAGGTCGAGTGGCTCGACGTGCCGCTCGGTGGCCGGTCGACCGAGCAGATAGCCCTGGGCGGCCGTAAAGCCGATATCGCGGATTGCCGCGAGCTGTTCGGCGGTTTCGACGCCCTCGGCGACGAGCGTCGCCTTCCAGCGCGTGCCCAACTCCTGGAGCGCTCGCAGTACGGCGTGAGAAGGATCGTGGAGGATGCCGCCCTGGACGAGTGACAGATCCACCTTGACGATGTCGAAGTGGATCTCGCTCAGGAGGCGAAGCCCTGCATTCCCGGCGCCGACGTCATCGGCCGCCAGGCGAATTCCCGCGCGGCGGCATGCCGCTGCGTTGCGCGCCAGCTGCCGGAGGTCCTGGACCTCTTCGCGTTCCGTCAGCTCGACGACGAGCTGCTGAGGCGCGATCCCCCGCCGCCTGAACATGCCGGTCAGCTCGACCGGGTGGAACAATTCGGATTCGAGGGTCCTGGGCGACAGGTTCACGCTCAGATAGGTATCGGGCTCGAGCTCGCCGACGCCATCGGCCACGATCTCCAGGCAGGCCATGTCAAGCTCCACCGTCCGACCCGCCCGCTCCGCGGCGGCGAACAGCGTGCCGGCATCGGCGATCGGTGACTTGTCGGTCGGCCTGACCAGGCCCTCATAGCCAATCGGCTGCCCGGTGGTCAGCGAGAAGATCGGCTGATAGACCGGACGGAGGGCCTTCTCGGCGAGGATGGTCCCTATCGCGCCGGACAGGTCAGAGACAGAGGCTTCTTCGGAGGAGATACCGTGTCGACCCGGGTCGTAGGCGACGGCGTTTGTGCGGCCGTGGCGCTTGCACCAGTACAGCGCGGCGTCGGCGTGGCGGTATAGCAGACGTGCGTCCGAGCTGGGCAGCGGGAACGCGGAGACGCCGATCGACAGCGAGAAGGGTTCGATCGGCTTGGCCGGGTCTCCTCCGCGCAAGGCACTGGCGAGGATGTGGCGGGCTCCCTCGAGCCCTCGCTGGAGGTCCGCGCCGGGCAGCAGAAAGGCGAATTCGTCGCCGCCTACGCGGAACGCGCGATCGTGACGGCGGAGTGACGCCGACGCGATCCGCCCGATCTCGGCCAGGAGCTCGTCGCCAGAGGCGTGACCACGAGCGTCGTTGACGTTCTTGAGGTCGTCGACGTCGACGAGCAGAAGCGCCAGCGACGTCTCGTGCCGCAGTGCCTGGCTCGTCTGGCGGGCGAGCTCATCCTGGAATGCCCGATGGTTGCCCAGCCCCGTGAGGCCGTCGATCATGGCGTCCACGCGGGCTTGCCCGTACAGCTCGAAGAGTCGGCTGCGCTCCTCCTCGAGTCGTTCGACGTCGTGCAGGATGCCGCGCGAAAGGGCTCCCATGAAGATCGGGACGACGACCGCGCAGGCGACCAGGAATCCGAGCGCGGCTCCCGATCCGGGGCCCGGAGACGGCCAGAAGCCCTCGATCGCGGCCACGCCCATGAGCACGGCGAATTCCAGGACCAGGATGCGGATCATCCGCTCGCGAATGGCGGCCGAGCGAGCTTCGGGATATGGCGGTCGGCTGTGGACGGACGGGTCGAGCATTGGCCTCGGGGAGGTGCGCTGTCTGAACCACGGGTGTACGGCATGTAGTCCCGCCTGTGACCCTGACCAACGTACCGCTCGATGAAGACGTTGGGCCCAATGACTGCGTCCGGCCCGATCCCTAGCGTCCCGGGCATCCCGGCATCTCGAGGAGTAGGCGAATCGACCGGCCACGTGCAGCGCGCTTTGGGCTCGCGGGCGCCCTTGCACTCGCGAGTTGGATGGTCGCGTCCGTCTCGGGGATCTCCGTCTCGGAGGTGCTGGCAAGCAAGTGCGGCACCATTACGATCGACCAGGGGTCGGCCACGCCCGGCTCGGGCACGACGTCGACCAACTTCCTGTTCTCGGTCCGCGTCATCGACACAAGCGGGAAGGCTCCAGCCTGGGTCAGGGTCAGGTTTCCAAACGGGAGCTACAAGGATCTCACGGCGTCGGGCTCCGACTATGCGGCCGGCGTGATCTTCTCTGGAGCCCGCCAACTGCCCGTCGGGACGTGGTCCTACACGTTCACGATCCCGATGAAAAACGGCAAAACGTGCTCGGCGCCCGGCAATCCGTCTGTTGTCACGGTGACTGCGCTCCCGAGTCCTACTCCGAAGCCCACTCCGAGCCCCAAACCGACCCCAAGGCCAACGCCGCCTCCGACTCCGAAGCCGGCGCCAACCCCTGCGCCGCGCCCCACGCCCCGTCCGACTCCGGCGCGAACAGCCACGCCGACGTCGACCCCGGCGCTCCTTCAAGCGTCGCCGTCGGGCACCGCGGTCGCCAGTCCTTCTCGGACGACAGATCCCACGAGTGGGCCGAATGCGACCGCCGCCATCGTTGCGGTCCTGCCAGCCGGCGGTGGTGGGCCGGGCGCGCCAGGTGGAGGGTCGGGCGGATCTGAGTCCAGCGGACTTGACGATCGTTTCGACGCGGGTCCCGGGAGCGCCGGCTTCGGCTCACTGTTCCCGCCTACGCCCCTGTTCGCCTGGGGAACGACGACCGCGGCCGGCATCCTGCTGTTCCTGTTCCTCGTGCGGCGTCGAAGCGGCGACGAGGAGCGATCGCTCGCAACGTACGTCTCCGAATTCGCCGGGGCGGGCGCCCCGCCCGCAATCGACCCGGTGGCGATCGAACCTCTCGTGCTCGCCCCAGTACATCCGGCCGCCAAGCCCACGAAGAAGCGTGGGACAACCAAACGCGACAACCTCGAGGTGGCACCTGAAGGGGCACCCCTGGCCTCAACCGCGGGACCGCGCGAATTTCGCAAGCCGCCGGCCAAGGGTGTCGAGCGCGTTTTTGTGTCGTACCAGGGGGTGCCCCTCGGAACGACAGCGGACGAGCTGCGGTCCGAGGAGCTGGCGCGACTGCAGCGCGGCGACGAGGTCGAGATCATCGCTTCGCAGGGGGGTTACCTGAATGTCCGCCTCCCGACGGGCGAGACCGGCTGGATCCCGCGCGGGACCGTCACTGGCACCCGTCCAGGTGTGGCCGGCGGGGAGAAAGCCTCGCACCACTGATCGGTCCCCGTCGGTTAACGGGGCGACGTGCGGCTAGACTTTTCAGCCGTGGCCACGCTGGGTAGGCCTCGACCGAAGGTGACACGATGAAGCCGCTCTTCGGCTACCACATGCCGACGTACACGTTTCCGGGCGTGCCGCCGGAGCGCCTGTTCGACCGCGCCGCGGAGCTCGCCAAGGCCGCCGAGGATAGTGGCTTCGGACTCATCACGGTCATGGATCACTTCTACCAGATCCAGGGAGTGGGGCCGGAGACCGACGAGATGCTGGAGGCCTATTCGACCCTTGCCGCGCTCTCCCAGCGGACCAGCAAGGCGATGCTGGGGGCGCTCGTGACCGGGGTGACGTACCGCAATCCGGCGGTGCTCGCGAAGGCCGTCACAACGCTCGACGTGATCTCGGGCGGGCGGGCAGTGCTGGGTCTCGGCGCCGCCTGGAACGAGGACGAGCACCGTGGCTATGGGATCGAGTTCCCGCCAGTTGGCCAGCGGATGGACCGCCTGGATGAGGCCCTCGCGATTGCCAGGGCGATGTTCACGGAGGAGCGGCCGACCTTCGAGGGCCGCTACTACCGCGTCGATCGTGCCCTGAACATCCCTCGCCCCATTCAACCCGGCGGGCCGAAGATCATCATCGGCGGTGGGGGAGAGCAGCGGACGCTGAAGATCGCCGCGAAACACGCCGACATGACGCATTGGTTCCCGCTCGGGTTGGAGGTCCTGAAGCACAAGACGAAGGTCCTCGAGCGGCACTGTGAGGCGGTCGGCCGCGACCCGACGACGATAAAGCGGACTATGGCGAGCCCGGTCCTGCTGGCGTCGGACGAACGGCACAAGGCCGAAGTGCTCGAACGGGTGATGCCCGAGCGACGCCCATACATCAAGATCGGGACACCAGAAGAAGCCGCCGAGGCACTCCGGCCGTACCTCGAGGCGGGGTTCAGCGGGTTCACCTTCAACGACAACATCCTGCGCACGCCCGAAGACATCGGCCTGGCAGGGGAGCTTCTCCGGCTGCTCGACTGAGGCAGCGATCCGGCCGAGACGGCATCCTTCGGTCATGACGGAGGAGCTCGTCCACCGCGTGCCCCCGGCGTCGGCCGCTCCGGGCAGGGCGGCCGAGGTTGGTGAGGTCGGCGGGGCATCTCGGCAGGCTGAGGAACAGGGTGTCTGGGCGCCGGAGCGACGCGCGCTGGCCTTCGGCCTGATCCTGACGATCACGCTCGTCGCCTTCGAGGCCCTCGCGGTGAGCGTCGCCCTTCCGATCGTGGCGAACGACCTCAACGGCCTGGCGCTGTACGGCTGGGTCATGAGCGTGTTCTTCCTTGGCAACCTGGTCGGCATCGTGGTGGCCGGACGGCAGATCGATGCCCGCGGACCCGCCCGACCCTTCGTCGTCGGCTTGGTGCTGTTCGGAATCGGCTTGACGGTTGGTGGGCTTGCGCCGGCGATGGGTATCCTCGTGGCGGCTCGCGCTGTCCAGGGATTCGGCGCCGGAGCGATCGCACCGGTGGCGTACGTCAGCATCGGGCGCTCGTTCCCTGAAGCGATCCGGGGCCGGATGTTCGCCTACCTGTCAACCGCCTGGGTGGTCCCGGGCCTGGTCGGTCCTGCGCTCGCCGGCTGGGTGGCTGTGCACATCGGCTGGCGTGTCGTTTTCCTCGGCCTGCTGCCGCTCATCGCCGTGGCGGGCGTCCTGACGCTGCCGGCGCTGCGGCGGCTCCCCGAGCCGATGCCTCAGGTGGACGAGCGGGCTACGGCAGAGACTGCGCTGCCTGCGCTCCGGTCCGCCGTTCGGCTGTCGGCCGGAGCCGCCCTGATCCTTGGTGGCCTTTCTCCGGCGAGCCTGGCGCTGGGCCTCGCGCCGGAGGGTGTATCGCGAACGCTGGGTGGCCCCGTGCTTGCGCTGATCGGTGTGCCGTTCGTCCTCCTGGGGCTGGCGATCGCCCTTCCGGCCTATCAAGCGTTGACGCCACTCGGAACGCTGCGAGGAGCACGCGGCCTGCCGGCAGCGGTCGTTCTCCGGGGCCTGCTGACCTTTGCATTCTTCGGTCCCGACACCTTCGTCCCGCTCGCGCTCCAGGGAATCCGCCACATCGACGCCGCCCAGGCCGGTCTTGCGCTCACGGCCGCGACGCTGTCGTGGACCGCCGGCTCGTGGATCCAGGCCCACCGCATGGCGCCCAGGGGCGAAGAGCGATTCATCCGGGCGGGATTTGCCATCGTGCTCGTGGGGGTCGCGTCGACCTCCCTCATCCTGTTGCCCGATGTGCCCGTCTGGGTCGCGCTCCCGACGTGGGCTATCACCGGCCTCGGGATGGGCCTGTCCTACTCGCCCATTTCGCTGTTCGTCATCCGGAAGGCAGCGCCGGGCGCCGAGGGTGCGGCGACCTCCGGGCTGACACTGTCCGACACGCTGGGGACCGCGCTCGGGGCTGGTCTGGCCGGAGCGTTCGTTGCGCTCGCGGTCAGTCTCGGATGGGAGCCGCGGGTCGGAGTGGCCGCGGCGTTTGGGGCCGGGACGGTGGGTGCCTTCCTGGGCCTCCTCTACAGCGGACGCCTGCGGGAGACCGGGGCGTGAGTGAGCCGGGCTGGCCGGACGAGGGGGGCGATGGCGCTCGCGATGACGAGCTCGAACGTCGCCGCGACGAATTCGATGAGATGGTCGCCGACGCGGTCGCGGCCATTCCGCGGCCGTACTCGGAGCAGTTGGGCTCCGTTGCGATACTGACCGAAGACGAGCCGGCATCGGGGCAGCAGGCGCCCGGCACCCTGCTCTTCGGTCTCTATCAGGGTGTTCCCCGAACGGCCTGGGGAGCCACGAACGCCGCCATCCCGAGCAAGATCACGATCTTTCGGCGGGCCCACGAGCTGGCCTTCCCGGACCCGGTCGCGCGTGCGGAACGGGTCCGCTCCACGGTCCTCCACGAGGTGGCGCACCACCTGGGGATCGACGACGCGACGCTCCAGCGGATCGAAGCAGGGCGTCACGAGCACAGGTAGCTCCTGTTTGCCGGGACCGTTGAGCGGACGCGGCGTCCGGGCCGGCGTCAGGGGCTGGTCGACGCCTGACTGCGGGAGCATCATTGGCCACAGTTCGGGCTCGGCCCGATCGGGAGGAGGGTCACGATGTTTCGTCACCGTCGTCGCGCTTTCGCCGGTGCGTTGTTCCTCGTCCTCGTTTTTCAATCGCCCGCCTTCGCTGCTACCGGTCTACCGAATTCGATCGCCGCGACGGGCGACTCGATAACGCGGGCGTACAACACGGGCTTCTGGCCGTTCACGGACAACCCGGCGGGCTCCTGGTCGACCGGAACGACTTCGAGCGTGAACAGCCACTACCTGCGGATCCTGGCCCGACACCCCGCCATCCGAGGCAGGGCATACAACGACGCGAAGAGCGGCGCCTTGATGCGCGACCTCAACGGGCAGATGGCGACAGTAGTGACCCAGAAGGTCGACTACATCACGGTTCTGATGGGCGGCAATGACGTCTGCCAGCCGAGCGTCGGCCAGATGACGGCGGTGGCGGACTTCCGCACGCAATTCGACACGGCGATGCGGACGATCACTACCGGTTCGCCGAATGCCAACCTATTCGTCCTGAGCATCCCGGATGTCTACAATCTGTGGCTCGTGCTGAAGGGCAACAGCATCGCGCGGTTCATCTGGGCGCTCGGCAACGTCTGTCAGGCGATGCTGGCCAACCCGCTTTCGACGGCGCAGGCAGACGTCGATCGGCGCGCGTTCGTCCGGCAACGCGACATCGATTTCAACGGCGCCCTTGCCGACGTCTGCTCGCGTTACAGCCAGTGCCGGTTCGACGGGAACGCCGTTTTCAACACGACGTTCACGGTCAGTGACGTGTCGACGCGGGACTACTTCCACCCCTCGTTGTCTGGCCAGGCGAAGCTTGCGGCGGGTAGTTGGACGGTGGGCTACTGGGGACCGTAGCCGGCCTTCGCAACCGCCCAGCCACCACCCCGCGGCCGCACCTCTTCCGCAAGCGCAAGGCGCGCCGCGCGCGCATGGAGCGCGAGGCGGGCTGCGGTAGACTGAACGGCCCACCAGAGCCCGCTGGAGGATCCGCCGACGCATGAGCGCCGAGGGCCTGCGCGCAAAGATTCGCGAGATCCCCGACTTTCCCAAGCCGGGCATCCTGTTCTACGACATCACGACCCTCCTCAAGGACCCGGCCGCCTACCGTGAGGCGATCGACCTCATGGTCGAGCCCTACAAGGACGAGCGAGTCGCCGTCGTCGTCGGCATGGAATCGCGGGGCTTCATCTTCAGTTCGCCGATGGCCTACCTGCTGTCGGCCGGGCTCGTGCCGGTGCGCAAGCTCGGCAAGCTGCCGGCCGAGACGATCACCGTCGAGTACGCGCTGGAATACGGCTCCAATACCCTGGAGATGCATCGCGATGCGATCGAGCCGGGTCAGCGGGTTCTGATCGTGGACGACCTGTTGGCGACCGGAGGGACCGTCAACGGGACCATCGAGCTCGTCGAGCGGCTCAACGGCGAAGTGGTGGGTCTCGCCTTCCTGGTTGAACTCGAGTTCCTGAAGGGTCGCGATCGCCTAGCCGGCCGCAAGGTCACCAGCGTGATCAAGTATTGACCGAGGCAACGGGTGACTGAATCGGAACGTCGGGAGCCCGAGCCATCGGACGATCGTCGCGCCGCCGAGGGGACTGATGAGCGCCGAGCGAACGGGCCGGTGATCGCCGATGCCGACCTCGCGCGTCGCCGCTTCTTCCGGGACTTCGCGGGCGAGCTCATCCGGACCGCTGCGACCGTCGCCGGCGCCGCGAGCGCCATCCAGCGCAGCTCGGCCCGGGCGGCCGGCGTCATCCTCAATCCCGCCGGGGCTGTGGAATCGATCGCGGGCGAACGTGCGAACCCCGCAGCCGGAACAGCCGCCGGATTCCGGACAGCCTTCCGCATGGACGGCGACAGGCTCGTATTGATCGACCAGCGTCGATTGCCGGACCAGCTCGTGGAGTACTCGTGCGCCTCGGCCGGCGAAGTCGCCCAGGCCATCCAGGACATGGTCATTCGGGGAGCGCCGGCGATGGGTCAGGCCGCCGCGCTCGGCCTGGCGTTGACGGCTCACGCCATGCGCGACAACACACCATTCATCCGGCGCGCGACATTGCGCGGGGGAGCCACCGCCCTTGTCAACGCCCGCCCTACGGCCGCGAACGTGCGCTGGGCGGTCGACCGGCTCATGGCCCGGTTCGACGAGCTGGGGGATCCACCCGACGATGGGCACGCCGTGGCCGACGTCCTCCGCCAGGAGGCCGATACGATCGTCTTCGAGGCCGCCGCCGATCACGAGCGGCTGGCGCACTTCGGCCTGGACCTCCTTCCCGAGATGGCGGACCGGCCGCTGCAGGTGCTGACGCACTGCAACACGGGGCCGCTGGCGTGTGGCCAGTTCGGGACCGCCCTTGGGATCGTCCAGGTCGCCCTCCACGTCGGCCGGCCCATCGAGGTGTTCGTCGACGAGACGAGACCGTACCTGCAGGGCAGCCGGCTGACGGCCTGGGAGCTTGCGCAGGCCGGAGTCCCCTATACGGTCCTCGCCGATTCGGCCGCAGGCTGGCTCATGGCACGGGGTGACGTCGACGCGGTGCTCGTCGGTGCCGACCGCATTGCTGCAAACGGCGACACGGCGAACAAGATCGGCACCTATCCTCTGGCCGTGCTGGCCGCCCGCCACGGCGTTCCTTTCTACGTCTGTGCGCCGCTGAGCTCGGTCGACCTGGCGACGCCGGACGGATCGGCGATCCAGATCGAGCAGCGTGCCGGCGAGGAGGTCACCGCGCTGCGCGGGATCCCGATCGCGCCGGCCGGCTCGCGGGCGCTCAATCCTGCCTTCGACGCCACGCCGGCCGAGTTGATCACGGCCATCGTCACGGAAGAGGGTGCCCTTCGATCGCCGTTCGAGATCGGGCTGCGGGGCGCTTTCGATGCGAGTCGCGCCCGGAAGGCGCATCCGCCCGCGTATGCCGGGTTTGTCGGCGACGAGGCGACCTCCCATGCGGGTGCCGTCTGATGGCCACCACCGCGATCAGCCGCGGACGTGAGCGGGAGCTGGTGGTCGCTCGGCCCATCGCCGATCGCGCTGCGCTGCGGTCCTTTCTCGAGCAGGACCGGCTGTTCGCCGCATACGCGATCTGCGATCTCGAAGACCGCGAGTGGAACCGGACGCGCTGGGGAGCGGCGTACGCCGATCACGACCTGGTGGCCGTGGTTCTCGAATACGGCGGCTCCTCGCCCCAGCCCATCTTCGTGATGGGTCGGACCGATGGGATCGTAGCGATCCTGAGCGACGTGATCCGGCCGCGCGCCGCATATGCCGCCGCACTGCCCGAACACGCCCCGGCGCTCGAGCAGCTCTACCGGGTGGATCCGGGCCCGCAGATGGTCCGTATGTGGGTCGACCGAG
>WNGJ01009590.1_pt1 | contig 10315 bp, 20 predicted proteins | sample 5400611 | NCBI WGS metagenome assembly WNGJ01 (sample SAMN13153375, study PRJNA577476) | soil metagenome | isolation source: 40 cm soil or saprolite under Garry oak tree replicate 1 | place: USA:California | collected 2016-06-15
GTCCTGCTGTAGCACAAAAATCCCTACGATTTGAGCTTGAAGATTTGAAAGAGCAGAACAGCAGACTCATTGAAAGAATGGCCGACATGGAAGTTGAAATTCACGATCTGAAGCAAGAAGTTGAAGTGCTCAAAAATCGAGGTCGCAGATGAACTGGTGCATTGCCCCGGATTTCTTCTGCTTCTTTGACATTTTCGGCCTCCCGCCCGGAATGCCGGGCACGAGTCGAAGACTAGGTGGTTCTCCAAAAAGAATCGAGTCCGAACTTCCGCGAGGCTACCTTCGTGTTTCGCCCCGCAAACGGCGGTACAATGAATAAATCCCAAGCTCAATTGAAAGGAAAACATTCAAATGGTCGATGGGTTCTGGACTGCTGTATTCAAAGGCGGCGCAGGGCAGGAACATGGCGTAGTCGTGTTCACGAAAGGCAAGATTTTCGGCGGGGACAGTGTTCACACGTATATTGGCAACTACGAGGGCGAGCCAAATATTAAGGGGAAAATTGCAGTGCATCAGTTTGCCTCAGGACCAAACGTGATGGGAGTACGGGGAGATTACGAGATAGAATTCAAATCCGAAAAAGTGCAAGATAAAAACATCGAAGCTCAAGGGCAGCAGGTTGGAAATCCCGGTAACAGGTTGCTCATTCGCCTGACACGGCAAGCTGATCTGCCGTAAAAAAACGGCAGGCGAAGGCTGCGACCGTGTATGGTGGGGAATTATGTATAAAATCGGAATTGCTGAGGACGATAAAGGCGTTTTGCAGATTAAGGGGCAGATCGAAGTTCCGAAGTGGCCAGCGATAGGGGATACTTTCGTCGTGAACAATGTTATCTCCGGCAAACCCGTAAAATTTCCTTCTTCCTGCTGGTACTGAAGAATGAGACCAGCCACGCTGTGAATGGACTACTGGCTCGCAGACGGATATCTCGAATATGTCAGCCTCGATAGTACGCGGGGCCACGTTCCGCTTGAAGCACTCGACCTGCAAGCAACGGTAACCGAAAACTCTCGCCATGGCCTTCCGTTTGTGCTCCGGTCCGCACCTACGGATACGCATTGAAACACCGTGCTTCAGTCCCGCGACTCTGCGATCTACGCGAGCGGTTCAAGATTCGAATCGTTTAATCCGAACGACCCACCACTGAAGGACGAGCAAAATAAGACTGTCTCAAGCCGTAGGACTGGCAAGCTTGACGATGCTGACAAATAGAATGGCAATGTCCCACAGCGCCCCCCGCGGCGATAGCGATGGCCTTTCTGCAGACGTAAGTTTCGTCTACCCTAGGTTTCATGCAACACCGACCATGTAGACGTTTTTCAAGCATGAGGAAATCTATGGATCAGATGCAGTGCGGTAGGGTCATGCCCGCTGGAGAAATCATCCCGTCAGTTGAACGCCTCCGTTGAGACCGTTCGCGGCCGGCACATCTGCCGTTCATGAGGCACGACCTCGGACAACGCAAGTGGGCCATAGATTCACTAAGAGGCGCGTCGGGAACGCGCCTTTTCCCTCACCCACAGAATTCGGGACCCAGCCTGGAAAAATCCGACCGTATTAGCATGTGCGCACGCAATTACTTTCGTTACTTGCGCCTAAGATGGATCACGCTACTCTTCATCAAGAGGAAGTTGGGCGGGGATGTTTCAAGCTGCTGGCAAGGTTGCGGTCTTCTTGGTGTGCTTGTTAGCCGTGGCGTTTCCCGCCACAGCACAGAGCAATTATCAAGTAGTGTCTCTCAATAATCCGGGAACGATCGCGGGGACCGTCAAGTGGTCGGGTCCATTGCCCCGCATACCCAGTTTTACCATCAACAAAGATCCAGAGATTTGCGATCCCGAATCCCACAAGACCCGTGACCTGGAGCGGCTAATTGTGGGTTCACAGGGCGGCGTCTCGAACACCGTAGTATTTCTGAGGAACATTTCCCGGGGAAAAGCGATGGACCTCCCCGAACCCAGGCGCTTCCTGGACCAAAAGCGCTGCCGCTACGAGCCCCACATTCTGTTGTTGCCGCAGGATGCCGAGCTGCGGATGAAGAGCTCTGACGCCACCCTGCACACTGTTCACATGGACGGGGCCGCCACCTACAATTTACCCTTCCCCTTCACCAACCAGATCATTTCTCGTCCAATGCCGACGACCGGGTTAGTCAACCTGCGGTGTAATGGCGGACACGCTTGGATGAATGCAGAGATCCTGGTAGTTCCCCATCCTTACTACGCAGTGAGCGACGAAAGCGGGAGGTTCCAACTCACGGACGTGCCACCCGGAGAATATGAGATCGTCGCTTGGCACGAGGGTTGGAAGGTCGTGCGGCAGGAAGCGGCCTTCGATGTTCTGACCGAGCGCAGGATTCAGCGGCCCGTCTTCTCGGAACCGAAAACCTGGGAGAAAAGAGTTACGGTGGGCGAGCATCAGACTGCAGTGGTTAACTTCGTCGTTGCCGACAAGTAGCGGTGAGGGCCGACGTTGGCCCGACCCCTCTGCCACAATGCCTTCCGCCTAAAACTAAGCAAGCTCGAACGGCCAAAAGAGAGCGCAGCGCGCGCCGTGCCTCCCAAAACCCTACGCAAAATCCGTGACCCAAACCTCTGGAAAAACTGCGACCCGAACCTGCAGAATCCCTGCCTTCCGTCAACGGGGAAGCACAAATCCCAAAAGCACGCAAAAGGGCAGATGTATGAATAAACGCTTGATCTGGGCCGAAGGGGACGACTTCACCGGCTGGTGCTGCTCTCACTTTGTGCATCACTTCCTCGCGTCTCGAAAGCACCGTGGCCGCGCTCGCGTTGAGGAAACATTTGAGAAGCACACCTGTGCCGCCGGCATCCACCAAGACCGCTAACCCGGTCTTTTTTCCTGACCGGTGTTGACGCGGGAAGGAACCGCCCCGCCTGGGGGCTGGATCTTTGCGATGTTAACCAATTGTGTTATACCATTGCAGTTACTGCCCTCCTCCCTGGCTCCCTCCGGAGGTGAGGTCATGAACACCGACGATGAAGAAGTAAATCTCAAGGCGTGGAGACAGCGCTACGAAGCTGCCGTCCTGGAGCTGGACCCAACCAAAATACAAGACCGCATCGAAGAGGCGGAGAAAGCAATCGCGAAACGCGCACTTGCGGTGATGCGAGAAGGGGCAGACGGGGCCGAGCGCGAAGCTCTAGCGAATGCAATGCAGGCCCTGAGTGATCTGAAGAAACACCTATCCGAAAGTCCCAACCGTGGGACTGAACCGGAAAAAGAAAACATACGCGACACCAAAACTTGAAACACATAGCCGAAAGCACCCGCACATCGCTTCTCTTGGGTGTCGGCTTCTTGTCGGGATTTGGTTCGGCGGGTCGCGGCTCTTATGCGTAGAACCTGGTAGAGATCCTCATCACAACCTCCGCAGATGATCGAACGCGAGAGTCGGAGGGCAACGCCCAATCTTCATCTCTCACGCGTCTTCGCATCGAGATCTGCCAGCCTTACCTCAGCGCTCGATAGTTTCTCTCATATCGCCCTGATCGCCTGTACGGTCCCGAATTCCCTCTGGATCTTGCGGATTGGCTTGAAAAAGAGGCCTTCAACACTGGAGGCTTCCCGAATCTCGCGTGGATCGGGTTCACGCCCCAGAGCTTCAAGGAACTTCTCTTCTCCCTGTATTTGGTAAATCTCTTGGAGTCGTCTCAGTGCCTTCAAGGCACTTTGCCGGATCTCAAGAATGAGCTGCGCGTAGCTATCCTTCCCGAAACTGGTGCCATCCTGGAACTGCACGTACAGGGTTGTCACTCGAGATCGGCAGCAAGCTGGGAGCGGCGTAACGAAAACAGGAAGGGAACCATCGTTTTCATGTATGGTCTACAGCCAAAGACTGACGCGGTCTGCGTAGAAGCGTTCCACTTCAGAACCAGTCTGCGTTTCCACCAGTCTGCGTTTCCTCTTGACTTCTGCACCCTCCAGGAACACAATCCCACCGACTCGCCTCTCCTAAGAGCAGTTTCCACCCGTTCGGAAGTGTGGCATGTATCGCGCACCACCACTTCGCGGCCGCTCACTCCTCGACGGCAAGAAAGTTCTTCTCATCGACGAAAAACAAGCGACGCGCAACACGCGGGTGAGCGTGCTACGCAGTCACGGTGTCGAGGTTGATGCCGCGGACACCCTGCAGAGGGCGCGCGTTCTTTGGAGGCCCCATCGATACATTTGATCCTGATCGACGTGCGCCACCAGTTTCCTGGCGAGGCGCTCCAATTCTATGAACAGGTCAAGGACGCGAGTCCGGGACAACGCTTCGCCTTTCTCGTCGGGCCGCCAGTCTATCTCACACGCAACTGGCCCCTAGAAGTCACCCTCGAGGACGCCTCGGGCCAGTGGGAGCAGACGGTGAAACGCTTCGCTAGGGCTGCGTGAAGCGTCTTCACATTACGAAACGAAAATGAGCGAGTGTCAAGTCTGACTTGCTTCGTGAAGCTTCTAAGCAAATCACTCAGTGCCGTTCACTGCGCTACTGAAGCAGGGCCAACGTTCTACATGTCTTGCTTATGATCTCCCGCTGCTCAGGATTCAGATCGACGAATTCAAATCCATAGCGGTAGCCCGAGTGGCTGCGGAGCACTCCTCCAACCCTGAGCGGGCTCTTCGTAAAGGGCACTGAGAATTCTAGATGTACCGGTGTGCCGACATCCCACACCGTAACGAATACGCCGGCAATCCCGGCCTCGCTGATGTTCAGAGAACGGCCTCGCAACGTCCCGCGTTGTTCCAAGCCCAGCATGGCCACGTGGAGTTGCGTGTCGATTTCATATCGCTGATATCGCCGCCGGTTTATCAGGGCCTCGTGCTCTTCGGTGTAGGTCATCGGGCTGGGAGTATTTTCTTCTCCCTGGCCGAGGCATGCGCGAACTTTCGCTGAATTGTTCTGAAAATCGGACAAGTCTTCAGAGAAGCAGTTAGGCAGACCGCGGCTGCCTGAACCTTCCTCTTGCCACACGACGAAAATACGCCGATGTCAAGTTAGGTCCGGCAAATGCCAAATCGGTCTTCCGACTACGCGATTGGCTGTCCGCAGAATACGCACGGTTTGGAACTGTGGCCCGAGGAACTACTACACAGGCATGCTTCATTGACGTTGAAGCATGCGCCCTTCGCATCTTCGATGCGATACGTAAATCCTTCGCCATAGGCCATGATGGCTCTGATCCTGCATCTGCGATTCGAGCTCGCTGCTCGACGCGCGTGATTGCGAACTACATGAACTTCTTGTCTGAGATTGAAATATGGATCGGCCATTGGAACCTAGTCACCCGCAGTTCCAAACGCCAAGTCCCACAGCGGCAGAAAAATGTTGAACCGTGCGTCCGAGCGAGCATGGTGCGCGAGATGGTAGGCTCTCGCCGCTCCCAACACCGGTGGTAACCACTCCCCAAGGTGAATGCGCCAATGAATCTCTTCCACCGTGATGAAATAAACCGCAAATCCGACAAATATCCCCGGCGCGATTCCAAACCTGAAGAGGAAGTCCACAATCACCACTGGCAAGCCATTAATTGCAAAGAGAGCCACGACCCCGCGCCATCACGCGCCGCCGCGAAAACCCAACCACACCCACCAAGACCGCTAACCCCGGTCTTTTTCTTTTCTTCGGTATCTGGCGCGATATCGCACGCTGGTCGGACCAGCGAAGAATGTAACCTCAGCGCGAATCCAAATAGTCAGCATCTAGCGCCCGCTCCCAAACCTAAAATGCGGGCTAATTGTAAGACGAATGCGCCACGATTCAGGCCCCTGTGGCGAACGATGTGGGAGGCACAGGGGGCCTGATTTGAGGTGAGTCATCAACGGAGAAGAAACCCCGCAGGTCAGGGAACCGCACACCAAGGCCGCTGACCGCGGTCTTTTTCGGGAACACACCCTCTCCTGCGCGCTGCAAGTCAAAAAGCAGCGCGTCATTCTGGCCACTATCCACGCTCAGGGCAAATGCTCTTTTCACCTTGCGGACAAGACGAGCACCAGTACAACCAGTCCGGCCAACAGCATGCTCGCGATAAGTGAAAACGTCGCATGCAGCGGGTGTGCCTGTAAATAGCGGCCTCGCTCTGTCCTCCAGTGTATCGGGGTGTGCATGGCAGCCTCCTGCCAGCTGACCCAATCATATACCCGCAAAAGGGACGTGTTCCCGCCTTAAACCAAAAGGCCCCGACTAAATCAGCTTTGGTAACTGAGACGCGCAAAATCCGTGATCCAGTCCGCCCGCAAAAATAAAAAATAATGGAGCACCTAAACATTCCCGTGTACTGCCGAATATACAGTCTTATTCGGTGTTTCCGGACGGCGGAAGGACCACCTTGCCGTCTTGGTCCCACTGAATGAGCAGGATCCGGTGACCGACCTGCCGGCCGCTGGTCGAATCCAGGCGGAACCTGCCATAGAACGTAGAACAGTCGAGTTGCGCGGCAGCAGCCAGTAGGTCGTTATCCTGCAAAGAACCGGCATGTCGCACGCACTTCTGGAAGATCAAACCCGCAGCAAAACTGCCGGCGGCGCCGTATTCCGGCTTGCATCCAAATTGCTCCTGAAAGTTGCGCGCAAACCAGACAGCGTCCGGCCCGATGTCGGCGGGGAAATTCGCTTGAGCCTCCCACTGGCTGGGCCCAATGACTCCCACCGCAGCGCGGCCAAGCTCGTCATGGAAGGCATGGACCCCTGCGGCTACGGCGGCAACGACCTGAATCGACGCAGGCCAACGTTGGCGCGCCCGCATGATCTGGATCTCCTGCTCGAAGTTCCCGGCCAGGACCAGGATCTCCGGTAGCGAAGCGCAAAGTTCCCGCACCAGGACGTCAACGTCAAGGGCAGAGTAAGGCATGAGCTGGACCGAGTATTCGGAGGCAGCCGCCTGTGCAACTCCCTGGGCTACGTAGGGGGCGAATGTGCCGCGAGTGGAGTGCACGATGCAGATCTTGCGCAGAGCAGCTGCCTGTCTTTCCAGCCAGCGGGGAAGGTCGCGCAGATAATCACTCGCTGGCGTAGGTGTGCTGACCAAGTGCGGCCAGCCGTGATCGAGGATTTCATCCGAGGATCCACCGTGGTTCCACAGAACTTTCCCCTGTTCGTGGGCGAGCGCGGCGACGGTCATGGTCAAACCGCTGGAGTAGGGTCCGAAGAGAGCGTCAACGCAGTCCCGGCGCAGCAAGCGTAGCGCGTTTGCCCGCGCCAGGCTGGCACGGCTCTGATCGTCGTAGAAAACCACTCGGACTGGCTGGGGCGCAGCCTGCCCTATCGTGATCCCATCTTGGCCGTTCACATAGGACTGCCAAAGCCGCAGTCCGTCGATCGCCTGTCGCCCCTGGACAGCAAACCTGCCGCTAAGCGAAATGGAGAGGCCGACTAGAATCTTCCGTCTGGATTCCATGGTTGCGGTCTAGCCATAGTAGGCGTGTTCCGCACCTTATGTTCTCAAAACCCACGCAAAATCCGTGGCCCAGACCTCCTGAAAAATCCAATACCTAATCACGCAAAATCCCCGACCCAAATCTACTGAAGAACCCTTGTCCCACATCCTCATGCTATATTCGTTGCCTGCCAACGCTTCATCATGCGCCCGCATGCGGACAAGGAAGCCTACTCAATCAAAATCCGACGCAAGAATTTGAAGTCGTTGAGAATCCTCGCTGTGCCGAGCACCACGCAGCACAGCGGGTCGTCGGCGATGCATACCGGCAGCCCGGTTTCTTCCCGGATTCGCTTGTCCAGGTTTTTCAGCAAGGCGCCGCCTCCTGCGAGCACGATGCCGCAGTCGCTGATGTCAGCTGAAAGTTCCGGTGGCGTGCGCTCCAGTGCCATGCGGATCGCGCTTACAATCGTCGACACGCACTCGCTTAACGCCTCGCGGATCTCGATGTCATCCACGGTAATCGCCTTGGGCCTACCCTCGATGAGACTCCGCCCTTTGATTTCCATGGTCAGCGGCTTGTCTAGCGTATACGCCGAGCCAATCTCGATCTTGATCTGCTCTGCCGTGCGCTCCCCGATCAGCAGGTTGTATTTTCTCTTCAGATAATTCGTGATGGCTTCATCCATGTGATTGCCGGCGACGCGCAGCGAGCGCGAATAGACGATGCCGGAGAGCGAGATGACAGCGACGTCGGTCGTGCCGCCGCCGATATCCACCACCATGTTGCCGCCGGGCTCGGTGACCGGCAGACCGGCGCCAATAGCGGCCATCATCGCCTGCTCCACTAGGTGAACCTCTGCGGCCTTGGCTCGGTAGGCCGCATCCGTCACCGCGCGCTTTTCTACCTGTGTGATCTCGGAAGGGATGCTGATAATGATGCGAGGGTGGACGAGTGTCCTGCGCTGGTGCGCTTTTTGGATGAAGTAGTTGAGCATCTTCTCGGTGACTTTGAAGTCGGCAATCACGCCGTCGTTCATGGGCTTGACAACTCTGAGATTGCCGGGCGTACGGCCCAACATCTCCTTGGCTTCCTTGCCGACCGCCTGGACTTCGCCAGTACGGTTGTCGAGAGCAACGGCCGAGGGCTCGTTCACCACGATGCCCCTATCTCGGGCGTAGACTCGCGTGTTAACCGTACCCAAGTCAATCGCCAAGGCTGCAGAGAACAAGCTCAACAATGGGCGCAGATTGTCGAGGGAGATTCGGGTTACCCAGTCGAGGCGCATACTACCAGCAGGTTTGCCCTAGCAAAGGCAGCCACCAAGAAGCCTAGCGCAACTTCGCAAAAGTCGACGTAACAGGCCGAACAACCACGCAGAATCCGTGACCTTATCACGCAAAATTCGTGACCCCGCACGCCAGGAATTAACAACAGCGTCAAACTACTTTTTGCTCCTCGCCTTCTTCTCAGGGTAGCAAGCACCCTACCCGCTTAAGGTCTCGAGATTTCAAAAAGCCCACCCTCGCGGTGGACTTCTAATTCGTTTCTGCCTGCGGCGCTCCACCTTGACCGAACGGGGAACCCCGCTCGCTTCCCGTAAAGCGTGGCGAGTCGCCAGCCCGACGCAGTGGCTGGTTAGCCCAGTCCAGAAAATGAGGGTTGGCCCGTACGCTCACGGGGGAATCTTTAGTGGCTTCGTGATAAGCCGAAGCTGTTTCAGGGTTCCAGTTGTCAGTCATAGTGGTGATGAGATGGACATTAGGCTAGCGCGCAACCCGACAAGCCGGATTGGCTCGTCAAGAAAATCTACAGATTCGAGGTGCCATTCCGCTGCAACTCCAAAAGGATGCGTATGCCGCGATAAAAGTTCTCCTTGTTATATGCCGTCTCCCAACGCCGTAAGATTGCCTTCAATTCCGTGTCCGCGTCTTTTATGGCTACGCGCGCGCGAGGCCGAGTTTTTCTCACACGCTTTAATGCGGAGAGCGACCGCACGATCTCCGGCTCGATGCGCTTGCGCGACGTTTGCGCGTTTCGTATCCACCGCGGTGTGATGTTCGCCCGGAATTTGAGGTATCCACGCACGACCGAACCCGCACTCGATGAAAAAAGTTTGGCTTCTCTAGGCATAGCCCACCCGTTTCTTCCCGCCCATTTTTCAAAAATGTCCCGCTGGCTTCCAGTGTGCCTCCCGCGGTCGCAAGTAGAAGAAGAAAGCTGCCAACGCCAGCCGGACTACGGAACGCCCCCACACCAGGTGCCCAGGATAGATTCTCTCAACATCTAGAGTACGAAACGACAACAAAGGTGTTATCGCGAGGATGACGAGGCCCACAATCAAACCACCAACAACAGCAACATTGCGCTCTGGATCTCGGGAGGCACGAAACAGCATCGCGCTGACCATGAGCACGATCCCGCCCATCTCCTTCAAGAGGAAAAGGAGCAAGGTCGAAACCTCGGCCTCGGGAGGGTGTAGAAACACCCGGATGACCAGTCCTCGGCTGCCGAAGACCATGAACAACGCGCCGATTGCGAGCAACACAGAGAAGATGCGCAACGCTACCTGCAAGGTACGATGCGGTAGTTTTTTTCGCGCGCATTGTAAGCCCAAGTGAGCCCTCTCGACCTCGCAAAATCCGCGACCCACATCTCAGGAAGAATCTGTGTCCCCATCCCGCAGAACTCGTGACCTGACCCATGTTGCACATGCCAATCAGGAGGCCTAGAATTTCCTCTATCCAACTCCTTCCTAAGCGAGGTCCCCCATGCCTCACTACGAATTTTTGTGCCACGATTGCCAGAAATTCTTCGACAAGATTCTTTCACTCGCCGACTACGAAGAGGGCGAAATCTTGTGTCCGCACTGCGGCAGCAAGAACGTTGAGCAGCGCTGGTCCGCCTTCTCCGCTATCACGTCGAACAAGAGCGC
>WNGJ01009591.1_pt1 | contig 10315 bp, 4 predicted proteins | sample 5400611 | NCBI WGS metagenome assembly WNGJ01 (sample SAMN13153375, study PRJNA577476) | soil metagenome | isolation source: 40 cm soil or saprolite under Garry oak tree replicate 1 | place: USA:California | collected 2016-06-15
GTTGTGAATCCAAGGCGCTGCAAGTTGGCGATAACATTGGGATAATTCTCGAGCTACTTACAAAGCCACAGCGAAAGAAATGGATCTTAAGGAAATTCCTTGCTGCCGATGCCGAGGCCGCGAGTAACGCCATTGACGACCTATTGAAACGTGGAGTTCTTCGGGTTTGCGCATAAAGCGGGGGAACAAAAGCCAGAGTGATAAGGCCCCACTTTACTTGATTGCAACCGGTTTGGTTGATTCAGTAACGAGCTTGTCAAAGCGTGGGTCGCCACGCAAAGGATCCCAATAAGGGTACAAGCGTAGCTGCCCGTAACTGATCGGAGCCGGTATCTGCAAAAGTGTCTCCAACTCCTTAAACGCAGATTCCTTTTCGCCAGTCCAGGCATAGACAACTGCGAGATCCTTCCGTAACTCCGCATGGGTTAAGGGGTCCTTTTCAGGCGGAAGCAGTTCAACTGCGCGTTGCGCTTCGCCCACTGCGTTCTCTTTGCGGCCAAGCGCCGCATCAATCATTCCCAAAACAGATATCGCCTGAGGATAATCTGGCTCTTCCTGAACGATTTTTTCCATCTCGCCGCGCGCAGCCACAAACGCGTTCGTCGCAGTGGTCGTGTCTTTGAGGGCGCGAGCTGCCAACCCTTGATAGAACGGACGGCACATTCTAGCGGTTTCTGAAGTTATTCCCTCGCGAGGAATCAAAGCTAGAGCCGACTGGATTTCGACCGGGTTGCGCTCGCAGAGGGCGTAAAGGAGCCAGTCCTGGGTAAAAGCCACACCTGCACTGGGATCTTCGGATATAATATCGTGAATAACTGCGCGTAGCCGACTAGTATCTGCGTGCCATTCAAGGTCGACGGAAGCTCTCATTACACGCATCTGCGGATCAGCAGGAGTGATAGCGAGGATGCGATCCAAAACAGCAGCCATATCAGGAAATTGTCGCAGCAATTTATAGCCTTGAGCTAATCCGTGCAGGACTTGTACGTTCCGGGGATCTAACTGCGCCGCCCGTTCCAAGTTTTGAATATGTTCTCTCCAATGCCCTTGACGCCGATCCATATAACCGGCTAGCTCGAAGACCTCAGGCTCATTCGGAAGGGCGCTACGCGCAATAGCCAGCTCCGATCGCGCACGATGGTAATCGAAATAGCAATGATAATAGACCCAGCCGGCCGCGAGATGCGCTTCGCCTCGATCGGGTCCTAACTCCAGCGCTCTTCTCACCGCTTCGTTTGCTTGCGCGAGGCGACGAGCACTGTGGTCAAATCCTGTGTAATAGAGCTCTTTATGCACCCAGGCGAGCTTGCAATGAGCTAGGAAAAACGCGGGATCGCGAGCAATAGCCTGTTCCAATAGCCGCTGAGCCTGATATAAATTGCCTCCTTGTTGCGCACCAGTGGTGACTGCAAGTAGCGTTTTTGCACGAACATAGTCATCGTACGCAGCAATATCGGCTGTCGGCTGTTGCTCGATGACGGCTTTCTCTCTTGGTGACAGTTTAGCCTGAAGCTGATCAGCGACAGTTTTCGCAATTTCGCTTTGAATGGCAAAGACATCCGCTAGATCGCGGTCGTACCGTTCCGCCCAAAGGTGCATGTCTGTCCTGGCGTCAATCAACTGTGCGCTCACGCGCACGCGGTTGCCGGTGCGTTGCACGCTTCCTTCCACCACATGGGCCACCCCAAGGGCCTTGGCAATCTCGCGCAGATTGCGTTTCGAGTCCGTCTTGTACTGCATCACCGACGTACGGCTAATGACTTTCAAATCCGCAATCTTTGCCAGATCCGTGAGAATTTCATCTTGCACACCATCGGTGAAAAAGGCGTTTTCCTGGTTCGCGCTTAAATTTTCGAACGGAAGCACTGCGATCGATTTTTCCGGAATCCCCGCCGCCGGTAGCACTGGTTTGGCATGACGCTTTAACGCTCCGAAGTACAAGCCAGCAAGCGAAAGAATGATGAGCGCTGCGATGCCACCGACAAGCAGCGCTTTCCTGTTTGAGCGCATGCCAGGAGCCGTGCCTGTGCTTGTCGGCCGCGCGGCAAGTTGCAGCCGTTGTGCAACCTCTGCCGTCGATTGCGGACGTCGCGACGGATCCTTTGCTAAACATGCTGCGACCGCATCTTCCCAAACCTGTGGAACTAACGCCGGCTCAATGTCCAGTTCTTTCCGCCGCTCCGTCATCGGAGGAGCAACCCGTTCGCAAATCTGGCGATCGATATTGCCCGAATAAAACGGCGGCTTGCTCGTAAGCAATTCGTAGACGCTTGCGCCTAACGAGTAGATGTCGTCGAGGTGCGTGCCGCGCTCACCGCCGAGCTGTTGCGGGCTCATATAAACGAGCGTGCCGCTCCGACCTTGCTCCATCGTCAACCGACTAACTGAATCCCCGAGACTTCGTGCTATACCAAAGTCCGACACCTTCAGGTCGCCCCGTTGGTTCACCATCAGGTTTGCAGGCTTCAAATCACGATGGATGCATTTCGCTTGTTTGTGCGCATAATCGAGTGCGTTACAAAGCTGTCTTATCCAAGTAGCGATCTCATCCGGCTCGAAGACTCTTTGCTCTTTCTCAGCTCGCAAGTTCGATAGCGTTTCGCCATCGATGTATTCCATCGAAATGCAGCCGGAGCGTTCGTCGTGTATGAAGTCGTGAATCCGAACGATGTGCGGGTGAGTCAGTTCGAGGCAGCGCTTTGCCTCGTGCTTGAGCTGATCAAACACCGCACGATCTTGAATCATCAGGTCGGGGATGAATTTCAGCGCGACATCGCGCTCCAGTTCTTCATCCCGTGCCAGCCAGACAATTCCCATTCCGCCTCGCCCAAGGACCTTGACCAGCGCGTAGCGGCCAAAGACTCTTTGCCCGCTGGCGAACTCACGCGACGTCGCGCCTGCGACATCGCCCGCGCGTTCGTTAGTCACCTTGACAGAGTATACATCATTAAGATTGGAAGGAAGTCTAAACCTGGAAGGGAAGGTCCTGCAACGCCTCTTCGGATTCGGGCGGGCTCGCCGGAGCTCGCCCCTCCATCGCAGATACTTTGCATCCATCCTGACTTTTTGGTAGAACGTTTCTGCGTGAACGCGTCCCAAGAGGAGGGTGCCTGGCTGGAAGCGACCGATGGCAAACACCATTCTATCCAGGGCAGTTGTTCGCTCGGACGAACCACCGCCAACACGATTGTATTGGAATCGTCGAAAGTGTCGCGCCGACACGCGCTGATTCATCTGCAAAATATCGGCGAACCCTGGCTGATAGATTTCGGGAGCAGCAACGGAACTTTTTTAAACAAGCGAAGGATTCATCAACCGGTTCGACTGAGCGACGGCGATCAAATCACAATCGGAGATGAGATTTTCACATTCCGTCAGCCGGAGATAATTTCAGACGAATACAAAACGGCAGTGACGCGACGAACGTTGCGGGAAATCGAGAATATTCCGTGCTGGCTTCTCGTGGCGGACATTCGCAGTTTCACGCCGCTCAGCCGCAGGATGCAGAGTGAGGACTTGGACGTTCTTCTCGGAGCGTGGATTTTTGCTTGCAAGGAAATTATCGAGCACCACCACGGCATTATTAACAAATATCTGGGCGATGGTTTTCTTTCCTATTGGCCCGAGGCCACCACGACTCGGGAAGAAATCGTGGCGGTGATCTCCGCGCTCACAGAATTCCAGCAGACGGGCGGGCCGGACTTCCGCTTCGTAGTGCATTTCGGACCAGTTGCGATCGGCGGCATCGCATCGATGGGCGAGGAAAGCTTGATGGGAGCTGAAGTGAACTTGATCTTCCGCCTGGAAAAGCTGGCCGGCTCGTTAGGCGAACCTTGCGGTCTGAGCGAAACGGCGCACACGAAGCTGGGAGAACTCGTTCCGGCGCGTTCACTTGGCGAATTCGAATTAAAAGGCTTCGAGGGAAAGTGCGCCTTCTTCGCTCTTTAGCTTCCGTTGCGGCATCAGAATCACGTAAATCCACGCGCGATTTGAACGGCGGCACCTTGCGCGCTAACGGCACTGCCGATCGATGGCTGTCACGAGGACACTGTCCCACTTTCGCGGGTCTGATGCAGGTTGTTTAATCTCGATCACGGGCAACGGTATTGCTATCTTCGCAACAGGGTGAACCCCCAAGACGCGTCTGCAGAGGCTAAGCCGGATCTCCCCCTCGAGATCGCACATCTCTTGTTAATTGACGTCGTCGGTTATTCGAAATTGCTCGTCAATGAGCAGATCGAGCTGCTGCACAAACTGAATCAGACCGTGCGGAGCACCGAATGTTTTCGGGCGGCGGAAGCAAGCGGCAAATTAATCCGAATGCCAACTGGAGACGGGATGGCGCTACTTTTTTTCCACAGTCCGGAAGAGCCGGCACGATGTGCGCTGGAGATTAGCAAAGCATTGCGAGATCATCCGAGTATCCGGTTGCGGATGGGAGTTCACAGCGGCCCGGTCAATCGGGTGACTGATGTTAACGACAAAACGAACATAGCGGGATCAGGAATCAACGTCGCGCAGCGAGTGATGGATTGCGGCGATGCCGGGCATATTCTTTTGTCCCGGCATGTGGCCGACGATCTGTCCGAATACCGGCACTGGCAGCCGTACTTGCATGATTTGGGTGAGTGTGAGGTAAAGCACGGGCTGCGCTTGCACGTGTTTAACCTCTACAAAGATGATTTGGGCAATCCGCAAGTCCCCGACAAACTCAGGCGAAGGAAAAGATGGAAGCAGGCGCCCACGGTTCATCCAATTAGCGCTCCGCGTTCGCCCAAGTTCGCGCTTATAGTTGCTTTGCTTGTGGCGGCAATTGCCCTGGTTATCAGTTCGTTGATCTTTTTCCATCGAGCATCAGCGCCGCCGATCACATCGGCCACTCCGGGGGCAACAGCTAGTAGCGCGCCGGCTCCTATTCCCGAGAAGAGCATCGCCGTTCTTCCCTTCGAAAACCTGAGCGGCGAAAAGGAGAACGCTTACTTCGCAGATGGCGTGCAGGATGAAATCTTGACTGGCCTGGCGAAAGTAGCCGACCTGAAAGTAATCAGCCGCACGTCGACAATGCAGTACAAAGTCGGTGCGGAGCGTAATCTGCGCGAGATCGCCAAGGCGCTTGGCGTAGCGCACGTGCTCGAAGGCAGCGTGCAGCGTGCCGGTGGTCGGGTGCGCGTCAGCGCTCAGTTGATCGATGCGCGAACGGACAGCCACCTTTGGGCCGAGCGTTACGATCGCGATGTTGCGGACGTATTTGTAATCGAAAGCGAGGTAGCCGGGAAGATCGTAGCGCAACTGCAAGCCAAAATCTCTCCGAGCGAAAAGGCGGCGATCGAGGAGCGACCAACGGCAGACCTCGCCGCGTACGATCTTTATGCGCATGCCAAGTCCTTGATTGATAACGTTCTTTTAAGTGAGCAAAGAAAAAACCTATTTGATGCGGTAGGACTGCTGGACGAAGCAGTAAAGCGTAACCCGTCCTTTTTCCTCGCGTATTACCAACTGGCGGACGCTCACGACCTAATCTACAAGGAGGGGTTCGACCACACCCCGGCGCGCCTGGCGCTGGCAGAGGCGGCCATTCAATCGCTTCGTCGTTTGCGTCCAGACGCCGGCGAAACGCATCTGGCGCTGGCGAAGCATCTCTACTTTGGATACCTCGATTACGATCGTGCTCGTAAGGAATTGACCGCAGCACAGCAGGCGCTGCCGAACAATGCTCTCGCTTTTTTGATCGCCGCCTATATCGATCGACGGCAGGGACGCTGGGAGGATTCTATCCGAAATTTTGACCGCGCAGCGAAACTGGACCCGCGCAACGCTACTATCCTGCAGCAATTTTCTCTAACGTATGAGAATCTTCGCCGTTACGCGGACGTGGCTGCCACCCTGGATCGAGCGCTCATGGTCGCCCCGAATGACGTATATCTCCGGGTGTTGCGCGCTGGAGTTGCACTGAATTGGCGTGCAGATCCAAAGCCATTGCACGCAACGATTGAGACAATTCTTGCCGAAAATTCGAACGCGGCGCCGATTCTCGCCGGGGATTGGCATATTCTCGCCTTATGCGAACACGATTCCGCTGCCGCTGAGCGCGCTTTGGCCGCCATGCCATCCGATGGGTGTCAGGACGGAGCTATTCCCTTTCCGAAAAGTTGGTGCGAAGGTCTCGTTGCCCGCATGCGCGGAGATCAACAGGCAGCGCGGGCCGCGTTTGCTGATGCACGGAACGAAGTTGAAAAAATGGTCCGCGACCAGCCCGATTATGCGGAAGGCCTCTGCGCTCTGGGTGTTGTTGATGCTGCCCTTGGAAATAAGGAAAACGCCATCCGCGAAGGCAAGCGTGCTGTTGAGTTAATGCCAGTGAGCAAAAACGCCATTGAAGGCCCATTGCTAATTAAATACCTTGCTCTCATTTATGCGTGGACGGGCGAAAAGGATCGCGCGCTCAAACGACTGGATAAAGCAGTTCATCTTCCGGGCTTTTTGAGTTATGGGCAGCTGCGGCTCGACCCCAAATGGGACCCGCTGCGCGGAGACCCGCGCTTTGACAAGGTTGTCGTCTCACTCGCGCCAAAATAACACCAGAGCGATCAGCGTTTCACAGAAACGCCCTACAATTGCGATCACTTGTAATGTGGTCGTTTGCCCTCGACCCGGGTGAAGGTATTGTTAGGCTTTCGAGAAGGGTGAAGGCCCAAAATACGTCCGTTGAGCCAAAGCCGGATCTCCCGCTAGAGATCGCACATCTCTTGTTAATCGACGTGGTCGGTTATTCAAAGCTGCTGGTTAATGAGCAGATCGAACTGCTACAGGAATTAAATCGGATCGTACGAAACACCCAATGTTTCCAAGTGGCGGAAGCAGACGGTAAACTCATTCGCGTGCCGACAGGGGACGGGATGGCGCTCCTTTTTTTTCAGAGTCCGGAACAGCCGGTGCGATGTGCGCTGGAGATTAGCAAAGCCTTGCGAGATCATCCGCACATTCAGTTGCGGATGGGTGTTCACAGCGGCCCGGTCAATCGAATCACCGATGTTAATGACAAAACCAACATAGCAGGATCGGGAATCAATGTCGCCCAGCGCGTTATGGATTGCGGCGATGCCGGGCATATTCTTTTGTCCCGGCATGTGGCGGACGACTTGGCCGAATACCGGCACTGGCGGCCGTACCTGCATGATCTGGGTGAGTGTGAGGTAAAGCACGGGCTGCGCTTGCACGTGTTTAATCTCTACAAAGATGATCTGGGCAATCCACAGGTCCCCGACAAACTCAAGCGCAGGAAAAGATGGAAACCGTCCGCCACTGGTCCAGTTAGCGGTCCCCCTTCGCCCAAGTTCGTGCTTACAGTTGCTTTGCTCGTATCGACAATCGCCTTAGTTATCAGTTCGTTAATCTTTTTCCATCGAGCATCACCGTCGCCGAAGATCACATCGGTCGCTCCCGGGACGGCAGCTAGCAGCGTGGCGGGTCCTATTCCCGCAAAGAGCATCGCCGTTCTTCCATTTGAGAATTTGAGCGATGAGAAAGAGAACGCATACTTCGCAGACGGCGTTCAGGATGAAATTCTTACGGACCTCTCCAAAGTCGCGGACCTGAAGGTAATCAGCCGCACAAGCGTGATGCAGTACAAAAGTGGTGCGAAGCGCAACCTGCGCGAGATCGCGCAGCAACTCGGCGTCGCGCATGTACTCGAAGGGAGTGTACAACGAACGGGGAACCGCGTGCGAGTGAGCGCTCAGCTAATTGACGCCAGGACAGACATGCATCTTTGGGCGGAGCGCTATGACCGCGATTTAGCGGATGTCTTCGCAATCCAGAGCGAGATTGCCAAGACGATTGCCGACCAGCTCCAGGCTAAAATCTCCCCGAGCGAAAAGGCGGCGATCGAGAAAGCGCCTACCACTGACCTCGCGGCGTTCGATCTTTACGAGCGCGCCAAAGCTCTCTGGGCCGACGTCACCGATCCACTCCACGCGAAGGAGAAGCTCCCACAAGCGGCCCAACTACTCGATGAAGCTGTCGCCCGCGACGCGCAGTTTTTGCTCGCCTGGTGCCTGCTCTCCAGGGTGCATGGCGCTCTCTATTGGACTGGGCATGACCGCACCCAGCCCCGTCTCGATATGGCTAATGTGGCCGTACAAACTGCGTTGCGTCTTCAGCCGGAGGCGGGCGAAGCTCACCGCGCGCTGGCGACCTACTACTACTATGGCTTCCGCGACTACGCACGGGCCAGCAGCGAGCTAGCTATCGCCAAAAGCACCCTCCCCAACGATGCCGAAGTATTCCTTTACACAGGCTTAATCGATCGCCGAGAAGGACATTGGAACGAGGCGACGCGCAACATGGAGCGCGCCCTTGAGCTGGATCCGCGGAATCTCTTTACCCTCCAACAACTGGCGGTGACCTATATGACACTGCATCACTATACCGACGAGGCTCGAATATATGATAGCGCGCTGAGGATTGTGCCAGGCGACCCATACAGTCGCATACTCCGGGCACTGGTCGAATTGGATTGGCGTGCGGATATTAAGCCCTTTCAGACTACACTGGGCACCGTGGTCGCGGAAAATCCCAGTGCCGCCTCGGACGTAGATACCCCTCTTTATGCTCTCTGCGAACGGACTGCGGCCGCGGCCGCGCGCGCGCTGACAAACTACCCGCGTGGTGGCGTGACCACCGACTACGGCGTCAACTGTCCGCACGCCTATTGGGAGGGGGTTGTCGCCCGTTGGCAGGGTGACTCAGCGAAGGCGCAAGTTGCCTTTATCGCCGCTCGGAGCGAAGTAGAAAAGATTTTGGCAAAGCAACCCGACTTCGCGGCCGCTATCAGCCTTTTGGGAGTGATCGATGCTGGTCTTGGACGCAAGGAAGAGGCGATATACGAAGGCCGACACGCGTGCGAATTGCTGCCCACTTCCAAGGACGCCATTAGCGGCATGGCGTTAGCTATTAACTTGGCGCAAATCTACACCTGGACTGGTGAAAAAGATCGGGCCATCGAACAGATTGCCGCCGTGCAGCGCGTCCCAAACGTCCTCAGCTATGGCCTTCTCAAACTCCATCCATACTGGGACCCGCTGCGTGGCGATCCGCGCTTCGAGAAAATCGTCGCCTCCCTAGCGCCAAAATAGTTGTAACACGTTCCTAGTTCACGTCGATAGTACCGTCGCATACAAAGCGACGATTTCACTGAGGAGAGCGAACGATTTTGTGAATAGGCAGATTCTTTCGTCCCGGACGGGACGTGCTGCACCGCAAATATTTTACCCACCGTTCAAACGCTGGGCTATTGTCACGCGATCGCGCTCCGGCTTTCAAACGTGATCGCCGGAATGTTTATGTCGCCGAACCCGGCTAAGCCGGGCAGCTCCTTCCAATTCTAGCGCTGAACTTCATCTGAGCGTGAAAGGAAGGAGCTGGGCGATCCAGCTGATTGTTTCAATCGGCTGCCTTCTGGCGCGAAGCGGATCGATCTTTGAAGGTCAGCTCGGCAATGCCTGACTTGTCGAGTTCGCCGAGTCCTTCTTTCACCATCCGGTCGTATTGTTCCTTGGTCGCGCGCGCCAAAGGCAAGTCGAGACCAAGGCTGTGCGCGAGATCGAGCGCGATGCCGCTGTCTTTAGCCGCATGCGCGGCGGAGAAAAAGCATGTGTGCTCGCGGTTCTGCATATCTTCGCCGTCGGTTTCGAGCACGCGTGAGGCTGCACCGGTCTGCGAAAAAACTTCGCGCAACATTTTTAAATCGAGACCGAGCGCCGCACCGAGCGCAAGTCCCTCAGCCAGGCCAACTGTATTAATGTTCATGACCATGTTAACGAGTGCTTTTACTTTTGCCGCTTCGCCCGCTTTGCCGACGAATCGAACCGTCGAACCGAGCTCTTTCAAAATCGGTTCCGCTTTGCGAAATGCCTCGTTGCTTCCGCCACACATAAGGTAAAGGGAGCCTTCGCGCGCCTGCGTTATACTCGACGCCATGCACGCCTCGAGCGTTTGCGCGCCAGCTGTGCGTGCCAACTCTTCAACGTCGACATGAACTTGCGGCGATAGAGTCGCGCAGTTGATGAAAAGTTTGCCGCGTGCGTTGACGAGGAGATTATCCCCAGATTCGCCGAAGATTTCCCGCATCGCCTTGTCATCCGTCACTACCGTGATGATCACATCCGATTCTGCTGCGACTTCCGACAAATCCTGACTTGCCGCGCCGCCAAGCTCGGCGGCAAGAGCGGTCGCCACGGCGCGATTCGCATCGTAAACCGCCGTAACATGAAAACCACGATCCTTTAATCGCCGCGCCATGTTTGCGCCCATGCGA
>WNGJ01009595.1_pt1 | contig 10314 bp, 6 predicted proteins | sample 5400611 | NCBI WGS metagenome assembly WNGJ01 (sample SAMN13153375, study PRJNA577476) | soil metagenome | isolation source: 40 cm soil or saprolite under Garry oak tree replicate 1 | place: USA:California | collected 2016-06-15
TTTACGTGCGGGGTTGGCAGTGCGGGTATGGCAAGTAGAGTTGCTAGCACAATTAGGCCTGCACCTAACAGAAAAGGTGTTCCGGGGCCATCTAAGGCGAAAATGGTATTGGCGATGAGGGGGCCTATGACCCGTCCCATACCAGCTATACCCTGGGCGAATCCGAGGATCTCCCCCTGGGCTCCTTCTGGGCTGGCGAATGAAAGCAGGGCTGATAGCGTTGGTGTGACCATACCGTCACCGGCGCTTAATATACCAAGGGCAATCAGGAGTAGCGCAAGTTGCGTGCTCCAGGGAAGCAGGGCCAGTCCTGCTGCTAGCATGATCAAGCCAGCAATCAACAGGCTGCGTTCGCCAAAGCGTTTGACGAGCTGGCCCACGAGTCCACCCTGCATAATGACAATTACGATACCGACGTAGGTAAAGATGTAGCCGTTTTGCATGGCAGTCCAGCCAAAAGTGTGCTGCGTAAAGAGAGGAAAGATGGCCTCCATGGCGGTGAATGCGATGGTGAAAAGCAGGTAAATGAGCACCAATCTTGCCGCTGCTACATTGCGCAGTACCTGTCTCCAACCGGCCAGCACGACAAATGTGTTCGTGCGATGGCTCTCGCCTGGTTGAGTGGCTTCCTGCTGTTTGCGTGTCTCCGGTAAGAAGAAGAACACGAGCAACGTATTGGCAATCGCCACACCCATCGCTACCCAGAAGGGAAGCGCCGGACCCAGAGGAGCAAGCAGTCCGCCAAGGGCCGGGCCAACAACAAATCCGAGGCCAATGGCTGCTCCGATCAGCCCCATACCGCGCGCGCGCTCTTTAGGGGGAGTGACATCTGAGACGACGGCCTGTGCTGAGCCGATATTAGAAGCTCCAATCCCCCCGATGAAGCGTGCAATCAGTAAGAATGGGAGGGTGTTGGCGAGTGCCGAGAGTGCGAATGAGATCGCTTCTATCGCCAGTGAAGCGATGATGACCGGGCGCCGTCCATAGCGGTCGGAGAGCGACCCCAGTATAGGCGTGAAAATGAACTGTGCCAGGGCATAGATAGTGAGAATCAGACCGACGCCGACAGCATTCGCTCCGAGATGCTCAGCCCAGAATGGGAGCAAAGGGATAACAAGGCCAAAGCCTGTGAAGTCTATAAAAATGGTTAGCGCCATTAAGAATAATGGCGATCGTAACATTTTGTTCATGCTAATGAACTCCTAAGAACATTGTCAAGGGGCGATCAACGGGCGGTCAATGCGCCATAAAGTTCTGCCAGAAGAGGCGCATTCTCTCGCGGAGCGGGCCATGTTCTGGTTTGCGCAGGTACGGGTCACTCTGCCAGAGTTGCGCGGCCAGGGAACGTGACAATTCGATGAGCCTGGTATCGCCCAGGTCGGCCATGCGCAATTCAGGCATGCCACTCTGGCGCACGCCAATAAAGTCACCAGGGCCGCGCAGTCGCATGTCTTCTTCGGAGAGGCGGAAGCCGTCATCGGTTGATTCGAAGACATGCAGCCGTTCCTGTGCTTGCAAGCCGGCATCAGCGCTGAGCACATAGCAGAAAGCTTGATCTTTGCCGCGACCAACGCGCCCGCGAAACTGGTGAAGCTGTGAGAGGCCGAAACGGTCGGCATCCTCGATCACTATGACGGTAGCATTGGGTATGTCGATGCCTACTTCGATGACCGAGGTTGCCACCAGAATGTCGAGTTCGTCATCGCGGAAACGGCGCATCGTCGCGTCCTTATCCGCCGGTTTCATGGCACCGTGCAACAGACCGAGACGCAAATTGGGGAAGACCTCGCGGCTTAAACGTTCGAACTCAACGGTAGCAGCCTTGACGGCGAGCGATTCGGACTCCTCGATGAGGGGACAGATGATAAAAGCCTGGTGGCCCTCCGCCACCTGGTGAGCGATGACGGTGTAGGCTTCAGGGCGGCGCGCTCCGGTGCGCCAGCGCGTGATGATCTTCTGGCGGCCGGGGGGAAGCTGGTCTATGACAGAGACATCCAGATCTCCATATAACGTGAGAGCAAGGGTACGTGGAATGGGGGTTGCGGTCATGACGAGCATGTGCGGGTGATAGCCTTTCTGGCGCAGGATGTCGCGCTGTTCCACGCCAAAGCGATGCTGTTCATCGACGATTACCAAACCAAGGCGCTTGAAACTCACCTCTTCCTGGATAAGGGCGTGGGTGCCAATAGCGACCATTGCCTGGCCGGTCTCGATAGCCGCGCGTCCCAGCGTTCTTTCACGCTGTTTCAGGCTGCCGGTCAAGAGGACTGTATGAATGCCGAATGGCTCCAGCATGGAGCTAATACTACGAGCATGTTGCTCTGCCAGCAGTTCTGTGGGAGCCATGATAGCTCCCTGGTAGCCGTTGAGCGCGGCAGTCAACAGGGCGGCAGCGGCCACAGCCGTTTTACCGGCGCCAACATCACCCTGGAGAAGGCGGCACATGGGTTTGCTCTGGGCAAGGTCAGCGAGGATTTCGCAGATGACCCGCTGTTGAGCGTCCGTAAATCGAAATGGCAGGGTTGCCTCAAATGGCTTGTCGGTGATCACAGGTGACCAGAGTGTCGTGTTGGGAGGGCTGTATACGTCCTTGTTCTCGCCTACTCCATTCGTCTTGCTACTTTTCTCTTGCTGCACTATTGTTTCCCGGGTGGGAGGATCAACGAAAATTTTTGTGAGATCAATGTTGAAGGCGTTCCCATGCGGCGCCTCCTGTTGCCAGCGACTGCGCCTTTCCTGCATGCCAAGCTGGATCAAAAAGAGTTCATCAAAACCCAGGCGGCGGTGGGCATTGAGGAGGGCTGTTTCATTTTCAGGGTAGTGTATGTGCGAGATAGCGTCGGGCAGGGGCATAAGTTTTCCTGCTGAACGTATTGCCGCTGGCAGGTAGTCGGGAACCATGGCTGCATAGCGGTCAACAACCCATTTTGTGAAGCGCCGGAGCGCCTTAGCATGTAGACCCTCGGTCAGTGGATACGTTGGTACGAGGCGCCCGGTGTTTACCAGGTCGCCCTGCTCGGGCAATTCATGGCTGCGTACGGAGAATTCAATCTTGTTGCCAAAGCGCTGCTTGACACCGGTAACGACAAGATAGGAGCCTTGCGCGGCCTTTAACTGTTTGAGTAAGTAGGATTGATTGAACCAGCTCACATTGAGCTTGCCCGTCTCATCCGAGATCGTAGCGATAGTGCGCATCCTGCCACCGCTGGTGGGGATATTTTTCACCTCCCAGATGAGGCCCATGGTTGTGGTCAGTTCGTTGAAGGGGATGCTGGCAATTTTTACCAGTTTGCTATAATCGCGGTGTTCGCGGGGAAAATAGAAGAGCAGATCGCGCACGGTGCGGATGCCCAGGTTATGGAGGCGCGCGGCCGCCGTGGCTCCTACGCCGGGGACTGCCGTGATATCGGCGCTGAGCAGCGTCAGTACGGTATGACCAGCCGTCATACCTGCTTCTAAACGGACGGTATTGTGCGCTGGTTTTGCCGCTGGTTTTGCGGCTGGTTCTGCGCTTGTTTTCTTTTCGGGGCTGGTTGGTGGTGTAGTGCGAATGCTCTCGTTATTGGAGCGCACTTCAACAGGACCAGTTTCTGTCGCGCTGCCGTTGTGGTGAGCAACGGTGAGTGGTTTGGAAAGGGGCAGAGTACGAGGTTGTTGCGCTGGTGATGTGTTGCCGTCCAGTTCGTTGAGGATGGCGAGGGCGGCGCGCAGACTGGCGGCGCGCTGCATGGGGTCCTGCCGGCGGTATCCTTCGAGGTATTCGGTAAAGGAATGAATAGGGCGCGGGTCAAGACCGGCTTCTTTACAGGCGTTACTGGCCTGGTCGGCCCAGCGTACGACAAAGAGTTCTAAACCACCAGGCTTGATGGCCTGATCCTGGTGGTTCGTGCGCTGTTCATGTTGAAGAACTTTGCGTGCTCGCTCAACGAATTGGGTGAGGGCATTATTGGTTGTGTCCGGCATAAAGCAAATGGTTCGCAATCCACTGTCTTATTTTTTCTGCCCTTCTACTATAGTGGGTTTGTGGAACAGGTGTCAAGCGACATCTGCCCAGACCTTCGTGTTACCGTGGCTTTTCTCCCCAGGCTGTCACGTACGTCCAGAGTCCACAGAAATCGCTCGCGAGCATTTCTGCCTGCATTTGTTGGTAGAGCCGATCGTACTCTGGTTCGGTGAGCCCTTTGGTTTTAAGGTGAAAGGGTTTTGCCAATTCGAAGATGTAGACGAAATTGCGCCAGAAGCCTTCGAAATCGGCTGTTCCTGATGAGATGTCCAGGACGTGCCCCTGGTGCTTGACGTCCTGGAAGCCGGCGTCGCGCAACAAGCGCTTGAGCACGGGAGTAATCCCGATATGCCGCCCATCCACAGAAAAGCTCCGTCCTGTTTCGTAAAATGTCCTTGCAGCGATGTGCCACAACTCATTGAGCGCCGGGGAGGTTGTCACCGGCATTTCCAGCTCTGTGAGACGGATGATTCCGCCAGGACGCAGAATCCGCATGCATTCGGCAAGCAACTGCGGCCATTCGCTGGGCCCCATGACTCCAAAGAGTGTCCGTTCATTGATCAGGTCGAATGATGCATCCTCAAAGATTAGTGGTTGTTTTACATCCATGACCGTGAAACTGGCGTTTCCATAGTTACGTGAAATAGACTGCCCCTTTGCGAACTGAATCATGGACAAACTGATGTCAATGCCGGTTACCTTGATGTCAGGATGCTCGCGTGCCACTTCGAGCACCCAGCCACCGGGACCGCAGGCGAGATCGAGGATGGTCTTGATCCCGGAGAAGTCTGGGCGCTCCGAGAGCGTCCCCCTCAACCCATTATTGATGATCTTATCGAAATTGAGCAGCCACGTCATCGTCCCACCGCTCTCGGTATCGGCGACGAAGTGGATCTTACTGCCAGGGATATCAGAAGATGATGTAGACATTGAATAACTCCCTCTATAGTAGTGGTACTCAGCTTGCGCTCATACAGCTTAACTGTGGTGGGAAATGGGCAGAGCAAGCAAATCCGCCTCAAGGTCTGCCCAGACGATTTGTTCTGCTTCCCTCACCGTGACGGGGTGCTGCTTTTGAGATGCCTCTCGCAATACATCCGAGACACGTTGGCGAAACTGAGAGAAACGGAGTCGTTGTGTCTCCTGGGAAGGCATCAGACTGAGTTCAATATCCCGGAGCGCATAGAACTCCTCCGATCTGAATGCTAGTGTTAACAACTCTGTGTATTGCTCAACGAGTTTCTGTCGAAACTCAAGGAAATAGCCTGGTTGTGTACTGGAGATAATCAAGCAACCCGCGACACGCCCTCCCAGGAGTATAGGGCTGGCTACGGCACTTTTCTCCCACTCCTCCCAACGGACTGGCGTAAATGTCTGTTCAGTACGACTCTGCACGGTGACAAGATGTCCTACGGAAACGGCGTAGCCTGCAAGGGATTCGATGCCGAGGAACAACAGCCCCTGATCGAGATAGGTATTCCAGGGGGGGGTACCACGCCCGGTGTTTTGGCGCAGACTACATACCTTGTGTGCAACTCCCGATGGGGGCATGCAATGAGCGATGGTAATCGCCATCCCCAAGTAGTTGGGGTCGAGTTGCCCGAGTGCCAACTGCATGATCAGGTCGCTCATGTACCAGGAACGCTGTGCATCTTGCATGTTGACGTACGTGTTAAGGATACGGCTGTAGATTTCCGCTGGAATCTGTTCGGATATATCCTCGCCCACTGGCATGTCGAAGGTCGGGAATTCCTCTAAGAGTAGTTGAGTAAGGGTCTCTTGCTGTTCGGGAAGGGCTTTCAGGAGGCGTTGCAGATTCTCATACCGGGGGTTCGTCTCTCCCCTGGCCCAGCGCACGAGCGTGGCGGGATTGACGCCTAACCGGTTGGCGATCCGCTGTCTTTCCTGTGCGTCTGCGATGATGTTTTCCAATAGCTTGCGCCAGGCAGTTACTTCCATTTCCATCACTCTTTATTCCTGCACTCAGGTACTGTGGTGGTTTGCCCCAGCAGCATAGCACCCCCAGAATGAGTTGTCAACTTGGAGGCTTTTAGCTTCTACTCCCAATCCAGTAGCAAACAACTTCTTGTTCAGAGTAGGAGTCTGCTAAGCGACATCAGTTTCTGCCGCGGGTGCTTTAAAGTGAATCTCCAGGGCCTTGTTGACAAAGCGTGCCATTGTTGCCTCCTGGGTTGCCAGGACAGAGGGCAGAGTGATATCGCGTTTGAAGTTACCGATCTCGATGATCATCTCGTCACCCTTCCTGGTCATGAGCACTTTGTCCATCTCGACGTGCGGGAGAGGTAAACGCAGGATGTAGGCATCTCCCTGGCGCGTGACCTCTTGAATTTTTCCACGATAGTAGACCTGGGTGGGGTCCTGATCGCCAAAGACGACATCTGCAAACTTGACAAGCGGTGAAATGCCGATAATTTCGTGAGGATAATAGGGGGCCTCCCAGATGGGGAGTGGTGCGAAGGTGTTATGTATTTGCCGGAGAAACTTTGTCTGGTTGTGGTAAAGCTCTTGCATGAACGTGTCGTGATACTCACTTTTTGCGAGTACACGGTTGCAGATGACGGCATCGATAGGATAGCCAAAGAGGGCGAGATAGGTTTCGGCCCGTAAGGCTTCTTTGATGACCATACGTTCAGGATTAACGACCGGGCGATATGAGCTAATATCGGGATTGCCCAACACCTCGCGCAACACCTTCACTCGTTCGCTCAGCTCATTGACGGCATCCAGTATTTCCGCGGAGGGCAAGAACGCCTTGATCAGTGGTCGGGCGAGGCCAAGCGTGCCGCTTTGTAGGTTCATGATGCGGCCGGCATACCACTGAAAGGTGTCAGGCATACTGAGGAGGCGCACGGTTTCGCCGGTGGGTGCGGCATCAATGACGACGACATCGAAGTTTCCTTCACGGGCATTACGGTAGATGTTAACCAGGCTGACGATTTCATCCATACCAGGAATGAGGGCGAGTTCTTCCGCCATCACAGAGTCTATGCCGCGATTGCGCAACGCCTTACTGACTGAATCCTGTAGCTTGCTCCAACCCCGGCGCATCTCGTCGAGGGCGTTGACTTCCTGCGCCCAGAGATTCGGCGCCAACTCTTTTGGTTCTGAAGTAAGAGGTCTATTTAAGCAATCGGCCAGGCTGTGGGCAAGGTCAGTACTGACGACGAGGGTGCGTTTGCCCATCATTGCAGAACGAACGGCTGTGGCGGCAGAGATGGTTGTTTTGCCCACACCACCTTTTCCCAGGTATAGTATGATACGCATAGTTTTCCTTACTGACTTATTCTATTTTTGCTGCACGGACCCCACGGTGCCGGATTGACCGGGGCCAATATAGTGCCGGGCCACCACCGCGCCAGGTTGATCGGGGTCGGGGCGACCGGGGCCAGGTCGATCGGGGTCAGGGCGACCGCAAGGGTCGACCCTACTATACACGTGTGTGCCTGATTCCGATGTGATTCCGATCCCTGGTTATTGGTGGAACCCCTACATTTGTTTGTTATTTGTATTTACGTAGATGGCCCCCTTCTGGTTATATCCTGTGTTTGTGAAGAGATGGAAGACTGCCACTGATGGTGATGAGCATACATCATCGTTTGATTCATGTGACGTAGGAAGTAGTGCATTCGCAACATTTTTTAGAGAAAATTACCAGTATTTGCTTTTTGATGCGTCCATTATTAAGGTCAGACTATCCAGGAATGGTGTGGAAGCTTATTTCTCTGCCAATGGGTATGTGGTAATTGACCTTGATTTATCTGCCGCAGAATGAGATGAGGGCGAAGGGGTAAGAAGAAGGGCACCCGCAGAGGTGCCCTTCTCTTTTATATTACACATCCCGGCGTCACAAGAGGTACCAGGATGTGGTTAGATCACAACTCGATTTTGCCGGTCAATACGAGCAGTTTGAGAAATTCCAGGTGACGGATTACTTCCGTGCGGTCACTACCACCGTTCTGGTACCATTGGCGGAGCCAGAGTAGAGAGAGGATTTCGTCAGAAGTAAAGCCGCTCTGGGTAAGTGTGTCCATTTCGGTTGTTTCTGTGTCGGTGATTGTTATCAGGTGCTCTTCAGAATGAATTTGCGGATGCATAATTAATGTCCTTCTGCCTACTCCAGGCTGTCCGCTATAGCTTATTGCCGTTTTTCAATTGTTTAGTTATCAGGTTAGTAGTTGCCCAGCCAATTTCAGAGTTTGTTATACTTAACTAGACGTTCAGGATGGTATTTTTTCAAATACCAGGTTGGCCTGATTACCTGTGTTAACGCTTCCTCTCTTCTACTTATTCCTTACATACTAAGCATAAGCGGAAGCCGGTAGAATAACTATCTACTATTCGACATGTTCTGTGTGAAATGTCTCACAAAGTTGTGTTTTTGCTTTGTGTTGTATATACGTCTGAATTCGTAGTTGGTTCCACTTTTGAAGGTGGAATCTCTTGTGCATTACGGACGTACAAGACTATAGCTGACGGGTAGGGTTTCTTTCGTCTCTATGTATAACAACGTTGGCGGGTTACAAATGGGTAGGGCGATCGCGAGCGAACAGGACGACCCTTGCGGTCGTCCAATACACATCAACCTAAGAAAAACCCATCTAATGCTGTGGGGGCGAGGGCGCGGCAGGAGGACAGTGCTGTCATGCAGAGGGCAACGAAGCATCTCGAGGCCCATGCAGAGAGACCCTTCGCTGCGGCTCAGGGTGACACTGTGAAGCAGCTTAGGGTGATGTGTATTGGACGACCGCAAGGGTCGTCCCTACTATACACGATTGGCGCTTCACGTTCGTGAAGCGGGGGTGGGAGGTGTTGTATGGTACGGGCGACCCTTGCGGTGTTATTCTGATGAGTTAAGGATTACGGACTACGATGTTTACCAGGCGGCCTGGAATATAGATGACTTTTTGTACGGTGTTGTCACCGATAAATGAGGCGACTCTGGGGTTTGTCAGCGCCAGGCCGCGTGCATCTGTTTCGCTGATGTCGGCAGAGACGTCGATGCGTTCGCGCACTTTGCCGTTAACCTGGATGACCAGGGTGAAGGTCTCATCCTGAGTCATTGCCTCGTCGTAGCTCGGCCAATCGGTCATATGGATGCTGCCGGTATGGCCGGTGATGTGCCACAGCTCTTCGGTGATGTGCGGCGCCAGGGGGGCCAGCAGTTGCATCATCGTCTCCAGGGCTTTGCGGTAGGCCCTGGTCTGGGCCACCGGCGCGTTCTGTTGTTTTACCAGGACGTTGTTACACTCCATCAGCGCGGCCAGGGCCGTGTTGAAGCGGAAGTTGCTCAGGTCTTCGGTGACGCGCTTGATGGTTTTGTGGCGCAGGCGTTCGATGGCCTTGCTTTCGCTAGTCTCTTTATCGCTGACCTTGCCCTCAATCCAGTTGTCGCTGATGACGCTCCAGAAGCGATTCAGGAAGCGCCAGACGCCTTCTAAGTTGTCGGGCTTGAAGGAGCCGCCGGCATCGAATGGGCCAATGAACATCATATAGCAGCGGATGGTGTCCGCGCCATATTTGGCAACGTACTTATCGGGCGCCTCGACGTTGCCGCGTGACTTGGACATCTTTTGTCCATCGGCACCCAGCACCATACCCTGGTGGTACAGGCGCATAAATGGCTCGTCAAAATCCAGGTATCCGATGTCGTGCAGCGCCTTGACAAAGAAGCGCGCGTACAGCAGGTGCATGATGGCGTGCTCGACGCCACCGACATACTGGTCGACAGGCAGCCAATGCTGCATTTTTTCCTTGCTCCACGCCTGCTCGCTGTTATGCGGGTCGACGTAACGCAGGAAGTACCAGGACGAGCAGATGAAGGTATCCATGGTATCGGCTTCGCGGGTGGCGGGACCTCCACACAACGGGCAGGTGGTGTTCAGGAACTCCGGTTCGTAGCGCAGCGGTGACTCGCCGGTCGGCTTGAACTCGACGTGCTCAGGCAGCCAGACAGGTAGTTGCTCCTCTGGTACGGGAACCATACCATGCGTTGGGCAGTACACGATAGGGATGGGCGTGCCCCAGTAGCGCTGGCGGCTGATCAGCCAATCGCGCAGGCGGTAGGTGACCATGAACTTGCCGAAGTCATTTTCCTCAATGTAGTGCGTCACTCTGGCAATTGCCTCATCGGCGGCCGTGCCATCGAACGGACCGGAGTTAACCATCACGCCCAGGTGCTTTTTGGCCTCTGTCCACGTGGCGGGATCGCTGGGCGCCTCGTCCTCGGCGCGAATGACTTCGCGAATGGGTATATTGAACTTGCGGGCAAACTCGAAGTCGCGCTGGTCATG
>WNGJ01018911.1_pt1 | contig 10312 bp, 19 predicted proteins | sample 5400611 | NCBI WGS metagenome assembly WNGJ01 (sample SAMN13153375, study PRJNA577476) | soil metagenome | isolation source: 40 cm soil or saprolite under Garry oak tree replicate 1 | place: USA:California | collected 2016-06-15
GCATCTTCTCCCCGGCAAAAACAGTTGCGGATTGCTTCCGATATCGAAATAAAATTGGACTCGACGTTGCCCTTGAAGCCCTTCGCGAATGCACACGCAAGCGCCGAGCGACTTCGGACGAACTCTGGCAAGCCGCCAAGGTATGTCGCGTGGCGAATGTAATGCACCCCTATCTGGAGTCGCTTTCGTGAGCCGGGAGAAACCCAGAAATATTGCCGCCTCGGTTCGTCAACGGCTGTTTAATCTCGCCCAAGAAAGACGCGAGGACTTTGGCTTGGTTCTGACGCGGTACGGCCTGGAACGCTTTCTATATCGTTTGGCACAGTCACAATATCGGGACCAATTCATCATCCGGTTGCCGCTGCTGATTGACCGAAAGATTTAAGGGCCACCGCCTCGTCGTCCACGATGTCGAAGACGGTATACAGCTTTGTAATCTGCATCAGGTCGTGGACCTTATTCGTGAGGTTGAGCAGCTTCAGTTCTCCCTGCTGCCTCTGCACGCTCGTGAAGGCACTGACCAGATGGCCCAAGCCCGAGCTGTCGATGTAATTGACATCGCCAAGATTCAACAGAATCTTCTTATGTCCCTTGCTTAATAGGTCGCGAACCAACTCGCGCAGTGCGGCGCTCTCTTCGCCGAGAACAATCCGGCCGCTGATGTCAACAATCGTGACGCCACCTACTTGTCGAGTGTTTGTTGTCATGGTCATTGGCAACCTCCTATTGTAAGGCACCTTCATTCGGCGAAGATTTGCCCTCGGCTTAGCCAAGAAGCTTGTGGATGAGCTGATCTACGGCGAAGAGGCCAACGACGTGCTGCTCGTGAAGTATCTGGACCGCCCGAATCGCCGGCAGGAACGGCGAGAAACACCCGCCCCAGCCTCTTGACCCATCCACGGCGCGGTGGCTTGAATCAGAACACCGGATCGGCCTGCCGGTTGCTGCAATTGGCAGTCATTTTACTTTTCAGTTTGATGGTTCCAAGGCACCGCCCAACTTGCTATTGCTTCACTCCCCATCTTTGTGCTTGACCATCCACATTCCTTCACACAGTGAAGGGGCAGAACGTGTTTCTCGGCTTCCTCTAATGTGCCCGGTTTTGGCGAGTGTGACCATGCCGTGATTGGTTTATGGCATTTCTCACAGCGGAACAGAAAAAGGAACAAGGTCTCATTCACGCTGGCTTTGATCATGCCTGGATGATACGCCTACTTCTTATCCGAATACTCGCCCGGAACATCATCCTGCGGCACCTCGTGTGTGCGAACTTCCCCCTCGTCAGCGTCCCCGGCGTCCTCCACCCCCTTTACCACGTCCGCTTCAAACGCGTTTCCTTCCCCGAGCAACTCGTCCACACTCTCCGAATCCGCACCTTGGACGTTGGACAATCCCTGCAAATCTCCCGATTGCTCGCCCGACTGCGCTCCCAATCCCTCCAGTGCGAATGCCACAGTATCCACGCTTTGGCTTTTCACCTGAACCCTCTTCTTAGCCAGCTTTTTCTTTACCGCCTTCTTCGTCGACGCCACTTTCTTGCCCACAGTTCTCTTCGACTTCGTGTGCTTCATCTTGGGTTTCTTTTTGGTAGCCATGGGCGCAGTCTACCACCGGTTGGTCATTTTCTGCCGACGCATCGCCAGGTGCACATAATCGACGCCGCCAGTCTGGGTTACACCGTGCGGCTGCTTGCGATGCTTCCACCAGCAAGTAGCGCAGCAACGCGTTCCCTTGTTTGCGGATATGTCCCAGCCGTTGCCGGCCGGCACTGGGGTCCTCACTGGGAATCCGCCCGGTGTAGCTGCCGATCTGCTTGCCGCAAGGAAACCGCTCTGGCGTCCCAATGACCAGAACGTAGACCAGCCCCGTGATGGGCCCCACCCCAGGATGCGTCATCAACAGCAGCACCTCGGGCTGTTTATGGGCTTCTTGCTCGACCGCTGCCGTTAACTCCGCAATCTTGGGATCCAGCTGGTCCAGCAGTTCCAATAATTCTTTCCGGCGCCGACTGGCCCAGGAAGCCAACGAGAGTTTCTCTAGCTGGGCTCGCCCCTTTCCGCTGAACGGTTTCTTCTTCCAGCGATAGCCTTCGTTCATCGCCACCGCTTGTAGCTGATTCATGATCCGCGTCCGCATCTGCACCAGCCGATGGCGGTGCCAAAGCAGTTGTCGCAGATCACGATTCTCCGGACTCGGTACCCAGATTCGCGGAAAGCGATCTTCCAGCAGTAACTTCAACGGAAGTCGGGCATCCTCGCGGTCTGCAAACGCTGTTCATCGATCCGGGATGCTTCCAGCAAGAAAAGGTTCAGCGCTTCCCAACTGGCAACCTGAGGAATCGGCACCATGTGGTTCCGGCGAAAGTATCCCCCTTCTCCTTCCACCCCACCCTTCTCGTGGCCTTCCGCCGGGGTGCAGAACTCCGACTGGAAACCCAATGCGATCGGAAAGCCATGAATCGCATGGTCTCCCCTCGCTGGTGCCCTCGCAAAATCTTCTTCACCGCACTCTTAAGGTTGTCATACCTCAAGACAGCAAATACTCCACCGAAATAGAGAAACGCTCGTTCATGCGCTTCCAGAAACGCTTGCTGGCTCGCGTGCGGGAAGGCGCAATGGAACGCTCCTCCACTGGCCATGCTGCGCATGCAAAATACGTAGGCCAGCTCCCGCTCTCCGCAGATATCTGCGTAAGCTTCATACCAGTCCACCTGCGCTTCTTCGCCCCAATCGTAGGACTGCGCAATGAACGTCTCGCGGTGTAGCAACGCTAACGCGATCTTTCGTTCGCGAACGTGGCGTCGTATCGTGGACTCGGCCACTTGCACTTCCGGCATCTCCACGCGGATCCGGCACCAGATCCGATGTGCGGTGTGTCGCTGCTTCCGGGGGGCTTTCTTGTCCGCTTCCAGAACCGCATCGACGAAGACCATCGCCGGTTCCAGCTTCGGTCTCTCTCGTACCGGTGTCATGCGCTCTACCGGAACAGCGCTGAGCACCGCCTCCCGTACCATCCGCCGATGAATCCCCAACTTCTTGGCGATCCCTGGGTGGGGCCAAATCAAAGTATCGAATGGGGGCCAAATGAGAGTATCGAAATCAATATCCACACCGATGCTTTCCGTAGTCCGTTCGACAGCCTTGGTAGAGATTTCCAGTCCGGCCAACAGCTTCATCTTGCTCGCGGCCGCGCGCGAAAGAGGGAGCACTCACTACTCACCAGGGTCAAGATGCGGCGCACCCCGGGTGAGAGCTCGGTGTTCTTCACATCCAGCGCGCCACGTCGGTGCGGCATCCCCCTTGCTAACAGCGGGAGCACGAGTAATAAGCGCGCCGCATTTCTGCGCATCCCCTTATAGCCGGCCAGCCCTCCGCAGGAGCAAGGTCCTTGCGATTCCGCCGGGGACTCCTGTCGGAGCAGTTGACTCAGACCCGCGGCACCGGCCTGCTGCAGGGCTGCTCGTAAGGCCATCTCCACCGCTTCCAGGTCTATTACGGGAGTCTTGTGACGTGCGGTGAATATCACTCGCAGCAGCGCGTCTATTTCCCGCGCGACTTCCCGATGGATCACAGCAGCCGTTTTTTTCCTCCGCTGTCCAGCCCCCGGGCTCCTGCTCCAGGGGTCGCAGGCGGCAGATCTTTTCGTTGATGGTGACGAGCTCGGCAGTGAGCTCCAGAAAGCGGTGGAATTCGGAAACCTCTCCCTGCGCTTTGCGGAATGCCGTCGGGCTGGAAAGGGTCTCCGCTACGGACTTGCCATGCACCTTGCGCAGAACACGAATCTGCGGTTCGTGCCCAGGATCTTTGGGCTTGGCACAATGGCAGTAGGACTTACCGCAACGATGAACAACGGCAGAGATGGAACCGGGGCGCAAACCACCCAAACTTAGGAATTGCTGGCAGAGTCTTGGATCGTTGGACTTCCAAAGAATTCAAGGTCTCTGGCATAAAACACCTCCAATACTGAGTTAGTATATATACTCAGTATCAGTATTGTGCCATTCACGCAATCTTCCAACCCCAAGTCGCTCAGCCACTTGGTCTTACTGTCCGAGGGAAATACGTAGCATCAAAAGTAATCCAGCGCGTCTGATCTTGCAAGAGCAGGATTTGGCAAAAGCTTATGAAGACTGCAGAGCGGTGGGTTTTGAAAATTAATGGGCATAAAAGGCCGGCGAAACGCCTAGGCTGCTTCACGAATCCAACCAGCGCCCATTAACTTACCGTGGTTAATCATATAAAATGCCGTAAGATTTCACTTGACACCATAAGTTAAGTGGCTTACGGTGGCTACGTACTGATAAAGACAAACGGCAATCTGAGGGACGTGAGTCATCTGAAATTGCCCTTGGCTAAGACAGAAAAGGTTTGTAGAGGTAGCAAAATGAGAATACTGAATCGTTGGGAACCATCGCGCGAGACGACACTGCAAGAGCAGTTCAACCGCGTGTTTGGCGATATGCTGGAGCGTGCGGACGACGGATCGAACCTGACCCATTGGGCGCCAGCCGTAGATATCTTCGAGACTGAGCATGAGCTGATCGTGAACGCGGACCTGCCGGGTGTGAATCCGCAGAACCTAGACATCCGCGTCGAGAACAACATCCTCACCATTCGCGGCGAACGCAAGTTCGATGGCGATAAGGCGAACGAGGAAAACTATTTGCGCGTCGAACGCGCGTATGGCCCGTTCAGCCGGAGCTTCTCGCTGACGAACTCCGTGAAATCGGATGCGATCAAAGCCGACTATCAGAATGGCGTGCTGACGCTAAGCATCCCGAAGCGCGAGGAAGCAAAGCCCAAGCAGATCAAGGTGAATGTGGGAACGCAGGCCCTGGGGACGCAAGCCGCGGGAACGCCGGCGCGTGCCATGGCCGCCTCGGCAGGACCAGGGGCTCGCTGAAGAGACCTGGACCGAAAGCGAAGCGGCAGGGGCTGGCGATGTCGCCAGCCCCTTTTCGTCAGGTTTGGAAGTCTCAGGACCACCCGACAGGGTTTTTGTCGTCGGTGCACTGGCAGGAAGGAAACAATATGCCATTGAAGATCACGAACCGCGAAGTGAATGGCGCGTCCGTGCTGGCACTGGAAGGTCGCATCGTGCTGGGCGCTGAAGGCGATGCTCTGCGTGAGGAATTGCAGACCTTGGTCCACGACGGCAAGAAAGAACTCGTCCTTAACATGAATAACATTGAGTACATCGACAGCGCTGAGCTGGGAACATTGATCGAGGCGCATTTTGAACGCCAAGTCCCAGGGCGCTTCGCTCAAGCTCTGCCACCTGCGCAGCAAGCTTCAGGAAGTCCTGCAAATCACCCGGCTGGCGACGGTATTCCAGGTGTGCAACACCGAAGCAGTCGCGGTCGCGAGCTTCTCTGTCTAAAAACAGCCAAAAAAACGCTTGGCTTTGCGAGGTGGAGGCTGACGGAAAGCATTGGTTAAAATGCCGCAAAAAATCGATGATTTTACAATCGTTCTCTCTGAATGGACCGACATCGCCGAATGCGAATTGAAGGTGTACGCGGGACTTGATCGGCTATGGAGTATGCTCGAAAGATACAAGATGACAGCTCCCATCACAATCAGAGTACTCGATAACCAAGCTAGGTGCATACGGGCAATTCGCGGCAATCGGTCTCAAGCAGCCGGTTGGCAACTAAAAGACGAAGCAACTGCGGTGACGCCGCCCATTGCAAGTGAAGTCGAGCCCCCACTAATTTTGAATGTGCAAGATGCCAAGGGAAACGTTTGAAGATGAGACTACAACTCGAAGTAGTAAAGCCCGAACCCCTTACAACGCACTCTCCCGATTGATCAGAATATTTGCTATTGGGCGGTGCTATTCATGACGCGATATCGGTGGGCTCTAGCACTTTTTGCAGTTGCGTTTGCGAGCATCTCCTTGCCTCTTCTGGCTCGTCCTCATGCCGAAACCTGGATCGCTTGGGTCAGCGACTATGCTTGCGGCACGAAACATAGCGAACCGGGCCATGCTGATTGCATACGTAAGTGTATTCGCGGCGGCGCCGCGGTCGGCCACCCGGAGTGGAAGTCCCAACCCCTGGTTCTGGTCAAAGAATCAGACCGCAGCGTCTGGATCATAGACAACCCTTCCACTCTGAGTGGTCTTGAGGGGCAAAGGGTCAGAGCCGATGTCGAGATCAACGCTGCCAGGAAGGCTGTCCACGGCAAGAGAGTTGCAGAAGCGAGTGAAAGGAACCCTTGAAATCACAAGCAGCTTCTCCGGAGAGTGAAAACGTGAGATTGCGCTCCGCATTTACCGCACCAGGAGCGGGCACGAAGACGGTTGCGGAAGCAACCCGCACGGCGCTGGCTCATCCTCAACCACGGAGAAGTAACCGTCCTTGCTGCCGGCCTAGAACCCTCTGAATCCAAAATCTGCCGGCGAGGAATACTCAGGCGTCGTTAACACTCATTTTCGTCACCGAATTCTTCACCGACGGTCGATGTTCCGCTCGAAAATGGAGCGGGTCTCTGAGGCTTTGCAATTCGCGGTAATAATAGAGGGAAGTGGGGCGCTTTCCGTTAAACCTCAACTTCTTTAGAAGCTCTATTTCTTCCGTGGTGGCAGTCCCGCTGAGGGAACGATCCTTAAGGAATTCTTTGAACCCCGGCTCTGGCTCCAGTTTGCCAGGTCCCGTTTCAACAAACGCAAATCTCCTGGGATCTCCCGAAGCTACTCTCCGATTTAACACAATTTCCATACCAAAGGTCGTTAGATCGACGTCCCAGGATTCAATCAGTGGATCAAGAAAGGAAACGCAGTTTTCAGGCGACAAGCTGAAAACATCCGTGTCCAGGAACTCAAGTAGGGTGACCCGCATTTGCTCGTAGCTTCGGCCGGCGAGTCGAGCCATCAAGTGCAGCCAATTTTCGCTGTTCAATTCTTCTCTGACGACCGTCTTGACCACGTCCAAAAGCTTTTGTGTGACGAGGCGTTCGAGCTCTCCGAATGGCTGTTTCTCAAAAATCGCACTTACCTGCTTTGCTTTGGCTGCTACGCACTTACGGAGAATCAATTCTCGAATTTCTGCAAACATCGGCGCGGGCGGGCCTGCCAAGCCTTTCTTCAATTCTTCCCTGCGCTGATACTCGGCCAGCTTCGCAAGCCTATCGCTCGGAAGCTTCAAGAACTTCGCCATTTTCTCGTAGATATCTGTTCGGTCAGGCGCGGGGGGCAGTTTTTTGCGAGCCAACAGCTGGGAAATATAGGACTCCGTAACTTCGGAGGCGCGCGCTAAGTCTTTTTGCTCCAAGCCCAATTCTTCCAGGCGCCGTTTAATCACCAAGCAAACGTCCACAATGACCCTCCCACGGCTTAACTGTAAAACTTAACTACACAAAATAATCTCAGATTCTACTTGACAAAGCAAGTTAATTAACGCACTATAGTTAACGGACTGAGGGAATTGTTCAGAATATCTTAACCATCATTGGTTATCTGAATCGCCCCTTTGGCATCGAGAACCAAGGAGAGTGTCATGTTTGCACGCAGAGTTCACATGCATTTGAAGCCCAATAGCGTTGCGGAATTTACCCAGAGGCTGGAGAAGGATGTCCTACCTCTGCTTCGAAAACAGAAAGGATTCCAAGACGAAATCACGTTTGTCGGGCAAGTCGGCCGGGAAGCGTTCGCGATCAGTTTGTGGGACAAGCCGGAGAATGCGGAGACTTACAACCGCGGAACTTACCCAGAAGTGACCAAGATTCTCGCCACAGTAGTTGAGGGAGCCCCTCAGGTCGAAACCTACGACGTCGCTAACTCGACGTTCCACAAGATCGCCGCCGCGGTGGCGGCCTGAAGCCAGCAGGTCCTTTCGTTTGGAGGGGGGTGGGCTAAGTCCGCCCCTCAAGTTGTCCGGCAGAGGGGAAACGCAGGAGCACGCGAGATTTCCAATGCTTACGATGATCAGGGAACGGGCTGCAGATGCGCTGTTACGGCCAGAGCTCCTATGCGGGGAAGCAAACTTCCGCACCTTAGCTGAAGCTATTGCATGTGCCGTATTCATTAGTCATGGCGAGCGGCTGCACTAAGTGAATCATGCCGCCGAGACTATCACCCGATACGCACGAGAAGAGCTTTTGTCCATGAGCTTTTGGGATCTAGTCCATCCGGATTGTCGAGAACTGGTCTCAAATCGAGGGAGCGCGCGACAAGGCGACGCCGAGCGGCGTGAGGTCAAGATTCTCACGAAGAACGGCGACGCGCGGTGGCTCGATATCTGTACAGCGACGATTGAATTTGATGGAATGTCGGCCAGTCTGGTTTCCGCTTTCGACCTCACTGAGCACAAACACGCAGAAGAGAAGGTATAACTTCTCGCCGTGACTGACCCGCTTACTGGTTTAGGTAACTACCGTCGGCTCGTTGAAGCGCTCGACGCAGAGGTCAAACGCACCGGGCCCACCGTACTCCGCGTTTTTTGTCGAGCTATCGACACGGCCACGCGACACGGTGGCGATGAGTTTGCCGTCATCCTGCCCGAGAGAAGGGCGGCGGGCGCAAGGCTTGTGGCACATGGATAGTCTCCAGCCGCCGAGTGAGCATCGGCGTGGCGGTCTATCCCCAGGACGGCGAAACGATTGAGGCCCTGCTTCGTACCGCAGATCGCGAGTTGTACGGGATGAAGCCGGTGTGAGGAAGAACCCGCTCCGTTACTTTGCCGCCGTGTCAATGCATCGGGGCGGCGTGGTTCACAAGAAGATTTCTTCGAAGAAGAGAGATCAAGTAATCGACTTGCAAGTGGACAGGGTCCAGCATTAAGTAAACGGAGGAATGTATGTATTTACTCGCATGGATTTTCATCGGAGTAGTCGTTGGATGGGCAGCGGGAAAAGTGCTTCAGGGTGAAAGTTATGGCCGGTCCATGGACATCCTCATGGGCGTTGGTGGCGCTGTAGCGGGCGGATTCTTGATGCGCTCCGCGGGTTTTGGCGGCTACGGTGGAGCGATCGTTACAACTATGGTTGCCTTGATTGGGGCAGTGCTTCTGACTGTGCTCACCGCTTACGTGAACGGCAGAAGGCTTTACGCGCGGCAACTCTAAACGTCACGTAGCTATGGAAAACTCAAATGTCAGACACCAATAGTGCAGGGACCATTTTGATCAGGGAAGACACACGTTTGCCGGCGAACCTGTCGATCGAAAGTGAAGCCTTCTTGCCTGGGTGGAGAGTCGTCAAGAGTCTTGATCGCTCTACGCTGGCTCGAAACATCGAGGGCGTGAATTGCAATTTTTTCTACCTGGCCGGCGAGATGAGAGCAACCGTCCTGGGTCGCGACCGGTCAGGAACTCTGCGCAGGGCGGTGAAGTGTGTTCTCGCGAAGCAGAAGGGGCAGAAGTTTAACTCTTTAGAGATTACGAAAGTCGTTTCGGAACGGTTCCTCGGCATTCCTTTCATGAGTGTTACCGCCCATTCCCGACATATCAAGCAAGGTGTTGGCCTAGTCCCTGCAAAGGATTTTGTCTTGAGAATGCCTGTTGCCGCGACGCCAGAATCCGGGCTGGGTAGCGGTGGGGAACGGCTTCACGCAGAAGTGGCAACAAGGCAATATATGGCTCTGATTTCAAGTTCTTAGGGATTTGTGGGAGATCTGAAAATGAAAACGATTCGCAGTTCGATTCTTTGTTTTGTTGTCCTGCTGCTTACGGCGCCATTACTCCGTGCGCAGGATCTTTCCAAGTATCGGCACTTTACCCTTGGAATCAGCTTGACCAGAGTGCTGGAGCGTACTGACCAAAACATGGCTGATGTGAAGGTGGCTCATGGACGTCCAGCGCTGATACAGGAACTGACTTGGTGGCCGCCGAACCTTCCCGGGATTTCGTTCCAATCGGATACTGTCGAACAGATTCTTTTCTCCTTCTACAACGGCGAGCTCTACAAGATTTCTGTGACCTACGATCAAACCTCCACGGAAGGGCTCACCGCGGAGGACATGGTGAAATCCATTTCGGCGAAATACGGCCCGGCGACATATATTGCGCTAGCGATCGACTCCGCGACGAACGACCGGTATGACGTGACGCAAAAGCCTGTCGCGTCTTGGGAGGATGCACAATATTCCTTCAATCTCGTCCGTTCTTCCTTCACCGATCATCTTGGGCTCATCATTTATTCCAAGCGAGTCAACGCGGCAGCGGAGCTTGCCACAGTGGAAGCTGTGAAACTGGAGGAGCAAGAGGGCCCGCAAAGAGAAGCCGAGCGTCAGAAAAAGCAAGTAGACGACCTGGAAGTGGCGCGGCAGAAGAATCGGAAGATTTTTCGCCCGTAGTGTTGGCCTAGAGCCACAA
>WNGJ01033579.1_pt1 | contig 10312 bp, 7 predicted proteins | sample 5400611 | NCBI WGS metagenome assembly WNGJ01 (sample SAMN13153375, study PRJNA577476) | soil metagenome | isolation source: 40 cm soil or saprolite under Garry oak tree replicate 1 | place: USA:California | collected 2016-06-15
TAGTCCGCGCTTCAGCGATTTCATCGATTTCCGATCGATGCTAACGCGTTTCGATGCCCCGATACACGACATGGTCCTGTCCTTGCAGACTCGCGTTTTAGACCGCGTCTATCATCCTATCGTGATGAGCCGGATTCTCGACTCCGAAGTGAAGGTCTCCTCGCACGACGACGCTTTCGGCTTGGGCCTGCTCTTCACGGAGCTGCAGGATTCTATTTGGGCGGAAACCAAGGCTCCGGTCGCGTCGCTCAACATCGACAGCTACCGCCGCTCTTTGCAACGCGCACACCTGCGCAAACTGGTCGGCATGGTATTGCACGAAGCTTCCGTTCCCGAAGACGCGCAGACTTTGGCGCGCCAGAATCTTGTGGCTTTGCGCAGTGGGTTGCAGGCTGCCCTCGGCAAGCCCGGCATGAAGATGTCGCTCGAAACCCGTGCCCATCTGAACGAGTCCGTCGCTCGCATCGAGGAGGCCCTGAAGGCCAACATGCAGCGTACTGCTTTTTAGATCAATTTCCACATCTGTCGTCCTATCCGCAGAGGCACTGGGAATCGATCCTGTGTCACGGAAGGGCCGTTTCGGTCAACTGTGTGCCGGTCTGCAAATCCCAAACCATCACGTAGGTTTACGTAAGCTCAGAACAAATGCAGCCATCGGGCTATCAAGGCAATATTGATGTGTTCAGTCTTGCCAGTGCTCCGATCTCCCTCGAATGCCGCTCGTGGACCGTGACGCGTTGCTTCCGAGGGGTGACGATCCGGGAGTTATCGCAGGGATGCCAATCCACCGGGGCATTTCTAGCGGGAAGAGCCATTCACTGTAGCGCGCTCACCTTGACATTCTACTGGACGAACTATAACCTCACCTAGAATGTCTACTACGAGCGCATCGAGTTGCTGCAAGGGACGCTGGACCTGTTGAATTCTCCGCACGCTGCTGCTAGGGCCGAGACATGGTCACGCCATCGCCAAAGCGATTGAATTCAACTCCGAAGATGTGTTGCAAGTGGAGCAAGGATCGCTTTATCCGGCGCTGCAACAAGGCTGATCAAGCGGAGCTGGATTTCGGTGGAAGAAGGAACATCGGAGAACAATCGGCGGAGCAAGTTTTACCGGTTGGCGGCGACGGGCCGACGGCCACTGGACCTTGAGACGCGCAAGTGGGACAAGCTGGCGGGAACGATTGCGCGGATTCTGCGGCCTGCAGAGTAGGAGGGCGAATCATGAGGCGGCGCAGGCGGATGCTGGAGGAGCTGGACGCGGATATTCGGGAACATATTGAGAGGGAGACGCAGGACAACGTTGAGCGCGGGATGACTCCGGAAGAGGCGCGCTATGCGGCGATGCGGAAGTTCGGGAATGTGACGCTGGTGAAAGAAGACGTGCGAGAAGTGTGGAGTTTAGTCTGGCTGGAGCAGCTACTACAGGACGTCCGCTACGCCTTGCGCATGCTGCTAAAGTCCCCTGGCTTCAGCGCTGTCGCCGTCCTTACCCTCGCCCTCGGCATCGGTGCCAACACAGCCATTTTCAGTCTTGTTAACGGAATGTTGTTGCGAAAGCCGCCCGTTCGCGATCCCAATCGTTTGATGGTTGTCAGCAGCAAGTGGGCTGGAAACGGAGGCGAGTGGGATCGCCTTCCCGTCTCGGCGCCCGACTTCCTCGACTGGCGCGCGCAGGCCACCGCGTTCAACGGCATGGTCGCAGCCAATTTTGATGACTACACGATCAGCGGTGGAACGATGCCAGAGCGAGTATCTGGTGGCCGGGTATCGTGCGACTTTTTCCACACGCTTGGCGTGGCGGCCACGCTCGGAAGAACAATACTTCCGGGCGAGGACCAACCCGGCCACGACCACGTGGTGGTTTTAAGCGACGGCCTCTGGAAGGAGAAATTCGGCGGAGATCCGGGCATTCTTGGGCGTGTGATTCGGGTCAACGGGAACTCCCATACCATTGTCGGCGTAATGCCGCGCAGCTTCCGCCTATGGGACTTTGAGGCACGGATGTGGGTTCCACTTGCGTTCTCGCCCGAAGAGTTAGCCCCCGCGGCCCGCAACACTCGATTCCTTCGAGTTTTTGCGCGACTCAAGGCGGGAATCACAGCAAAGCAAGCGGTCGCAGAGATGGATACTATTGCACAACGCATTGCTGAAGCTCATCCGGACACGAACAAAGGCTGGGCCACGGCGGTAAAGTCCCTCCAAGAATACAGCATCGAAGACGGCAACGTCAGCACAGCCTTGTTGTTTCTGACGGTCGCAGTGAGTTTCGTTCTGCTGATTGCTTGTGCGAATATGTCGAATCTGCTCCTGGCGCGAAGTTTGGCTCGCCAGCACGAATTTGCTATTCGCGCGGCGCTGGGCGCAGGGCGTGCGCGTCTCGCCCGCCAGCTTTTGTCCGAATGCCTGATTTTGTCGCTGGGCGGCGCTGGACCCGGGTTGTTGTTGGCCTATTGGGGAATGCAGGCGCTTCGCGCGCAGATGAATTGGAACGAAGGGGCGGTTTCGCTCGCCAAAACAATCCAACTTGATGTGCGGGTGCTGGTCTTCGCGCTGGTGATCTCGGCTGCGTCGGCCTTTGTCTTTGGCCTTCTGCCCGCGCTTCAAATTTCGAGGACTGATCTCAACATTGATCTCAAAGAGGGCTTGCGCAGTTCCACAGGCGGCCGGGAGCGCCATCGTCTCCAGCGACTGTTGGTAATTGGCCAGATTGCGCTGTCGCTCATCCTGCTCACGGGCGCCAGCTTATTCATCGAGGGTTTCCTCGAGGAGGTTCGGGCAAGCGCAGGATTCAATATTCACAACGTTCTTACGGCGTCCGTGTTACTGCGTGGGTTGGAGTATTATGGAGCCCCGCATCGCGAGGCAGCGTTCTTCGAAAACGCTCTGCGCAACCTGGGCAACCTTCCTGAGACAGAGTCCGCCGCAGTCACCAGCGATCTCCCGTTTAGTTTTCCCAACGAGAAGAACTTCGAGGTCGAGGGTCAACCTGTCCCGAAACCCGACGAGCAGCCACGGTGCGGCTACTTCATCGTGAGTTCGGATTACTTCGCGACTCTGCAAATTCCCTTGCTTCAAGGACGCGGGTTCAATTCCTCCGACAATAGCAATTTCAGTTCGGCAATCATCGTGGATCGTGCGTTTGCCAGGCGCTATTTTGCAAATGGAAACCCCATAGGCCGGCATATCAAAGTCATAGAAGGAAGCGGGACACGGGACAAATGGATGGAAATCGTCGGCGTAGTGGGAGACGTGAACGAATTTCTGGGGCAGCGAGACTCTAGGCCGCACTTTTTCGAGCCGTTTCAAGCTTACCCGAGTGGCTCCATGAATTTCGTAGTGCGGACTCGCTCCGACGCCGCCGGTTTTTCCGACGGTCTGCGTCGTGCCATCTGGGCGGTGGACGGCAACCAGGCAGTCGCCAGGGTGCGCACGATGGAGGGTGTGATCGCCGACGCGGGTCAGGGGGACGACCTAATGGCCGAAATGATGGGCGCCTTTGCCGGGATCGCTCTCGCCTTGGCCTCCATCGGAATCTATGGAGTAATTTCCTACATAGCTGGACAGAGAATGCATGAAATGGGCATTCGTATGACTCTCGGTGCGCGACCGAATCAGGTGATGCGCTCGGTGATTCGCAGTGGCATGTCCGTCGCTGGAATTGGCGTGGCGCTCGGGCTGATGACGTCATTGGCATTACCAAGACTCATCGGAGCCAGCTTTAACGGCTTTCACGCTAGCGCTGTATCCGCGCTCGTCGCCGCGCCTGTTGTCGTTGCAATTGCGGCCTTCCTAGCGTGTTACGTCCCGGCGCGCCGCGCGATGCGCGTCGAACCTATGGTTGCGCTGCGACATGAGTGATGAGCAACTTGGAGGCAGGGCGGCAAATGCGCAAATGCACAGCGACGTCCTGACTCGGCTTCCGGCTCGGTTATGGCGGCGGCGAGTGGCGGTTCAAGTGGGAAGATACCTCTGTCTACGCTTCAAGCAGCATCTCGCGATGTCGCCTGCAAGACTCGAGGCCAGGATGGATTCGCTAGTCTCTTTTCCCGTAGGGCTCTTTTACCCCCTACAACATGCCGGTTTATCCCGGCGCTCTCCGGTTGGCCCACGCGGAAGTTGATCGCGTGCGGCACCTGGGAGTCGGCGGAGCGCGTGTTCATGCCCGCCCGGAACAGTTATTATAGTTTCCGGATGCCCCGATCCATACTGAATCATCTAGGGCTCCGCGGTTCGACATCTCCGCTATGACGACTTTGCAGCCAACTGGTTTGCTCCCGGCGGGTTAGTAATGCCGACCGAGTCGGCACTGAATCAGATTGGACAGATCACGCAGTGGCGAAAAGAGATCGGGCCGCTCGAGCGATCCCCTTGAGAACTCGGAGGCCATCCTCCTGTGAGCCGGTATCGAACTGTGGTCCCGCATGATCAACGGCATTGCTGACCATGGCAACCGAGGCTACGGAAGCTTGCCTGGCTACGCCAAAGGCAAAAAGCGATGCGGCCTGCATCTCGACCGCGAGTACACCTTCCCGGGTCCATTTATTGAGTTGCGCCTCGGTCTCGCGATAAGGGGCATCCGTCGTCCACACCTTACCCGAGCGGACGGCCCATCCGGGGGCGATCAACTCCCGCTCAAGAAGCGGGACGACCGGCGACTTGCACGCTACTTCACTGTCTGGCGGCAGGTAGTGATAGGAAGTTCCCTCGTCACGAATCGCGGTGGTTGCCACCACGAGACACGGGAGCGGTAAATCGGGAGACACTCGGCCGGCCGAGGTTAGCCCGATGATGAGCTTGGCCCCTGCGGCTTGGAGCTGCTCGGCAATCAGTACCGCGTAGGGTCCGCCGATGGTTCGCGCGATGATTCCGCAGGTAACACCTTCAAGATCCATCGTGAACATCGAGGTGTGAAAACACGCCCAAGGCCCGAAGGGCTTGGCTATGCCATCTTGAACCAGCCAGTCGGTGATATCTCCATCGAACTCCAGGATGCACACGGGGGGAACGATTCCGGCCGGTATCTGCCGGCTTCGGCGCACATCGTCCATCAAGTTCTTGGGGGTGAATGCGGATGGTTGATCCAGCGCATGGCCGAGGATCGGAGGAGTCGAATCTTCCGTCATGCCCTCGACCGATCACATCGCCGCGTTCGGTTGGAGATAATCTTCATTCCACGATGAAGCAATGTCCCGAGTTATACTGAAAAGTATGTAGCGCATTTTCCCTGAGAAGTCATGGAAATCTTTCTTTCTAAGCCGCGACCTCGTGAGCAGCGAGTGTCCTCATTCGGCAAAGTAGCGTTGCATACCAGTGGTCGAAAGCCCAACCTCCCGCGGACACGGAGATGGCTTCGTCCTGCGCGCGGCCCAGCAATAGTAGGCCAGCCAAAGGTAGACAGGGCCGTATTCGAGCGACAACATTAGAAGAGAATTCTTGAGCGGCTCCTCGGCCCGTAGGCCGTTCTTGGCGCTTTCTGTGGTAGGTGCTGCAGTTTCAAGCGCATTCGCTGTTCCTATCCCATCACCGGTGAACAGACCTGGATGGGAGGCCCTCGCACCGGCAAGATAATAGCCGCCATCGTTCGTGGGCAACGCCCAGCCTGCCGGTCCGCACGGTCGCGACCCGCGATCTGCCCAAGCTGAGTAGCTCCTGCACTACCGCAGTGATTGCCAGGAAGGCTGATTCGTGAAGAACGACATCAATTGCGGTCCGTTGTTTATTGCGCGTTCATCCAGGTGTCTGATCCCGTCAGCTTGACGGACACATTCGAAAAGAAGAGTCGCAGCGGCTTGCCGTCCGCCGTCCCGCGATGCTCGGTTGAGACAAGGAGCGGGCCAGCTTTCTTGTAGCCCGCCCAAGTTGCTATGACGACACTCGGTTTCTTGGGTCCACCCCGATGATAGATGAATTCCTCGACTCGACCGTCAGACCCGACGAAAAGCTCCCAAGTATCTCCCGGCGTGTAGCCGCCGGCTTCCATAGGATATTTCACCGCCACTCGCCTCGCCGAACCCTTCCCCAGCGGCAATTTTTGCACACCCAGGTCTTGTACATCGGCGCTGGAGTCCCAGTAAGCATGGAAAGGGAAGACCAGCCAATATTGATCGTTGACGAAAGCCGGCTCAATTTCGTCTTTCACGTTGGCAGGTTGGCTGTTCAGTTGAGAACGAACGTATGTAGCCTTTACGGGCTTGCCGTCCTTATCTTTTCCTTCATAGGAGACTTGCCCGGTCTTGGGCTCCCAGACCCACGAACGGGAGACATTCAATCCGGGGAACTGTATGTTGAAGGTATAGCGGATCCCTTCAATCTGCCCAAACGAATCGAGACCATAGGTCTTGGCAATCTGTTCGGCGATTGGCGGGCGCTTCTGTGCCCAGGAGGTGGGAGCAAGGACCAGCACCACGAAAGCCAGAAGATGGATCATCGTTACACGGCTCGCACTTGTCATGGAGTTCGCTCCTCGGTGAATTTGAACGGGTGATGCGTTGGACGACGGGCAAAAGCTTCGGGATACACGAGGGCATCTCACCACAATACGCTTCAGCCACGCCAGCCATTCACACCGCGTGCTCGGTTGGCCTCGCATTATACAGCACACCTCGGGTGATTGTGTTCTCGCATGCTCATGCGGCCACGCTCGTTATGTCACACAAGTTCACAGACCGCATCCGCAAGGGGCACCTAGCATAGCTAGTCCGTTGAGCATCGGGTTACCGCCTGTCGTGTGAACCGGCGAAACATGATAATTGCACCGGCCGTAGCCACGGATCCGTATTCCAGGAGCATGATCCAGCCAGGAACTAACCACGGACGTCCAAGTGTGCGCAGATGCCAAACGTAGTAAGTCGGGATAATGCTAACTGTCCAGATGATGATCGGCACCGTCGGGGCCGAACGAACGAACGGCAGCAGCCAGAGCAGGTACCATGGATATACGACCGGTGCAAAAAGAAGCGATGCTGCCATAGGCCATGCAAATGCGTCCGAAGACCATGCCGCGGCCTTGCTTCTCATCCAGATTGCGGTAAGAAAGCCGGCGAGCACTGCCAGCCCAGCTGCAAACTGCGGAGCCGCCACTCGCTCGATCGTTGCAAACACCGGATCATTAAAGCGGAATCTCTGCACGTAAGTGCCGAGCGAGCCGATCGGAATCCGCCCGTGGTTGAAAAATGGTACGTATAGGAGTCCGACCACGATTGCCGCCAGCGCGGCGTCGCGCATACGAACACGCCTCCAGTAGAGTGGCAGCAGTACAATCGGGACCAATTTCACTGAAACAGCCAGCCCAAATGCCAGCGCTGCAACCGCAAGCCAGCGGCGCACCAGCGCGGCGACGGATACCAACAGCAGCAGCACGCCGACAATGTCGATGTGACCACTGCCCGCCACCGTCGCCAGCAGCGGGTTCCAAGCATAAGCCAGAACCCAGTGCGCTCCTTGCCCACTACAACGCAATATATCGAGCAAAACGAGAACGATCGCCAAATCGCAAACTACAAATGCTACTTTCAGCGCAAAGACAGACTCATGAATCGCTGTTACGGCGCGGAAGAAAAGCTGCGCGCCTGCTGGATATGGGCTGGGTACATCCGGGTTGTTCAACGTGCGGGTCTCGGGTGTGTGTAACCCGCCGAGCGCAGGGTCGCTGGGAACGACGATGTAAGGGTTATAGCCGAGCCGCTGCACGCGGCCGTCCCAAACATATCGATGAACGTCATCATCTGAACCCGGCGCCATCAGTAGGAATGGAAGATGCCACAGAGCAGCCAACACGAACCCGACGACGATGACGCGGTGCGGGAATCTCGGCGTGGAGAAAAACTCACGAATGGCGAGGAGGTACGCGATGCCAGCAACCGCCAGTGGAATGATGAAGGACGGTTCACCCACGCTGCTGAGCTTGCGTGAGCAGATCGTCAGCGCCACAAGCAAGATGGCGCCGAACCCGTACAGCCTGCGGGATGGCGTGAGCTTCACAGGTCTCCAGTGCCCGTCCGCAACTGTGCCACCGCCTGTCCCCACTGTTTCAGCCAGACCACCGTTCGTGGCGCCCTAGCCGGAGCGAGCCGCAGTTCCGCGGCAAGCCGAGTTAAGTCGCCCTCCACGTCGATGTCGTAGAACGGATCGGTCAAGCGTACCGAAAGCCCTAGCGCACGGGCGCGCCTCAACAGTGCCTCAAGCGCATTCGCTGTTCCCATCCCATCACTGGCGAACAGATCTGAATGGGACGCCCTCGCACCGACAAGATAATAGCCGCCGTCGTGCGTGGGCCCTACAACCAGGTCGCGGGCTTCGAGTACATCGAACGCGGTCTCCAGTACTGATGCCGGCAGGTGTGGGCTGTCGCTGTTGAAGGCAATGACCCGCTGCTGGCCAGAGGTTGCAAAGTGATTGAACACGGAGGCAAGGCCTGCGGCGAGGCCTCGGCCCGTCTGAGGCACGATGCGCACTGTTTTGGCCACCGCGCGCGACAGGTCGTCAACGTCAGACGCGGGACACATAATGGCAATTTCCACGTGATCGAGTGCCTGCGCTAGAGTTATTGTGTCGTTCAGAAGGCATCGGTATAACTCGGTGACCGCTTGCACAGAAAGACTCTCAGCCAACCTGGTCTTCACCGAGCCCAGTCTCGGTGCTTTGGCCATGATGACGAGTGTACGATTTGCTAGCGTCATTGAAAGTCATCACCGTTCGTTCGAGGTTCCATGAGTATTGCCGCGTGGGATTTCACGCCGACGGTGGCATGCTTTTTTTTCGTCGGCGGAAACAGTAGCGCACGATCCGACTGAGAATGAACCACGTCGCTCCAACAGTGCCTCTGAACGTGCCGCTGATCTTCGATTTCCCGATCCGTGGATGATAGCTTACCGGGACCTCAACGATGCGGAAACCCTGGGTGGCTCCCTTTAGGATTAATTCCACGGCCCATCCGTAAGTGGTCTCTTCAAGCTGAACTGCGCGGAGGGCATCGGCGCGTGCAGCGCGGAACGGACCGAGGTCGCTGATCTTTACTCCGTAGAGGTTAGTGATCAAGCTGGCCGCCAGCCAATTACCGAGCAGGGCGTGCCAGGGAAGCGCCCCGGTCGCGCGCCGACCTGCGAGACGCGAACCGATGGTGATGTCGGCACGCCCCTCGGCAATCGGAGCGAGGAGAAGCGGAAGCTCAGCAGGCCGATCGCTATAGTCGCCGTCAAGGAATACGACAACATCGGGCGCGCTAGTCCAGGCGAGCCCGGTCAGGCAAGCCTGGCCATAACCGCGGCGCGGTTCGGTCATGACTCGGGCGCCCATACGTGCAGCAATCTCAGGTGTCCCGTCTATCGAGTTGTTGTCAACGACGATGACCTCAGTGACGAGATCGGCGGGAAGATCACCTATGACACGGCCGATGGCCTGCGCCTCGTTGCGCGTGGGAATGATGACTGAGACCCGCACTCAAACTCCGTTTGGTTACCACCAGAGAGAGGTTGGTCGTCTGCGCGCCAAGAACGAATCAACGCCCCACGTGCGGCCTGCTCCCCCTACGGCCAGCGCAAGAGAGGCCAGGACAGGAACGAGCAGCTCCCAGATCCACGAGCTGCCCCACTCCGAGACCCAAAGGCTGGCGAGGAACCCGAACGCCACAAAAGCTACCGGGCGTGTGAGCAGACCGATGACCAGCAGGACTCCGACTGAGATCTCTGTCATGGCTTGCATCGGAGCCGCCATGGCGGCGTGGCTTGCCATAAATCCCATGATGGCTTTCCACGCGGCCGGCGAGTGACTCCCCTTGATGTAGTAGTTGATCACGCCCGCGTAGCCCGCCGGAGTGTAAGCGCCCTTCCCCAGGTTCTCAAAGAAGACCCACACAAACATCGTGCCAATCGTCAACCGCACCAAAGCAAGCCCCATTCGGGCATGGGGTTGGTCGGCTACCTGGGAAGTGCTGTCTCGCGGTTGTGTCGTGGTTGTTGTCATCATGATCCTCCCGGTCTTCGATCCTAAATCCTCTTTAAGGTTACAACCTCATCAGTACATACTCATGCGCATGAGCAACCCAGCCATCTCAATCACGCGCAATCACGATGGTGGTACATGCGCTTTCGCCTTTGGGGAGCTCGCGAGCGGGAGCCAAGCGGATCTCCAGCTTTTGCGCTTCTCCGCGGACAATTGGGCAATAGAAGTCCGGCTGATCGAGAGCGTTTTGGATGCGGCGCCGCCCGGCACACCCGCCATAACAAGACTCGAAGTAAACGCAGGAACGGCAAGCCTCTGGCGTGGTGCGCGCCTCCACAAAGGGCGGCGTTTCTACAAGTCTTGAGCGGAGC
>WNGJ01047379.1_pt1 | contig 10312 bp, 10 predicted proteins | sample 5400611 | NCBI WGS metagenome assembly WNGJ01 (sample SAMN13153375, study PRJNA577476) | soil metagenome | isolation source: 40 cm soil or saprolite under Garry oak tree replicate 1 | place: USA:California | collected 2016-06-15
CCGGGCCTCTCTGGGTCGCCGGGCCTGCTGGGTGGCATCATCGCCGCGGGCGAAGGCAGCCGCCTGAGGCGAGCTGGCTGGGTGGTGCCCAAGCCCATGGTGCTGGTGGCTGGTGTGCCGCTGATCGAGTCGGCGATCCTGAACTTCATCGCCGCGGGCATCACGCGGCTGTCCATCATCGTCAACGAGCGGGAGCGCGACTGCGCGGCCTGGGTCCGCCGGCGTTTCCCTGAGCTCGACCTCCGGCTCACCGTGAAGACGACCGCCTCGTCGCTCGAAAGCTTCCGCGAGGTCGCCGGCGGTCCCGGCGCGGGGCGCATGCTGGTCTCCACGGTGGATGCCTGGTGCCGCGCCGCCGACTTCGCGCGCTTTGTGGAAGCCGCGCTCCGCCGGCCGCGCGAGGCGACGGTGCTGGCGGTGACGCCGCTCGTCGCCGACGAGAAGCCGCTGGGGGCGATGCTGGACGGCGCGGGCCGAATCACCGCCCTCGGTGTCGAGTCGCCGGCGCTCGTGACGGCGGGAATGTATCTGCTGTCGGAGCGGGTGCGGCGCATCGAGCCGGCGGCCGGTCTCGGCAGGCTGCGAGAGCACCTGGCCTGGCTGGTGGACTCCGGCGAGCCGATCTACGGGGACGTGATCGAGACCGTCGTGGACGTGGACCGAGCCGAGGACGTGGCGCTGGCCGAAGCGTTGGCCGCGCGCGCCTCGTAGCTGATAGGCGTACTCTCTGTACGTTGAGCGTGCGGCCGAGGGTGCCTCAACACGCCCCTCGGTAAAAGACGCAGATGGGCCTTTTTCAGCCGCCTGGCCAGGAGGGTTGTCGTGACCGATCCGTACTGCTGGGGAATCTTCCGGGAGGAGGCGCACTCGCCGGGGCGCGAGAGCGACGACGCCGAGATCCTGCGTCTGACCGCGAAGGGCCTCCTGGCCAAGGGCTTCCAGGTCGACCTCAAGACGCCGGACGAGCTCGGAATGGAGACCGAGGCCAGGCCGCGAGCCATTTTCCTCATGTGCGAGCAGCCCGGCGCGCTCCGGGCGCTCGGGGCGCTGGAGGCCGCGGGGGCCCGCGAGGTCAACACCCCCGGCGCCGTGCTCAACACGTATCGCGAGCGCATGATCGCGCAGTTCGCGGAAGCGCGCGTGCCGTTCATCGCGAGCCGGCTGGTGGCGACCGCGGACGAGCGCGTCGCGGCGCCGCGGCCGGTTTGGGTGAAGCGCGCGGACGTCCACAACACGCAGGAGGGTGACGTCGTCTACGCGGCGGACGCCGCGGCCGTCGCGCGCGCGCTCGAAGGGCTGGCGGCGCGCGCCATTCCCCGCGCCGTCATCCAGCCGCACGTGGACGGCGATCTGATCAAGTTCTACGGCATTGGTCCGGGCGACCGCGCCCACGGCGGGCCGCCCTGGTTCCGGTGGTTCTACCACAAGGATCAGCAGCTGAGCGGGCACGTCTTCGATGAGCGCGCGCTCGGGCACCTCGTGCGCGAGGCGGCCGCCGCGCTCGGCCTCGAGATCTACGGCGGCGACTGCATCGTGACCGCCTCGGGCGAGCTCGTCCTCATCGACCTCAACGCGTGGCCGAGCTTCGCGCTCTTCCGCGAGGAGGCGGCCTCGGTCATCGCCGCGTACCTCTCGGTGCGTTTCCGGGAGGGGCCGAAATGAGCGAGATGCGCGAGCCGGGGCCACGGTCCAGGGAGATCGTCGAGCGCGAGCGGCGCCATGCCGCGGCCGGCATGCAGGGCTTCGCCCTCTACGCGGGGCTGGCCATGGCGCGCGGGCAGGGGTGCACGCTCGTGGACGAGGACGGCCAGGAGTATATCGACTTCATCGCCGGCATCGCCATCGGCTCCGTCGGCCACTGCCACCCGCACTACGTCGAGGCCCTGAAGCGGCAGGTGGAGACGCTCCAATTCGGCAGCTTCACCACCGAGACTCGCGCGCGCTTCCTGGAGCTGGTGGCCTCGGTGACGCCCGAGGGGCTGACGCGCATCCAGATGTTCTCGGGCGGTGCCGAGGCCGTCGAGGCTGCGCTGAGACTCGCGAAGGCCGCGACGGGCAAGGACGAGGTCATCGGCTTTTGGGGTGGCTTCCACGGCAAGACGGGCGGTGTGCTGGGTCTCCTCGGCAGCGACTTCAAGCACCACTTGGGTCCCTTCACGCCGGGGCAGTACTCCACGCCCTACGCCGACTGCTACCGCTGCCCGCTCAAGCTCACCTATCCCGACTGCGGCATCGCCTGCGCCGACTTCGTGCGCGACGTGATCCGCTACCAGACCGGTGGCGAGATTGCCGCCATCATCGTCGAGCCCATGCAGGGCACGGCCGGCAACGTCATCCCGCCCGAGGGCTTCCCGCTCTCGGCCGTGATCTCGACGGACGAGCTGACCGGCCGCAAGCCCTGGTCCAATCCCTCCGCCAGCTCGTCTTCCTACGGCGGCAATCCGCTCTCGGCCGCGGCGGGTTTGGCGGCGCTCGAGATCATCCTCAAGGAGGATCTGGTCAAGAACGCCGACCGGGTGGGCGCCGTCATGCTCACGCGGCTCCAGGCGATGAAGGAGAAGTACCGCTGCGTGGGCGAGGTGCGCGGCCGCGGGCTGATGCTGGGCATGGAGCTCGTCAAGGACCGTGGCACCAAGGAGCCGCTCGACAAAGACGTGACCAAAGCACTCTACAAGGAGTGCCTCAGGCGCGGGCTCGCCGCCATGACCTATTCCCCGACGGTGCGCATCAACCCGCCGCTGGTCATCCGTGAAGAGACCGCGCTCAATGGGCTCGCCATCCTCGACGAGGCCCTGGGGACGATCGTCCGAGAGCACCGGCTCCAGTAGCATGCTGCGCGGGGCCGTGATCGGGTTCGGCAATGTCGCCATTCACGGGCATCTGCCCGGGTGGCTCGGCCGCCCTGACGTCCGCATCGTGGCCGCCGCCGACGCCCGCCCCGGCCAGCGCGCGGAATGCGACGCGCGCCTGCCCGGTGCGCGCTGGTACGACTCACCCGATGATCTGCTGGCCGGCGAGCCCCTGGACTTCGTGGACATCTGCACGCCCCCCTCGAGCCACGCGCCGATCATCTGGAGCGCCCTCGGTCGGGGCCTTCACGTGCTGTGCGAGAAGCCGCTCGTCAGCTCGCACGGAGACTTGGCCCGCGTCACCTCGGCGGCCACGAGCGCGGCCCGGGTGCTCCACACCGTGCACAACTGGCACCACGCGCCCATGCTCTCGTTGACGGACGAGCTCATCCGCCAAGGCGAGATAGGCCAGGTGCGGCGCATCGTCTGGGAGACGCTGCGGGTGAGACCGGCCACGGCGGGCGACGGCAGCGAGGGCAACTGGCGGGTCAACCCCGCGGTGGCAGGTGGCGGCGTCCTCACGGATCACGGCTGGCACGTCTTCTACGTCGTGCCGGCCTGGGTCGGCGCGCGGCCACGGAGCGTCGGCGCGCGGCTCGAGACGCGGCGGCACACGGACTTCGCCGTCGAGGACACGGCATCGGTGCGGCTCGTGTTCGACGACGCGACGGCCGACATCCTCCTGACCTGGGCGGCGGAGGAGCGGGGTAACCGCGTGGAGATACACGGCACGGAGGGGCGCATCGAGATTCAGGCGGATACGCTCGTGCTCACGGGCAAGGATGGCGAGCGGCGCTGGCCGGGGCTACCGGCGCTGGCCGACGGCTCGCATCATCCCGAGTGGTTCCACAAGGTGGCGGAGCGCTTCCTGGCCGCCGTCGCGGGTGATGCCGGGGCCGAGGCCAACCTTGCCGAGGCGGCGCTGTGCTGCGAGATCGAGCACCTGGCTCGCGAGTCGAGCCGGCGCGGCGGTGTCCAGCTGCCACTCAGCGCGGGCCCGGTTTCAAGGTCACGGCTTCGGGAGTCGCGGCGGTGAGGGAGAGCCTCCTGGTGGTCGTGGGTGCCAACGCCGCGCCCGGCATCACGCTCGAGACCATGGTAGGGGGGTTGCCTCTCGGAAGGCGCATCGCGCTCGCCGGGACACGCGCAGGTCTCTCGACGACCGCCTCCGGGGAGCCCGGCCCTCACCGGCTGATTCTCGTGCCCTCCAACGTCATCCCACAGCCGCAGTGGCTGCGGGCGCTGGCCGCCATGACGCTCCAGCCCGAGACGCTCTGGGTGGATCCCGCGCAGGTGGCTGTCGTGGAGACCAGCGATCCCAAGGCGGTGCTCGACGCTGCGGGCCGGGCGCGCGGCGTGGCGGAGTGCGTGGCGACCTTGCGCGAGCGGTTCACGGTAGTGGAGGGCGCCGCGGACGCGAAGGGTCGCTTTCCCTTGAGAGCCGCGGGCGACCTGGGCGCCGCCGAGTCGTGGCTGCTGCGCGGTCTCATCAAGGACACCGAAGGCGTCATGTCGCGCCACGTCGAGCGGAAGATCTCGCTCGCGCTCACGCGGTACCTCGTTCGAACCTCCGTGACACCGAACTCGGTCACCCTCGTCTGCGTGGCCATAGGCCTGGCCGGGGCGCCCTTCTTCCTGTCTTCGGCGCCGGCGTTTCAGCTGGCCGGCGCGCTCCTTTTCCTCCTGCACTCGATCCTGGATGGCTGCGACGGCGAGATTGCCCGGCTGAAATTCCTCGAATCTCGCGGCGGAGCGGCGCTGGACTTCTGGGGCGACAATACCGTGCACGTGGCGGTCTTCGGCTGCATGGCCGTCGGGTGGAGCCTCTCCGCGCATTCGGCGTGGCCGCTGGCCCTGGGAGCGGTCGCCATCGCCAGCACGCTCTTCGCCGCCTCCGTCCTGGCGCCCCACCTGCTCTCGCGGTCGGCCCCGCCGCCCCGCTCAGCCGGGGCCAGGATGGCCGACGCGCTCGCCAACCGGGACTTCATCTACCTGATCGTGGTGTTGTCGCTTTTCGGCAAGGCGGCCTGGTTCATCCTCTTCGTGGCGATCGGCACACCGATCTTCGTGCTCATGCGGCTCTGGGCCGACCGGCCGCGGGGGAAAAGCTAGGCCGTGGCCGGATTCGCCGACGTCCTGCTCCGGGGCCTGGCCCTCTGCGGCCAGGCCGCCGCCATCGGAGGCGTGCTCTTCGCGCTCGTCGTGCTCAAGCCCGCCCTGCGTCCGCGCCCCGAGCTCTCCCCCGCAGGACTCTCGCCCCCCCCCGGACTCTCACCCATGATGGGCCGGCTCCTGATCCTCGTCGCGGCCGGCGCCGCCGCCGTGACCGCCGGCCAGCTCCTGTCGCTCACGGTCCAGCAGATGGTGCTCTCGGGCGGACAAGACTGGCCCATCCGCCTCGTGCTCGGCACGGCCTACTTCCAGGCGAGCGCGCTCCGAGTGCTGATCTGTGGCGCGCTCGTGGTGGGCGCGCTCCGGCTGCGGCGGCGTCCCGACGCGCCTGGCTGGTGGGCCGTCATGGTGGCGTTGACCGTGGCGCTCGCCGCCACCGCGGCGGCGATCAGCCACGCGGCCGCGCGCCTCCAGCACGGGGGCGTCCTGTTTTTCGTGGACGCCGTGCATCAGTATGCCGCCTCCGTCTGGGTGGGCGGCCTCATGCATCTGACGGTCGCGGCCTACGGACGCGGCGGGGATGCGTGGCCGGCGCTCCTGCTCAAGCGCTTCTCGTCCATGGCGCTCTGCTCGGTGGCCGTCCTCGTCGCGGCCGGCCTCGGGCTGACCTATTACTACGTGGACGGCGTCCCGGGCTTCACCGGCACGGCGTACGGAATGATGGTAGGGACGAAGATGATGGTGCTCGCCCTCATCCTGGTGTTGGGAGCGCTCAACTTCTTCGTCGTGCGGCGGCTGTCCTCGGCCGCCGTCTGCGGCGCTTCGTGGAAGTCGAGCTTGGCCTCGGTATCACCGTGCTCTTCGCCGCCGCGTCGCTCACCTCGCTCCCGCCCGCCGTGGACGTGGTCAACGACCGTGCCACACTCGCCGAAGTCGCTCACGTCTTCACGCCGCGCGTGCCGTCCTTCACCTCGTCACGGCTCGCCGACATGCCCCTCGAGGATCGCGAGGCTCCGCGCAACGACGCGGACAGGCAGTGGAGCGAGTTCAACCACCACACGGCCGGCCTGATCGTCCTGATCATGGGTACCCTCGCCGTCCTGTACCGCACGGGCTGGGTGCCGTGGGCGCGGCATTGGCCTCTCGTCTTCTTCGCGCTGGCGGCCTTCCTGCTGGTGCGCAATGATCCCGGCTCCTGGCCATTGGGTCCGCAGGGCTTCTGGGAGGGCATGGCCTACTCGGAGGTGGTCCAGCACCGCATATTCGTGCTTCTCGTGCTGGGGTTCGGCACGTTCGAGTGGATGGTGCGTACCGGCCGGATCCGCTCGCCGCGGGCGGCGCTCGTCTTTCCCATCCTCTGCTCGGTCGGCGGCGCCCTGCTCCTGACCCACTCCCACGCCTCGCTCAACATCAAGAGCGAGTACCTCATCGAAGTGACGCACGCGCCGCTGGGCGTCCTCGCCATGCTCGTGGGCTGGGGACGCTGGCTCGAGCTCAGGCTGCCGCCCAGTGAGAGGGCGCTGCCGGGGAAGGTCTGGTCGGTCGGCCTCGCTCTTGTCGGCGTCATGCTTCTTCTGTATCGGGAGAGCTAGCTGGCAGGCCGCCGATAAGGGCCCATCTGCGACCCAGACGTAGTTACATTTTGGGGCGCCCTCGGCCGCAGGTTCAACGTACAGGAGTACGCCTCACCTGCGGCACTCGGGCGCCGCCTCGCATCTGGACCCTTCTCGACGCCCTGCGACCTTCCGCTCCGAGGACTAAACGGCTTCGAGAAGGAGACCGGTTAGATAGCGGGATTCTGGGACCGTCAGCAGGACGGGATGGTCGCGGCTTTGGCTCAGGGTTTGGAGGACGCGGACGGCGATGCCTGCGTCGCCGGCTGCTTCGCGGCAGATCTCCTCGAAGAGTCCAGGGGTGATGTGGTGGGAGCAGGAGAAGGTTGCGACCACGCCGCCGGGCTCGAGGAGCCTGAGCCCGCGCAGGTTGATCTCCTTGTAGCCGCGCGCCGCCGCGTCGATCGAGTCCTTCCGCCGGGTGAAGGGGGGAGGATCGAGGACGACGACGCCGAAGCGCTCGCCCGCCGCCTCGAGACCCCTGAGGAGATCGAAGGCATTGCCCTCCCTGAGCAGGGCCCGGTCCGCGGCGCCGTTCAGCTCGAGGTTCCGTCGCGCGAGCGCGAGCGCGTCGGCGGACGAGTCGAGCAGGAGCGCCTGGGTCGCGCCGGATCGGAGCGCGTGGCAGGCGAAGGCGCCCGAGAAGCAGAAAGCGTCGAGCATTCGCCGGCCGGCAGCCTGCCGAGCCACGAGGATGCGGTTCTCGGCCTGGTCGAGGTAGAGGCCGGTCTTGTGGCCCGCGCCAGGGGTGACGCCGAAGCGGCAGTTGCCCTCGGTGATCACCAGCTCGATTCCGGCGGGGTCCTGGCGCGCCTCGAATCCTTCGAGGCGCGCCGCGGTCGTCTCATCGAGCCGGTGGATGCCGCCGTTCGGGAAGAGTCGCGCGAGGGCCGCGGAGATCCACTCCGCTGCCCTGAACATCCCGAGCGTCAGGCACTGGACCACGCTCACTGGGCCATAGCGGTCCACGACGAGGCCGGGCAGCCCGTCTGCCTCGCTCCAGCAGAGGCGATAGGCGTCAGAGATCAGGCCCGCCGTCCGGCGGTACTCCCAGGCGGCCTCGAGCCCGCGCATGAAGAATCCGGCGTCGATGGCCTCGTCACGCCGAGTGAGCAGGCGGCAGCAGAGCGACGGGCGGGGGTTGTAGAAGCCCTGGCCGAGATATCGGCCGCCCGAATCAAGCACCTCGACGGCCTCGCCGGCCTGGGAGAAGCCCTTGAGGTCGGCGATCTGGCTCCGGTAAATCCACGGGTGCCCGGCATTGACTCGCTGCTCGGCGCCGCGCTTGAGAACGAGCCTGGCCACGGGAGCGGCGCGCCCCTCTATCTTTTTCGGAGGACGACGACCATGAGCAGGGGGTGGTGAGCGCGGTCGAGCTTCAAACGGGGCTTGAAGCCGTAGAACCACTCGACCAGGTCGAAGCCGCCCGCCAATGCGACGAGGGCCCGGAGCTCTTGTGGAAAGACCATGCGCGAAGCGTGGCGCTGGTGGTAGACGTGGCGGCGCCCGTTTTCGTGGGTCTCGAGCTCCATGTCCTCGTAGAACGTCTGCGTCACCGGATTGAGGTCCTTGAGGGCCTCGAACGTCGCGCGCACCGTTGCCCGCCCGCGTTGCCTGGTCCACGACCAGCGCCGGGCCGGGTCGGTCCACGATGAGCACATGTAGCGGTCGAAGACGTAGACCCCGCCCTTGCGGACGACCTTGGCCACGCAACGGAAGTGGGCGAGGATGGCCTCATTCGTGAGCAGGTGTCCCTGCGAGTCCTGCATGCAGATGGCGGCGTCCACCGGCTTGGGCAGCGTGAAGCGGGTCATGTCCGCCACGTGCAGACTCACGCCGAGGCTCTCCTCCGCCGCCCTGTGTCGGAGGAAGTCGATGTTCTCGGGGGAGAGATCGAGGCCGGACATCCGGTAGCCCCGGCGGCCGAGCCTGATCAGGTGCGGGCCCGTGCCGCAGGCGATGTCGAGCACGGCCTTGACGGGGCGCTTGGCGTAACGGCGGAAGCAGTGGGCGAGGAAGTCCACCTCTTGCTTCCGGTTCATGTCGAAAGCGATCTCGTAGTAGCGTGGCGCCGAGTACTGCCCGCGTTCGCTCACTTTCCCCACCACGTCAGGATCGCCTCCCGCAGGATCCAGGAGGCCGTGATGCCCGTGCGGCCGGATGGATCGAAAGCGTGGGCGACCTCCATGAGATCGGTACCCACGATGGTGCAGGGCTCGAGCAGCCTGATGATCTCGATCAGCTCCGAAGCCCGGAGCCCGCAGGGCTCGGGCGCCCCCGTTCCGGGCGCTTCCGACGGGTCGAGCACGTCCACGTCCATGGTCACGTAGAGCGGGTGCCGGCTGAGCTCGGGCAGGAGGCTTCGAACCGCCTCGACCGGGTGTATTGCGTGGGCCGGATAGAGGTGCGGCACCTTCCGCCTGTACTCTTCCCGCGCGCCCGTCCGCATCCCGACCTGGTAGACCCGCTCGGGCGCGACCACATCCATCACCCTGGCCATCGCCGAGGCGTAGTTGTAGCGCTCACCCAGGAATTCCTCTCTCAAATCGGGATGGGCGTCCAGCTGGAGGATGCGCAGCTCGGGGACGGCCGGGGCCAGCACCTCGATCACGGGCAGCGTCGCGGTGTGATCGCCTCCCAGCATGACGGTCAGGAGGCCGGGATGCCAGAAGCCGCGGACTTCTTCACGGGCCCGGGCCAGCCGCTCACGGGGGCTACCACCACCGAGCTCGCAGTCGCCCAGGTCGGCCATGCCGAGGTCTTCCAGGTCCCGCTCGAGGAAGGGCGAATAGGTCTCGATGGAGTCGGAGGCGATCCTGAGGTCGCGCGGGCCCTGGTCTGCTCCCGTGCGGAGGTTGACCGAGCCTTCGAACGGAATGCCGAAGAAGACGATGCGGGCCTCCGGGTACGGAGCCCGGCACGCGATGAAGCGTGGATCTGCGAGCTTCAAAAACTAGACGATGTCGTCGTCGGAGAGCAGCGTCACGGCCGCGAGGGCGCAGCCGGTGCGCTCGACGCGATGCTCGACGGCGCAGACCTTCATGTCACGCACCGTCCAGCCGCGAGCCCTGAAGGCCTCTTCCAGCATGTGGACGATGGCGCGCTCGGCCTCTTCCCGTGTGGCCTTGTCGTGAAACTCCATGATCACGCCATTGGCTTTCGGATCGGTGGGGCGGGCCCAGCCGACGGCCGCGGCCACGACCTCTCCGGGCACTTCACTGGTCATGGCGGCGTACGCCGTGGGCACGATCGCGCCCGGGCGGAGCCGGGGCAGATCGACGACGGCGGTCTCGGGCGGCAGGATGGAGGAAACCTTGACGAGATTGATATTGCCGATGCCCGCCGCCAGGAGGGCGTTGTCGAAGGCGTTGAGCGGGGTCGTGCCCTCAGCGCTTCCGGACGTCGTGGCTGCCTTGGTCACCGGTTTCCAGCCCATTCGCTCCTCCTCGCCTCCTTCGCTTGAGGTGAAGTGCCGGTAAAAATTTTATTCGCTCATGTTAGCGGCTCGCGAGTGGAACGCAAGAGAAAAGTGGCCGCCGACCGGCTTCCGATCACTCGGGCGGCGGCCTCACGGCCGCTCCGCGGCGGCTCGTTCAGGCGCTCCGTGACCGCCGCCGCTGCCCGCGGCGGGCTCCGTGGCCTCGCCGAGCGTTTCCCGACAGGGCATTTTTTCCTTGCAATGCCAAAAACATGGCCCTACATTCAGAAAAATCGCACTCGCGAGTTTTTGCGAGCGAA
>WNGJ01009600.1_pt1 | contig 10311 bp, 5 predicted proteins | sample 5400611 | NCBI WGS metagenome assembly WNGJ01 (sample SAMN13153375, study PRJNA577476) | soil metagenome | isolation source: 40 cm soil or saprolite under Garry oak tree replicate 1 | place: USA:California | collected 2016-06-15
TCTGCGGCATGAGCATGGCCGCGCCCAGGCCCTGGACCGCGCGGAAGGCGATCAGCCACCCGGGGTTCGGCGCCAGGCCGCAGGCGGCCGAGGCGGCCGTGAACACCGCGATGCCGCTGGTGAACATGATCCGCGGCCCGATCAGGTCACCGAGCCTGCCCGCCGTGATGACCAGGACGGCGAGCACCAGGGCGTAGGCGTTGATCACCCACAAGACGTCGTCCAGCGAGGCGTGCAGGTTGGTGATCAGGTTGGGGATCGCGATGTTGACGATCGTCAGGTCGAGCAGGGTCATGAAGAACCCGAGCGAGACGACGAGCAACACTGCCCAGGGGTTCCCGTGGAACTTCCGCACGACTTCTCCTTGCCTTCATGCGCGCAGTGCCACAGGCACGTGAGGTGCCGGCACGCAGGATGCCCGCTCGGAGCAGCGGGCTCATTTCTCTTGGCTGGCTAACTAATATTCAAGATATATCTTGACTGCGGCCTGGCGCTAGCCTTTATCCAGGCCATCCGGCCGTGGCCGGCGCGCCATGTTCTCTACCTAGACCCAAGATAGGCGCAGCCACCGACATTCCCAGGCCCGGCTTGCTACCGGTGAGTAGCAAGCAAGTATGCTCCGGCCATGGACCTGACAGGAACCGCAGCAATCATCTCCGGCGGGGCAAGCGGCCTGGGCGAGGCCACGGCGCGCGCGCTCGCGGCCGCGGGCAGCACCGTGGTCGTCGCCGACCTGAACGTCGACCGCGGTGAGGCAGTCGCCGCCGAGATCGGCGGCAAGTTCGTACAGACGGACGTCGCGGACGAGGCATCGGTCACCACCGCCGTGGACGTGGCCGCCACGCTGACCTCCCCGTTGCGCGTGATCGTGAACTGCGCCGGCATCGGCTGGGCCGAGCGCACCGTGAACCGGGACGGGTCGCCGCACTCCTACGCCACCTTCCGCAAGGTGATCGACATCAACCTGATCGGCACCTTCAACCTGATGCGCATCGGGGCGGCGGCGGTCGCGCGCACCCAGGCGGTCGACGCCGACAACCAGCGCGGCGTGGTTATCAACACCGCCTCGGTGGCCGGCATCGAGGGCCAGACCGGCCAGCTGGCCTACTCGGCGTCCAAGGGCGGCATCATCGGGATGACCGTGCCGGCCGCCCGCGACCTGGCGGCCATCGGCATGCGGGTTCTCGCGATCTGTCCAGGGATCATCGACACCCCCATCTACGGCACCGGGCCCGCCAGCGCGGAGTTCAAGGCCAAGCTGGCGGCCCCGATCGTGTTCCCCAAGCGGATGGGCACCGCGGCGGAGTTCGCCAAGCTGGTCCGGTCGCTGGTCGAGAACGACTACATGAACGCCGAAGTCATCCGCTTCGACGGCGGAATCCGGTTCCAGCCCAAGTAGGCGACGGGCAAGGCCCGCCGCGGCGGCACGCGCGGCGGCCAGGTCGTTCCCGCGAGCGATGGGGAGGCACGCAGTGGCCGACGCGGTACTGGCCGAGGTGGCCGACGGCATTGGCATCATCACCATCAACCGTCCCGAGGCGCGCAACGCGGTCAACGAGGCGGTGGCCCGCGGCGTCGCGGCGGCCATCGACGAGTTCGACTCCCGCCGCGACATCACCTCGCTGATCCTCACCGGCGCGGGCGGCACGTTCTGCGCCGGGATGGACCTCAAGGGGTTCCTGGCCGGGGAGAACTCCCTGGCCGGTGGCCGCGGCTTCGGCGGCATCACGCACCGGCCCCCGGCCAAGCCGGTCATCGCCGCGGTGGAGGGATACGCGCTGGCCGGCGGGTTCGAGATCGTGCTGTCCTGCGACCTCGTCGTGGCCAGCGAGGAGGCCATGTTCGGCCTGCCCGAGGTGAGCCGCGGGCTGGTCGCGGGCGCGGGCGGGCTGTTCCGGCTGCCCCGGCGGATCCCCTACCACCTGGCCATGGAGATAGCGCTGACCGGTACCCGGGTACCGGCCCGGCGGCTGGACGCGGCCGGCCTGATCAACCGCCTGGTACCGGCGGGCGAGGCGCTCGCGCAGGCCCGCACGCTGGCCGCGGAGATCGGCCGGAACGCGCCGCTGTCGCTGGCCGCGACCAAGCGGATCATGGCTGACTCCGCGGACTGGCCGATGGCCGAGGCGTTCGACCGGCAGGACGACATCGTCCGGCCGGTGTTCACCTCCGCCGACGCCATGGAGGGCGCGGCGGCGTTCGCGGAGAAGCGCCCCCCGGTGTGGCGCGGCGAGTAACCCCGGCTCCCCGCGCGCCCCGGCTCCCCGCGTCGTGATCATGAAATCCAGGGGCCCCACAGCCCTCGAAACTCATGATCACCAGCGCCGGAACGCGGCGGCCGGTTTTGCCGGGTGCGCGAAGCTGGCGCCCACCGCGAGCTAGCCCACCGTAGGATCGATGACCGGACCACTCGCGGACTCTGTTGGGAAACGACGATGTGCGGAATCGCCGGCTGCCTGGCACTGGCCCTAGAGGCAGACCCGGACCAGGCCTGGCTCGGCCACGCCCTGGACCGGATCCACCACCGTGGGCCGGACGACGATGGCGTGTACACCGACCCGGATGTGGCGCTCGGTTTCCGGCGGCTGTCGATCCTCGACCTGTCGCTGGCCGGGCACCAGCCGATGAAGTCGGCGGACGGCCGCTTCTGGATGATCTTCAACGGCGAGATATACAACTACGTCGAGATGGGCGCCGAACTGCGGGAGCAGGGCGTCACCCTGCGGTCGAGCGGCGACGCCGAGGTACTGCTGGAAACCTACGCCCGGGTGGGCAAGGACGTGGTGCACCGGCTGCGCGGCATGTACGCCTTCGCCATCTGGGACACCTGGACCCGCGAACTGTTCTGTGCCAGGGACCCATTCGGCATCAAGCCGTTCTTCTACCGCATCGACCAGGCACCCGGCCCGGTCCCCGGCAGCCCGCCGGCCAACGGCGCCGGCCCCGCGCAAGCCCCGGCCCCCGCCCCGGCGCCACGCCCGCGCGGCGGCCGGCATGCGGCACCCGCGCCGGCCAGCGGGCCGGCCGCCCCGGAGCAGCCCGGCACCGACGGCGCCAGGGATGACTGGTTCACTCCTGCCGCGCGGCCAGCCAGGCAGCCAGGCCGGCATGCGGCCGGAGAGCCTGATGGTCCGGGCGTATTGCACAAGAAAGCTGCGCGCGGGGACCTTCCCCAGGCCGCCGCGCCTGCCCCGGCCGGCGCGGCCGAGCCGGCCCTCGCCGGCCTGTCCGGCCCGGTGGACCTGCGGTTGCGCTTCGCCTCCGAGCGCAAGGCGCTCGCCGAGCCCGGCGAGCTGCGCGACCTGGACGACGCCGCGCTGCGCAGGTACCTGGCCTTCCAGTACGTGCCGGCGCCGGACACCATGACACCGCCGATCCGGGTGCTGCCGCCCGGCCACGCGATGATCGCCCGGCCGGGCCGGCCGGTCGACGTCTACCGCTACTGGCGGGCCGACCTGCGGCCGGCCCGGGCCGCCAGCCAGGACAGCGCGCGCGCGATCCTCGCCGCGATGCGCGATTCCGTGGCGGTCCACCTGCGCAGCCACGCCCCGCTCGGGGCGTTCCTGTCCGGCGGCATCGACTCGGCCGCGATCTGCGCGCTGGCCGCGGAGCACCGGCCGGACCTGCTCACGTTCACCGTGGGCTTCGAGCGCGAGGGGTACAGCGAGATCGACCGGGCGCAGGAGACGGCCGCCGCCCTCGGCGTGCGGTCGATCCCCTATGTGATCGGCCGGGATGAGTTCTTCCAGCACCTCCCGCAGGTCATCTGGCATCTCGACGACCCGATGGCCGACGCCGCCGCGGTCCCGCTGTGGTTCGTGGCCCGCGAGGCGGCCAAGCACATCAAGGTCGTGCTGTCCGGCGAGGGCTCCGACGAGCTGTTCGGCGGGTACGCGATCTACCACCAGCCCGGCGTGGTCCGGGCCGGCGAGCGGCTGCCGGACTGGGGCCGGGCGCCGATCAAGAAGGCGGCGACGATGATCCCGGCCGGGGTCAGGGGCCGGGGCTTCCTGGAGCGCACGTCCACCCCGCTGCGGCACCGTTACATCGGCAACGCCCGCGTGTTCAGCGACGGCGAGACCGCGCGGATCGCGGTCCGGCCCGGCACGGCGAGCCCGTGGGACGTCACGAACCCGGTCTACGACCAGGCGGAACACGCCGACCTCGACGACGTGTCCACCATGCAGCTCGTCGACATCAACACCTGGCTGGCCGGTGACATCCTGGTCAAGGCGGACCGGATGACCATGGCGCACAGCCTGGAACTGCGGGTGCCGTTCCTGGACGCCGAGGTGCTCAAGGTCGCGTCGCGGCTGGCCCGGACGGAGAAGATCGGCGCGGGCACGACCAAGCTGGCGCTGCGGTCGGCGATGAGCGAGGTGCTGCCCAAGGCGGCCGCGGAGCGGGCCAAGCTGGGCTTCCCCGTCCCGATCGGGCACTGGCTGACCGGCGACTCCTACGGGTTCGCCGAGCAGGTGCTCCGCGAGGCGCAGACCGACGAGTGGGTCAACCGCAACGAGGCGCTGCGGCTGCTCGAAGGCCTGCGCGCGGGCGAGCCGGGGGTGGAGTGGCGGCACCTGTGGGTGCTGATCGTGTTCTCGCTGTGGCACCAGATCTTCGTCGAGCGCGCCTACGACCCGGTGGCCCTGGGCTGGGAGCGCCGCGGGGCAGGAGTGCCACGGTAACGGCACACCGCCGTCCCCGGTGACCCGGATACCACGCTAGGAATGCGCGTATCGTAGCCGGGTGAACACTCCCCGTATCAGTGTCGTGGTGCCGTTTTACAACAACGCCGACGTGCTTGGCGACTGCCTGGCGTCGATCGCGGCCCAGACGTTCCGCGACCTGGAAGTGATCATGGTGGATGACGGGTCCACCGACGGCGGTGCCGGGGTCGCCCGCGCCCGCGCCGCCGCCGACCCCAGGTTCACCCTGGTCCAGGTCCCCAACGGCGGCCCGGGCAAGGCCAGGAACGTGGGCGTCGAGCGGGCGGCCGGGGAGTTCCTCGCCTTCGTGGACGGCGACGACATGCTGCCGCCGCACGCCTACGAGACCCTGCTGCACGTGCTGGAGAGCTCGGGGTCCGACTTCGTCTCCGGCGCCGTGCAGCGGATCGGCACCGGCGGCGTGCACCCCTCGGCGCTGCACGAGCGGGCGATCAAGGGCCGCAAGATCGGCACGCACGTGACCAGGTCGCCGGAACTGCTCTACGACATCTCGGTGTGGAACAAGCTGTTCCGCAAGTCGTTCTGGGACGCCCATGAGCTGCACTACCCCGAGGGCATGGTGTGGGAGGACCTGCAGCTCATGACCAGGGCACACGTCCTGGCCAAGGCGGTGGACGTGATCGGCGACCACATCTACTACTGGCGTGAGCGGGCGGCCGGGGAGTTCTCCATCACGCAGAACCGCGCCGACATCCAGAACCTGCGGGACCGGGTCACCGCGCTGCTCGCCATCGACGCCTTCCTGCGCGAGCGGGCCCCGGCCCGCACCGCCCGCGCCCACCAGCGCAAGGCCCTGGTCAACGACCTGTGGCTGTACGTGCGGGACCTGGGCCGGGTGAGCGAGGAGTACCTGGCCGAGTACTTCGACCTGGTGAACGGCTACCTCGCCACGGTGCCCCGGCGCGTATTCCGCGGCCTGCCCGCCACGCACAAGCTGGCCTACCACCTGACCCGGCGGCGGCTGGACCGGCAGTTGCTCGGCTACCTCGGCTGGCTGCTCGACCAGCCGGTGACCACCATCGGCGTGGTGCGGCGGTTCGGCAGGCTGCGCGCCGACCTGCCGTACCGGGGGGACCGGGCGCTGCGCATCCCGTCGCGTGCCTACCGGCCGCACTGGCGCGACCTGGACCCGTTCGTGCAGGTGGAAACCGTCGGCTGGCAGCGCGGCAACCTGGTCATCGCCGGGCTCGCCTACGTACCGTCCATCGACATCGGCAAGCGGCGGTACACCAACAAGATCGTCATCCTGCGGCCGCGGGCCCGGTTCCGGCCGCCGATCGTGTCCCTGGCCACCTCGTCCCGGCATCCGCGGGCCACCGTCCTGTCCGGCCAGGAGTGCTACGACTACACCTGGGCCGGGTTCCGGTGCGAGATCAGCTCCCGCTGGTTCCGGGTCGCGGGCCGCTGGCTGACCGGCGACTGGGACTGCTTCATCCTGGTCCGCGGGCACGGCGTGTGGCGGCCCGCGCGGCTGCACAGCCCGGCCCTCGGCGGCGCGGGCCGCCCGGGGTACCTGGAGCCGCGGCCCGGGCTTCAGGTCCGCCCGACCTGGGTGGGCCGCCACCTGCACGTGGGCGTGCTGCGCACCCCGGCCAGGCTGGCCGGTTTCGACTGCGGCGCGGACCGGCTCAGCCTGCGGATCGGCCTGGACCTGGCCGGGGGCGGCGCACCCGTCCCCGCGCCCGCCGAGCTTGTCCTCGCCCGCCGTGGCGGCCGGGCGACCCAGTCGTTCCCGGCGACCGTGACCGGCGGCGGGCCCGGCCGGGCGCAGGTGCGCGGCGAGGTGCCGCTGGCCGCGCTGCCCGCCCGGGCGGACCGGGCGGCGGCGGCCGGTCCGCTGCTGGCCGGGCCGGGGCCGGCCGGCGACGCGGCGTACTGGGACCTGTACGTCAGGCCCGCGGGGCGGGGGCGGATCCCGGTCACCTTCCCCGAAGACGTGGCCGAGGCCCGGTACCGGCGGGACGGCCGGGAGGCCGCGGTGGAACGGGCCCGCTACGGGACCGTCGTCCTGGCCGAACGCGAGCCACGCGCGGTGCTCGACTCCCACTCCTGGGACGCCGCCGGTGCGCTGCTGCTGCGGGGCAGCTACCTCGGGCCCGCGGGCGCCTCCGGGCCGGGTTCCGGGCCGGGTGCTTCCGGGCCAGGCCCGGTGCTGGACCTGGTGCTGCGCTGCCCGGACGCCAGCATGGAGCACGTGGTGGCCTGCGACGTGGACGGTGAGCGGTTCACCGCGCGGATCGAGCCGGGCGCGATGCCCACGTTCGGGCGGCCGCTGCCGCTGGCGGACGGGCCGTGGGAGGTGTTCGCGCGCGGCGCCGCCGGGCTGGTCACCCGGGCCGCCTACGACCACGCGCGGCTGGCCGGGATCTCGCACCGGAAGGTCGCGGCGGGCCCCAAGCTCTACGCGTTCACCACGGCCGGGTACGACGCGCCGGTGATCACCGCCGAGCCCCAGCTACGGCTTTCCGAGCAGGGCAACTTCAACCGGCGGGTGCTGCGCCGGGCGTTCTACCCGATCCAGGCGCGGCGGCCGCCGCGGGACGCGGTGCTGTTCGTGAGCTGGAAGGGCAAGATGTGCGGCGACAACCCGCGCGGCATCGCCGAGGAACTGCGCCGCCGGGGCGACGACCGGGAGCACATCTGGGTGGTGACCGACTACTCGGCGGACGTCCCGCCGGGCGCCCGGACGGTGCTGTCCGGCACCGAGGAGTACTTCGAGGCGCTCGCCCGGTGCCGCTACATCGTCTCCAACGACGACATGCAGCCCGAGTACCGCAAGCGGGACGGCCAGGTCTACCTGCAGACCTGGCACGGGACGCCGCTGAAGAAGATCGGCTTCGACATCGGCAAGCCGCAGTTCGCCAGCGGCACCGCCTACTTCGACCACCTGGCCAGCGACGTCGCCAAGTGGGACCTGCTGCTGTCGCAGAACCCGTTCAGCACCCCGATCCTGCGGCGGGCGTTCCGGTTCGACGGTGAGATCTGCGAGTACGGCTACCCGCGCAACGACGCGCTGGCCCGCGAGCCGGAGCGGGCGGCGCGGATCCGCGAGCGGCTCGGCATCCCGGCCGGGAAGCGCGTGGTGCTCTACGCCCCGACCTGGCGGGACAACCAGTTCTACGCCTCCGGCCGGTACCGGTTCGACCTGCGGCTGGACCTCGACCGGGCGGCCCGGTTGCCCGGCCCCGGCCATGTGCTGCTGGTCCGCGGGCACCACCATCTCGCCAGCGACGTGCGGGCCGGGGGACGGCCCGGTTTCGCGCGGAACGTGACCGGCTACCCGGACATCACCGACCTGCTCCTGATCACCGACGTGCTGGTGACGGACTACTCCTCGGTCATGTTCGACTTCGCGGTGACCGGGCGCCCGATGCTGTTCTTCACCTACGACCTCGCCGCCTACCGGGACAAGCTGCGCGGGTTCTGCTTCGACTTCGAAGCGGAGGCGCCCGGGCCGCTGCTCGGCACCTCGGACGAGGTGCTGGCGGCGCTGGCGGACACCGACGGCGCGGTGGCGAGCTACCGGGACGCCTACGAGGCGTTCGCGGCGAAATACTGCCCGCTGGACGATGGCAAGGCGGGCGCGCGGGTATGTGACCGGCTGTTCGCGGACTGACCTGATGCGGCCGGCCGTTCCCCGGCGGCCGCGTTCCCGTAACTAGCCGGTGAAGCCGGGCAGCGCGTGGCCGGGGGCATAGGCGGCGAGCTTGTCGCGGAGCCGGCCCCGGCCGCGGTGCAGCCGGGACATGACCGTGCCGATCGGGGTGCCCATGATCTCGGCGATCTCCTTGTAGGCGTACCCCTCGATGTCGGCGAGGTAGACGGCCACCCGGAACTCCTCCGGCAGGTCACGCAGCGCGCGCAGGATCTCGGAGTCGGCGAGCCGGTCCAGGGCCTCGGCCTCCGCCGAGCGCGCCGCCGAGGCCAGCGGGTCGCCCTGGGCGTGCCAGTCGGCGAAGTCGCTGGCCGTCGCCTGGCGGGGCTCCCTGCGCCGCTTGCGGTAGCCGTTGATGAACGTGTTGGCCAGGATGCGGTGCAGCCACGCCTTGAGGTTCGTGCCGGGCCGGAACTGGTGGAAGGCCGCGTAGGCCTTGACGGACGTCTCCTGGACGAGGTCTTCGGCGTCGGTGGGGTTGCGGGTCATTCGAAGGGCGGCCATGTACAACTGTCCGAGGACGGGCACGACGTCGCGCTCGAACCGCTCATCGCGGTCCGGCGCCTCTTCGCTCTTCGCCATGGTCACTCCGCTTCCTATCGCCTCTCACCCATATAGACGTTCGCTGACCCCAAAGTGGCTCGGATTTCCGGCAACTTCCTCGTCCAGGGTAAGTAATCCTGTTCTACGCCACGATGCTGAAGGTTTCCTGAAGATTTGTTTGGGACCGTCGCGGAGATGGACCCGCCGGCGGTGTGCCGGGCGGGCCGGGCCCGCACCGCCACAATGGGGTGCGTGACCACCTCCGCGGCCGAGCACGCCCTCGCTGACCTGGCCTTCCGGCTGGGAGCGGCCGAGGTGCCCGGCCTGTCGCCCGCCGAGCGGGACCTCGCCGACATGGGGGCCGCGGCCCGGGGGCCGGGCCCGGGCGCCGGTGCCGCGCTCGTCACGCCGTCAGCGAACAAGGCCGCCCGGGACGTGGTATCCGGTCTCAGGGACCGGATCCGGGCCGGCGAGGACCCGCTGGGTGAGGCGTTCTGCCGGATCAGGAAGCCGCAGCAGCGCCGCTGGGCGGGCCAGACCTTCACCCCGGCGCCGGTCGTGGACAGCATGGTGTCCTGGGCCGCCCGGGCCCTGGTCCCGGCCCGGGTGGTGGATCCCGGGGCCGGCTCGGCCCGGTTCCTGGCCGCCGCGGGGCGCCGCTGGCCCGGGGCCCGGCTGGTCGGCCTGGAAACCGACCCGCTGGCCGCGCTCATCGGCCGGGCCACACTGGCCGCCGCCGGGATGGCGGACCGGGCGGCCATCGAGCTGGCCGACTACCGGTCGGCGCGGCTGCCCCCCGCCACCGGCCCCACCTTGTTCCTCGGCAACCCGCCGTACGTGCGGCACCATCAGGTGGCGGCACCCTGGAAGGACTGGCTCAGGGACACCGCCGCCCGGCTCGGCGTGCCCGCCAGCGGCCTGGCCGGCCTGCACGCCCACTTCTTCCTGGCCACCGCGCTGCACGCGGCCCCGGGTGACGCCGGTGCGCTGGTCACCGCCGCCGAATGGCTGGACGTCAACTACGGCAGGCTGATCAGGGCCCTGCTGCTCGGGCCGCTCGGCGGCGAGTCGGTCCACGTCCTCGACCCGGCGGCGGCGGTGTTCCCGGACGCGGCCGCGACGTCGGTGATCACCTGCTTCCGGCCGGGCACCCGGCCGCGGGCCATCCGGATGCGCCAGGTGCCCCAGGTCACCGGCCTGGGCGGGCTGGCCGGGGGCACGCCGGTGCCGGTGACCGTGCTGCGGGCCGAGTCGCGGTGGCGCCCGCTGGCCGCCGATCCGTCCCGGCCGCGGCCGCGATGCCCCGAGGGCATGGTGGAACTCGGTGAGCTGTGCCGGGTGCACCGGGGCCAGGTGACCGGCGCCAACAAGGTATGGATCACCGGT
>WNGJ01010121.1_pt1 | contig 10311 bp, 15 predicted proteins | sample 5400611 | NCBI WGS metagenome assembly WNGJ01 (sample SAMN13153375, study PRJNA577476) | soil metagenome | isolation source: 40 cm soil or saprolite under Garry oak tree replicate 1 | place: USA:California | collected 2016-06-15
GTGGCGGCGCCTGAGTCCAGGACGTGAAGGATCGCCGAGATGTGGCATCTTGCGGCCCAGCACAGCTCGACCAGGTGGTCGCCCGCACCGCTGTCAAATGGAATCAAGATCTCCCCTGTGACGGCGCCGCTCCTGTCGGCGCGGAAGGGAAACCTGACCAGCTCGCTGTGCAGGCGGATCTCACCGGTCTGGTTCGCGGGTAGATGCTTCGCGGTCACCACCACCGTGTCACCGGCAACGATGGTTGAAGGCGAGAGGCTGAAGGTCAGGGCCTGGTGGGTGGCGATGTAGCCGAAGTAGCCGACGGTGCCGATGGCGAAAAGCAAGATCAGCACCACCGCCACCCCGAGAGCGATGGCGCCTCGGCGTGACTTTCGCTTTACGATCGAAGGCGGAGGCGATGCAAAAGCGACCGCGGCGGTTGCGCCGGAATCCTCGGTGTCCACGTACGTGGGCGCAGCCACCGGCGGCGCCGCGTGGGCAAGCGGCATCGTCGAGGCGACGGCCGGCGCCATCACCATCGTCCGCGCCACCGTCGGGGCGGGCGCGCTATGAGTCAAGGCGGCGGCCAGCGCATCGACAAACTCGGTCGCCGTTTGCCACCGAGCCGCAGGGTCCTTGGCCAGCCCGCGCATGATCACCGCGTCGACCTTCGGCGGTAGGGAGCTGTTGCGTTCGCTGGGCGGAAGCGGCTCGCGGTGCACCTGCGCATACAGAAGCTCCAGCAGGCCTTCGCCATCAAATGGGATCACACCCGTCAGCATTTCGTAGGCGATGGTGGCCAGGGAGTAGCGGTCCGCCGCCGGTCCGACTTTGCTGCCGGCCACCTGCTCCGGGGCCATGTAGGCAGGCGTTCCGGTCGTAACCCCGGTCATCGACTTGAGCGATGACCCTTGCAGCAGCTTGGCCAGCCCAAAGTCGGCGAGCACAGGGGTGTTGTCCTTTTCGAGCAGGACGTTTGCCGGCTTGACGTCGCGATGGACGATGCCGTGTTCATGGGCGTAGTCGAGGCCGGAGGCTATGCCGCGCAGGTACTTGAGCGCCGCGGGCTGGTCGAGCACGCCGTCGCTCAGCTTGTTGGCGAGGCTTCCGCCCGGGACGTACTCGACGATCATGTACGGCGTTCCCTGGTACTCGCCGAAGTCGTAGACGTTGAGGATGTTGGGGTGGCGCAGCTGGGCGATCGCCTGTGCCTCATGGCGGAAACGGGCGGTCGTGTCAGGGTCCGGGGCGATCGCCTGCAGCACCTTGACGGCGCCGGTGCGTTCGAGCTGCAGGTGGTAGGCGCGGTAAACAAGACCCATGGCCCCCTGGCCGATGAAGTCCTGGACCTCGTACTGCCCCAGCTTGGTTCCTGTGCCGATCGTCACGGGTCCGAATTATGAGGTCCGGTTCAGCGAACCCAATTCGGGTTAACCGTTACTTGATCCTTGCTTCCAGCCGCCGCGCCCCTGCCGCCTCACGGTGACGAGGCCGGCCAGGATCGATAGGGCGATCTCATTCGGAGTGACCGCGCCCAGGTCGAGCCCGACCGGACTCTGGATCCGGACGATCACGTCCTCGGAGACCCCCTTCGCGCGCAGGGCTTCCAGGTGATGTCCCGTGTGGCGCCGGCTGCCCACCAGCCCGATGAAGCGTGGCGCCCTGGGCAGCAGAGTCTCGAGCGCCTGGACCAGGTCCGGGGCGTCGTGGTCTGTATGTACGGCGTAGACCTCGGGGCCGAGCGCCTTTGACAGGTCGTCCAGCGACGTGATGGCGGCCGGCCAGGATGCGCCTTTCAGGCGATCGGGACGGGTCTCGACCAGCAGCGGTCGAAATCCGAGCTCGGGGGACCAGCGGAGGAGGGCCGCAGCCACTGGGGTCGCGGAGAAGAGGACGAGCGCCGGCTTTGCGCTGTACGGCTCCAGGTAAACGTCGATCGAACCGAGGTCGTGGCGGTAGGTGCGCTGCCTGGGCGAGCCCTCCTCCGCGATCTGGGCCGCGTCGGCGAGGGCAGCCGCATCGAACTCGCTGCAGCCGAGCGTGCCGGCGAGGGTCGCGGTGCGTGAGAGCAGGAGCTTCGCCCCGGTGTGCGACGGCGGATCGCCATCGACCTTGATCACCGTCGCCAGTACGACCTCCTCGCCGCGGGCGACGCGGGCGGCCAGCTCTTCTTCGGGACTAGGCACGGGCGGGGTGTCGCGCCAGCGCCGAGCGGATGATCGTGCTCGCGCGTGTGAGCTCGGCGTCGGTGGTGGCGTAGCCGGTCGTCAGTCGAAGGCTGCCCAGTGCCTGCTCGAGGCTGAGGCCCATCGCCAGCAAGACGTGCGAAGGGTCTAGCGATCCCGAGGCGCAGGCCGATCCACTCGATGCGGCGACACCGGCGAGGTCGAGGGCGAGCAGCAAGTCCTCCCCGCGGCGATCGGCGAACGTGCAGGTCGCGAAGTTGGGAAGGCGATCTTCTGCGCCAGTGATCGCGCCGCCGAGCTCGACGAGCAGCGCACGCAGGTCCGCTGATTGACGCTCCGCTGTGAGACTTCGCTCGGTACGCTTTTGCGAGCAGGTAGACAGCGCCTCGGCAACAGCTGTTGCGGCCGCAACGTCCTCCCCACCCGCGCGACGGCCCCACTCCTGTGGTCCTCCGTAAAAAAGTGGATCGATTCGCACCCCGTCCTTGACGTAGAGGATCCCGCCGCGACCCGCGCCGACCTTGTGTCCGCTGATGGAGACGAGGTCCGCACCGCTGGGGACCGGGATCCAGCGTGGGCCGGCGCAGGCATCGACGTGCACCAGCGCGCCGATTTCGTGGGCGCGGGCGATCACGTCGGCGACGGGCTGGATGGTGCCGACTTCGTTGTTGGCGAGCCCGATCGAGACGAGCGTCGCGGAGGAAGGGATGTCCTCGGCCTCGGCTCGCGCATTTAGGTCGACTCCGAGCACCTCAACCGCGTGACCTTCTGACTGCTGGCGTCGCACCGCTCCGAGCACCGACTGGTGCTCCGCGGCCCAGGTCACGATCACTCCGCGTTTCGAAAGGCGTCGCGCCGCTCCGAAGAGGGCGAGGTTCACGGCCTCGGTACCTGATGCAGTGAACGAAATCTCGGTGCGGTCGGCACCGAGCGCGTTCGCGGCCATGTCGCGCGCGTGGTCCAGCGCGGCGCGGGCGTTTCGTCCTTCTGTGTGCGGGCTCGACGGATTGCCGGCTGGGACGTTGCGCAGCGCGTCCGTAACTGCGCTCAGGACCGGCGCTGAGCCGGCGTCGTCGAGGTAGACGCGGCTAGCCGCGGCTGGGATCCGGCTGCTGGATAAGCTCTTTGAACGTGCCCTGGAAGTTCTTGAGGTAAAGGTGAAGGTCGAGGATCTCGTCGATCGAGATCGGCTCAACCGAAGCAATCGGCTCGGTCGCCGGCTCAGGGATGCTCTTTTCGATCTCCTCAACGGCGCCGCCGGCGATGGCGAGCACGACGATGAACGTCACCTGGCACTGGGCGCACGTGACCTGCAGGTGGAAACGCTCCTCCTCGTGGCTGAGGACCTGGACGTCGCAGCCTTTGAGGCTGCGCCCGCAGACCGGGCAGTTGTAAAACCGGGCTCGGTCGCGGATGAACTCGATGATGCTCATCGCGAACCCATATTACGCCGGGGCAATCAGCGGCGACCCTCTATACAGGCGCATCCTTCCGGCCCCACCACGGCCGAATGGCTGGTGCCCGCGGGGAGGACCATCCGGTCTCCTGGCTTGAGCTCGAGCCGCTTCGCTTCCGCTTCGAGCACGAAAGTGATCGATCCGTTCACGCAGTAGAGAACCTTCTCGTAGTCGTGGCTGTGGGCGGCGTATCGATCGCCCGGTCCGTTCGACCACGAATAGCAGTCGCTTGCCTCGCCGCGCAGCCGGGTCATGAGGTCTTCCTGGCTCGCCATCGCAACCGATTCTAAGATTGGGTCGGTGAAGCCTCGATTCATTGCCGACTGCAACGTCGGGCGGCTCGCGCGCTGGCTGCGCGCGCTGGGGTATGACGCGTCTTATCACGCGACGATCGGCGATGCGGAGCTCGTGCGGGAGGCTGCGGCGGAAAGCCGGGTGCTGCTCACTCGCGATCGTGACCTGACCAAGCGGCGGGTCATCCAGAGCGGAGTCGTGCGCGCGATCCTGATCAAGGACGACGAGGTCACCAAGCAGCTGCGCCAGGTCTTCGCCGAGCTGGGGCTCGAGCTCAAGGAAGCGCTGACCCGATGCATTGAGTGCAATTCCGAGCTGCAGGCGCGAGTGCCCGCGACTGTGGCGGAGCGTGTGCCGCCTTACGTGCGCCGCACGCAGTCGCGCTATTCCGAGTGTCCTGACTGCGGACGCATCTACTGGGCAGGAACGCACTGGCAGCGGATGCGCGAGGTCCTGGCCGGCCTGTGAAGGAAGTCCTGCGCCGGCTGCTGGCGGGCGAGCTCACCGAGGACCAGGCGGTCGCCGAGCTGCGCCGGCTTCAGCTCGACGAGCTGGGCGGGCGGGCCAAGCTCGACCTCGGGCGCTTTTTGCGACGGGGCGTCCCGGAAGTGGTCCTCGCCACCGGCAAAGCTCCGGTCGATGCCGCGCGCCTGACGGTGGCGATGGCCGAGCGGCAGGGGCAGGGCCTGATCAGCCGGATGACGGCGGCGCACAGGGCTGCGCTTCAAGAGGCGGCTTTCGCTGCGCAGATGCAGGTGACTCCGTATGCCGTATCAGCGCGCGTTCTCCGCGCCGGCTTCGCGCCTGGAGCGACCGGCGGCAAGGTGGGGATCCTCACTGCCGGGACCTCGGATCTCGCCGCGGCTGAGGAAGCGCAGATGGTCGTGGAGGCATGCGGGCTCGAGGTGCGGCTTGACGCCGACCTTGGGGTCGCCGGACTACACCGCTTTGTCGGACCGCTCTCGGCGACGCTCGAGTGGGGCGCCGACGTCCTCATAGTCGCGGCCGGCATGGATGGAGTGCTGCCGGGGCTGGTGTCCGGACTCATCGATCTGCCGGTGATTGGCTTGCCGGTTTCGACGGGCTACGGGCGCGGCGGTGCGGGCGAGGCGGCGCTCACGACGATGCTTCAGTCGTGCTCAACGGGCTTGGTGGTGGTGAACATCGACAACGGCGTTGGAGCGGGCGCGGCTGCGGTGCTGATCGCTCAGCGTCGCCTGCGCGGACGCAGCGAGGCCACGAGCGCGGCAAGCAGCGAGCCTACGATCAGCACTCCGAACAAGGCGGGTGCGATCGCCCGCCACACATCGACGCCGCCCGGGATGGCGAAGGTGAGGCCGAGGACGAGCAACAAGAAAACCACTCCAGCGAGCAGCCAGGGAAAGCCGCGCCGCCGGCGCCCGTAAAAAAGGAGCCACAGCACACCGGGCTTTTTCTTCGGCGTGCTCACAGGAGATTCGCCAGCTCGGTCAGTGACGAGATCGTGGGGATTCCATCGGGCGGGGGTTCGTCGGCGTGCGCTGTGAAGATGACGGCGCGCATTCCGATTGCGCGCGGCCCTTCGTAGTCCTCGCGCACGCGGTCGCCGACGAACAGTGCGTGCTCCGGCTCGACTCCGATGGCATGGAGCGCGGCGCGGTACATCTCTGGCGCGGGCTTGCGCCTTTTGGTCGCGCTGGAAAAGATGACCGCGTCAACCAGCTCCGCAACGCCGTTCGTTTCCACCTGGCGCCGCATCATCTCAGGCGGGAACGGAGCGTTCGAGCAGACGGCTCGCTTGATTCCGCGGACGCCGAGCCAGGAGAGGACCTGCAGCGCGTCGGGGTCGAGGCGAACGGCGCGATCCCAGCACTGCTGCTCGGCGTCTAGGATTTCGTGCAGCAGGTTCGAAGGGAGCTGCATCCCCGCCTTCGCCCACATCTGGCGGTAGACATCGGTGTAGTCCACCTCGTCCTCGCTCATGCTCCCGACGTACTGCTCCATCGGTAAAAGGACCTTTTCCAGGATCGCGTCGGCCTCCGGCGCCGGCGCCTCGAGCGCGGCTTCGATGCGCGGCCGGAAGCGGCGCATCACACCGAGCAGCTCCTCGGTCGGGTAATCGAAGGTCACCAGCGTGCGGCCGTAATCGAACAGCACACCGGCCGTATGTGGCATCCGCATATCCTGATCCCCGTGGCAAAACGGCTGACGCACATCGACGAGCGAGGGGCGGCGCGCATGGTCGACGTGGGATACAAGCCGCCGACCGCCCGCGTAGCGCTGGCCGAGTGCGTGGTGCGCATGGCCCCGGCGACTCTGCGCGCGGTGCGCGAAGGCACCGCGAAGGGCGACGCCATCCAGGTGGCGCGCGTGGCGGGCATCATGGCCGCAAAGCGGACGTCCGAGCTGATCCCCCTCTGCCATCCAATCTCTCTGACCAGCGTCACCGTTGACTTCGAATTCGTGACCGGAGGCGTTCGTGTCCTGGCCCGCGCGCACGTGATCGGCCAGACCGGCGTCGAGATGGAGGCGCTGACCGCGGCGGCGGTCGCCGGGCTGACGCTGATCGACATGACCAAGGCGGTCGAGAAGGGCGTCTACCTGGAGAATGTTCGGCTGCTCGAGAAGTCGGGCGGGAGATCGGGGACCTGGAAGCGCACGGCCAAGAAATGAGCCGAGCACATGTGGTCACGATCAGCGATCGGGCGTCGGCCAGGAAGATGGAGGACGAGACTGGGCCGGCGCTGGCACGCATCCTCGCGGAGGCCCAATTCCAGGTCACCGGGCCACAGATAGTGCCGGACGATTTGCGGCGCATCGCCGACGCGATAGTTGACGCGGTCGACCTGGGAGCCGACGTGGTCGTCACCACGGGTGGCACCGGTCTGGGTCCGCGCGACGTGACGCCGCAGGCGACCTCCGAGGTGATCGACTTCGAGGTGCCGGGTATTGCGGAGACGATGAGGCTGGCGGGGGCGGCGAAGACGCCGATGGCAGCGCTGTCCCGCGGGCTGGCGGGTGTGCGAGGGCGGGCGCTGATCATCAACGTGCCGGGGAGCGTCAAGGGCGCGACCGAATCGCTCGACGCCGTCATCCCGCTGCTTGGCCATGCGGTGCGGCTCCTGCACGGCGACACCCACCACGATTGAACCTGAACGCGGACCTTGGCGAGGGTGCGGGCGACGACGAGGCGATCCTGGCGTGCGTGGACAGCGCGAGCGTCGCGTGCGGCGTGCACGCCGGCTCCGTGTCGATCACGGTGGCGACCGCGTTGCGGTGTGTCGCACTTGGGATCGAGGTGGGGGCGCATCCCGGCTATGACGACCGCGCAAACTTCGGGCGCGCCGAGGTATCCCTGTCCATCCCAGATCTGGAGGCTTTGATCGCGTTCCAGGTCGCCGGCCTTGCGGCCATCGCTCCGGTGAGGTACCTGAAGCCACACGGTGCGCTGTATCACCGCTGCCAGCACGATGCGGCCGCCGCGGACGTGCTTGCGCGGGTTGCCAGCGACCATGGGGTCGGGGTAGTTGGACAGCCCGGGTTCGAGATCATCGCGGCGGCGAGGCGGGCGGGGATTCGGGGGTACCGCGAGGGGTTTGCCGACCGCCTGCTCCGGCCCGACGGGTCGCTTGCATCCCGCACGCAGCCTGGTGCGGTGCTGGATGCGGCGTCAGCCGCCGTGCAAGCGGTTGCGCTGGCTCGAACGGGCAAGTACGACACGATCTGCGTGCATGGAGACACGCCCGGCGCGGGGCAGGTGGCTGCGGCCATACGGCGGGCGCTTGACGAAGCGAAAATTGCCACCTCGCCGCTGGGCGGGCGGCTGTGAACGGGGCGGCGATGCTCGCGCTCAAGCTCGTGCTGACGCCGCTTCTGGTCGGGCTGGCCAGCCTGGCCGGGCGGAGGTGGGGCCCGGAGATCGGAGGCTGGCTGCTCGGCGTCCCGTTCACGTCGGCCCCGGTGGCTTTCTTTTTGGCCCTCAGTCCCGGACAGAGATTTGCCTCCACCGCAGCGCTCGGCATCATGGCGGGGACTGCTTCGCAAGCTGCTTTCTGCCTTCTATACGCGTGGGTGGCGCAGCGCCGCGGGTGGACGCTTTCGCTGGTCGCCGCCACCGCCGGATTTCTTGTGGTGACTGCTTTGCTGAACCTGGTGGTGCTCTCGCCGTGGATCACATTTGTCTTGATGATCGGGGTCGTGGTGGCCTCCATCGCGGCGATGCCCGGCCGTGGCCATCAAGGTGACCGGGCAGTCACGTATCCGCGTTGGGACATCCCCGCGCGCATGGCCGTGGCGACCGTTTTCGTCGTTGCGCTGACGGCCGTTGCGCCGCTGCTCGGACCTCGGCTTGCGGGACTGCTCGCACCGTTTCCGCTCTACGCGACTGTGCTCACAACGTTTGCGCACCGGCTGCAGGGCTCAGCATCCGCCGTCGCGGTGGTGCGAGGCCTCCTGCTCGGCTTGTTCGGATTCGCGGCATTCTTCCTGACTTTGGGGCAGCTGCTTGCCGTGAGCAGCATCGCGATTGCGTTCGTCGCGGCGATCGTCGTAGTGCTCGTTCTTCAGGGTGGGTCACTGGCGCTCGGGCGCCGGTTGTGGCGGTGACCGCGTCGATCAGGGAGCTGAGCGGGGTCGATGACCTCACGGAGCTGGCGTACCTCTTTGCCGTGGTGTGGAGGCGCGCGGGCGAGCCGCCGATCAACTCGGATGTCTTGAAGGCGCTCGCGCATTCAGGCAACTACGTCTGCGGCGCTTACATCGATGGAACGCTGGTGGCCGGGCTGGTCGGTTGGTTTGGCGGTTTGCCGCCGCGCGATCTGCATCTGCACTCGCACATCCTTGGCGTCCTCCCGGGCAACGAGGCGCATGGGGTGGGATTTGAGCTGAAGCAGCACCAGCGCCTCTGGTGCCTCGAGCGCGGGGTCAAAGTCATCGAGTGGACGACCGATCCGCTGGTGCGCCGCAACGCCTACTTCAACCTGACCAAGCTCGGCGCGCGGGCGACTGCGTATCTGACGAACATCTATGGAGTGATGACGGATGGGATCAACGCAGGGGAAGAATCCGACCGCTTGCTGATCAGCTGGCGGCTCGAGTCTTCTTCGGTTGGGGTTGAGCCCAACGTCGACAAGCTGATGCGCGACGGAGCAGTGCTTGCCCTTTCGGTCGGGTCATCTGGTGAACCGGTGGCGGTGCACCCACTCGTCGCGCGCGTCCTTTTATGTCAGGTGCCGGAAGACATCGTTGCGCTGCGTCGTGATGATCCGAGCCTGGCTCGCGCGTGGCGCACCGCGGCGCGACAGGCAATTGGTGGTGCGCTCGACGCAGGCTATGAGGTGAGCGGCGCGACGCGGTCAGGCTGGTACGTGCTCGAATCGCGAGCTAACTAAACTTTTTCTGATGCTGCAGGTTGGCGACAAGGCCCCCGAGTTCAAGCTGCCGACCACCGGAGGCAGTGAGCTCACGCTGGCCGATGCGCTCCAGAAGCACAAATCGCTGGTGTTCCTTTTCTACGTCCTCGATTTCACCGGTGGTTGAAGGATGGAGTTGACCGAGTTTCGGTCAAGGCATGAGGCGGCGGCTGCGGATGGCATCGGCATCTACGGCATCAGCGTCGATTCGGTGTTCTCACACCAGGCATTCGCCAAGGAGCTTGGTGGTCTGCCGTTCGATTTGATCGGAGACTTCGAGCGGAAGATGGTTACGGACTATGGAGTGCGCCGCGACGACGTGGAGGGTTACTCAGGTCTGGCGCGACGGACGGTATTCGTGATCGATGGCAGCGGCACCATCACGTACACGTGGGTCACCTCGCCCGAGCAACGGCAGCCGGATTACGACCTGGTGATCGAAGAGGCGCGCAAGGCGGCGGGCAGGTGAACTCTGAGCTGTCGCGGGTTGACGCCGCGTGGAATGAGCTCTCTTCGCTGGTCGAGAAGCTCGGGCCTGACGGGTTGATGGCCAGGGCGGGCGATGGCTGGACCGTGAAGGATCACCTGGCGCATATCGGCGCGTGGGAGCACTCGCTGCGCGGGTTGATCGAAGGCCAGGACCGGCTCAAGGCGATGGGTGTGCATGAGCCGTTGGAGGAAGACACCGATGTGGTGAACGATGCGGTCTTCAAGCTGCACGCGGACGAGACTGCGGCGCAAGCGCTCGCCGAGCACGTCGAGTGGATCAATCGTCTCTTGAGTCAGGTGTCCCCTTAACCAACCTCTTGCTAGATAAGGGTGCCCACGGTGGAGCCGTCGAGCATGCGGAGGTTATCGGACGGATCGCCAGCTCTTGAGGGAGTCGAGCGCGGCTCTCTGATCGGCGCGGAGTTTTCGCGCTGATTCAAGGCTCACCTCGGCGAAGGTCAGGGTGTCGCCGGGTAGAAGCTGGGCCGCGACCGGCATCGCCGCGCTGGCCAC
>WNGJ01015544.1_pt1 | contig 10310 bp, 8 predicted proteins | sample 5400611 | NCBI WGS metagenome assembly WNGJ01 (sample SAMN13153375, study PRJNA577476) | soil metagenome | isolation source: 40 cm soil or saprolite under Garry oak tree replicate 1 | place: USA:California | collected 2016-06-15
TGGGTTGAGATCGACGATGCGGCCAAACCCCGCGACGAGATGCGCGCCCTTGAGCGTCATCCGGTAGAAGGCGAAATCAGTAAACCCCGCGAACATTTGCGCCTCCGGCTGGCGCTCGAGATAACGCCGGCGAGCGTCGCGATCGCTGGTGACGGCAGCGGTTCCCATGAGCATGACGCGCGCGCCCTGCAAGGGGTCGCCCGCCTTGCGCTCATCAATCATGAGCGAGACGCGTGGATCGGCGAGAATATTCTTGGTGTGCACGGCAAGGCGCGAGATCAACAAGAGTGGCGCACCGTCAGCCGCGGTCGCGACATTCACCAACGAGCAGTAGGGATCGCCTGAGCCCTGCATCAGCGTGGCCAACGCTCCCGACCGGCCCTCGCGCAAGAGCTTCTTGGCGGCGACCGCGGGGTCAAAGTCCGGCGTTGATTGCATTTGGCGTCTCCGGCCAATGATGCTAGCAAGCGCTGCCCGCTGGGCGAAGCCGGGGAAAAGCTCGCTTCCGACGCGCCAAGTTGAGCTTGGCCATGAGCGCCGGCGCGGGCTATGCTAACGAAACCCCTTGACGAATCACGCCTTTGTCAGGGATTCGCCACATTTCGGCCGTGCTTTGGGGCTGCAAAGTCACCGGGGCGAATGCAGGGATAGGGGCTATGCCGACCATCGCTCTCGTCGATGACGACCGCAACATCTTGACCTCGGTCTCGATCGCACTCGAGGCCGAAGGCTATCGGATTATGACCTATACCGACGGCGCCTCTGCGCTCGACGGTTTCAAGACGTCGCCGCCCGATCTCGCCATTCTCGATATCAAGATGCCGCGCATGGACGGCATGGAGACCTTGCGGCGGCTGCGCCAGAAGTCCGACATGCCGGTGATCTTCCTCACCTCAAAAGACGAGGAGATCGACGAACTGTTCGGCCTCAAAATGGGCGCCGACGATTTCATCCGCAAACCGTTCTCGCAGCGCCTCCTGGTCGAGCGCGTCAAAGCGATCTTGCGCCGTTCGGCACCGAAGGACGGTAGCGCGCCGAAAGAGAGCGACAGCACCAAGGTGCTCGAGCGGGGCCTATTGCGCATGGACCCCGAGCGGCACACCTGCACGTGGAAAAACGAGCCGGTGACACTGACGGTAACGGAGTTCCTTATCCTGCAGGCGCTCGCGAGCCGGCCTGGCGTGGTCAAGAGCCGCAATGCATTGATGGATGCGGCCTATGACGACCAAGTCTATGTGGACGACCGCACGATCGACAGCCACATCAAACGATTGCGCAAGAAGTTCAAGGGGAGCGACGACGATTTCGATATGATCGAAACGCTCTACGGCGTCGGCTATCGGTTCAAAGAAATGTGACGTCAGGGGCGGCTTGGCGACCAGGCTTGACCGCCTAAGATCGGCGCCGGCGGGACCTGGGATGGGGGCGCGCAACCGGCAGACCGACTGTGCTCAATCGAACGCCGGAGAGTTTCAAGACCGACCTCGCGCCGGAGCGGCCCGACGAGGGCTTATCCCTACTGACCAAAAGCGGGCGCTTTCGCCTCCTCGTGCTCCACGCCAGGCGTCGCTTTGACGGCCTCCTGGCGCTTGCAAAAGCCGCCCTGCAGCGCGCGGCGCGGTGGCAGCACAGCTCGCCTTTCCTCATCCGCGTCACTCGGAACGATCGCACGCCGGACAACCTCACGACAGCCGTCGCGCCGCAACGTCCCGACGAGGGTCCATTGGCGCTCGCGGTCATAAGGCTGCGCCGCTTCGGCGAACTCATCTCCGAACGCTGGCAGCTCTTTGCCGGCGCAGCTTCTTTGAGCCTTCGCCGACTCGATGAAACGCTGGAAAGCCTCAAGATCGAGCTGGAAAAGAAGCAGCGCGAGGACGGGGCATCGCTCGCGAAAACTGGGCGACGGCGCTTTGCCGTCCTCTTGCTGCAAGGCTGGCATTTCTTTGTCCGCGTCGCTTTTTCGAGCCTGAGCAGGCGCATCATTTTTCTCAACGTGACGGGCCTGCTCGCGCTCGTGATCGGCATTCTCTATCTCTCGCAATTCCGAGCCGGCCTGATCGATGCGCGCATTCAGAGCCTGCTGGTGCAAGGCGAGATCATTGCCGGCGCTGTGGCCGCCTCGGCGACGGTGGAGACCGATACCATCACCATCGATCCCGAGCGACTGCTCGACCTGCAGGCCGGTCAGAGCTACGGGCCGTCGGAGGAGGCGCTGTCCGGGCTCGAGTTCCCGATCAATCCCGAACGTGTCGCGCCGGTGCTGCGCCGCCTCGTCTCGCCCACGAATACGCGCGCGCGCATATACGATCGCGCCGGCGTTCTCATTCTCGACAGCCGCAACCTCTATGACGTGGTGCGCTTCGATCTGCCGCCGCCGCGACAGAAGCCCGGCGTTCTCGAGCGCGGCTACGTCACCATCCGAACCTGGGTGAGCCGTGGCACGCTGCCGCTCTATCGCGAGTTCGAACCACAAAGCGGCAAGGGCTACGGTGAGGTCGCAAATGCCCTGCAGGGCTTCAAGTCCAGCATGGTGCGCATCAATGAACGCGGCGAGGTAATCGTGTCCGTCGCCGTGCCGGTGCAGCGTTTCCGCGCGGTGCGCGGCGCCCTCATGCTCTCCACCCAAGGCGCCGACATCGACACCATGGTGGGGGCCGAGCGCGTTGCCATTTTCAAGATCTTTCTGATCGCCGCGGGCGTGATGGTGGTGCTCTCGTTCCTGCTTGCCGGTACGATCGCGGGCCCGGTCCGGCGGCTCGCGGAAAGCGCACAGCTCGTGCGGCGGCGAATTCGCTCCCGGGTCGAGATCCCCGATCTGAGTCACCGCCGTGACGAGATCGGTCACCTCTCCGGATCGCTGCGCGACATGACCGCCGCGCTTTACAACCGCATCGAGGCGATCGAGAGCTTCGCCGCCGACGTGGCGCACGAGCTCAAGAATCCTCTCACCTCGCTGCGCTCGGCGGTCGAGACGCTGCCGCTTGCGAGAAGCGATGAAAGCCGCAACCGCCTCCTCTCGGTTATCCAGCACGACGTGAAACGGCTCGACCGGCTGATCTCCGACATCTCCGACGCCAGCCGGCTCGACGCCGAGATGCAACGGCACGAAGCGCAGCCGGTTAATATCGCCAAGCTTCTCAGCACGGTGGTCAGCGTGGCGAAGGAACGGCACGACGATGGCGTCACTGTCATGCTGACTTTCGAAGGAGTCGGGCCTGCGGGCTTCCTTGTGCTGGGGAACGACTCACGGCTCGGGCAGGTGGTCGACAACCTCATCGACAATGCCCGTTCATTCTCACCGCCAGGCGGGTCAGTGCGCGTCACGTGCCGGCGATTGAAGAGCCAGATCGAAATCATCATTGATGACGACGGCCCCGGCGTGCCCGACGAAGCAATGGAGAAGATCTTCGAACGCTTCTACACCCATCGACCGCATCAACCCTTCGGACAGAATTCGGGACTCGGGCTGTCCATCTCCAAGCATATCATCGAGGCGCATGGCGGCCGCGTCCGCGCGGAGAACCGCGTTCGGGCGGGTGCGGAGAGCGCGCCCGTGCTCGGCGCACGTTTCACGGTGCGACTGCCGGCCATGTGATGGTCGCCGAGACTCCGAGCGTGCACGCCTCTGCCGTGCTGGCCGGCGCGCACGCCGTGCTCATCCGCGGGCCGGCGGGATCGGGCAAGTCACAACTTGCGCTCGCGCTCATTCAGGCGGCTGAAACGGGCCTGCTTCGGTTCGCCCGCCTTGTCGGCGACGACCGCCTTCACCTCGAGGTACATCATGGCCGGCTCCTGGTCCGCGCGGCCGGCACGCTTGCGGGGCTGATCGAGGTGCGCGGCCTCGGCGTTCGCCGGCTCGATTACGAGCCGGTGGCGGTCGTGGGTCTCGTGGTCGACCTGGCAGCCGAGGACGTGGAGCGCATGCCGACAGCGGGCGACACCGTGCTCATGGGCGTAACCGTGCGGCGGTTGGCCCTCCCGGCGGGTGCCGTCCCCCTTGCTCCCGTGCTCGCGGTCCTGCGCTCACCGGACGGTGATATTAAACCTCCGTCATGATCCTTGCGCGCAGTGCCGAGGGCACAAAAGTAACGCGCCTGGCGCTCAGTTCCCGGCAGAGGGGCCGCCCGCCGGGCCAGCTCTATCGCAATGCAACAGCGTCCCGAAACCGTCAGAAAGGCCCTTGCGCACGGGCTTAGGATCGTGATGATGGGCGCCCTTTCGTGCGGTGCAACCCGGACGCGCCGGCGGGGAAGTCGATGATCGGCCTCGTACTCGTCACGCACGGGCGCCTTGCCGCCGAGTTCCGCTCGGCCCTCGAGCATGTGGTCGGCCCCCAAAAGCAGATCGAAGCGGTGACGATTGACCCGGACGACGACGTCGAACAGCGCCGCAAGGACATCATCGAGGCAGTCAAGCGCGTGGACAGCGGCGAAGGGGTCGCCATTCTCACCGACATGTTCGGCGGCACGCCCTCCAATCTCGCCATCTCCGTCATGGGGCGTCCGAAAGTCGAGGTCCTCGCCGGCATCAATCTTCCAATGCTGGTGAAACTCGCCAAGGTGAGAGACGAATGTCCCCTGACCGAAGCGGTGGCGGCGGCCCAGGACTCCGGCCGCAAATACATCACCATCGCCAGCCGCGTTCTCACCGGCAAATGAGCGACGCTGCCGGCGATGATCCGCCGGACGCGGCGCCGATTACCCGCGTGCTCCAAATCTGCAACAAAAAAGGGCTGCACGCGCGCGCCTCGGCGAAGTTCGTGCAGACCGTGGAAAAGTTTGACGCCGAGGTGAAGGTCAAGCGCGGACAGGAGGTCGTCGGCGGAACCTCGATCATGGGATTGATGATGCTTTCGGCCGGACCCGGCGCGACGATTACCGTCGAGGCAAGCGGGCCGCAGGCGGCCGAGGTCGTCGCCGCGCTGGCCGCGCTCGTGAGCGGGCGGTTCACGGAAGAGGAATAGGTTCTAGCGGCGCGCTCGGGGGCTGGCTTCACGCTGCCTTCTTTGCCAACACCTTCGCGGCGGGCCGCAGGTCAGCCACCAAATTCTTGTACTCGCGTTCCTTATCGGCCTCGTCCTCGATGCGCAGCAGCCAGGACGGATGGATGGTGACGAAGGCGGCGGTACCGTCGGCGAGGTGCAAGGTCTGCCCGCGCAGCTTGCTGATGGTGACCGAGCGTCCCAGGAGGCTGCGCGCTGCCGTCGCGCCGAGAGCGACAATGGCGACCGGCTTCACCAGCGCGCGTTCGACGTCGAGCCAGATCTTGCAGCGCTCGATTTCATAAGCGTTAGGCCGCTTGTGCAGCCGCCGCTTGCCTCGCATCTCATGCTTGAAATGTTTCACCGCATTGGTGACGAAAACCTCCGTGCGCGGAATTCCTGCATCCTCCAGCGCCCGGTCGAGAACGCGTCCCGCCGGGCCGACAAACGGCTTGCCGGCGAGATCTTCCTTGTCACCCGGCTGCTCGCCGACGAGCATGAGGTGGGACGACCTGCGTCCCTCGCCTGGCACCGCCTGCGTCGCGTGCTGGTAGAGCGGACAGCGCGTGCAGTCGTTCTCCGCCTTGGCAAGCTCCGACAGCGAAGTGATGGCCGGAGAAAGCTCGAGATCGAGCTGCGTTTTCTCTCGCATCGGGCGCTCCAATCGCTCCCCCCTGCCGGATCAACGCGCGCGACGTCGCGCCGGTTCGGCGGGGTGCGAATTCCAGTTCGGGTTGGATATAAAGAAATCTTTATATCTTCGTTGCGGGCACGCGTCGCCCCTGCTATAGGCAGCGCCGGGCGGCGGCCAGCCGGCGCGCCGCAATTCCGAACCTCGTAAGGACTGTCATGACCGCTCAATCGAAAGCCGCCAGGAATGCTGCCCCCGCCAAGGCGGCTGCCGACTACGTGGTCAAGGACGTGAGCCTTGCCGAGTGGGGCCGCAAGGAAATCGCCATCGCCGAGACCGAGATGCCCGGCCTTATGGCCATCCGCGAGGAATACGGGCCCGAGCAGCCGCTGCGTGGTGCGCGCATCTGCGGCTCACTGCACATGACGATCCAGACCGCGGTCCTGATCGAAACGCTCAAAACCCTCGGCGCGGACGTACGCTGGGCCTCGTGCAACATCTATTCCACCCAGGACCACGCCGCGGCGGCTGTGGCAGCGAGCGGCACACCGGTATTCGCGGTCAAGGGGGAGACGCTCGAGGACTATTGGGACTACCAGCACCGCATCTTCGAATGGAGCGACGGCGGTACGCCCAACATGGTTCTCGACGACGGCGGCGATGCCACGCTTTTGATTCACCTCGGCCTGCGCGCCGAGCGGGGCGAAACCAGCTTGATCAGCAAACCGGTCAACGAGGAGGAAGAAATCCTGTTCGCCGCCATCAAGCAGCGGCTGAAGGACAAGCCCGGCTGGTACAAGCGCAATGCCGACGCGATCCGCGGCGTGACCGAGGAAACCACGACCGGTGTTCACCGGCTCTACGAGATGCAGAAGAAAGGCACGTTGCTGTGGCCAGCGATCAATGTGAACGACAGCGTGACCAAATCGAAGTTCGACAACCTTTACGGCTGCCGCGAATCGCTCGTGGATGGAATTCGCCGCGGCACCGACGTGATGATGGCAGGCAAGGTGGCCATGGTCGCCGGCTTTGGTGACGTCGGCAAGGGCTCGGCCGCCTCTCTGCGGCAAGCCGGCTGCCGCGTGCTCGTCTCTGAGATCGATCCGATCTGCGCGCTGCAGGCAGCGATGGAAGGCTACGAGGTCACCACCATGGACGACGCGGCGCCGCGCGCCGACATTTTCGTCACCGCTACCGGCAACCTCGACGTCATCACCATCGAGCACATGCGCAGGATGAAGGACCGGGCGATCGTTGCCAACATCGGGCATTTCGACAGCGAGATCCAAGTCTCGGCGCTGCGTAACTTCAAGTGGTACAATGTGAAGCCGCAGGTCGATGAAATCGAATTCCCGGACGGCAAGCGCATCATCCTCTTGTCGGAGGGACGTTTGGTGAACCTCGGCAATGCCATGGGCCATCCGAGCTTCGTAATGTCGTCCTCGTTCAGCAACCAGACCTTGGCGCAAATCGAGCTATGGACCAATCCGAAGAAGTACGAGAAGAAAGTTTACACGCTGCCGAAGCACCTCGACGAGAAGGTCGCTCGCCTCCACCTCGCCAAGATCGGCGCCAAGCTCACGAAAATGTCGGACCGGCAAGCCCAGTATATCGGCGTGGCCGTCGAGGGACCGTATAAATCCGATCATTACCGGTACTGAACGTTCGAGGAGCCGCGAACTGCCCGACGCTCCTCCACCTAATTGAGTTCGCCATACCCAACCGCTAGCTTCGCCTTCGTAGAGAGCGCAGCCGGGGCAAAAGTCTTGCGAGGCCGGATCATCCTTGCCGCCATCCTCCTGGCGGCGTTCATCCTCTTGTTCCGCCTTGCCCTCCTCGCCGGCGAATTCGACGCGATCGTCACCGCTGCGCAGTTCGAGGCGGCGCGGGAGAATCACACCACGCTTCGCGCGTTCCTTCATCGCATGCCGAAAGGCGGCGACCTGCACACGCACCTCGCCGGCGCGATTTACGCGGAGCGCTTCATCGCCTGGGCCGCGCAGGAAGACTCTTGCGTCAACCTCGAGAACGTCGTCTTGGCGAAGCCGCAGTGCGACCGCGCTGGAACGCGGCCGATATCCGATGCGATGCGCGACCAAAAACTCTACGACCGCCTCGTCAACGCGCTCTCGATGCGCGACTTCCTGCCGACGCCCACCGTACCGACAGGGCACGACGAATTCTTCGCGGTGTTCGACCGGTTCGGAGCGGTGTCCGGCTCGCGGCTCGCCGAGATGACGGTCGACCAGCTCAGGCTCTACGACGCCGAAAACGTGCAGTACGTCGAGTTCATGGTCTCGTCGTGGTGCCCGAACGACCGCGAGAAATTCGTCAGGGCCATTGCCACCGCAAGCGACGATGCGTCAAAGCTCGCGGCGCTCGAGGCAAGCGGGCTTACCGAATGCGTCGCGGCGAAACGCAACGACTTGGCGGCCGCCCTCGACAAGATCAGCGCCGCACTGGCATGCGATGCCGCGAACACACAAGCCGGCTGCGGTGTCGCCTTCCGCTATATCGTCCAGGTCTACCGCGACAACACGCCCGACGAGGTGTTCGTCCAGACCGCCACCGCCGCCGCGCTCGTCGGGCCCGAAGACTATCTGGTGGCGCGCCGCGACTACACGCGCCACATGGAGATCATCCGGTTTCTCGCCAAGGATGTGCCGGTGGCGCTGCATGCGGGCGAGCTATGGCTCGGCCTCGTTCCGCCCGCCGATCTCACGTTCCACATCCGTCAAGCCGTCGAGATCGCCGGGGCGCGCCGCATAGGCCATGGCGTCACGCTCGCCTTCGAGCGCGACGCGCAGGACCTGCTCGCGCAGATGCGTGCGCGGCCCGTCGTGGTCGAGATCAACCTCACCAGCAACGACCTGATCCTCGGGGTGCGCGGCAAGGACCATCCGTTTCCCGTCTATCTGGCCGCCGGCGTGCCGGTGGTGCTGTCATCCGACGACGCCGGCGTATCCCGCATCGATCTGACCAACGAATATTTCCGCGCGGCGCGCGACTACGGCCTGGGCTATCCGGAGCTCAAAGCGATCGCCCGAAATTCGTTGACCTACTCCTTCCTCGACGATGCGCAAAAGCGCGATCAGCTCGAGCGCTTCGAGCGCCGCTGCGCCGAATTCGAGCGCTCGGTGGCAAGCCGACAATCGCCGCTCAGCAAGGCCGTTGCGCTGATCAAGGCGGCGGTCACCGCGCCCTGACGCCCTGGCAATCGGCGGGCAGTTCGCTACCCGGCGTGTCGCTATGCCGGGGCGCAATGGTGATGAGCAGATAGCGCGCGGGCTTGCCCTCCATGCCGAGATAGCTGCGCGAAAGCTCGATCTCGGCCTGCTTGCCGGCAGGAGAACAGCGCGCCCGCGCAGTCGCGGTGTTGGCGCACCAATCCGCGCCGGACCCTCGAGCCGGACACAGCAACGCGATGCCGTCACGCTCGATGCGCTCCTCAAGCGCCGGCGAGGCTCGCCCATCGAGCACGTGCACCGCGAGCGGATGGCTGCGCATATAGAAGGTCACGCCATCGGTGAGCTCGTCAAAGCTGCTGAACATACGCAGCGGCCTGTCCGTGGTTTCGCGCCACAGCTTTTCTATTGGTTCGGCCAGCACGGAAGGACGCGATGGATGACAATCGCGATGGCCGGCGCGAGCGCCACCATCACGAAGGGAAAAATGACCGCAATCGTGAGGACGCTCACCGCGTCGCGCCGCGTGAGCGCGACGAGCGGCGATGACAGCAGCATGACCGGCAACAACGTGAAAGCCGACATCGACCAGAGCGATACCAGCCGGACCCCGGTCAAAGGCGCGCTCAAAGACGGCGTCAGCAGTACCGCCCAGAAGGCCGCCGCCGCCAAGCGGCGCTCCGGCGACGACGGCCATGCCATGTCCTTGAGGGCTGCGCCGCTTGGCCGCGCCATGAAAAGCACGAGCAGGAGCGGCACTGCGATATAGCCGGCGCTGCCCGCGAGATAACCGAGCGAGGCAACCACCGTCGACGCAAGGGACCCTTCCCCGTGCAGGGTGACCGCGTAGGAGAACGGGGCAAAGTCCTTGGCAATTAGCCAAGCAAGGTGCGGGGCAAGCGCCAGCGCCCCCACCGCAATCATCACCCAGGGCGCCGCGGAGGAGAAGTAGACGGCGCGCCGGCGATCGCTGAGCGCGGCAACGCCGAGTCCCAGCAGCAGCACGATCGACCAGTACTTGCCGTACATCGCCGCCGCCGCAAAAAGCCCGGCGAGCGCAGCGTCGAGCACGCGGCGAGTCTCGAACGAGCGCAGAAACCACAGCGTGGTGGCCGCCCACAACGGCAGCAGGATCGTGTTCACGTTGAATTTGAGGCCGTGGAAATTGAAGAAAGGCACCAGCGTGAGCAGCGCGAGCCCGAGAACGCGTTTTTCGCCATCGAGAAATCGCGCGGAGAGCCGCCACGCGATCCACAGCGCGAGGCCGACATTGCTCATCGCAAGCAGGTAGTAGGCCCAGTCAGCAGTGGGGAAGACGCTGAACCAGGCGCGCACCACCACCATCGCCAGCGGCGGGTGCTTGGGATAACCGAGCGCCAGTTCGCGCCCGAGCGCAAACTGCTCGGACATATCGGCGTGGATGTCCTGGCTGGCCTTGGCGATGGCTCCGTAAAGGGTCCAGAGCGCCACATAGCCGAGCAGAACGGCGACCACCGTGCGCTCGCGCCGCGCA
>WNGJ01009603.1_pt1 | contig 10309 bp, 10 predicted proteins | sample 5400611 | NCBI WGS metagenome assembly WNGJ01 (sample SAMN13153375, study PRJNA577476) | soil metagenome | isolation source: 40 cm soil or saprolite under Garry oak tree replicate 1 | place: USA:California | collected 2016-06-15
CCACCCGGCTCGCTTCGCTCGCCACCCTCCCCCGCAAGCGGGGGAGGGTTGAAGCCCACCGCAGTTACTCATCCAACACCCAGGTGTCCTTGGTGCCGCCGCCCTGGCTCGAGTTGACGACGAGGGAACCTTCCTTGAGCGCGACGCGCGTGAGCCCGCCCGGCACGATGCGCACGCGGTCGCGCCCGGTGAGCACGAACGGCCGCAGATCCACGTGGCGCGGCGCGACGCCCTGCTCGACGCAGGTCGGGCAGGTCGAGAGCGCGAGCGTCGGCTGGGCGATGAAGCCGCGCGGGTCGTGTTTGAGCTTGTCGCGGAAGGCGCCGAGCGTGGTCTTGTCCGCCATCGGCCCGATCAGCATGCCGTAGCCGCCCGAGCCGTGCACTTCTTTGACGACCAATTCGTCGAGGCGGTCGAGCACGTAGGCGAGATGATCGGCCTCGCGGCAGCGCCAGGTCGGCACGTTTTTGAGAATCGGCTCTTCGCCCAGATAGAACTTCATGATCTCCGGCATGTAGCTGTAGACCGCCTTGTCGTCGGCGATGCCGGTGCCGACCGCGTTGGCGAGCGTCACGTTGCCGGCCATATAGGCGGACATCAGCCCGGGCACGCCGAGCGCGGAGTCGGGCCGGAAGGCGAGGGGATCGAGAAAATCGTCATCGACGCGCCGGTAGATCACGTCGACCCGCTTGAGCCCCTCGGTGGTGCGCATGTGGACGGTCTCGCCCTTGACCACGAGGTCGCTGCCTTCGACCAGTTCGATGCCGAGCTTGTCGGCCAGGAACGAGTGTTCATAGTAGGCCGAGTTGTGGACGCCGGGCGTGAGCAGCACGACGGTCGGCTCCGCCGCCGCGCTCGCCGGCGCGGCCGAGCGCAAGGCCGCGAGCAATTCATCGGGATAATTGTCGACCGGCGCGACGCGGTAACGCGAGAACAATTCCGGGAACAGGCGCAGCATCACCTCGCGGTTTTCCAGCATGTAGGAGACGCCGGACGGCGTGCGCACGTTGTCTTCGAGGACGTAGAAGGTGTCGGCGTCGACGCGCACCACGTCGATGCCGGCGATGAACACGTAGATGTCGTGCGGCACGCGCTGGCCGTTCATCTCCGGCCGGAACACCGGGTTCTGAAATACGAGATCTTCCGGGATGACGCCCGCGCGCAGGATCTCGCGTTTGGAATAGATGTCCTTGATGAACAGGTTGATCGTCTTGACGCGCTGCTCGAGGCCGCGCGCGAGCGTCGCCCACTCGTGCCGTGCGAGGATGCGCGGCAGCACGTCGAACGGGATCAACCGTTCCTGCGCCTCGGACTCGCCGTAGACCGCGAACGTGATGCCGATGCGGCGGAACAGCAGCTCGGCCTCGCGCCGGCGATGATCGAGCACCTCGCCGGCGGTCTCGTCGAGCCAGCCCTTGAGCCCGGCGTAGGCGGCGCGAACGGCGCCGTCGGTCCCCGACATTTCGTCGAACGGGACCGGCACGGCTGCGATCGCCTGTGCGAGTGCCGGCATTGGCTGCCCCTCGGGCCTCACCCACGATGTTAGCTGCAAGCGGCGCGCCAACCAATGGTCCCGCTACGGCGTTGCGGAGCCGACGGGTTGCACATGTCTTAGGCTGTCGGCGACCAAACGAGCGGCAGCTCCACCTCTCCCCGCTTGCGGGGAGAGGTCGACCGCCGAGCGAAGCGAAGGCGGTCGGGTGAGGGGGACTCTACGCGGCGCTCGACCAGCTGAAACTCCCCCTCACCCCGACCCTCTCCCCGCAAGCGGGGAGAGGGAGCGCTGTGGCGCTGCACGGCCCAAACTCAGCGACCGATTTGCTCAATCAATCACGATCAGTCCTTCGTCCGGCGCCGCGGCGTAGAGGCGGTCGACCTCGGCGGCGCGGCACTCGAGCACGCGGCGCTGGTTGATGTAGCCCTTGTCGGTGATCTCGTTCGCGTCGATCGAGGGCGGGTCAGGCAGCAGCAGCACGCGCGCGATCCGCTGCGAGGTGCCGCTCTGCGCGGCGTTCCAGCGCGCGATCGCGGCGCGCACGTGCGCGCGCACCGCCGGGTGATGCGTCAGCTCCGTGAGACGCTCGGGCGCACCGCCCCCGATCAGCCTCTGGCAGCCCGCCGGGCTGAGCCAGGCGAGCAGGCCGACGAAGCCGCGGTTCTCGCCGGCGACGACCGCGTCCTGGAGCGCGGGCGAGGCGGCCGCGAGCACGCCGACGCGCAGCACGCCCACGTGTACCCAGGTGCCGGTCGCGAGCTTGAAGTCCTCGGCGAGGCGCCCGTCGAACAGCAAGCCCTTGGCCGGATCGGCGGGATCAGCGAGCCGCATGGCGTCGCCCGGCCGGTAGAAGCCGTCGGCGTCGAAGGCGGCCGCGGTGAGATCGGGCCGCTTCCAATAGCCCGGCGTCACGTTCGCCCCGCGCACGCGGATCTCGAGCTTGGCGCCGGCGGAAACCAGCTTGACCTCGCAGCCGGGCGCCGGCACGCCGACGTTGCCGGCGCGCTCGATCAGATAATGCGCGGCGACCGCGAGCGGCGCGGTCTCGGTCGTGCCCCACGACGACGTCATGGGAACGCGCGCGCCAAGCGTGCGCAGCGACACCGCTTCGAGCCGCTCCCACAAATCCTGCGGCAGCGCGGCGCCGGCGTAGAAGATGAGCCGCAGGCGCCGGAAGAACGCGCGCGCGAGGCCATCGTCCTTTTCCAGATGCGGCAGCAGCGCGGCGTAGCCGGCCGGCACGTTGAAATAGACCGTGGGCGAGATTTCCGCGAGGTTGCGCACGGTCTCGGCCACGAGCGCCGGCAGCGGCTTGCCGCCATCGATATAGAGCGTGCCGGCGTGGCGCAGCGCGAGATTGAAGTTGTGATTGCCGCCGAAGGTGTGGTTCCACGGCAGCCAATCGACCAGCACCAGCTCCTCTTCGGTGATGAACGGCCACAGCTGCGCGAGCTGCTGCTGGTTGGCGGTGAGCATGCCGTGGGTGTTGATGACGCCCTTGGGCGCGCCGGTCGAGCCCGAGGTGAACAGGATTTTCGCGACGGTCTCGCCGTTGGTGCCGGCGACCGCCGCTTCGACCGCCGGGCCGGCGTTTGTTTGTATGAGATCGTCGAACGCGGTGACGCCGGGTCGGCCGGCGCCGTTGCGGCTCGCGACGATCTCGACGCCGGGCCTGAGCGCGGCGAGCGCAGGCGCGAACGGCGCCGTGTCATTGACGTAGGCGAGCCCGGGCGCGAGCAGGTCGGCGATCTGTTTGAGCTTGGCATGGTCCTGGCTTTGCAGCGAATAGGCGACCGAGATCGGCGCCACCGGCACGCTCGCGGTGAATCCCGCGAGCATCAGCAGCGCGTGGTCGATGGCGTTGCCCGACAGGATCATCACCGGCCGCTGCGCCGAGAGGCCGCGGTCGATCAGGGCCTGGGCAATCGCGTCGACCAGCTGCCGCGCCTGCGCGTAGGTGACGATGCGCCAGCCGTCGGCCGCCCGCTCGGCGAGAAACGTCCGCGCCGGCTGCGCCGCCACGGCCGCGCGGAACAGCCGCGCGAGGCTCGGATCGTGCGGCGCGAGCGGCGTTGCCGAGCGGATCAGCAGGCTGCCGTCCGCCGCGCGTTCGGAGCGGATGTCCGGGGCCATGTAGGCGATCGGCCGGAACGGCGGCCTTTCCGGCGCGGCGCGGCGGGCAGGGGCGGTCATCGCGTCATCGTCTCTTGCGAGGCCATCTTGCACGATGGCAAGCTGTCCGTCTCGCCGATCCAAACGGGCAGGGCAGGGTGATGAACGACAGCGCTACCGGGCAGCCGGCGGTCACCGCCGCCATTCTCGTGATCGGCGACGAGATCCTCTCGGGCCGCACCAAGGACAAGAACATCGGCTACATCGCCGAGTACCTCACGGCGATCGGCATCGATCTCAAGGAGGTGCGCGTGGTCGCCGACGAGGAGGACGCGATCGTCGCGGCGGTCAACGCGCTGCGCCAGCGCTACAGCTATCTCTTCACCACCGGCGGCATCGGGCCGACCCATGACGACATCACCGCCGACTGCGTCGCCAAGGCGTTCGGCGTGCCGATCGACTACGACCCGCGCGCGCTGGCGATCATGCGCGAGCGCTTTTCCGAGGCCGACCTCAACGAGGCGCGCAAGCGCATGGCGCGCGTCCCGCAAGGAGCCGACCTCGTGCTCAACAAGGTGTCGAAGGCGCCCGGCTTCTGGATCGGCAACGTGATCGTGATGGCGGGCGTGCCGGCGATCATGCAGGCGATGCTCGACGACGTGGCGCCCAAGCTGAAAACCGGCGCGAAGATGCTCTCGGTGAGCGTGCGCGCCGACGCGCGCGAGGGCGACATCGGCACCGAGTTGGCGGAAGTGGCGAAGGCGCATCCGGGAACCAGCATCGGCAGTTATCCGTTCGTCGATGACGCGCGCGGGCCCAACACCAACATCGTGGTGCGCGCGCGGGATCCGGCGAGCCTCGCCGCCGCAAAAACCGCGGTCGAGGCGATGCTCGTGCGGGTCAAGGCGACGCTGTGACCTTGCTTTCCCCGGGCGCAGCGCAGCACGAAGTGGTGCGCTGCAGACCCGGGGTCCATATCTTACGACTGGGTCCCGGATCAGCCGTGCACCGCTCCGCTGCGCTACGCGCTGCACCGCATCCGGGACACGCAAAGGAAACTCACGATGCCTCACATCCTCACCCGTCGGCATGTCATCGGCGCCGCCGCGGCGCTCGCGCTGCCGGACCTCGCCTTCGCGCAGGGCGACCTCGCCGCGACACCCGCGTGCCATGACGGCGACGCGCCGACGGTGCGCCAGACCGACGGCCCGTTCTTCAAGCCCTCCTCGCCCGAGCGCGCCGACCTGCGCGACAGCGGTCCGTCCGGCCGGCCGCTCGACGTGACCGGCTTCGTCGTGAGCCGGTCGTGCCGGCCCGTCACGCACGCGCTCATCGACGTGTGGCAGGCCGACGATACCGGCCGCTACGACAACCGCGGCTTCCGCTTGCGCGGGCATTTGTTCACCGACGACGCCGGCCGCTTCACCTTGCGCACGATCGTGCCGGGCGGCTACGACGGCCGCACCCGGCACATCCACGTGAAGGTGCAGGCGCCGGGCCGGCCCGTGCTCACGACCCAGCTCTATTTCCCCGACGAGCCGCTCAACCGCAGCGACGGCCTGTTCCGCCGCGAGCTGGCGATGCGCCTTGCCCAGGCCGACGACCGCCTCATCGGCCGGTTCGATTTCGTCCTCGACCTCGGCTAGAACGAGATCCGCGGCAACCCGGCGCGGGGCAGACGCGTGCAGCAGCCGGCCGAGAAGGCCTTTCCGGTCTCGTGGGACCAGTTCCACCGCGACGCGCGCGCGCTCGCCTGGCGGCTGACCGACGCCGGCCCGTTCGAGGCGATCGTCGCGATCACCCGCGGCGGGCTCGTCGCCGCCGCGATCGTCGCGCGCGAACTCGAGGTGCGGCTGATCGAGAGCGTGTGCGTCGTGAGCTACGACCACCAGACGCAAGGTGAGCTCAAGGTGATCAAGGGCATCGCCGAGTCGGTCGCCCGCATCGGCGGCGGACAGGGCGACCGCGTGCTGATCGTCGACGACCTCGTCGACACCGGCAAGACCGCGCAGATCGTGCGCGCGCTCCTGCCCAGGGCGCACTTCGCGACGGTCTACGCCAAGCCCATGGGGCGGCCCATGGTCGACACCTTCATCACCGAGGTGTCGCAGGACACGTGGATCCATTTCCCCTGGGACACGGGGCTTGCGTTCCAGCCGCCGATCCGCGCCGGCCGGGCCTAGCGCATGATCCCGAAAAAGCCTGCCCCGGACTTGATCCGGGGTGGGTACCGGTTTCCCGCCTGCGCGAAGCCCGTGGCACGGCTGGTCGTTTCGCTTGCCGCTTCGGCGGGCGAAGGCAGGTCGGAAAAGATCATGCGCAAGAAAATCATGCGCAACAGATAAGTCTACCGCCCGCCGAGATGCGGGCGCACGTCGAGCGCCGAGTTGATCTTCCAGGCAAGCACGCGCATCTGCGCATCGAAGCTGCCCGCGAAGGTGGGATCGAACAGATAAGCGACACCCACGAACACGGAAACGGCCATCAGCTTGGTCATGGACATCCCCCGGTTTGGCTGCTGCTGACGGCGGCAAGTGTGGGCGCGCACCCTTGAAGCCCGCGTTGCCGCGGGCGGGGCAATTCGAGCCCAATTGGGCGAAAGCACGCGGCGAACCTGCGGCTAAGTCGGCGCTAAGTCGGGCCAAAGTCGCCGCGAAGGCGGACCAAAGTCGCGGCGCATTCGCCGTAAATGCCGTCCGGTTTGCGCAGACGCGGAATCTGCAGCGATCTGCAAGCGTCAACAATGGCGCCTACCGGGTTCGGTTGGCTCGTCCGGTTGTTCCGGCTTGTTCCGCCGGGGTTGAGAGCGGCTTGCATGCATCGCAGCAATGGGAATAACCTCGCAAATTCCGTGAGTTGTGAAAAAATAAGGCAACAAGGTGTAACGGGCGCGCTTGTATTTTCCCTTGTTGTTTACAAGCGCCCCCGCCCAAATGTTGCAATGCACCGCGCTGCGGTTGGCGTCGCCTGTGTTTCTCATACGCGTGAAATAGCAGGGATTTATAGGGATTAACAATGCGCCCGCGCTCATCTGCCTTCCCTCCTCGTCGCAGGCCGCATGCACCCGTTGCCCATACGGCGGTATGGACCCGGTAATCGACTCGGCATTTTATCGAAAACTTATATAGCAGAGAGAATGGGTTTGTCAACACCTTCTTTCGCACCCCGGGACCGGGCAGCGGGGATCGCCTTGGCGACTCCGGGCGGCGCCGGTATAGCTGTGCGCGCCACGCGGGCGTGGCGGAATGGCAGACGCAACGGACTTGAACGCTTTGAGTGCGCCGCGGGAAACCGCGGACGCAGAACTGCCCAAACTCGGGGAAACCTCTCGACGGCAATCCCGAGCCAAGCCCGGCAACGGGAAGGTGTAGAGACTAGACGGGCAGCACCTAAACCCCGTTGGAGCATGATCCCGAAAAAGCCTGCCCGGGCTTGATCCGGGGTGGGAACCGGTTTTCGGAAAAGATCATGCTCCAGCAAAAGACAGAGCGGGATGGCGGGTAAGTCATCCCGCTCTGCCGGGGCACGGTGAAGGGATAGTCCAGACCACGAACCCTCCGAAGCGCGATGGCGCGAAGGAGGGGCGGCGAAAGCCGTAGCTGGTACGAAAATCCGTTGGGGGTAACCCCGTGGGGGTTCGAGTCCCCCCGCCCGCACCACAATAATCGCGGATAAAAGTAATCCATAGGCAATTCAAATGGGCGATTCGACTTCTTCTCCGCAGCCGAACCCTGAACCTTCGCCGCCTGTATTTTTTGAATTTCGACAAGAACTCGACGTGTTCGGCGAATCTATCTTGGAAAAGCTGCAACAGGTCCAAGAGCAGGTCTTTCAAACGCATCTCTCCCAGCAAAACACTCAACGGTACAGCCACGGTCGCTCATGGACCCATAGGGCGAATCCGGAAATCGGCACTGGTCACATGCAAACGGCATCCTCGTCTTGGGAGGTCGGATTCCAGGAAATCGTCGATGGGAATCTTTCAGCCATCCGACGCTGCTTTTCCCAAGTAGCGGAAGATATGCAACGACAGATGATGCAAATGTTGTATTCGACCATCTCAGAAGCCTGCAATAAGTCCGGAAACGTGGTTACCGGCGGGGGATCGTTCCCGATACGCTTTTTGGAAGCCCTCGGAAAGATCGAATTTGGGGTAGATCGGGAAGGCAACGTTTGCATTCCTGAAGTTCACGTAGGCGCCGATGGCCATAAACTCATCGCAGAGTTGGAAGCGCAACCGCCCGAATTTCATCAGGAAGTGGAGAGGCTTAAAGCTGAAAAAAAATGCAGCAGCACTTCAACGTGAGGAACAAAGGAAGGCACGGTTTAAGCGTGCTACCGTGTGATGCGTCGCGTCCTTATTTCTATTGGCTGTAATCAATACAGTCATATTGGAGACTTAAACAGCGCTGAGGCTGATGCTCGTCGCATATTCCAAACCATGCTCCGACGAGACGTAGGGAACTACGACGAAGAACACTCTCAGCTTCTCTCGTCGCCGACCCTTTCCGACGTCAACGAGGCGATTGAACGATGCCTATTTTCTTCGGGTAAGATCGATACATTCACGTTTTTCTTCGCCGGCCATGGCGAAATTAGACCTGCGAGCTTTTATATGTGCGTTAAAGATACTCAAATGGATAGGCTCTCGACAACGGGATTATCACTTACGGACCTATTTCTTCGGGTTTCTGAAGCCCAGCCGCCGCAAACAAACGTTATCATTGATGCGTGCTATAGCGGTGGGCTAGTTGCAGATCTTGGTGTTATCCTTAAACCGGACATCATGGGGAACGCCGGAACTCCAAGCATCACTTTGCTTGCCATGTCAGCGCGCGATCAAGAATCCCTAGAGAACCCGAGTGGGGGGATTGGTACCACTGCCCTTCTCGAATGCATTAACGGCTCTGCCTTTGTACAAGACTCGACCCCCTCGCTCGATCTTAGCGATATCGGTAGAACAATTTCAGGGCGCATAAGCCGTGGTGTTGGTCAGGCACCGGTCGTTTGGGGCTTGAACCTTCATGGTAAATCGATCTTTTGTAAGAACCCTCATTACAAATCCGCCGCTGACGCAGCGTTGCAAAGATGGTCGCCGCGTTCATTCATCGATACTGTAGAGCCTCTCCTTTCGGGGCAGGCCCATGATCCGCAAGCCTAAATTGCGGAAATTAAGAGGCTATCGGGAGGACTGATTGAGCGCGCCAAGGAATCGCGCGATGTATTTCGCGAAATTGAAATACAAGCTGCAACAGTCATTTCTCTGTTGAAATATTGCAATTTGAGCGATTCGCACGACGAACATGTCTTAGCCCAAAGCCTAGACATTTCTCGAAAGGTGGAGAAGGCAATCGAATTGGCCTGCCAGAGGATTCATGTCGATAAGTTCGCTCTGTTGAGTGGCCATGGAAATGGCCTTGGGGAGCTATTTTATCTTCCGATCAGAGTGTCGAACCTTTTGGGGTGGGCTGGGGCAGCGTATCATCTGAAAAGAATCTCCGGAGACGCCTTTTCTGTGAGTGGATTTCAGAAGCTAATGGAGATGATCATCGATCACTATAGCCTTTCAGTAAGAACGATGAGTGACAACCAGGCGCCGGCCATGGCCTGCGCGCTCACCGCGGCTTACGATCTGAAGCTGTTGGATCAAGGAGAGACGATCGCTAGCTTGTTATTCAACTCAGCATGTGAATGCCAAGGGCACATAGCGGGCAATCACATCGGACTCGATAAAACGCTCGCTTATCTTCTGCTGCGCGCTGACCGCAACTTACCCAGCGCTCCCAATTTGCTTGCGCGGCCAAGCGAATTAATGACTGTATTGCTCAAAGCGGCGCGTCTATTTGCGCTGGAAGACGTGTTTGATGAGGCAATGTATGAGTTCGACCATCTTACCTTAAATGCTTATGTGCCAGATGACTACAGCCAATATGGACGTAAGTCGATTACGGGTGGCGAGAATTTCACATTCTCGGTAGGGCATGAGATCTGGACGATAGAGGACCTGGAGTCCGCATGGCCTCAACATGCAAGGGCTGCGCCACGATCGCCTGCTATCGCGGCGGGGGCGATTCTGGGCTCACTCATTTTTCCTGACCGAGTGCCCTGGTTTTTGTTCGCCTGACGGGACTGAGCGGGCGCGGATCTCATTATGCTCCCCTAAAATAAGTATGTATGTGCTACTGATTGAGCAGCGGAAAGTCCTTCGCCGGCTTGCGGCCGGGGAGCGAATGCAGCCGGGCCCACACGTCGGGCGCCTCCTTGTCGGAGAGGACGGCGGTCGAGCAGGCGGGCGCGTCGTTCGCTGGCTCGTGCAGGGGTGCCTTGCCGCCATTCGGTTCCGCCGCTGTGATTCGTCACAGTAGACGAGCGGCAGGCGCGCGTGAGAAGCCCCGGGGTCCCACGCCCTCGGGGAGCGCGACTCACCATGTGCGATCAGGTCGACAAGTGCTGGCCGGCGACTGGGTGGTTCTAGGCACGCACGTTCCCCACTGGGCGGTCGCGCTTGCGGCCGTCATCCTGGTAGGGATTCTCGTCGCCTGGTTTGAACGTCCGAAGCGCGTGCCCGCAAGTTCTTTATCGACGTCGCGTAGCGGCGGCCGCCCTGGGGCGGCTGAGCCCCGCGAGCGCTGGGTCGCGTAGCCCGGATGAGCGGCGCCGCTGCGACCCCCGGGCACTTCGTCCCGGGGGCGGGCCCGCATG
>WNGJ01034756.1_pt1 | contig 10306 bp, 8 predicted proteins | sample 5400611 | NCBI WGS metagenome assembly WNGJ01 (sample SAMN13153375, study PRJNA577476) | soil metagenome | isolation source: 40 cm soil or saprolite under Garry oak tree replicate 1 | place: USA:California | collected 2016-06-15
CAGCACATTCAGCCGCCCGAATCGCTCCACCGTTCCCTTCACCGCCCGTTCGACCTCTCGCGCGCGCGTCACATCGCACTCCATCGCCAACCCGGCGCCGCCCTGTTTCTGGACTTCGCTAATCACTTCTCGCAGCTTTTCCAGCCGTCGTCCCGCCACCGCCACGCTCGCGCCTTCCCGCGCAAGCGCCAGCGCGATCGCCCGACCGATCCCCGTACCTCCGCCTGTGACCAGCGCCACCTTGCCTGAAAGTCGTGTCACGGAATTCCTTCTCCTCGCGTCTAATAGCATGTCGCGGTACAGCGACATGCGGGTGGGCGCGACTCTAGCATCCGGCTCCCCGCCCCCGCAAGCCGCCGTGCCGGCATTTGTAGTGGCGGTCTTCGGACCCGTGCTTCTCTTTCTTGCCGTTGTGGCGCGCCCCTGTTAAGACGGGCATCGCCGGCGCTCCAACGCACTGCGGTCTTTGCAGCGATCTCTATGTTAGTGTCTCAGGTTACAGGCTACTGAGTGCAGGTCACAAGTCTAAGAACGAGTTCGCGCGATACCTTTGCTTTGCTTCTTGCTAAAAACGAGATCGAGCAACGCATTTGTTTTTGCTTCATACGGCGAGCAAGATCCAGCAACGCGCTTTTACCTGCTTCTTACTAAAAATGAGATCGAAAAACGCATTTGTTTTGCTTCTTACTGAAAACTGAAGACTGAAAACTCCTATGCGCATAGGCATCACCTGCTACCCCACCTACGGCGGCTCCGGCGTCGTCGCCACCGAACTCGGCATGGAACTCGCCGCCCGCGGCCACGACGTTCATTTCATCAGCTACGCCCCGCCGATCCGCATGAACCCCAACGATCCACGCATCCATTTCCACGAAGTGGAAGTGGTTTCCTACCCACTTTTCGACCATCCGCCGTACACGCTTGCCCTCGCCACAAAAATGCTCGAAGTTTTCGAATCCGAATCCCTCGATCTGCTCCACGTCCACTACGCCATTCCCCATTCCGTCAGCGCCCTGCTCGCGCGCTCCATGGCCGCGCCGCGGCGGCTGCCTTTCGTCACCACTCTCCACGGCACGGACATTACCCTGGTCGGCAGCAACCGCAGCTATCTCCCCATCACGCGCTTTTCCATCGAGCAGAGCGATGGCGTCACTGCCATCTCCCGCTATCTCCTCAATCAAACCATCAAAGAGTTCGACATCAAGCGCGCCATCGAAGTCATCCCCAATTTTGTGAACTGCGATCTCTACAATCGCACCGCCGACAAAGGCCTCGCCGCCCAGTGGGCCCCCAACGGCGAACCCATCCTCATGCACCTCTCCAATTTCCGCCCCGTCAAGCGCCTCACCGACACGATCGAAATTTTCGCCATCGTCCGCGCCAAAATGCCCGCTAAGCTAGTCCTAATCGGCGACGGCCCCGACCGCGGAGCCGCCGAATACCTGGTCCGCAAGAAAAAACTCCAGAAAGACGTTTTCTTCCTCGGCAAACAAGACAACGTTTACGAAAAGCTAGCCGCCGCCGATCTCTTCCTCCTCCCCTCTCAGCTCGAATCCTTCGGCCTCGCCGCCCTCGAAGCCATGGCCTGCGAAGTTCCCGTCATCGCCACAAACGTCGGCGGCGTGTCCGAAGTCGTCGAGCATGGCGTGGATGGATTTTTGGTGGAACCCGGCGATGTGCAGGAAGCCGCTCGCTACGCCATCGAACTCTTGTCCCGCTCCGACCGCGGCCGCGAAATGGGTAAAATCGCCCGCCTCAACGCCAAGAAAAACTTCTGCGCCAGCGACGTCATCCCCGCCTACGAAGCCTACTACAAGCGCGTCCTCGACGAATCCTAACGTCACCGCCGATGCTCGCAGTCTGTATCACATTGAAAACATCACGCAACTAGTTTCCGAGTGCGACGATCCGCTCGGAATGCGCCGGGAACGAACCTCACTTATGCGTGTAGCGGGTAATACGGGTATGTAAGTAGCCCTCAATTCAGAGGAAGCTGGCTCTCCGCAACGAATGAGGAGAGCTTGGGGGGATCCCACAGATAGGTCAGGCCGGTGAGATCACTGATCACGTGGTGCAACTGCACGTTCATCTGATCGAGCGCCTCTTGCATGTGTTGCGCGTGACTGGAAGCCATTTGCACCAGATTGTTCCGATGTCGGAGGATCGCACGTACGGTGCAGACTGCCTGGGATGGACGGAACGATCCGTTGGGCAAACCCACCGAGTGAAGATACTGCAGCCATTGACAGTCGGAAACATCGGACTTGCGTCCGGGCACATTCTTCACATGACGTGTGTTGACGAGCAGGACCTGAAATCCCCGTGCTTCCAGAATTTGAAAGAACGGAATCCAATACACTCCGGTTGATTCCATGGCCACCGTCTCAATCTGGCAGGCTTTCAGCCAGGCCGCCGCGGCATGGAGGTCTTCCGTAAAGGTCGAAGCGTGCCGTACGGGTTGCGGATCGCGATCCGCAGGAACGGCGATATAGATCTCCGTTGCCCCGATGTCCACTCCCGCCGCATTGGGGTTGAGCGAATGCAGCATGGGAGCACCTGTTTTCTCTTTGTTGTTCTTCCGTTTTCTCGGCATGGCTTTGCCTCCCGGTCAATTTGCCATGCGAGACGGCCCAGACTGTGAGAATGGAGTACTCTCCTGAACGGGATCAGCGTACCTAGAGGTACACGGCCGCTGTCACCACTGACTTGAGAACGGAGTCTGGGACCATACTTTTTACAGGCTCCCGAAGGATGCACCATTGATGTTTTCGGCCTACTTGCCGGCGCGCATGGTGACGCTCATGCTATCGCGCCAGGACTCGAATTCAGTTCCTTCCCTTTTTGACCCGCGTCACCGCGGGTTCACTACTTTTTATTGGCTTTATTGGCCGTTCTGAAATTGTATTCGGATTTGGATCGGCCCCTTGGTCTCTAGCGTGGGCAGAAGGATTCGCCGGCGATCCGGAAGCAGTTTGGCGTCTCCCTTCACATCGGCAATTTCGCGCTGGAATTCAAACGTCAAACCCTCAATCCGCTCATCACTGGTCACTTCCAGTTCCATCTGGCCCTGGTCTCTCGGCGCGCGGATAGTCCATTGGAGACGATCGCGCGCTCGCCAGAAGCGCGCGAAGCTTTCCATGTCCAGGGCCGTGACACCGGGCGGCAACCGGCGCAAGAGCTCCTCTTCCGCCAGAAGTTTCCCCTGAGATTCCGTTGTGTGGATCAAGACAACGTTGGGGGCGCCATTTTCCGCATTGGCGCGAATGACTTCGAGCGCGTTATCTACACGCTGCGCCAACGGCGGGTCCTCCGAATCATCGATGGTGACGGGGAATTCATAAATCCCGCTGTCTTCCTCGAAAAGAAGTCCTAGCGGAAGAGCGTATGGAAAATTCGACAGGACGTCATCCGCCGTAAAAGAGGAATCGAACCGGTAGCCACAGCGCTGCAACGCTTCGGGCAGCGTTGGGGGAACACGCAAGTGCCCCGCCCGGAAAAAGTCGGTATACTGCCTCGAAATTTCTCCATCCAGCAATTGCTTGCTAACCCGCACCTCGCCGAATACGCTGGCTCCTGTGGAGGTATCAAATCCTGTTCCGCGCGGCTGATAAACGGGATACTCCTCGCCGCCAGTACCCAGCTCAAATTTATTGAATCCGCGCGAGTGAATGATGGAGTGGCTGCCGATCGAATGACCGCTCGAAAAAAGGTCCCGCATATCGGCGAGGTTCTTTCCAAAAAAGAAGGCGTGGCTGTTGGCGTCGCTGACGTACTTCGTCTGTATGAAAAAGGTACTGCGAGTCTGGAGACTTGCTTCCGCTTTCGCGAAGGATAACGCCGGGGTGAAGGAGTTCTCCCAATCGACGTCGTGCGAAAGCAGCAGCGCGGACATCTGGCCGCCGGGGATGGTGGAGATACGCACCGCTGCCGGTTCGGCCGTCTCATACCAGGCCCGGAGCAGCAGCAACCAAACGTCTGCGCCGGGCTCGAAAGCATTGATGTAGTGCCGTTCCGCGTCGTAGTCCCGGTTGACTTGGTTTCGCAGAACCACATCATGAAAGCTGACCCCGCAGACGTATGCGGCCCCTTTGCCCCACGATTTGCGCAGCACGGCGGCTGAACCATCTTCAAAATGAGCGAGCACCACGGCCGTCTCCTCCGGGCTGTAACCGTTCGTCCAGAAGATTTTGCCGTACTTGGGAGCACCCAAGGGAACTTGCAACTCCTCGGGCCGATTCAGATAGCGCAGTGCGGGATCTAATCCAGCCGAGAAATTCACAAGGTACCGCTGACGCGATGGCGTAACGGCGGTAAATCCGAACAGCGCACCCAAACTGCGGGCCACGGCATTTACTGCGAAAAGGCTGCCGCCACTTCGCATGTGCCGCGTCAATTCCTCGATTTGTCCGGCGGCAAAGGTTGTGGAATCGGCGCTGGGATAAATGATGATGAGGCGATGATGAATAGCACGGGAAAAGTCCCGGGTTACGAAAAAAGGGATTCCCATCTCTCGCAGGGCGTGAGCCACTCCCAGGACGCCTTCATCAGGGTTGGTCCAATACACCGCGACCTGGAGCGGAAACAATTCCGGGAATGCGATGGTGGAATCCGCGGAACTCTGAAGTAGAGCGTGGACGGGCACATCGGCAACGCGAAGATGAGCGACTCCATCCCGGTCATTCCCACACGAAGATGCCATTGCCGCCGCCGCGATTAGCGCAGCCGAAAGATAGATCTGCTTTTTCTTGTAATCCCGGGGACGGAATTGCAGCAACGCGGAGTCCTTCCACACAATGGAACAATAGCCGACCGACGGCCAAAGCAGAAGGGATGTGCTCCATGGATAATCAGTAGCGGCGTCGCGAGAGCACAATTTTGAGCTGGTCCCTCATATAGAACAGGCTTAGCCTGTGCCAACCACAACCCAACTGCGATTCTGCCAACGAGTCGACGAGCGCTATTCGCGAGTCCCAACCCATCACGTCGAAAAATCATTCATTCCCTTGCACTCAATTTCGCTCCGCTTCGGCTCGTATATGCTCCAGCACCCGCAAATGAATCCGATGAATGATGTAGTCCGACCACAAATGCCAGTACGCCGCCGGCCACATCGTATGCTGATACCACGTCGTACCTTCCAGCCGCGTCCTGCCTCCGGGCAACGGAGTCAACGAAAACTGTCCCTTCTCCGAAACGAAGTAGCCGTGCAAATGCGGCGGCTCGCCACATCTCAACAAAACGGTTGGCCACAAGTCCTCCTCACCGTCCCACTGAGCACGAAACCGCCGCGCAACTCCGCTTCCCCGCAATCCACCGGTATCCTTTGCGCAAAATTTCCATCATCCCTGGAATCTTCGATATCCATATCAGCGGCCTGGCCCACCAAATCTCACCTTCGGCGGCGGTATCTCCGCAAACGCCACCACCTGATTCCAAACTTTCTCCGGCGGCGCATTCACCTCAATCGCCGTCCGCACTTCAAAGGTCTCCGGCTGCAGCTTCGCCCAATTTTCCACGCCCTGGAACGCTGGCGTGAACAGGAAAACAATCGACAACATGGCAGGAGTGCCTATATGCAGCCAATACCCCGTCTGGATCGCGTACCCCAGCATTCCGCCCAGCGCCGAAAGCACCAGGGCAAACGGCGCAGCCATCAGAATACAAATCAGTCCCTCGAGCATCACTAGGATTAGCACGGCGCCAAGCATCGCGATGGGCCCCACGGCAACACTCATGCAACTGCCAAAAGAGCGTGGCTCGTGGTAGCTGTACACCAGCACCGAAAACAGTCCCAGGCAAAACGGCAATGCTACGTACAGCCCCCATCCGTAAGATCGGAGTACCTCGGCACCCAATACGGTGAACATGAAGCCAATCGCAATCGTCAACACGATTGAAACGGCTGCCGCCCCGATCGCGCCACGTGGGATCCAGCGATCCAGCATGCGCGTCTCAGGCCATGGCATCGCTTCGCGCTGCGCCCCGGCCGAATGCGATCCCATCGTGCAAAGCAGCAGGAAAAACAAAAGATTGATCACCGGAACAAAAAAGAGCACCACCAGCCAGAGCGGTTTCCCGGCATCACGCAATCGCTGGACCGTCAACGTTGCACCCAGCCAAATAAAAGGCAGCGCCAAAACCAACAGCGTCACCACAAACGCCCGCGTATCCGGATGAATCGTATTCACACGCGCATTCGGTTCCAGCGGCTGCCAGTAGCTCCACAAGAACCACGACCGACCAAAGACCGCGAACGCCACAAACTTGTCGAGGAAATATTTCAGGACAAACGCCGTGCAACCAGTGACTGCATACTTCTTGCGATCGATCGTCCCCTGCCACCGCCACATCTCAACAAAACGGTTCGCCACAAGGCCTCCTCACCGTCCCACTGAGCACGAAACCGCCGCGCAACTCCGCTTCCCCGCAATCCACCGGTATCCTTTGCGCAAAATTTCCATCATCCCTGGAATCTTCGATATCCATATCAGCGGCCTGGCCCACCAAATCTCACGGCTTCCGTCGCTCAACAAAAATCTCATTTCAAACATCAACTCTTCGCGCGGCATTCCCAGAAGCGCCCCAACGCGCGGATCCTGCAGCGGCGCCAAAGCCATTCCGCGCTTTTCCAGAATCGGCGCAATCCACCTTGCGGTTCGCGTACAGAACTGGCACTCCGCGTCAAAAAACAGCCACCCCCGCGCGTGCCGCCCCTTCCCGTCCGTGTATTCACTCACGAGCGAAATCATGTTTCTTCTCTTCCTTACTTCTCTGCGTGCCCCTGCGCTCTCAGCGCCGCTGCATTATTTTCTTCTCTTCTCTGTGCTCTCCGTGTCCTCAGTGATCTCTGTGTTAGATCTCTTCCGGCTTTTTCCGAAACTTTCAACTTTAAACTTTCAATTTTCAACTATTAACCGCCTTTTTCCCCAGCAGCGTGATCACCTTCCCCCGCAGCTTCACCACGCCCTTCAGCGCCCCCGTTGGCATGCGGATAATTTCCTCGAACAGCCCCGTCATCGCCGTCAAAAACTCCAGCATGCTCTCCAGCCGCTCCCGCGTGTACGCATCGCCCTGCGGGTTGGACTTGACCTCGCGAACGCACTCTGCCAGCACATTCAGCGTCGGATCGATCTCCCGCCGCTTCCGCTCCTCCGAAACGATCCGGAAAATTTCCCAAACGTCCTTGATCGATTCAAAATGGTCGCGCCGGTCGCCCAGCGCGTGTACCACGCGCACGATCCGCCACCCTTGTAGCTCGCGCAAGCTGGTGCTCACGTTCGAGCGCGCCACCGCCAGCGTCGCGGAGATCTCATCCGCCGGGAGCGGCTGCGGCGACAGGAACAACAGAGCATGCACCTGCGCTACGGTGCGATTAATCCCCCAGCGGGTGCCCATCTCTCCCCAGTGCAAAATGAACTTCTGCGCCACCGGCGTTAAGCTGTTTTTTGTCGGTTCCCTCATTTTTGCCCTTCCGAACCTGGCGTCCTTCCTGTTGCTTTCGTCATGTCTGTTATTTCTGTCGTTACAGAATATACAGTTATTTCCGCTGCCTGTCAAGCCCTTTTTGCCTGTCCTCTTTCTGGCCTTCCCCACCTCTCGCCGCGCTGCTACCTTGTTAGCCGTAGTCCCAGAAAGGCCGCGGAAAGGCTCTTCAGACCAATGCGCCAGAACAAAGCGAGTACCGCTCCCTGGCCTGCAGCCCTTCTTGTCTGTCTTTTCGGCTGCCTGGCGGCCGGTGCCGCGCCCGATGACCTTGCTGACGACGCCTCTCTCGCCGCCGCTGTCTGCCCCGTCGTTTATCAACTCGACCAATCCCCATCCTCGCGCGGTTACCATTACAGTTTCTTTGGCAACGCCTTCTTCATTAACGAACAGGGTTATCTTCTGACGGTCGCTCACGTCCTAGAAACCTTTCGCGACGGCGGCCAGCCCTACGTCCTCGTCAGCCGCCGCAATAGCCCGCCCCGCCTTCTTCAGGCGGCCATCATCGCTGTGGACCCAGAACACGACGTCGCCATTCTTCGGGCGACGCCAAATCCTTTCGAGGGCAAGCACAAAGTAGCCTTTCTGCCGCTTGCTCATGAGCCAGCCATCCGCGGCCAAGCCGTGATCGCCCTTTCGCTTCATCCTCCAAAGCTCCAAAATGCTCATACATTCCAGGCTCCCCAAGAAGACCGCTCTTCCGGCGAAGTCCTCTCCTACGAATCCACTCAGCTCGAAAAATCCGCCCCTTCGGCTGACGTGTTCCTCCTCAGTCATTCCGTAACTCGCGGCCAGAGTGGGTCCCCGGTCCTCGCCCTCGACTCACGCGCGGTAGTCGGTCTGGTCGAAGGCCGCTGGCTGCGCTCCAGCGCCGTTTCCATCGCCAAGTCCTCCTCTCTGTCCCCTTCTATTCCAGGCGCCGCCGTCCCCATTCGCTACGCGATCGCTCTTCTGCAACGCCAATCGATCTCCTGGCACACGCCCCAATCTCCGCCGTCTTCCTCACCTACTCGATAACACAGAATTCTAATCAGCTCCCTGGTTGCAAATGCTTCATCTGTGCTTTCATGTAGAGTCGCCATCAGCGGAGGCCACTCTATGACCCCCAACGATTTTCGCCACCTGGCTCTGAGCTTCCCTGAAACCGAGGAACGCGCCCACATGGACCATCCGGATTTTCGCGTCGCCGGAAAGATCTTCGCCACCCTCGGCTATCCTGAGGATGGCGGGGCTATGGTCAAACTCACACCCATTGAACAGGAGATGTTCGTCAAAGCCCAGCCCACCGTCTTCAACCCCTGCACGGGTGTTTGGGGACGCCGCGGCGCCACCAACGTCCGCTTGAACGCCGCGCGAAAACCCACCTTGCGCCGTGCTCTCGAAGCCGCCTGGCGACTGGCCGCCCCCCAGTCATTGACCCGCCAATTCGACGAGAATCGCTAAAATTGCACATCTGACCGTGACGACTCGGCCCGCCGAACGTCTAATCACTCCAACGGGTGGTCGTCAGGCAAGCATGGGGGAACCAGCATGGCAAATTTTGGGCGCAACGTTCGCTTTGGCTTGCGGTTGCTAGGCAAGAATCTCGGCTTCACGTCCGTTGCTCTGTTGGCGCTCATCCTGGGAATCGGCGCAAACACCGCCATCTTCAGCGTTGTCTACGCCACTCTTCTTTCTCCGATGCCATACCCGAATCCGGACCAACTGGTCGTGGTCTGGTCGAAAATTAATGGAAACCGCAACGGCGTTTCGGCTGGCGATTTTCTCGATTGGAAGAGCCAGAGCACTGTCTTTCAGTCGATTTGCGCCTGGACCGGCGGCAACTACAGTCTTTCCACCTCCGATCATCCCGAATTAATCCAGACCAGATTAGTCACGCCGGGATTCAACGACATGGTGGGAACTCCCTTCTTCCTTGGGCGGGATTTTCTGCCCGAGGAAGGCCAGGTCGGCAGAGACCGTGTCGTCATCATGACTCACCGGCTCTGGCGAGAGCGCTTCGGAAGCGACCGCGACATCATCGGCAAGCCAATCCGCCTGAATGGCGAGCGTTACACGGTCGTTGGCGTGTTGGCGGTCGGGCAGCCCGACCGCCTAGAGTCGCAGTTATTCGTGCCACTCGCCTTCAAACCGGAACAGATCAACCACGATTTTCATTTTGTTCTGGTGATGGGCCGCCTGAAATCGGGAGTCACTCTCCAGCAAGCCAACGCTGACATGGATTCCGTCACTCGCCACATCGCCGAGGTCTATCCAAAGTCAAACAAGGGCTGGGGCGCCACCGTCGAACCCTTGCAGAATGACTTCATCAGCAAAGACACCATCAAGAATCTCTGGCTGCTGATGGGCGCGGTCGGCTTCATCCTGTTGATCGCCTGCGTGAACGTCGCCAATCTTCTCCTCGCCCGCGGCACCGCACGCCAAAGAGAAATTGCCGTCCGCGCCGCACTCGGCGCAACACGCTGGCAACTCTTCGCCCAGTTTCTGACCGAAAGTGTCGCGTTGTCTTTGATTGGCGGCGTTCTGGGCATAAGTCTGGCTTGGGGCTTGCTCAAAGTGATCGTCGCCATGATTCCGCCCTTTACGCTGCCGTCCGAGGCCGACTTTCGGTTGAACCTGCCGGTGCTTTTCTTCAGCCTTGCCGCATCAATCCTCTGTGGAGTGCTGTTCGGCTGCGCGCCGGCGTGGCAAACCGCGCAGCTCAATTTGAGCGACACCTTGAAAGAATCCGGGCGCTCCTCGTCCAGTTCCGCCGGCCGACAAGGTCTGCGCCAAACTCTGGTCGTCGTCGAGTTTGCACTGGCCCTCACGCTCCTTACTGGCG
>WNGJ01009612.1_pt1 | contig 10305 bp, 10 predicted proteins | sample 5400611 | NCBI WGS metagenome assembly WNGJ01 (sample SAMN13153375, study PRJNA577476) | soil metagenome | isolation source: 40 cm soil or saprolite under Garry oak tree replicate 1 | place: USA:California | collected 2016-06-15
AGGACAAGAGCGTCGCCGACATCGTCGCCTTGGGCTTCGATCCGGAGACCGTGCGCCGTGTCGTCCGCATGGTGGACGCCAACGAGTACAAGCGCCGCCAGGGCCCGATCGGTGTGAAGATCACGCCGCGGGCGTTCGGGCGCGACTGGCGCCTGCCCATCGTCAACCGCTTCCGTCAGTCCTGATCGATTCCGCTGAGCCTTCGTGCTTCTTACGCCGTGACCGGTGCCGGCGTCAGGCTCCGCAGGAGCCGACCGAAGCCGGTGATCGGCTCGGTATGGCCAAGGCGGCGCAGTGTCATCCAGATGCTCGCCTGATTCGAGCTGACGACGGGCTTGCCGATCCGCCGCTCGATCTCCTCGACGGCTTCGACCGATCGCCACGCCGTGCAGGAGCACAGCAGCGCGTCGGCATCGGGCCGGCACGCCCGTGACGCGAACTCCACCACCACCGACGGGTCCTGGTCGTTGATGCCCTGGTTGCCGGCCTTCGCCGCGGTGGGCTCGGCCTCGAGGTTCAGAACCTCGAAGCCCTGCGCTTCCAGGTACGCGCGCAGGCGCACGTTGTTCCACTCGGGATAGGGGGTCGCCACCGAGATCTGCTTCGCGCCGAAGCAGCGCAGCGCCTCCACGACCGACGGGCTCGTCGCCACCGCGGGGACGCCCGCCGTGTGCTCGATGAGGTCGATCATCTCGCGATCCCAGCCGGGGCCCTTGAAGAAGCTGCCGGTCGTGCAGCCGTACGAGATCGCGTCGACGTTGGCGGTGGCGAGATACCGCGCGCCGCTCTCGATCTCGCCGTTCATGCGCAGCATGCCTTCCTCGCCCAGCGCGTCGTTCGTGAGCCAGAGCCGCTGCCCGTGCACGGTGTAGCTGCGCGGCAGGACCAGCTGGAAGTCGGCCTCGCACGTCGTGTTCGTCGACGGCACCATGACACCGATCCGTCTTCTCGCCGCCATCATGAACTCCCTTCGCTCGTTCCGTGTGCTCCTACGGCGCGATGTACGCGTAGCCTTTGGCCTGATAGCCCACGAGCGTGATCCAGCCGTTCTCCACGATCGTCACGTCCGGGTTCACCTGGGCCTTGTCCACCTTCTGGCCGCGCATGGCGATGCTGCACTGGTCGAGGCGCTCGATGCCGGCCGCGCCACGGAGCTCCTTGAGCTTCGCCGCCACCTTGCTCGCCGTCTCGCGCTCTTCGGGCTTCAGCCGCGAGACGTCGGTCTGCGTCAGCAGGGTCGCCGGGCCGCGGAAGGCGAGGACGAAGTGGGGCGTGATGCCTTGCTTGATGAACGACTCGCGCGTCTCGTCGATCGTGTTCAGGATGTTCAGCACGCGGCCGGCGTCGCCCGCGGTGATGTCGAAGGCGACTTTCGCGTCCTTGAGACCTGCGACGGGGTTGGCGTCAGCGGCCTCGACCCGCGCTGCCAGCGCCGGCGCCGAGAGCAGCACCGACGCGCCCAGCAGGATCGCCACTGCCACCCTCCACGTAAGACCTCCATGCTTGGTCATGACCGCCTCCTCGTGAGGGCCCATTGTCTACGGCGCCGATTGCCGTGGCAAACCGGTAGTCATTTGGGCATCGAAAAAGCTCTCGGCCCCGACCATCCGAGCGTGGCCATGGGCCTCAGAATTCGTCTTTTGTGCATCAGCGCAGGTCAATCCAGTAGGTTTCGGGCGCCGTGTAGCATTCAGCATATCCAGCCCCGCAACCATCGACGACTAGGGGTTAGTGGACGCAGGAGCCGCTAACCGTTCAAGTGCGAGGCACACGGTGCCCCAGTGCGTATTAAGTCTGCAAGCCGGTGTTTATGTCGTAACAATGAGTCGTGTCTACGCTAGAGGCTAGCGTTCGCCTCGCGCATCGGACGCGGAGCGCGGATCGCCCAGGACGCCGATCGCGGACAGTTCGCGGATTGATGTTGAGTAGGGTCATCCGGCGCCGGGACGGCTGAGATAGCCAATCTCAGCGAGGTCCATCCGGACGAGCGGAGACTGGAGCGTGCTCATGAGGACGGATCATTAAGGAGGCGGCCCTTGACGGCACCCGTGCCCCGGGAGCAGGATCATCGCCGCATGAGCCCGTTTCCTAAGGGCGATCCACGTCACACATAAGGGGAAATCCATGGCGCAGCCTGTACCGTCGACGGCCACCCGTCGTGACTTTCTGAAGCTTGCGGGCGGGGCCGCGGGCGTTGCCGGGGCTCCCTGGATCGCGCGCAACGTCCAGGCGAAACCGGCGATCATTACGTTCGCGCGCGAAAGCTCCTACGTGAAGAACTTCGACGAGCACTTCCAGAAGGTGATGGTGCCGGCCTACCAGAAGGCCACGGGCATCAAGATCGACTACCAGATCCAGGCCGCCGGGGGCGGCGCGGTGCCCCAGTTGGTCTCGATGGTCGAGAACAAGTCAGGCGCCGACCTTGCCTGGGTCCAGCAGGAGTGGCTCTACCGCGACGCTCTGGTGGACGTGTCCGATATCGCCGAGGCGGCGGGCAAGGAACAAGGCGGCTGGTACGACGAGATCAAGGCGCTGTCCGTCGACAACGGCAAATGGAAGTCCGTGCCCCAGGCGAACATCGGCCAGTGCATGGTCTACCGGAAGGACTGGTTCGACGAGGCAGGGATCAAGCACTTCCCCGAGACCTGGGACGAGTTCCTGGAAGCCGGCATCAAGCTCAAGGCCAAGGGCCATCCGTACGGTATGTCGATGGGCCATGGCTTCGCCGACAACTACTCCTGGCTCTACCCCCTGCTGTGGTCCTACGGCGTGACGGTCATGGACAAGGCCGGCAAGAAAGTCGCGCTCGACACCAACGAGACGGCGAAGGCCGTGGATTTCGTGCGCAAGCTCTACAAGGAAGCCTGCATCGAGGACTGCATCGGGTGGCTCGACCCGCACAACAACAAGGCTTTCCTGACCAGTCAGATCTCATGCACGAACAACGCCTACAGCATCATGGTGTCGGCCAAGCGCGATCTGCCCGAGATGGGGAAGGTGATCGACCACGCGCTGAATCCCAAGGGCCCCAACGGGCAGCGCTACCATGCGCTCGTGCCCGTCACGCACGGCGTGTTCGCCTATGGCCCCGACCCGCAGGCCGCCAAGGATTTCCTGCGCTGGACCATGGACCCGAAGCAGTTCCGCCCATGGATCGCCTCCGGTGACATGTACTTCGCTCCGTACCTGCACGCCTTCGACAAAGTTCCCGAATGGGACATCGAGCCGCGCGTGAAGCCGTACCAGAAAGTGCTCGAGACGGGGAAGCTCACGTCGTGGCCGGCGCCCGCCAACCGCGCGCACGGCGCAGTGATCAATCGCTGGGTCGTGATCGACATGTTCTCCAAGGCCTGCACGGGCGCTCCGACCAAGACCGTCATCGCGGAGGCCGTCGCGCAGCTCAAGCAGATCTACGGATAGGCATGAGCGAAGTCGTCGAGGCATCGCGGGCGACCGCGCTGGCAGCGCCGGCCCACGGGTCGATCCGGTCGGGCCGGTTAGGCGCGCTCGTGCAGCGCGAGTCCGTCTTCAGTTGGCTCATGCTCACGCCGCCCGTGCTGTTCCTGTTGGCGTTCCTGGGCTACCCGTTCTTCTACGGCGTGTACCTGAGCTTCTTCCGCCGGGAGGTGGCCGGCTCCGCCTCCTTCGTGGGCCTGGGCAATTTCGTCATCCTCGGGAACGACCCGATCTTCTGGCAGGCGGTGAGAAACACGGTCCTGTTCACCGCGGTGGCCACCGTGCTGAAGGCGAGCGGCGGTCTCGGCATGGCGCTCGTGATGAACCAGAGCTTCCGGATGAAAGCCCTCACGCGTGCCTCGCTCCTGCTCCCCTTCATCGTGCCCACGGTGCTGAGCACCGTGGCGTGGCAGTGGATCCTGGACCCCGGCATGGGCCTCTTCAACCGCTTGCTGGTGGTGAGTGGGCTGGCCAAGACGGGGCCGTCCTGGCTCGGCACCCCGACCATGGCCATGATCTCGATCATCATGGTGAACACGTGGCGCGGCCTGCCGTTCTTCGGCATTTCGATCCTCGCCGGCTTGCAGACCATTCCAGTCGAGCTCCACGAGTCGGCGACGATCGATGGCGCGAGCACCTGGGGTCGCTTCCGTTATGTCACGCTGCCCGCGCTGCTGCCCGTGATTTTCATCGTGACGACGTTCTCGATCATTCTCACCTTCTTCGACTTTCAGCTCGTCTACGTGCTCACCGGCGGTGGCCCGGCCAATTCCACGCACCTGATGGCTACGTATGCCTACAGCCTGAGCATGGGCGCGGGCCAGATGGGACTCGGCTCCGCGGTGGCGCTCAGCATGGTGCCGGTGCTGGGTCTGCTGCTGGTGCTGCTCACCCTCTACGTGCGGAAGGACTGACATGGTCGGCGAACTGACCTGGCGCAAGCGGCTCTTCGGCCTGTGGGCGCCGCTCGTGCTGTTCTATGTGGTGGCGCTGTTTCCGTTCACGTGGATGGCGGCCACGTCGCTCAAGACCAATGCCGAACTGTACGATCCCAAGGCCATGCCGCTGGCGATCCGGCACCCATCCCTGGTCCACTATATCGACCTGCTCCGGGAGACCAACTTCCTGACCTGGACCGCCAACACGATGCTGGTGGCGGTGGTTGCGACCGCCATCTCCCTGCTGCTCGGGAGCATGCTGGCCTATCCGCTGGCGCGCATGCGGTTTCGCGGTGCTCCGCTGCTGGCCGTCACCGTCGCCGTCACCTATCTGGTGCCGCAGACACTGCTGTTCGTTCCGATGGCCGATCTCATTGGTCGGATGAGGCTGGGCAATACGCTCAGCGCCGTGATGTTGACCTATCCCACGCTGCTCGTGCCCTTCATTGCCTGGCTGCTGATGGGTTACTTCAAGACGGTGCCGAAGGAACTGGAAGAGCAGGCGATGATCGACGGCGCCGGCCGCTTTGGCGCCATGACCCGGGTGATTCTTCCCCTCTGCATGCCCGGCTTCATTTCCGCCGGCATCTTCGCCTTCACGCTGGCGCAGAACGAGTTCCTCTACGCGCTGCTCTTTCTCAACCGTTCGAGCGTGCGAACCGTGCCGATCGGCGTCGTGGGCGAGCTGATCCGAGGGGACGCCTTCTACTGGGGTCAGCTGATGGCCGGGGCGTTGCTGGGCTCGGTTCCCGTCGCCCTCATCTATTCCTTCTTCGTGAAGTACTACGTCGCGGGTCTCACCGCCGGCGCCGTCAAGGGCTAACGAGAGAGGGAGAGGTCATTAGGCTGCCAGCGCGGCCGGCAACGCCTCTCTAGAAACACCGACGTCCTGCGATAGTCAGCGTACCGCCGCCGGTCATGGCGGCCTTCACAGGCCGAGGTAGGCGCGACGGACGTGCTCGTTACCGAGCAGCTCCTCGCTGCTGCCGACCAGCGCGACGCTCCCGTTTTCCACCACGTAACCGCGGCGGGAGAGGGCCAACGCCTGGCGGGTGTTCTGCTCGACCAGCAACACGGTCGTCCCGGCGCGATTGATCTCGGCGATGGTGTGGAAGATGTCCTTGACGATCAACGGGGCCAGGCCGAGCGACGGCTCGTCCAGCATCAAGAGCTTGGGCAGCGTCATGAGCGCGCGGCCGATCGCCAGCATCTGCTGCTCGCCGCCCGACAGCGTCCCGGCCGCCTGCGACATCCGCTCGCGCAAGCGCGGAAAGAGTGTGAAAACCCGCTCGAGGCTGTCGGCCCGACGGGCTTTCGCCGCCCGCGTGTAGGAGCCGAGCTCGAGGTTCTCTCGCACGGCCAGGCTCCCAAAGACCTTGCGGCCCTCCGGCACGTGCACGACGCCGCGCTCCACCACCCGGTGGCACGGGAGGCGATCGATGCGCTCACCCTCGAAGCGCACCTCGCCGCGGCGGGGGCGCAAGAGCCCGGAGATCGTGCGCAGCATGGTCGTCTTGCCCGCACCGTTGGCGCCGACGACCGAGAGCGTCTCGCCGGCTTCGACGACGAGGTCGACGCCTCGCAGCGCCGGCAAATCGCCGTAGGCCACGTCGATGCCGGAGAGCTCGAGGAGATTCACGACTCCTCTCCCAGGTAGGCCTCGACCACCTTCGGATCGCGGGCAACGTCCGTGGGACGCCCTTCGGCGATCTTCTCGCCGTGGTGCAGGACCACGATGCGCTGGGACAGGGCCATGATCGCGCGCATCACGTGCTCGATGATGAGCAGGCTCACGCCCTGCGCGTGGATGCGGCGGATGAGGGCGATGATCTCCTCGATCTCCGTCGGGTTCAGCCCGGACATGACCTCGTCGAGCAGCAGTAGCTCGGGCCGCGTGGCGAGGCCGCGGGCCATCTCCAGGCGCTTGCGATCGGGTAGCGTCAGCTGACGGGCCAGAACGTCGCGGCGGGCGCCGAGCCCGACGAAGTCCAGGACCTCGATGGCCCGCTGGCGCGCGGCATCCACGTCGTCGGTGCGATTGAAGGCGCCGACCATCGCGTTGTCGAGCGCGCTGAGGTTCGCGAACGGCTGCACGATCTGGAACGTGCGGGCCAGGCCACGCCGGCAGATGGCGTGCGGCTTGGCGCCGACGACGGAGACGCCCTTGAAGTGGATGGTGCCCTCGGTGGGCGCGTGGAAGCCGGAGAGCAGGTGAAACACCGTGGTCTTGCCGGCGCCGTTGGGCCCGATGAGGCCGATGATCTCGCCGGCGTTGACCGTCAGGTTGAAGCGGCTCACCGCGGTGAGCCCGCCGAATCGCTTGGTGAGCGCGTCGACCTCCAGGAGATTCATCGGTTCCCCCGTTCCCTCCGGGGGCGTCGCACCCATCCCATGATGCCCTGGGGCAGGAACGAGATGACCAGGATGAGCACGAGGCCGTAGAGCATGACGTCCACGCCCGCGCGCCCGCGGATGGCGGCGCGGGAGAGCTCGGACACCGGCGTCAACACGAAGGCGCCGATCACCGGCCCCAGGACCGTGCCGGCCCCGCCGACGATCGCCTGCAACAATCCCTGGATCGACACCGACGGGCCGAAGGTAATCGTGGGATCGATGTAGGCGAAGTACTGCGCATAGAACGTCCCGCCGAGCGCGGTGAGGAACGAGGAGATCGCCATGGCGCGCAGCTTCATGCCCAGCGCATCCACACCGGACGCCTCGGCCGCGTCCTCGTTCTCGCGGATGGCCAGCAGCGAGTAGCCGAGCTTGCTGCGGGCGACACGTCGGGTGATCCACACCGCCCCCAACGCCATGGCGAGAATCACGTAGTAGTAGGGAAGCTTGTCGGCGAAGACGAAATTCACCGGCGCCGGCTCGCGATTGGGGATGACGAGCCCGATCGACGAGCCGACCGCCTTGGTGTTCACCGCCACCACGCGGAGCATTTCGGCGAAGGCCAGCGTCACCAGCGAGAAGTACGGGCCGCGGAGGCCGTAGCGGAAGGAGAGGTAGCCGGCGAAGAGCCCGAAGAGCGCGGCGAGCACGCCGCCGGCCAGCATGCCGAGCCACGGCGTGACGCCGAGCTTCAGGAAGAGCAGCGTGGAGGTGTAGGCGCCGATGCCGAAGTAGGCCGCGTGGCCGAACGAGAACTGCCCGGCGTAGCCGCCGAGGATGTTCCACGCCGCGCCGAGGTAGCCAAAGAGCATCACGCTGATCAGGATCTCGAGGAAGTACGGCGGCAGGAACGACGGCGCCACCAGCAGAATGCCGAGCGCCACGCCGGCGAGCACCTCAGCGCCCACGCCCGCCTCCGAACAGCCCGGCCGGCCGGAAGAGCAGCACCAGCACGAAGAGCGCGAAGACCACGAGCTGCTTGAGCGAGCCTGGCAGCAGCGTGGCACCGAGCGACTCGGCCAGCCCCACGATGAAGCCGCCCAGCAGCGCACCGACGAAGTTGCCCATGCCGCCCAGCACCACGACCACGAACGCCATGATGTTGAACGACTCGCCGACGTCGGGCGCGACGTAGAAGAACGGCGTGACCAGCGCGCCGGCCACGGCCACAGCGCCGGCGCCGATGCCGAAGGCCGCCGCGCGGATGCGCGAGACGTTGATGCCCATCAACATGGCGCCCTCCGGCTCCTCGGCGAGCGCGCGGATGGCCTTGCCGACGTCGGTCAGCTTCAAGAAGGCGAACAACACGACGGCCATCACGATGGCGCCGCCGCAGGCCACCAGCCGCGGCACCTCCACCAGCGCCTCGCCCACGACGAACGAGGCGCTTGCGTAGGCCGGGCGCACGGTGCGGAAGTCACCCTGCCAGAGCACCAGCGCGAGGTTCTCGAGGAAGAGCGCCAGGCCGAGCGTGAGCAGGAGCTGGTTATGCTCGGCCGCGAAGCGGTTGGGCTCGATGACCACGCGCTGGATGAGCATGCCGAGCAGGAAGAAGGCGGGCCCGGTCAGCACGATCGAGACGTAGGGATCGACCTTGAACAGCGTGAAGAGCCAGTACGTGGCGTACATGGCCAGCATCATCACCGCGCCGTGCGCGAAGTTGATGATGCGTAGCACGCCGAAGATCAGCGAGAGGCCGAAGGCGACGAGCCCGTACACGCCGCCCAGCAGCAGGCCGCTGATCACGGCCTGCAGCAGAAGATCGCCGGTTAGATCGAACAGCGCGGTGCTAGCCGTGCCACTTGGGAACGGGGAACACGGGCTTGCCCTCGGCGAAGCGGGCCGGGCCCACCACGATGGGCTTGCCGTTCTGCACCTGCAGCAGCGCCGGCGAGGCGTTGACGTTCTCACCGGTGTCGTCGAACTTGATCGCATCCTGCGGCAGGATGTGATCGGTGAGGTTCGTCTTGGCCAGCGCATCGCGCAGCTTGTCGCGGTCGGCCGAGCCGCCGCGCTCCAGCGCGTCCTTGATGACGTAGATGACGGTGTAGGCCTGCACGCCGTGCGAGGTGAGCGTGGAGTTGAAGCGCTTCTCGTAGGCGGCGAACACCGCCTTGGCCCGGGCCGACTGCGGGTTGTGCCAGTAGTTGCCGTCCAAGAGCTGCTCGGTCAGCTCGCGGTTGTCGGCGATGAACTTGGGGTTCGAGTACGCCGCATTGGCGAGGCCGACGAGCGCGTGGACGCCGATGCGCAGCTTGGAAGCCGTCTCCGCGATGATCTTGGAGTCGCCGTAGTAGCCGCTGATCACGAGGAGATCGGGCTTGGAGGCCTTCACCTTCGACAGCTCGGCGGTGAAGTCCGGGGATTTCAGGCTGTAGGGAATGCGCTGCACCATCGTGTAGCCGAGCTTGGCGCCGAAGGCCTCCACGTGGTTGCCCATCGTGGTGCCGAAGTTGCCGTCCTCGTGCATCATCGCCACGCGCTTGATGGCCACGTTGGCGTTCTTGGCCATCTCCGCCATGTTGTTCATGGTCAGTGTCGACATGGCCTGGCCGTTCGGCTGCACGCGGAAGACGTACTTCAGCCCGCCCTCGGTGAGGTTGTCGGCGACGGCGGCCAGCAGCATGAACGGCGTCTTGTTCTTCTCGGTCACCTGCCGCACCGAGTACGCCACCAGGCTCGAGAACGGCCCGATCAGCACCGCCACGCCCTGATCGATCAGCCGCGCCGCCTCGGAGTTGCCCAGCTCGACCTTCTGCTGCGTGTCGCCCGGCAGCAGCGTGAGCTTGGCCCCGCCCAGCGCCTTCACGCCGCCCGCCGCGTTGATCTCGTCCACCGCGAGCTGCAAGCCGTTGAGCGAGAGCTGGGCCTCGAAGGCCAGCGGCCCCGTCACGGGCAGGATGTAGCCGAGCTTGACCTCTTTGGCCTGGGCTCGGCCGATGGATGGTACTGAGCCGAGCGCCGCGACGACGCCAGCGGTTTTCAGGAATGCGCGACGGTGCATGGGGAACCTCCTACCCCGCGGGGCGCGGTCAGGCTACACTTGCGTCCCGCGAGGTGTCAAAAGAGCTTCGACAACGGCAGCCGCTACCCATGAGGCACTCCTTCGCGGCTGATCGATGATCGCTGACAACTCCGTCGAGGTCCTCATCATCGCGCCCATCTCGGATGCGGCGATGCACAAGGTGCGGGCCGTGGGTGCGGCCGTCCGCGTCGTGGATGGGCGCCACATGTTCGAGGCGGAATACCGGCGGTCGTGGCCACCAGCCACGGTCCGCAGATACCTGCCGGCGAAGCCCGGGCCGCGCGAGGCCCTGCCGCAGGCGGAGCGGGATCGCCTGCTGGCCACGGCCGAGGTGGCGCTGGGGACGTTCCCGTTTCCGAAGGACCTTCGCGCGCGGGCCCCGCGTCTTCGTTGGTTTCACCAGCTCCCGGCGGGGGCGAGCAATCTGCGCCACGGCGATCTGTGGGGAAGCGACGTCACGGTGACGACGTCGCGGGGTCTGGGGAACACGCT
>WNGJ01031014.1_pt1 | contig 10305 bp, 12 predicted proteins | sample 5400611 | NCBI WGS metagenome assembly WNGJ01 (sample SAMN13153375, study PRJNA577476) | soil metagenome | isolation source: 40 cm soil or saprolite under Garry oak tree replicate 1 | place: USA:California | collected 2016-06-15
GGCCCTTGGCGGCCTGGCGCTTGGTGATCGCGGCCGTGAGGGTGGTCTTGCCGTGGTCGATGTGCCCGATCGTGCCGATGTTCACGTGGGGCTTCGTGCGCTCGAACTTCTTCTTTCCCATCTGCGGTAGCTCCTTGGGGCGTGTCGTGGTCGTTTCGGTTCGTAGCGGGGGCGGGACTCGAACCCGCGACACAGCGATTATGAGCCGCTTGCTCTACCTCTGAGCTACCCCGCCCCCGGCAGCCGTTCAGTCTACCTGCGGGAACGGGTCGCGCCACGACGCAGGAGCGTTCGAGCCGCGAGTGGGAATCGAACCCACGACCCCGGCCTTACCATGGCCGTGCTCTGCCGACTGAGCTATCGCGGCGGCGACCCGACCACGCTACCAGCGAGACGCGGGCGCCGGGAAGACGCGGTCCTCCCCTTCCGTCCCTCGTCCGGCGCCGGCAGGCAGCCCGTTTCCCCGGGACGCCGGCGGGGTATCTCGGTACCCATGGCCACGATGACCGAAGTCGCCGAGAAGCCGGAGACGCGGAGCGTCCGGCAGCGGGGCTTGGACCCACGACCGAGGGACGTCTTCACCTTCGGCGAGCCTTCGCGGATCCCGTTCCAGGTCCAGGAGATCCTGCGATCGTTTGCCTCGGGGTTCTTCGATGAGCGCGACCCCACGTGCTCGGTCCCGTCGACCCTCACGAAGATCGGCGGTGTCGTGCTCGCGGTGACGATGGTGGTGCTGGGTCTGCTCGGGGTGATCGGCGCACTGCTGCTGTGGGCGTTCCACGCCGCGTTCGGTTGACGCTCCGTTCCCGATGTCAGGCGCGGCCGCTCGAAGTGGTCATGCGATCGACCGCGGTCTCCGCTCGAGCCGACGCGGTGGCCGAGCTACGGGATGATGGTTGCGGTGCTTCGTCGGATGCTGCTCGTTCCACTGCTCCTGGGTCTCGTGGCGTGCTCCTCACCCGGGTCCGTCCAGCCTGCGTCTATGCGGCAGGGCGCGGTCGTGTTCGGCGGAGGCGATCGATTGCACGTCCGGATCGCGGAGACGCAGCCGGAGCGAGCGGCAGGGCTCATGCACGTGATGGCGCTGGCCCCGGACGACGGGATGGCGTTCGTGTTCGACGGACCGGTCACGGACGGGTTCTGGATGAAGGACACCCTGATCCCGCTGTCGGTGGCGTTCGTCGGTGAAGACGGCCGGATCATCTCCGAGAGCGACATGGACCCGTGTACCGCGGACCCCTGCCCGACGTATCCGGCTTCGGGCCCCTACACGATGGCGATCGAAGCGAATCTCGGGTGGTTCCACGATCATGGCGTGCGCGTCGGCAGCAAGGCTCGATTGGAGCCGCCCGATGGATGACGGGTGCCTGCTCTGCTCCGCCGAGCGGATGACCGAGTGGCACCTCGAGGACGAGGACTGCTGGGTCGCGGACTGCATCGTGTGCATGACGCCGATGATCGTGTGGCGGACCCATGGCCTGCCCGATCAGCGGATGGAACAGGCTTTGCTCACGCGGCTGGAGCGCGTGGCCGCGGAGCGGTACGGGGAGGGAGGATTCTGGGTCGATCCTGAGCGGCGCCGGATCCCCGACCATTGGCACGCCCACGCTCGACCGGCCGGCGGGTTCTTCGATCCTCGGAGCACCTTGTTCGAAGAACCGAAGGACGGCGAGGGCTAGGCGGGGGAGGATCCGGCCTCGGCCGATGGATCATCGGCCGACGCCGGATCCTCCCCATCTCCCGCGAAGGTCAACGAGTACACCTCCTGACCCTTCGGGTATTCCTTCGTTGGTCGGAGCTCTCTCGAGACCGTGACCCCCAGCGCCTCGTAGACGCCGTCTTGCTCGTCGCGAAGTCGTTCACCGAGGTAGACGTTTGCGACGATCTCCTGGGGTAGGGTCGCGGCCGTCACCATGCGCACCGCGCCGACGACGGGCGACCCGACGATGGTGAGCTCATCGGCGATCTTGACCAGGTATCCGGGTCCGGCGTCCAGGCCCATCGAGAGGCCCACGCCCGCCGAGAGGTTCCTCGAGTTGCTCCGGAAGTCTTCCAGGACGCGACGATGGAAGAGCTCGATCAGGCTGTGCGCGGTATGCGCGACTTCCCCGGTCGTTTGCACGAATCGTTCTTCGTACTCCTCCGGCGGAGCTGGCTGGACGATCCAGTACGCGAGGAACCCATCGCCCGTGAACTTGTCGAACCAGCCCCCTGAACTCCGGATCCCTCGGCGAACGGAGGTCACGAACTTGTCCATCACCAGGGCGAACCGTTCGAACCGCACGGCCTCCTTCATCAAGGTCGTGGACTCTCGGATGTCGGCGGCCATCACGAACATCTGGATGGGCTCGCCATCGATCACGCGATCCAGCAGGTCGGCCTTCCGGAACCGCTGCTCCCAGTCGGGGGGAGCGTGCGGCTTCAGCAGGCGTGCGACCCGCGCTCGGTCTCGGTCGCGTTGGCGGGTCGGCGTCGGTCGCGTGGTCGCCACGGGCGGCTACTCCGATGGAGCCGCGCCACCGACGGACGTACCGAACAGCCGCATCAACCAGGTCTGCCAGGCGCGCCGGGCCCCTTCGGCATCCGCGTCATCGGCGAAGAGATGATGGCCGACCATCACCGTTCCGTCGAAACCGTAGATGAATCGATAGAGGGCATCGGGCGAGCGCACGCCGAGGAAGGAAGGAGAAACGTAGTCCACGACGCCCTCGATCGGCTCGAGATCCTCAGGGGTCAGCCGTACCTGGTCGCCCTCGGCCGCGTCGTCGCTCAATCCCAGCCCACGTCGGAACACCGACATCGCGTGCTCACGATCCGCCACGGTCGGGCCCTGCGCATCGATGCCGACGGCGAACCGCCCCGAGAAATAGGTGAGGTACTCGACCAGCTTGTGGAGGTACATCGGGTCGCCCTCGCTCATGCCCTCGTACTCCGCTTCCCAGTCCTCCCCCAGCATGCCGCTGTGCACGTAGCGGATCGCGGTCCGCCCCGAGCCTCGATCCTCGATGCGGTAGTCGAACCGGTGGAAGGATCCATCCGGTCCCCCCGTACCGGTGTTCACGAACCGCTTCGGCGGGTCCCAGGTGGTGACCGTGGAATCCTCGGTGTATCCGCCGATGCTCCACCGTGCCCGGCCTCCCTCGCGTGGCTCAACCTCGCTCTGCCCCATGAACCAAGAGTCCATCCCGGGGCCAGTGGCGATCGCCTCCCAGACCTCTTCGGGCGTCGCGCCGACCTCCACGTCCTTCGTGATCTCGAACCGATGGGCCATGGGCACGATCCTCCGTCCACTCATCGTAGCGGGGTCGCTGCGGGCGGGCTGCCCTCGATACGGTGTAGCGACTTGCGGTTCGCTGCACACCATGACATGACGGGGTCGACCGGCGGTGAGGGGAGGGCCATGGGCACGGTGAACGAGCACGGTCACGAGTGTTGGATCGTCGAGACGTCGAAGGACGGGGAGCGTTGGCGCTTCTTCGGCAAGGCGTGGAAGCGACCCGGCGAGCAGGTACTCCTCCACGCCGTCCCCCGATACGTGCGCTTCCGTCCGGAATGGGAGAAGGACTGGCGTCAGCCGCTCGAGCGGACCAGCGACCTGCCGATGACCCTGCTGCTGATGGAGGCGGGCGCGCGGAGCGAACTGTGGCCGGATGCCGGACATGTCGGCTTACCGATGCTCTTGCCGGGCGGAGAAGAAGGCAGGCTCCTTCGCTTCGAACATCGGGGCGATCCCGAGGAATGGACTTACACCTTGGAATTCCGCGGTTCGCGAGCCTGAGGTCTCATCCGAACGAAACACCGTCTGCAAGACCGGGCTCAGATGAGCCTGAGGGGCGTCTTCCAAGTCACCCAGTCATGTCCCGCAGTTGACGTATCGCTCTTCGACGTTGAGCGGGCTACGGTGGATGCTCTGCCACCGGGGTTGGGCCGTGAGGTTCCCTGTCCCGTGGCTGGGATGTGCGCGAACTGAACGGATATATGGAACCCGAGGACCCGCGTCTGGCGACAGGAACGGACCCGACACTCCGGGTCCTCGTCGCGGTTCCGATCCCGCTGCAACGTGCGCTCGTGCAGTTCTTCATGCAGGAGGCGGGGTTCGACCTACTCCCGATCCCGCTTCCGAACGTGGACGTCGCCGATCTTGCCGGGCACGACCACCCCGACGCGATCGTCCTGCATGAGAGCGTCGCGAAACGGTCGGACTCAGGTCTGGTCCGCGAGGTTCGCCGGGACTCGCCGTCAACGAAGATCGTCGTTCTGGCGCAGGCACCGGACGAAGCGTGGCGCGGACCCGCACGAGGAGCGGACGCCTACCTCGAGGAATGGGTCGGGATCGCGGAGCTCGATGGTGTCCTTCGCGATCTGTGTCGCGCTGGATCGACCGTTTTCGCCGCACCGTCTATCCAGACGGAAGCAACACCCGCTCTCGATCCCTCCTCCCTCGCCGAAGCAGCCGAAGTGGAGGCAGCGACGCCCCCAGCTCCTGCTCCCACGCGGAGCGGTCGCTGGTACGAACGCCTCCAGGGCGCCGCGGCGGCCGCGGTCATCCTCTTCGCGCTCTTCTGGGGCCCCGGGCTGTTCCGGGAAACGGCCTCGATCCAGGGACCGAGCGGAGGTGCGACCGCGAGCCTCGCCGATGCGTACACGTCGTTCTACCTGTTGGTTGCCGACCTCCGAAATGGTTCGCCGTCATCGGTCCTCATCGGTGACGCGTCCGATCTTGTCGCGGCACGGGCCGCCGCCCTCTCCGCGGGAGCGGATGTGAGCACCCTCGATGCTGAGATCGGCTCGCGCGTTTCCTCCCTGCTCTCGACCGTGCCGCCAGCCACCGCCTCGGCGATCGTGACCGTCCTCGGCGGGCTGGTAGACCAGCCCTCCAGCCCCGAACCCGGCCCGAGCGCGGCGCCGAGTCCGAGCCAATCACCGAGCGCGAGCGAAGCGCCGAGCCCGAGCGAAGAGCCGAGTCCGAGCGAAGCGCCGAGCCCGACCGCAGCGCCGAGTCCCAGCGCAGCGCCGAGTCCGAGCGAATCACCGAGTCCGAGTCCCACCGAGTCCCCGAGCCCGAGCGAATCACCGAGTCCGAGTCCGACCGAGTCGCCAAGTCCGAGTCCGAGCGAATCACCGAGGCCGAGCGAATCACCGAGTCCGAGCGAGAGCCCGAGCGAGTCCGTGAGCCAGTCCCCGAGTTCCAGCGACAGCGAGAGCCCGAGTGAGTCCGTGAGCCAGTCCCCGAGTTCCAGCGACAGCGAGAGCCCGAGTGAGTCGCCGAGCCCGAGCGAGTCAACAACCCCCACTGCCCCGGCGATCCAGCAGGCTCAGGGACCCGACGCGGGAGGTTCTGGCGGGACACCGCCCAACCCTGTGCTCGCGATCACGCTCGTCTTCGCAGTCGTTCCGGCATCGTCCTGGTGGTTGCGAGCCAGCTCACGCGGCTTGTCGTGACCCGTCGTTCGAGCGCGCCTGCCGTCGGTTAGCGGGAGGGGTCGTTCGCCGTACCGAGCTCCGCGAGCCGCCGCTCGAGCAAGCGCCGCTCCGCATCGTCGTGAACGAGGGCGAGCGCGCGACGGTACGCGTCTCGCGCCTCATCGCGGCGTCCCAGACGTCGCAGCAACTCTCCCCGAGTCGAGTGCAGGTAGTGGTAATCCTCGAGAGCGACGTGATCGATGATGTCGAGACCTCGCTGGGGACCGTTCGCCTCGGCGACGGCGACGGCCCTGCTCAGCTCGACGAAGCGACGTGATCGATGATGTCGAGACCTCGCTGGGGACCGTTCGCCTCGGCGACGGCGACGGCCCTGCTCAGCTCGACGATTGGCGAGTCGGTGAGGCGGGCGAGCTCGCCGTAGAGAGCTGCGATCTGGAGCCGATCCCGCGGCTCGTCGGCATGCAGACTCGCGATCGCCGCTTGCACGACGTAGGGACCACGGCCGCGCAGCGCCAGCGCTCGATCCAACACGATGCGGCCATCGGCGATCTGCGACGCGTCCCAGAGCGAGCGGTCCTGGTCGGCGAGCAAGACGATCTCGTCGTTGCGGAAGCGGGCTTCACGCCGCGCGTCGAGCAGCAGCATCATGGCCAAAAGCCCATGCACCTCCGGCTCGTCGGGCATGAGCTCGGCGAGGGCCCGGCCGAGCAGGAGGACTTCCGCCGCCAGCTCGCCTCGTCCGCCGTAGCCCTCGTTGAAGATCAGATAGACGACCGCGAGCACCGCGATGAGGCGATCGGGCAACAGGTGCTCGGGGGGTACCCGGAACGGGATCCTCGCGGCCTTGATCTTGCGCTTCGCTCGCACCAGCCGCTGCGCCATCGTTGGCTCGGGCACCAGGAAGGCGTGGGCGATCTGGACGGTCGTCAGGCCTCCGAGCGTCCGAAGCACCAATGCCACCTGAGCGTCCACAGCGAGCGCAGGGTGACAGCACGTGAAGATGAGCTCGAGTCGCTCGTCGGGGAACGTCGTTGGACTCATCATGTCGTCAGCCGGCTCCGGCACCTGGAGCATCCTGGTCTTCGCCGCCAAGCTGCGATCGCGACGGATGCGATCGATCGCTCGGTTGCGTCCGGTCGTCACCAACCAGGCGCCCGGGTTCGAGGGGATCCCATCGCGCGGCCACCGCTCCGCGGCGATCGCGAACGCCTCCTGCGCGGCTTCCTCGGCGAGTTCGAGATCGCCGAGGAAGCCGATCAACGCAGCGAGCACGCGCCCCCACTGGTCGCGGAATACCTGTTCGAGGATCGCTACCACTCCACGGTCGGCCGCACCTCGATAGCACCGCCGAGGCGAGCCGCCGGGATCCGCGCCGCGAGTTCGATCGCGGCATCCAGATCATCCGCCTCGAACAGCAGGTAGCCGCCGATGGCCTCTTTGATCTCCACGAACGGGCCATCGGTGGTCAGCGTCTTACCGTCCTGTACCCGCACCGTTGTTGCCGTCTCGGGAGCATCCAGCCCGACACCCGGAGTGACGCCCGGGGTCTGGTTGATCGACTGGTAGTCGGCGTAGACCGCCCTCTGCTCGTCCTCCGAAAGGGTCGCCCAGGCTTCCGGCGACCGCGGCGTCGGGGTATCGCCCTGATGGATCAGCAGCATGTACTTCATCGCTTCCTCCTCCTTCGGATCGGTCGCCCATAAGACGAACGGGAACCGCGGGATCGACACCTCAGCGGAGAAGATCCGACGCGGCGATCGACCGGGAGGGAGGATACGGAACCGCGCTCATGGCTCCGTGACGTCTTCCGCGGTCCGCTCGAGCAGCGGCTCCGCCGAAGCTTCCACCAACGTCTCCGACATGCCGACGTGTGCGGTCTCCCGGAGCGGTCGCTCCGGCAAGAACCAGGTCACGACGAACGCGGCGATCGTGAGCGGCACCGCCGCGAGGAACACGACGTGGAGCGCGTTCGCGAGCGACTGGATCACCGCATCGTGGACCGCAGGAGTGAGCTGCGCGATCGCGGCCGGGCTCCCCGTCAGGCTTCCCGGGTCGATCGATGAGCCCGACGGGAGCAGTCGCTGCAGGTTGTGCGTCAGCTGGTTCGTGAGGATCGCACCGAAGACGGCTACGCCGAAGGCACCGCCCATCGAGCGGATGAAGCTCTCGGTCGCCGTGGCCGTTCCCAGGTCGCGATGTTCGACGGAGTTCTGCACGGCTAGCACCATGACCTGGATGATCATCCCGATCCCGAGGCCGAGGATGATCATGTACGCGGAAGACTTCGCGAAGGACGTGCCGACGCCCATCGTCGAGAGCAGCCACAACGAGATCGCGATCAACGCGGTCCCGGTCACCGGGAACCGCTTGTAGCGGCCCGTCTTCGTGATCAGACGGCCAGACCCGATGGATGAGATCATCAGCCCCGCCATCAAGGGCAAGATCAAGAGTCCCGAGTTCTGCGCGCTCGCACCGCCGACCGTCTGGAGCCACAGCGGCAGGAAGATGATCGCGCCGAACATGGAGAAGCCCACGAGGAACTCGAGGCCCGTCGAGACGCTGAAGACGCGGTTCTTCCAGAGGCGTAACGGGATGATCGGCTCGGGCGCTCGGCCCTCCTGGACGAAGAACCCGACGAGCAGGGCAACGCCTGCGAGCCCCAGCACGACGATCACGGGCGAGGTCCACGGATACTGCGAGCCACCCCAGACCGTCACCAGCAGCAGCGACGTCGCGGCGCCGGCCACCAGCGCCGCGCCCAGGTAGTCGATCCGGTGCTGGACCCGAACGAACTCCAGGTTCAAAACCGAGCTCGTGATCAAGAAGGCGGCGATCCCGATCGGGACATTGATGTAGAAGACCCAGCGCCAGGTCAGGTTGTCGACGAAGAAACCTCCCAGGAGGGGACCGACCACGCTCGCGAACGCGAAGACCGCGCCGAGGTATCCCTGGTACTTGCCTCGCTCCCGGGGTGCGACGACGTCACCGATGATCGCCTGTGCCATGGCGAGCAGGCCGCCGGCGCCCAGTCCCTGGAACGCGCGGAACGAGATCAGCTGGACCATGTTCTGCGAGAGGCCGCACAGCATCGACCCCACCACGAACACGACCAACGCGAACTGGAAGACGACCTTTCGCCCCAGCAGGTCGCTGACCTTCCCGTAGAGCGGCACCGAGATCGTCGAGGTCAGCAGGTACGCCGTCACCACCCAGGACAGGTGGCTCAATCCGCCGAGATCGCCGACGATCGTCGGCAACGCCGTGGCGACGATCGTCTGATCCAATGCGGCAACGAGCATCCCGGCCATCAGTCCGAGGAAGACGGTTTGGATCTGTCGATGGGTGAGCTGCGTCCCCGTCGTGGTTGCTCCGGGTGTGCTCATCGGTCGGCGAACCCTATCTCAGTCGGTCTTCGAGAACCGGACGATCGCGATCCCGAGGAGCACCAGTCCGATCACCCCGACGACCGCCAGCGCCAAGGCGCTCGGAAGCCGCCACCCATCCCAGGTCACCCCGCCGTTCAGTCTGGCAGCGACCTCCGGAGGGATCGGGATGTGTGCGAAGACGGCGCGACGCATCGGGTCGACCGCATACGCGAGCGGATCGATCTTGGTGAGCGTCGCGAGCCACACGGGCAGTCCGGTCAGCGGGAAGATCGCTCCCGCGAGGAAGAACATCGGCAGCACGAAGAGCTGCATGACGACTTGGAACGATTCGACCTGCTTGATCCTGCTGGCCAGCGCGAGCCCGAACGCCGTGAGCATGGAGGCGACGAGCACCATCTCGCAGAGCAGCGTCAGCAACAGCACCGGCGAGTACGGGACGTGTACGACCCCTGCGAGCGCGAGGATGATCACGCCCTGCATCGTGGCAACGGTGGCCCCACCCGCGGCCTTGCCCACCATGATGGCCCAGCGTCGGGAGGGCGCGACCAGCATCTCGCGGAGGAAGCCGAACTCCCGATCCCACACGATCGAGACCGCCGAGAAGATGGCGGTGAACAGGATCGTCATGGAGATGACCCCGGGGAACATGAACGTCCTGAAGTCGAAGCCGGTGGCTCCGGGGATGAGGTGCGAGAGCCCGGTGCCGAGGACGAAGAGGAACAGGACCGGCTGCGCGAGCGACGTGACGATCCGAGGCTTGTTCCGGCTGAACCGGATCAGCTCGCGCTTCCACACGACCTTCACGGCACGCCAGTCGTCGGCGAACGTGCCGCTCGCGACCCTGACCGGAGCGACGCGCACGCTCATCGGCGTGCCCCCATGCGCCGCCGGATGAAGGGATTGCTCGCGAGGCGCTCCGCGTTCGACGCTTCGGAGTCGCGGATCGTCCGACCCGTGTACGACATGAACACGTCATCGAGCGTGGGCTGCGCCAGCGACACCGAAAGGATCGGGACCGAGAGGTCGGCGAACAGCGTGGGGATGAAACGGTCGCCGTTCGGCACGTAGATCCTCACGGCTCCCTCGGCCATGGAAGGTTCCAACCCGAGCCGGTCGCGAAGCTCCGCCATCGCCGCGGTGTCGTCCTGCGTGCGGAGCTCGTTCCGATCGCGCCCGACGCTCGACTTCAACACCTCGGGCGTGTCGATCGCCACGATGCGACCGTGATCGATGATCGCGATCCGATCGCAGTGCTCGGCCTCGTCCATGTAGTGCGTCGTGAGGAAGATCGTGATCGACTCGCGGCGCCGGAGCTCCTCGATATAGCTCCAGATATGGGCTCGGGTCTGCGGGTCGAGGCCAACGGTCGGTTCGTCCAGGAACAGGACCCGCGGGGAGTGCAGCAGACCGCGAGCGATCTCCAGGCGCCGCTTCATCCCACCGGAATACGTGGAGACCACGCTTCGGCGCCGCTCCCAGAGCTCGACCATCTCGA
>WNGJ01056771.1_pt1 | contig 10305 bp, 9 predicted proteins | sample 5400611 | NCBI WGS metagenome assembly WNGJ01 (sample SAMN13153375, study PRJNA577476) | soil metagenome | isolation source: 40 cm soil or saprolite under Garry oak tree replicate 1 | place: USA:California | collected 2016-06-15
ACGCCAGAACGGGGACGTTCCCAGCAAGCCCCGCTCCACCCCCAGCGCATGGCCCACCCGCCAGGTCGCGGACGCGGGCAGGCCCGTGCGGCGGCGGCGGTGCCACGGGCCCCCCCCGATGTCAGACACGGCCAGCACATCGCGCCCGTGCCAGTTCCCATGGTGCAGCACCCGCGGCACCCGCAGGGACCCCGGCCTTTCCGCTCCGCCAGCCAAATCCGCGCCGACATTGCCGGCCAGAGCCCCGTCGGCCAAGGCGGCCAGGCTGGCCGCCTCGTGGCGGATCAGCGAGCGCGTGACCTCGTTCCACCCGACCTTGATGTGCCCGAGCACCTGACCGGCCCGGGTCGCCACGTGCAGGATCGGTTTGATCTGCGGGCGAACCTGCCCTACTGAAATCGCCACCGCCAGATCGCGGCGCCCGAATATCTCCGTAATGAGATCGGGCCAGGCGCAGGACCCCGTCCGCAAGCCGACCGACGATTCCGGCACCGGAGCGGAGAGAATCATCCCGGAAAGGCCGGTCCTGCACGCCCACGCCATGAGTTCCTTGGCCGCCCGGACCTTGAGCGGGGCGGCATCGCTGTGCCGGTGAAGAGCCGCCCAGGCAGCCAGCCGCGCGCCCGGTGGGACCAGCATCTGGGGACGTGAGGCGGAAGGCACCAGGACGTAACCAGATCGCTCACGCTCCGCATCGCCGCGCGGGAGTGCACCAAGCGCCTGGCTCAGCCACGCCAGCCCAGGCGGGGACGGCTGAGCCCGCCCGCCCGGCATCAACTGCCTCCGGGCCTGCGGGAGTTAGCTTCGAGGGGTGGTGTCAACGGCTCATCCGCTCCCATATCTGGGTGGCGATGTGCTGGGTGAGCTCGGCCATGGGGCGGGTGCCGTCCAGGCAGGTGACACCGAGCCGGTCGGCCTCCTGGTGGAGCAGGCTCTCCTGCTGTTTGAGCTGGGAGAGGTCGTATTGCTCGGGCTTGCGGGCCAGGGCCACCTCGCCGGGAACTTCCAGCAGCCAGGCGGCGATGGGGGCCGGGCACAGCATGCGGATCAGCGCCCGCTGCACGGCGAACCCGTGTTCGGGCCCGTAGAAGAACCGCAACTGCGCGGTGGTGTCGAGAGCGAAACGGTCGAAGATGATTAGCCGTCCCGAACCGGCGTGGCGCAAGGCGACCATCCGGTAATGGCCCGCGCTGGCCAGGCAGACCACGGTCGCCCAGACGTGGGTGAGCAGTGGGTTTTGCCGCCCTCCGAGCAGCGCGGGGTTGGCACCGGCGATCAGTGACCGGCCGGGCCGCTTCATCTGGTCCAGTTGGGTGGAGTCCAGGCCGCGCAGCCTGGCGTAGGCACGCTTGATGACCCGGCGGGTGGCCCGGATCGAGGCGTTGTGCCCCAGCGGCTTCCACTCGGCGACCACGGCCACATCCAGCTGCTCCAGCAGCGAGGTCAGCGCCCGCACCTGCGAGCTTTTGCCCGAACCATCCAGGCCGGAAAGACCCACCACCCTGGCCCGCTGCGGCATGGCGGCCGCCAGCTTGCCCCCGGCCCTGGCCGCCGCACCGCCCACTCCCGCGGCCCTGGTCACCTCGGCCAGCGTCCTCGCCCGCTCCGAGCGGGTGGGCGGCGGGCCGCCTTCGTGCATCCTCCGCAGCGCCAGCAGGGCGGCCCGCGCCCCCCACGCTCCGGCCCGCTGCTCCGCCTGCTCCCAAGCCAGCGGATCGGCCTCGATCGCAGCCGCGAGCTTGCCCAGCCGGCCTGCTGGCAGCCCTCCGGTGGCCAGGCGCCGGGCCATGATCAGAATCATGTGGTGGGCCGAGGGGCGGACAAGATGGCGGAAACCCTCGATCGGCACCGCATCGGCCACCAGGGCCCGCTGCTCGTCGGCGGGCAGTCCCCAGCGGCGCACCGGATTGAGATCGACCGCCAGCGCCGAGCAGCCCTCGATCAGCACCCACTGTCTACTCGCCGACCGCCGCGGAGCCACCTTCCGGCCCCGTGGCAAGAACCCGCGCGCCGCCAGCACCTGCGCCAGCCGCCGCGCCTGCTCCTCACTCACGAGCAAATCCAGATCATGGCCCTGCGGCGGCAGCGCCCCGGTGACCACCACAGCCTCCCCGGCCGCCTCATCGACGGCCGCCACCACCGAGCCAGTATCCAGCAGCCCTTCTGCACGCACGATTGCTCCTTGCCACGTCGGGAGAGAATTGAGCCTTACACCGCCGCCGGGTGCACCGCGAAAGTCCGAGCATAGCGTCACGCCCACCCACCGCGCCTTCGCGTAGGTCAGCTCGGCCATCCTGGTGACGGACGGGAACTGATCGCCTCCTCGTCACGCGAGGAGCCGATCCGGGTTCACCGCCTGTCATGGCACGGCCGGATCCGGTGCGGCACTCAAAATGTCTTTCCGCGGGCACCGGGGGACGCCGCCACAGTACTCTCTGGCCAGGGCGCTGGGGCTGCGTCCGGGATTCGCTGACCGGCGCCCAGGTGGGGCAGTGAACAGACTCGAGCGGGCCGTTGGCGACGTCGACCCCGGCTTGAGCGTGCGCCTGCGCGCACTGAAGCTGCGCTTCCGGCACGACATCGCCCGGGGGCTGATCCAGGACATGATCGGGCCTGGCGAGGTTTGCGTCGACGTGGGCGCCAACCGTGGCGTCTACACGCACATCATGTCGGTCCAGGTCGGCTCCGAGGGGCACGTCCACGCAGTGAAGCCGTTTCCAGCCAGCTACGAGCGGCTGCATACTTTGGCCCGCAGGCGCGGCAACGTCATCGTGCACACGCTCGCGCTGTCCGACCACCCTGGCAGCGCGCTGCTGCCCTTTCCCGTCCATGACGGCCATCCCATCGACGCGCTGGCCAGCCTGGAACGCAACGGAACGCAAATCAGGACAGCTGTCTGGTCCCGCTGTCTACGCTCGATGAGCTACTGGAAGGCGAGCGCCGGGTGTCGTTCGTCAAGTGCGATGTCGAGGGCCACGAACAGCGGGTCTTCGACGGCGCGGCCGGCATCCTCGGCCGGGGTCGCCCCGCTGTCCTTGCCGAGGTGGAGCAGCGGCACCGCGAGGACCCGATCGAGAACACCTTCGCGTTCTTCGTCGGCGCCGGGTACCGCGGCTGGTTCGTCGCCGGGGGCAGGCTGCGCCCCTGGAGGAGTTCGACATCGTCCGTCACCAGCTCGGCTTCCTCGGCGACCGGTTCATCCGTACGCGATGCCCGACGGCTATGTCTACGATTTCCTGCTCTGCCCGCCCGGGACCATGCCGCCGCGGTGGAGCCTCGGCCGGCACGAACGGCGGGATGGCCGCGCTGGATAGGCATAGCGGCCTCCGGTGTGGCCCGTACGATCAGGCGCCCCGTCCAAGCTCAGGCTCCATTCAGGGCGGGAAGTGCGTAAACCCGGACGGCATGCGGGGCGTCTAGCAACCAGATCGCTTACCGATCCTTTGCCGCGCCACTGCCTGGACTACCGGGCGGCCCTTGGTTCGAGGGGGGGCGGGCCGCGGCCGGGTGTGTCAGACAAGGCAGCAAAGGAGAGCACCCACATGTTCAGGCCCGTGCGTAGCGGGGCGGCGGCGGCTGCCCTTTCCGTGGTGGTGGCCGGCATGGCGCTGGCCCCGGCCACGGTGGCATCCGCCGACACACAACTGCTCGGTAACGGTACATTCGACGGCGGCACCACCTCCGGGTGGAAGGCCACCAACGCCACGCTGAGCGTTGTCAGCCCAGGCTTTGGCGGTACCGGCGACTCCGCCGAGGTGACGCCGGCCAGCACGGCCACCTCGTACAGCATGTACGCCTCGCCCAAGCCGGGCACGAACCTGCCGCAGGGTACGCAGCTGGAGGGCAACGGCGAGGTGCTGGGCGTGGCTGGACGATCCGTGTGCCTGGCCTTGCAGGAGTCCACGACCGGCGGCACGGTCGTGCAGTCCGTTCAGAAATGCGTCTCGGCCACTGGAAGCTGGCAGCCGCTGACCGCCGCAGATCTGACCACCAAGACCGCGGGCGACTCGGTGGGGTTCATGATCCGGCAGACGGGCGCTCAGACAGGTGACAGCTTGCAGGCTGACAGTCTGACCCTGACCGAGTTCTCCCCCCCCCCCCCCCCCCCCCCCCGGGGACAGTCGTGCATGACATCTCGGGCAATGGCCACGACGGCACGAGAGTCGGCCCAGTGAAGATTGGCGTGCCGGGGTACACCTCCGGCACCACTGCCTACAGCTTCCCCGGCACGAAGAGCCCGCAGGGCTATCTGACCGTGCCCTACTCGTCCACGCTGGTCGCTGGCACGCGCAATATCAACATCTCCTTCTACCTCAACACAACACACACCGACAGCAACCCCAACGCCGATTACGACCTGGTACGCATGGGGGACTACCCCAATCAGGAGTACAAGGTCGAGCTGGCGCCGAACGGCCAACTCAACTGCACCTACCACGGCTCTCACGGTGGCGGCAACCATATCCAGGCCGGCCCGAACCTGGCCGACGGGGCGTGGCATTACATCGAGTGCATCAAGACCGCCACCGATATCGAGCTGTGGATCGGAACCTCGCCCACCACCGCCACGGAGGTGGGGCAGACAACCTTCACGGTCGGGTCTGTCAGCCCCCCCAACGGCGCTCCCCTGATCATGGGGGCGCACCCTGGCTCCGACTGGTACTGGGGCGAGCTTGACGACGTGACCCTGACCTTCAGCTGACGAAGGAGGCCCTGGGCACCCATCCCGATCACGCCCCGGTGAACGGGCTGGCCGCGCCACCATCCAGTAGGTGGCGCGGCCCGCCCAGCCCGGCTGCGCCTCTTGCCCGGACACGGACAGGACGAGAAGGGGAGACATGAACAGCATCAGCAGTGCCGCCGCCGCGGTCGCGGCGGCGGCACTGCTCGCCGCGTGCAGCAGCGGCCCGCACGGCTCGCACACGGCGGCGTCCGCGCCGCCAGCGCCCACGGCCAGCCTGTCCCCGGCTGCTGGGGCCAGCGGCTCCCCAGCGGGCACCTCCCCGGCCGGCGCCACGTCCGCCGGGCCGTTGACGATGAAGCAGGCGGGACTCGCCTACCGGCGTATCGTAGGCCCCGGCAACGCCATCGCCGGCAAGCTCTCCAGCACCGCCTCTGGAACCGCGCCGTTCAGCGCGTTTCGCACCGAAGCCCTCATCTACGCCAGGGAGCTGCGCGCGGAGATCGGCAAGTTCCAGGCGGTCCGCTGGCCCGCGAAGGTGCGGTCCCGCATCAACACGCTGGTCACGACGACCCTTCCGTCCGACATCCGCTGCCTGCAAGCGCAAGCGGCGGCCGGCAGCTTTACGGGGGTCCAGTCGGTGAGCAACAGCAACCAGAACTGCACGGTCGCGGACAACTCGCCGATCCCCACCACCCTCTAGCCACTGCCCGGCTAGCAGCCGGCTCTTAGCAGCCCGGCTGCAGGAGGAGCGCCTTGATGGTCGCCGCCCACTCATAGACGACCTCTGCAGGCCACTGATAGGTGGTGAGGGGGGCGTTGACCACGTAGACATGGCCGGCGAAGCAGCGGCGCATCCGCAGCCGCGCGCGGGTGCCCTGCGGTGCCGTGGTCACCAGGGCGATGGAACGCCAGTGGTAGCGCTTCGCGAGCCGGGCGGCGAACTCCGCCTCGCCGCGCGTAGTGGCCGGGTTCGGTTCGAAGCAGGTTACCCGGGCATTGGGTATCTTCGGCGCGCAGATGCTGCCATGGCCCCAGAACGGCGAGCTCTGCGAGACCACCACAACGTGAGCGCGGCCCTCCCAGGCCAACCTCAGGGCCGTATCGAGGCGGTCACCCGGCCCATTCAGCATCACGATGGCGTCCACCTGCGCAGGCATCCCATGCGGGGGCCACACGAACAGCCGTGCGGTGGCCACGCCCAGCGCAGCGAGGGCGAGTGCCGCACCGGCGATGAAGAACCGCCACCGTCGGCCGGGGCGGCGCTGCCGGGCGGCCGGTGGCCGCGGGCCCATGTGCGACTCCGCCGGGGAGCGCCCTGGCTTCGGGCTCACACGGCCGTCTGCCGGGCTGGAGGCTTCGGGGAAGGAGGTCAACGGTTCATCCGCTCTCGCATCTGGATGGTGATGCCCGCAGGCTCAGGCTTGGCGATGGCCGCAGGCTCACGGCTCAGGCAGGTTGACCGGGTTGAAGTAGGGGACGTGCGCGATGCCACGAAACGCCTGCAGCGCGGGCGAGCCGGCCGCCAGCGCGTAGGCATGCTTTGCGTTGGCGTCGAAGTAGACCAGCGCCTTTATATGCGCAACGCGCTGCACGGTCCGGGCCGCGCCCCACAGCCACTGCGCCCGCTGCCACGGCCCGTACGAGGTATCTGCTGGCACACCATATTCGCCGATCATGATGGGCTTGCGGTGATGCGAGGCCCAGTCCAGGAACGGCTGGACAACGGTCGCGAACGAGCGGTAGGGCCCTGGCCCTGGGTAGGCGTCGGCGCAGACCCAGTTGACCTCGTTGTCTCCCGGGTAGTACCCGGCAGCAGTGCCGTTGGCGAAACGCTGGGCGGTCGGGCACCATACCCAGGCGACGTTGTCCACGTGTTCCTGGGCGAAGATAGACCTGATGTGGTCCCATGCCGCGATGAAGGCGGCCGGGGAGTGAATCTGTGCCCTCAGCCCGGGGCGGTCCATTTCCCAGCGCCATTCCAGAAAGATCCGCTTGCCGGCCGCCTTGATGGCAAGCGCCCGCCGCCGGATCAGACTGTCGTACCGGCCGGCGGCGACGGCCCGGGTATCGGTCCCGGACCACGACAGCAACAGCATGCTTCCCTCCCGCAGGAACGCCAGGTCGCTGCGGGAGGGGAACGGGTCCTCCCACATGTGGAAGACGTGCACAATGTCCAGCCGCCGGCCGATCTCGCCCTGCAGGTTGCGCACCGCCGCGATCTCGGCAGGCTCCGTGTCGACCGCGGGCCGGACCCGGGCACCGAAGTAGGCACCGTGCGCTGGCGGGACCGGCGCCGTGGCGGGATTGACGGTGCCGCCGGCGAACGTCGCCGCTGGCCGGTCCCGGCCGGTGACCTTTATCGCGATCCCGGCGGCGGCCACAACGACCAGGACGGTAGCTCCGGCTACTAGCGCTGCGCGCCCCCCGTGACTCTCGCATTAGTCCTCCGTCCTTCGGTCCCGGCGGGTGCGGTGTTCCTGGAATGGCGGCGCAGCAGGAGCGGATGGGCGTTGGTACGCTCCCCGCGGTCCGGCAGCCGATGGAGCTGCTGGTACAGGAGCGGGGAAAGAGCAGCAAGGGAGCGGGTAGTCACATGAGGCGATGGTGGGTGGGCATGGCGGGCACGGGAGCGCTCGCCGCGGCGGTAACGCTACTCGGAGGCGCGGGGCAGGCCTTTGCTACGGGCACCCTGGCCGCGCAGTGGCACATGAATGAGGCGGCGGGCGCCACGATCATGGCCGATAGCTCCGGGAACAACAACAACGGGACGCTCCACAACGTGACGGCGGGCGTGGCCGGGAAGGTCGGCACCGCCTACAACTTCGGTGGCAGCACCGTGAAGTCTTACGTGGAGGTGCCAGACTCGCCCTCGCTGAACCCGGGGGCAGCCAAGATCAACATCTCGATCTGGTTCAACACCAAGTCGCTGCCCACATCAGGGGACTACGACCTGGTGCGCAAGGGCGACTATCCCGGGCAGGAGTACAAGGTCGAGCTGCTGCAGGGCGGGATCATCAACTGTGAGTTCCTCGGCGCCAGCGGGCGCATGGTCCTCCATGGCGGCTCGGGCCTGGCCAACAGCGCTTGGCACCACATTAACTGCATCGCCGGGCCCACCGGGGTAAAGCTGCAGCTCGGTGGCACGGTGGTGGCCAGCTCCACCAAGGTTGTCGGGTCCATCTCGAACACCGTCCCGGTGGAGATCGGGGCGCACCCGGGCAGCGACTGGTACAAGGGCAAGCTCGACGAGGTATCGATCACCGTCGGCTGACGGCCGGCTGCGGGGGGCCCGCGAGCCGGAATTCCACCCGGGCTGGCACGGGCCCCGGCGGTGAACCGCCGGGGCCCGTCGTTCTGTCGGATCTGCTACCGCAGCAGGGGATCGTTGGCCAGCGCCCGGAACGCCTCCAGCGACTGCTGCGATGTGTCGACAAACCAGGGCCACCTCACGGTGGTGTTGAAGTACATGAAAGCCTTGATGTGCGGGTGCGTGTGCAGCCAGGCGTCGGCCTGGTTGAACCACGCTGCCTTCCGGCCCGGCCCGGCGGGATCCTCCAGGCAACCCGTTTCCGTGATCATGGCGGGAAGGTGCTTCTCGACGCTCCAGGCATAGAACGAGTCGAACAGGTCCGCCACCGTCCGCCACCGGGCACCGGCCTTCGCGAAGGCATAGTTGTAGCCGTCCGCTCCCACGTAGTCGACGTACGAGCGGCCCGGGAACCAGCCGTCGGCGGTGCCCTGCCGGAACACCTCGGAGCCGAGGATCCAGATCCACAGGACATTGGTGGCCCCCGCGGCCCGGAACCTATCCACCACGTGCTGCCACGCCGCCACGAACTGGGCAGGAGTGCCGTATCTGGGGACGCCGTATTCCGGTTCGTGGTGGAACGACAGCAGGATGGGCCCCTTGTAAGCCGCGGCCGCCCTGGCATCGGCGTTGATGATCTGGGCGGCTTTCCCCGCCGCGATCTGGGACCAGGTGAAGAACGGGTCGATGAGGTCCCAGTCCACCAGCGGCAGCCGTCCGTTGGCACGGTCCCAGGCGAACCGCGTGTAGGGCAACGGCGTTCCCAGGTGGACGTAGATATGGTCGATGGCGAGTTTCCGCCCGGTCTCGGCTTCCAGCTGCAGCAGCGCGTCCTTATCGGGGTCGCCGGTGATGACCGGGTCGGTGGGCCGGGGCTGGGCGCGGGCACCGAGAAGGATCTTCGATGAGGGCCGGAAGAAGATCTCGGTGACCCATACGCGCCCGCCGGACCGCACCACCGCGGTGCCGCCCTGCGTCACGCACCGGCACAGGACGTGGGGGCGCGATGTGCTGGCCTCCGTGAGCTGCTGGTAGACGGCCTGCGCCGAGGTGCCGGAGCCGACGTTCTCCTCGATGCCGCCCCACACCATCCGCCATTTCGTACAGGCAAGACAGCTCTGGTGGAAGACCCGCCGCTCCCGGGCCATCGCCAGGCTCTGCAGGCGGGCCAGGTGCGCTGCGGCGGCGGAGAAACGAAGCTGCGGCCGGCCCTGTCCCGCCCGGGCACGGTTGACCACCGCGAGTCCCTGGTCGCCTACGTCGGCGGCGGGGCGGGTACTCAGCGCCGGCCGGGGATGCTGCGCCGCCGGTGCGGCGGCCAAGGAGTGGACCAGCGATGCCGCCGCCGTGACGAGGGCCAGATACAAGGGCACCAGCAGCAGGACAAGCAAATGCAGCCCGTGCCGGGACGGTTTGCGCCGATGGGACACGTGCCCACGATCGGAGCCACGCCAGTCGCCCACCCCACCTCCGCAAGTCTCCAGAGCCGCCTGCCGGGCCCAGGCTAGCTGCGGACGGGGTTCTTCCGCGCCGAATGCAGCCAATCCATCGGCATGCCATTACAAGCTCGAATGCCAGGGTATGGTCGCCGGGCGCTTGGTCTAGCGGCAAGACGGCGGAGCCGATCTGAGCCTGATCGCAGACCACCAGGCAACATGGGCACGCCAGTGTGCCAGGGTGAATCGCATGACCCGTGCCCAGCTGGACAAGCGGCCCCGCGACGTCGCCGCCATGTTCGACAAGGTCGCACCGCGCTACGACCTGCTCAACGACGTGCTCTCGCTCGGCCAGGACCGGTGGTGGCGCAAGGTCGTCGCGAAGGCCGTCGGCGCCCGGGCCGGCGAGCGGGTCCTCGACCTCGCGGCGGGCACCGGCACCTCGTCGGTGACCTTCACCGCCGGGGGAGCGGCCTGCGTCGCGTGCGACTTCTCGCTCGGGATGCTTCGGGCGGGGGTTGAAAGGCTTGGCACCCAGGACGCACGGGGCCGCCCCCCCGGCTCGGGTGCCGCCGGGCCCGGCCGGGCCGGCCTGGGCGCCATGCCCGGGCCCGTGCGCTTCGTGGCGGGCGACGCGCTCCGGCTCCCGTTTGGCGACCAGGCCTTCGACGCGGTCACGATCTCGTTCGGCCTGCGTAACGTGGCCGACCCGGACGCCGCGCTGGCCGAGATGTTCCGCGTCACCAGGCCCGGGGGGCGGCTGGTCATCTGCGAATTCGGGCACCTGCCCTCGCCCCGGCTCGACGCGATCTACGGGCGCTACCTGATGGCCGCGCTCCCGGCGGTGGCCCGGCGGCTCTCCCCGGCCGGTGACGCCT
>WNGJ01009616.1_pt1 | contig 10304 bp, 6 predicted proteins | sample 5400611 | NCBI WGS metagenome assembly WNGJ01 (sample SAMN13153375, study PRJNA577476) | soil metagenome | isolation source: 40 cm soil or saprolite under Garry oak tree replicate 1 | place: USA:California | collected 2016-06-15
ACTGTCGCGATGTGCCGGTGGCGTGAATCTCCAAGCCATCGATTGAAATTTCTTCCGGCGGTCTCGCATCTCCGGGGCCAGTTACCTTAATCTGTAGCTCAACCGTTTCGCCGACAGCGACCTCCGAATTGCTCAACACTGCCGTGACACTCGGAGAATCGGCAAACGTGGAGCTAGCGGCGAGAATCGCAGCGACTGTCCCAATCAGAAATGCACGTCCCATTTTCAATCAAACCTCGAACATCAAACCTTAAATTTCCAGTCACCAGTCGTTATAGACACGACGCCTTACTTTGCGTTCATCAAGTTGGACTCGCGCCTCTTCATCTTTCATCGATTCAAGCAACGCGAGAGCCTGGCGTTCGCTCATCTGACCCTCTTTTTCCGCTTCGGTCTCCGCAATCTGCGCGCTTTTGTCCGGTGACTGCTGCGATTTGTCTTCTCCTGCTCCTTTCACATCTCCGGCGAATTTCTTTTGGGGAGATTCTCCCGGAGTAACAGATGGTGTCGCATTTTCGTCCTCTCCTTCTCCCGGCGAGGGCGAGGGGGACTCATTTTCTCCTTCCCCTGGGGTCGGTGATTCTTCAGCTTGGCGTTCCCCAGGTGACGGTGAAGGCTGATTGGCCTGCTGCTTTTTCGCGCCTGGCGACGGAGAAGGGCTCTCGCTGGGCTGTTGCTGCTGTTTCTTTTGTGGCTCGTTCTTCGCCTGAGCCTGGTCGTCTTGCTTTTCTTGCTTCTGCTGTTTGTCGCCGCTCGATTGGTCTTGTGGCTGTCGATCTTGCGATTGCTGCTGCTGATCCTTTTTGTCTTGCTGATCTTGCTGCTGTTGTTGCTGGTTCTGCTGATCCTGCTTCTGGTCTTGCTGTTGCTGTTGATTCTGCTGCGACTGCTTCTTCTGCTGCTGGTCTTGCTGTTGCTGCTGATTCTGCTGCGACTGTTTCTGCTGCTGTTGGTCTTGATTTTTCTGTTGCTGCTGATCTTGATTTCTTTGCTGTTTCTGTTTGTCCTTTTGCGGCGGCGACGGAGAAGGGGACGGCTGCTGTTGCGATTTCTTGTTTTTTAGCTCCTCGATCTTCTTCTTAACGTAATCGTAGTTGTCCTTGGCCTCTTTGTTTTGCGGGTCCAGTTTGAGCGTTTGTTCATAATGGTCGAGCGCGTTAGTCCAATCGCTGAGCTTCTTATCGTCAGTTTTCTCGTTTTCGCCCCGCTGATAAAGCGTATTGCCAAGATTGTAATGGCCCTTGCCCTGCAATCCAGTATCACGCGTAAGCAATGCCTGACTGAATGATTCGAGCGCTTTACTGTAATCCTTTAATTTGTAAGCGGCCGTGCCAGAATCGAACTGGAGCTTGTCCTGGGCGGACGTTTCTGGATGCGATTTCAACGTCTGCTGAAACTGGCTGTACGCGTCTTCGAATTTACCCTGGCGATATGCGTCGATTCCCGGCGCCGCAGCAAACGCGAATGAAGAAAGTAACATTAGCAAAGCGGCGGTTGCGCCTGCAGTTGAGATAGGTCCGCCTGCAGCGGTGTGCGTAGCGTCGTGCGCCGGCGCAGGGACGGAGCGCCGTACCCGCACGCGTTTCCGCTCGGAAACAAGCATCGATAACGCCAGAGCAATTAATGCCGCGCCCAGCGGCCATTCGTAACGCTCAATAGAACGGCGCGACAGACGCACATCCATTTCAGCAGCTTGCATCTTTGTCAGTCCTTCACTTTGAATTTGCCGCATCGTGCGGGGCCCGTTTTCCAAATGAACATAAAATCCGCCCGTGGCTTGCGCGATTTCGCCCAAGCGTTTGTCGTCCAGTTTTGATTTAACGACTTGACCGGCCGAGTCCTTCACGAAGGCTGTTTGGCCATCGTCACCCGTAACCGGAATTAGCGAGCCCTGCGGTGTTCCGACGCCCACGGTGAAAATTCGCACGCCCGCATCGGCTGCTTCTTTCGCCGTCTTTATCGCATCGCCGCTCAGTTCCTCGCCGTCGGTAAAGATGATGAGCGCGCGATTCCCTGTTGCGCTTTTGCCGAAGCTCTGCATTGCGAGAGCAATGGCACTGGAAATATTGGTGCCGCCCTCGGGAATCGATTTCGCGTCCAGATCATTGATGGCCTCAACTACAGCATCGTAATCAATCGTAAGTGGGGCTTGCAAAAAAGCGCGCCCGGCAAAGGCGATGAGACCGACACGATCGCCTTGGAGTTCATTAATTAAATCCTGCACCGCAAGCTTGACACGTTCGAGGCGATTGGGCTGAACGTCGTTGGAAAGCATGCTCCGCGATGTGTCCACCGCAATCAGCAAATCGAGCCCTTTGCGCTTTACATCCTCAAAAGTATAGCCCCAGCGCGGTTGCGCGAGACTGACAATGGCCAGGGAAAGTCCAAGCAACTGGAGAGCAAACTTTATAATGCGCCGCGGCCGATTCACCGTCCCGGCAAGCTGCGACAGCAAACGAGCCGAAACGAACTCTTGCAGTCGCCTCAGCCCACGCCGCTCGGCACGGACAAAGAGCGCAACCAGCAGCGGGATGAGCAACAATCCCCAAAGCCATTGTGGTGCACCAAAGGTCATGAAATCATCAAATCGTTGAATCGCTAAGTCGTTAAATAGGAACGTTCACGGCAACTTTTTCCAGATTGTTTGGGATAACAAAATCTGCGCCAGCAGCAACCCACATCCGCTCATGAGACATAATGGAAATAGATCACGGTATTGCTGATACTTCTTTACGCTGACCGTGGATTTTTCCAGGTTGTCGATGTCGTCGTAGATCTGTTCGAGCGACTTTGTGTCAGTCGCCCGAAAAAATTTCCCGTCCGCGATTTTTGCAACCTCCTTCAGTCCCGTTTCGTTAAACTCTACGCGTTGATTTTCGTACAGAACATTGCCCAGAGCATCCGTTAACGGCCCTCGACTAGTGAAGATCGGCGCCGGTGCAATTCCGTTGATGCCGGCCCCAATAGCGTAGAAGTGAATCTTTAATGCTTTGACTGCTTCGGCGGCAGTGTTTGGCGGAACTTTGCCCGCATTATTTTCGCCGTCAGTTAATAATACCAGCACCCGACTCTTGGAACGTTTGTCATTGAGCCGATTGGCGGCGGCGGCCATCGCCGATCCAATCGCGGTGCCATCTTCGACGAGGCCGATTCGGACTCGATCCAGATTTTGCAAAAGCCAATCGTGGTCTAGCGTCATCGGGCTCACGACGTACGGCCGACCGGCGAACGCAATGATGCCGATTCGATCGTTCGGCCGCTCTTCGATAAATTTGCGTGTGACTTCGCGGATCGCATCTACTCGTGTCGCTTCTTGTCCACCAATCGTGAAGTCTTTTGTCAGCATCGACCCGGAGACATCAAGTACGAGCATGATGTCGATCCCACTCGCCTCGATCTGAGTAAGACTCTTGCCGAGCTGCGGGCGCGCAAGCCCAACGACGAAAATCGCAAGCGAAGCGAGCAATAACGTTCGCAGAATCTTTCCCGCACGCGCGGCGCTTTGTCTTCCAATTGCCCGGAGACTCGCTGTTGACGAATAAGTCAACGCCGCAGCTGGGCCGCGTTTGCCACGCAGATACGCCAGCAACGGGATCGCCAACAGTAAGAGAAGCAGCCACGGGTGCGCAAAGGTCAATGCGCTATTCGCGGGCCACCAATCAAACAGTCGCAAATTGACCTCCCTTCACGAAACGGATCGCTTCTTGCAGTAGCAATTCGCTATCCGAAGTTGTCGCTTCGTATCGTGCGAACTTAATCAGGTCACACCGATTCAAAAAATCTTCGAGCAGTGATTTTTCCTCACTGGAGAAAGACGCTGCTTTTGCAAGGGCAGTCAGAAATTCTATGGAAGTTTGTCGGATTGCCGGCAGGCCGTGCTGCTGCGTCACGTATTTTCGCAAAATATCAGACACACGGATGCTGAACAGATATGGGCTCATCCTTTCAATTTCGCTGCTAATTCGTTCGAGCTCTTCGAGCGCGATATCCCGCGGTAATTTCGGCGGCGCGGGTGGTTTGCGGCGCTTCGCGAACAGCCACAAGATCACGCCAACAAGCGACAGCGCCGCAAAGACAATCACAAAAACCAACCACGGAGGAATCAATGAATAATCCACCGGCGGCGCAATGTCGTGGAACTCTTCGGCGCCTAATACCAAAAGGGCCGGAGTCAAACAGTACTGGAGCGATGGGAAATAACGCGAATTCATCTCGTATTACTTCGGCACTCCATTACTTCTTCCGCTCGTCTTTATCGAACGCCAATCCGGCGTTCGCGTTGTTTGAAGAAGGATCGCAGCGCCGGGAGATAATCTTCGTTCGTTTTAAGTGAGATCGCGTCAATGTTGTTTCGACGAAGTACTCGTGCGAGCTCGGCGGCCCTTTCATCCGCGAGTTGCGCAAAGCGCGTCCGTGTTCCACGCTCGCTGGTATTGATTTCGAGTTGCTCACCCGTCTCCGCGTCTTCCAGCATGATGATTCCGATGTTCGGCAAAAGTTTTTCTCGCTCATCGTGAATGTGGATTGCGACGAAATCGTGCCGCCGCCCACTCACTGCAAGCGCTCGTGAGAAATCAGGCGTCTGAAAATCTGAAATGAAAAAAACGACCGCGCGCCGCGTGACGATCTTATTCAGGTAATCAAGTGCCAGCGCCGGTTCTGTGCCGCGTCCCTGCGGTTGGAAAAAAAGAATCTCACGGATAAGTCGCAGCGTGTGGGATCGGCCTTTTTTCGGTGGAATAAAAAGCTCGACGCGATCGGTGAAAAGGATCAGGCCAACCTTGTCGTTGTTCCTGATCGCGCTGAAGGCGAGCAAGCAGGCAACTTCCGCGGCCAGCTCGCGCTTGGATTGCGTTATGCTGCCAAAATTTCCTGAAGCACTGACATCCACAACCAGCATCACTGTTAGCTCTCGCTCCTCAGTGAATTTTTTCACGAATGCGGTGCCCATCCGGGCCGTGACGTTCCAATCGATCGAACGGATCTCATCGCCCGGCTGATATTCGCGTACATCTTCAAAATTCATGCCGCGTCCTTTGAAAACACTGTGGTAATCCCCCGCGAAGGCCGTCTCGACCAAACCGCGCGTCTTGATCTCGAGCGTACGGATCTTTTTGAGAATCTCAGCGGCGTCCACAGCTACGTCGGATCAAGGAACAGGCAGCCCCGCGAATATCCGCTCGATAATTGTCTCACTGGTGACCGCTTCCGCCTCGGCTTCGTAACTTACTATGATGCGATGCCGTAACACATCGGGGCCGATGCTTTTCACGTCCTGCGGGGTAACGTAACCGCGACCGTTCAGGAACGCGTGCGCCCGCGCGCCGAGCGCAAGATAGATGGTCGCACGCGGCGACCCGCCGTACCGAATCAGACCTTCCAGACGCAGATTGTACGCCGCCGGCTCTCGCGTCGCCCACACAACGTCGACAATGTAATCCTTCACGCGGTCGTCGATGTAAATGCTGTTAACTACGTTGCGCGCCGCGATGATTTGGTTCGGATCAATCACAGGGTCCACTCGCAAATCGGGTGCCGAGGTCGCCATCAAATCGAGAATGTTTCGCTCCTCGGATTTCTGCGGATAACCGATGTTCAATTTGAACATGAAGCGATCCAGCTGCGCTTCGGGCAATTGGTAAGTTCCTTCCTGCTCTATCGGGTTTTGTGTCGCCAAAACCAGGAATGGATCGGAAAGAGGATATGTTTTTTCGCCGATCGTGACCTGCCGTTCCTGCATCGCCTCCAGCAATGCGCTCTGAACTTTGGCCGGTGCGCGATTGATTTCGTCGGCCAGGATCAAATTGGAAAAAATCGGACCAAGCTTGGTCGTGAACTCCCCGGTGCGCGGATTGTAGATGAGTGTGCCTATTAAATCTGCCGGCAGAAGGTCTGGCGTAAATTGCAGTCGCTGAAAGCCGGTTTGGATGCATGCAGCCATTGTTTTCACGGTGAGCGTCTTGGCCAGCCCAGGAACGCCCTCGAGCAGGAGATGGCCATTGGCGAGGAGACCCAATAGAAGCCGATCCACCAAATACTTCTGGCCCACCACAACGTGTCCCACTTGCTGGCGGAGCGCCGGAATCCATTGGCCCAGCTCCCGCACTTCCTGCGTAATTTCCTGCGTCGATTTCATACGGTCTGGTGAGACACGCAATGGTTGGAGAATGTTCGATCAAACCTGCTCACAGGCCATTCGTGCAGAACACCAATCGCTCGCGGCGCCGAAATGAAACAAGGTTCCCGATGTAAGCTCCTGTGGCACTGAAGAAACGTGCTAAAAGTTGAAGGGCCAATGTCAGTTCTCCACAAACCACGGTACAGAGCGATTTTGATTCTCGCTTTAGCCGCCGTGGCGATGTCGATGCTGGCGTGGATCGCGTGGAATGACCCGGCGATCAATTTTTTATCTCGCGATCGAGATGCGGAATGGATTGTCTTTCCCACCGCGGTTGACGCGCGCGGGCATGTGTTTGCCAGTCTCGATGCGACGTTCAGACGCGAATTCGTTCTGAACAACCAGCCGGCCACGGCGGGTTTGAGCGTTCGTGCGGTGCGGCGCGCGGACGTGAAAATCAACGGCGTATTGGTTTTGTCTCTAGCGAGCCGAAATTGGAAAGGAAATACGAGTATCAACATCGCTGAGCAATTGCACGCCGGCACAAATGTAGTCGAGGCGCGCGTATTTAATGACAATGGACCACCTGTGCTTTGGCTCAATCTAACTACTGATCAACTAGACTTGCGGAGCGACAAAACTTGGGAAGCGTCGATCGTCGGTTCTTCCTGGCATCGCGTTGCACTGGCGTCGACAGCGAGGATTCCCGACCGGGGCAATTCTATTGCCGGCGGCACACATACGCTGGACGCGACGAAGAAAAGTTGGCCGTTCTGGATTGTTCTATTCGCGATTGCGTCGGTAATCACTGTTGTCTGGCGCCTGACTGTTAAGCAAACCGCTGCACTGCCGCTGGAACAAATGGTCCTGGTCCTGTTGGCCGGCTTATGGTTGCTCTTGTTCTGGAACAACGCGCGGCTATTACCGTTTCACGCCGGTTTTGATTCCAAGGAGCATCTCAAGTACATCGACTACATCCAGGAGCACCGGACGCTGCCGTTGCCGACGGAAGGCTGGGAAATGTACCAGCCGCCGCTTTATTATTTGATCGCTGCCGGAACTCTTTCGGCGTGCAAGGTTTCAATCAACGGCCCGGCGTCGATTAGCATTCTGCGCTTACTTGGAGCACTCTGCGGCATCACGCAGTTCACTCTAGTTTTTCTGAGTCTGCGACTTCTTCTCCCTCTACGAACTGCATTAGTCGGTCTGTTGCTGGCAGCCTTTCTGCCGATGCATTTGTACCTGGCGCATTATGTGACGAACGAAATGTTGGCCGCCGTTCTGGCGACACTGACTCTCTATCTCTGCTTGCATCTGCTGCGGAGTGAGACGCCGCGCGTAGCTCAATTCGCCTGGCTCGGACTAGCGCTCGGCGCGGCAATGTTAGCTAAGGCGACGGGAATTTTGTTACTGCCAATCGTAACTGTCGTAATCATAGGCAAGCTCGCCTATGCACGAACCCCTATCGCAATCTCGGTGCGCAATATCGGCCTGTTACTCGTGAGTTGTTTCGCCGTATGCGGCTGGCATTACGCACGCATTTGGGTGAAGTTCGGTACGCCTTTGCTCGGCAACTGGGACGCCATGAGCGGGTTCCGGTGGTGGCAGGATCCAGGTTACCATACCGTGGCTGATTATTTCCGTTTCGGACGGTCATTAGTTAATCCGCTTTTCAGCAGTTTCGCTGGATTTTGTGACGGCATCTATTCTACGCTATGGGGCGACGGTTTATGTGGCGGTCTGGCGAGCTTGACCCTTCCCTGGAACGAGCATCCGATGCTCACGGGGTATTTGTGGGCGCTAATTCCGACGGTGTTGATCCTCGCCGGCGTGGTCGTCGCGCTTGTTCGATTCGTTCGAAGACCTTCAAGTGAATTGTTTCTATTACTGGGTTTCTCCGCCGTTATTCTGCTTGCTTTGGTTTTCATGACATTAAAAGTTCCGTCTTACGCACAAGCGAAGGCCTTCTACGGATTATCGGTGCTCACGCCACTGTGTTTCTTTGGTCCGCTCGGTTGGCAAACGCTGACAACTGGCCATGCACGCTTGCGTCTTATCCTTGGCGTACTCGTGTTGGTTTGGGCGATGAACAGTTTCGCCACGTACTGGATTATTCCTTCGGCACCGCAGCATCTCTATGCCGCCAAAACTTTGGGTAATACAGGCAAGATCAACCGCGCTGCCGCCGAAGCAATGAAGGCTGTAGAAGCTGATCCGACGGATGCAGCGGCGCGAGGGTTTCATGCGTTAAGCTTGAGTGAGCTGGGTCAAGACGAGGAAGCGATCAAAGAAGCCGAGCGCGCGATTGAACTGAGTCCAAGCAATTCTGTTGCCCATCTGCAATTAGCCATTTCGGTGAAACGTACCGACATGGAGCGCGCAATCGAGGAAGCTCGCCGTGCCATCGATTTCGGTCCGGAAAATTCTTCGGCTTACCAATTCTTGATGAATTGTCTTTTGGAATCGCACCGCTACAACGAAGCGACTGCAGTCGGACGCCAATGGCTCACGGTGTCGCCCTATGAAGTAGCTCCTCATTCCGCGCTAGCTGCGGCTCTGGCCGAAGCCGGCGATCTCGGATCAGCCGCGCAGGAGCTAGGTTACGTGATGATATTACGGCCGGAATTCGAACAAGCGCGCGCCCAACTGCGGCAGCTGCTGTTATCGCTGACCAAACAGCCTGATGGAATGCAGCGCTTGCGCGACATCGCTGCAAACGCACCAGATTCGCCACGAATGCTGGACGAATTGGCGTGGTTGCTTTCCACGCATCCCGATCCGAAATCTCGCGATGGGGCCGAGGCAGTTCGACTTGCCGAGCGCGCTTGCGCCCTGACCGAGCGCCGAATCCCGGTTATTCTCGACACGCTGGGGGCGGCTTACGCTGAAACGGGGGACTTCCCGCGTGCAATCAGCGCCATCGAAGAAGCGTTAAAGTATGCTGACTCCTCCGGCGATACCGACGCCGTCAAGCTGAGCGAAAACATTCTCGCGTCGCTTCGCGAACATGTTCCGTATCGGCAAAAACCGGAGTAAGTGATTGTCAGGTGCCACGAGCAAATGTGTGCGCCTATTTCGCTCGAACACGCAAGGTTCCGCCGACACTTTTCGCGCGGGGACGCAGGGTTATCATTATTGGCAGTCCGAGATACGGTTCTGCTTTGCGAATGCGAGTTTCGAGATAGCGACGATATGTTTCATTCGTCAAGCGAGGATCATTTACGAAGAGGACAAGTTCCGGTGGCTGGAGGGGCGAGCTCCCGCGACCCCGTTTGAACATTTGGATTGGATGCGGCCGTTGTGGCGTCGCTGGAGCTCCGGCCTCCATTACCGGATCTTGTTTGCCGCTCCTTGTTTGCACTGCGTAAAATAATTTCAAGCGTTTGCCTTTCACCAACGGCGGCGGATTGGCTTGAAACGCCTGTCGCAGCAATCGGTTCAGGATTCCGGTGCCAATGCGTTGCCGAGCTGCCCGCCGGATTGCCTCGATCGATGCAAACAACTTCTCGACATTTTCTTTAGTCAGCGCCGACACGGTCAGCACCGGCGCATATGCAAGGAAGAAAATTCTCGCACGCGTTTCTTCGGCAAGCTGCCTTGCCGCCTCTTTTTCTCTGCGTCTCGGTCTCACCAGATCCCATTTGTTCAACACGACGATCGCTGGTTTCCGCGCCTGTTGAATCAATCCCGCGATCCGTTTGTCCTGGGCTGTTACGCCCATCGTGAGATCCACCATGAGGATACATAGATCCGCGCGGCGAATGCTGCGCTCTGCGCGCATAACGCTGAAAACCTCGACCGAACTCGAATGTTTTCCGCGCCGTCGAATTCCCGCTGTGTCGATGAAAATGAACTTTCGCCCATCGCGCTCGTACAGAATGTCAACGGCGTCGCGCGTTGTTCCGGGCAGTTCGCTGACAATCACGCGCTCGCCGCGAACGATGGAATTAATGAGAGAAGATTTACCAACGTTTGGTCGACCGACGATCGCCACCGCCAATGGAGGTTCGAAGTTTGAAGTCTGATGTTTGATGTCGGCCGGAGCAGCCGGCGAGGGGAGACGCCGCTCGATTTCTGTTAACAACTTCGAGATTCCGCGATCATGTTCTGCACTGATCGAAACGCTCGGCTCGAGACCTAACGAATCGAATTCTGCCGCCAGCGGCTCGTGCTTCTCGTGATCAAC
>WNGJ01010979.1_pt1 | contig 10304 bp, 10 predicted proteins | sample 5400611 | NCBI WGS metagenome assembly WNGJ01 (sample SAMN13153375, study PRJNA577476) | soil metagenome | isolation source: 40 cm soil or saprolite under Garry oak tree replicate 1 | place: USA:California | collected 2016-06-15
TGAGCGGATCAAGTAAGGACCACGTGTTGGCCGCCGATCAATCGGTGAGTGTCGATCGGATTCCGCTGTACGAGGTGTACATGCGCATGGCGGAAGAGCTGGCCAAGCGCTCGACCTGTGCGCGCCTGCAGGTGGGGACCGTCGTCACCGATCAGCGCCTCGAGAACGTCCTCGCGATCGGCTACAACGGCAATGCACGCGGCCTCCCCAACAAGTGTGACTCCGCGGTGCCGGGCAATTGTGGATGCATTCATTCGGAGATGAACGCGCTCGTGAAAGCGCCCGGCAACGTGCGCGACAAGGTCGTGTTCGTGAGCGCCTCGCCCTGCGTGATGTGTGCGAAGCTGATCATCAATTCCGGCGTCACCCACGTGTTCTACCGCAAGGCGTACCGCGATCCCTCGGGTGTGGAAGTGTTGCAGCAGGGCGGCATCGTGCCGGTGCTGTACGACCGCTGGATGACCGCCTGGAGAAATGGCGCCTAGCTTGTTTTCGTAATGGACGAACTCGACCGCCTGTTCTCATTATTGGTCGCGGCGCTGGCGCGCGAGACGCGCGTCGCCGTTCCCTTCCCCGCGTCCGACGTGTACGAACGGCTGGTGCCGTATCGCTCCAACCGCTCCCGGCTCAACGTGGCGACGCACCAGGACTACGAGATGGCAGTGCTGCGGCTGCTCGCCGGCGAGCGCAGCTACGTGCAGCTCGAACCCGAGATGGCAGTGCTGCGGCTGCTCGCCGGCGAGCGCAGCTACGTGCAGCTCGAACCCGAGGACGTGCGCGAAGCGATGCAGCGCGAGATCTCGGGCGTCAACCCCGACCCGGCGTACTTCCGGACGTTTCCCGACGCGCAGGTGATGGTGAACGGCCGTGCCGCCGAGCGCGTGCTCCTCGCCGATCGGGCGTATGCGCCGTCCAGCGCCGCAGACGGTGAAGAGCTGCTGGACACGACAGGCGAGAATCCCGTCCCCGTGCCATTCGCTCCGCGCGCGGCGTTCCGGGCACCGAAGCCGAAAGACGCGCTCAGCGCGAATCAGTGCGAGTACTGCGGCGGCGTCCTGCCCGCGAAGCGCGACGCGCGCTTCTGCCCGCACTGCGGGCAGCCGCAGGAGGGCGAGCTCAAGTGCCCCGGTTGTGGCAGCGCGCTGGACGTCGGTTGGGCGTATTGCCTGGCGTGCGGGCGCCCTACTGGATTCGAGTGAAGGAATTCACAGTTGCCGTCATTGCTGGAGATGGAATCGGGCCGGAGGTGACCGAGGCTGCGATTCCCGTTCTCGACCGCCTCGCCGCAAAGCACGGACTCGCGCTCCACTGGGAACGCCTGCCCTATTGTGCCGATCACTACCTCAAGACCAGTGAAACGCTGCCGGACGCCGCACTTCGCCACCTCCAGGACGATGTCGATGCGATTTTCCTCGGCGCGCTGGGTGATGCGCGTGTCCCCGGCAACGAGCACGCGCGAGACATTCTGCTCGGGCTGCGATTCAAGCTCGATCTGTACGTCAATTTTCGGCCGGTGGAGTTGCTGCACCCCGACCTGACGCCCCTCCGCAATCAGGACGCTATCGATTTTGTCATTTTTCGCGAAAACACCGAAGGCCAATATCTCGGACGCGGCCACGCGTCCGGCGACGAGTTTGTCGCGGAAGAAGTGAATACGGGGAAAGGTGTCGAGCGGATCATCCGGGCCGCCTTCGCGTGGGCCCGGGCGCACGGCAAGCATCGCGTGACGATGAGTGACAAGGCGAACGCGATTCCCGCGCACCGGATCTGGCAGGAGAAGTTCAAGGCGGTCTCTCGGGAATACCCGGACGTCGCCGCCGAACACCGCTACGTCGACGCCCTCGCCCTCGAGCTGGTGCGTGAGCCGCAGCGCTTCGAAGTCATCGTGACGAACAACCTCTACGGAGACATCCTCTCCGATCTCGGCGCGGGACTGGTGGGGGGGCTCGGCCTCGCCGCCAGCGCAAACCTGCACCCCGGCAGCCGCCGGGCGCTGTTCGAGCCGGTGCATGGCTCGGCGCCATCGCTGGCCGGCAAGGGAATCGCGAACCCCATGGCGGCCATGTTGACGGGTGGTTTGATGTTCGAACACTTTGGCCATCCCGACGCCGCGCTTGACCTGAAGCGGGCGGTGCGCGCGGCGCTTACGGCGGACGTTCGGTCCCCTGACCTCGGGGGCAGCGCCAGCACACGGGCGGTGGCAAAGGCGGTGAGCGCGCTGATTTGAGACTTTGTTGATAGACCCCGCGATTATTGGTGGGGTACCGCTAGCACTTAGTTTCGTCCTGCGAAGGGATGAGGTGGTCGTATGCCACCGCTTCCGTTAACGAAAATCCTGAACGTCGCCATTCCCTCTCTATCGGGTGACGCACGCGCTGTGCTCGACGTGCTGGCGTGCAAGAACGGTCTTCTCCCGGCCGCCGGCGACGTCGCCACCTTCGTAGGGTTGCGCACTCGCCATCAGGTTGCCCGGACCCTGCGGCGCGCCAGCCTTCCGCCGCTCGAGGAGCTCGCCGGGTGGACGCGCCTCTTCTACTGGGTCCTCCAGTCGGAGCAGACGGGCGCATCGCTGCTCGCGCTGGCGCGCGAGTCGCACCTCGAGCCCGCCACCTGCTACCGGCTGGTACGGCGCCTCATGGGGCAGCCGTGGTCGTGCGTGCGCCGCGGCGGCATTGCCGGCGCGATTCTGCGGTTCCGCACGATCTGGAAGGACAGCGGCATGCCGGAGCTGGCGCTGCGGCCGCACGTGCAGGCGGCCGCCCAGCGCCCGACGAGTCCCTTGACCCTCCCTCATGCTGCGCCAGCTCCGGCGATCGAGGCACGCAAGCCTCGGGGCGTCCTGGCGGCACGACTGCGGATCGGCGGGTACCCCTTCGACGTCTCCGTCACGCCCGATGGGACCGGCTGGCTGACACGCACGCACGCCGCCGTGCTGCAGCGCCTGCGGCTCGAGCCACTCAGCGCGATGCGCGCCCTACCCGTCGGCGTCGCGCCCACGCGCATCGTCCTCGCACCATCCGGTGACCGCGCCTGGGTCACGAACCAGTTCACGAAAGACGTCGCCGTCGTCGATCTGGCGTGGGGACGCCGCACCGGCGCGATCGCCATGGAAGGCGACCCGCTGGGCGCTGCGTTGTCGCCCGATGGCCGAACCCTGTACGTCACCACCAATCTCGACCGCCTGTGTGCCTGCGCGCTGTCGGACAACGGCGGCCGCGTCGTCCGGTGCGTTTCCCTTCCTCAGGCGTGCACTGAGCTGGCGGTCCACCCGACCGGCAATCGCGTGTACGTACCGACCTGGAAAGCGGGCGGTATCCTCGAACTGGATGCCCGTAGCCTTGCCGTTGTCCGTCGCTATGAATTGGGCGGCCAACCGCTCGGCGTGGCGATCTCGCACGACGGGGCGCGGCTGTATAGCGGCAACGAGCACGGCTGGCTGGATCTCGTCCATCTGCCGACCGGACAGATCGTGCGACGGAAATTCGCGACCCCGGCGGACGAGGTCGCGCTGACTCCCGATCAGAGTGTCGTGTACGCCAGCCTGCGGACCGCGGGGCAAATCGCGATGCTGGACGCTCACACGCTGAAGTCCGTCGGTACGCTGGAGCCGGGCGGGCTCCCGCGTCATATCGCGTTCGACACGCTCGGCAGCCTCGCCGTTGTGGCTAACGAGGCCGGCTGGGTCGACATCGTGCGGTGATGCAGGCGCGCTGAGACGCCGGCGCCCGAAAACACGAGCGGCGGATGGGAACAATCCCGTCCGCCGCTCGTGTTTTGGCGTAACGACCTACCGTCGCACCGACTGCAAGCTCATATTCCGCCCACTTATGATGGAGTTCTTCTCATGAAAACCCAGGGCGCCACCAAGGACGTCGTCTTCCTGTCGGGTGTACGGACGGGATTCGGGTCCTTCGGCGGCTCTGTGAAGGACTTGTCGGCCATCGACTTGGGCGCTGCTGCATCCCGCCAAGCCATCCAGCGCTCCGGCGTTCCCGCGAGCGACTTCGGTCACGTCGTGTTCGGCAACGCGCTCCAGACCTCGGCGGACGCCATCTACATGGCCCGCCACGTTGGGCTCAAGGCCGGCCTGCCGATCGAGACGCCGGCGGTGACGGTGAATCGGTTGTGCGGCTCCGGCTTCGAGGCGATCACCCAGGGCGCGCAGCTGATCCTCCTTGGCGAAGCCGAGGCAGTACTGGCCGGCGGCGCGGAGTCGATGAGCCAGGCCCCGCACGTCGTGCGCGGTGCGCGTTGGGGATTGCGCCTCGGCCCGGCGCCACTCGAAGACTTGCTGTGGGAATCCCTGAAGGACCCGCAGTGCGGGCTCTCCATGGCTGAGACCGCCGAGAGCCTGGCGGAGAAGTACAAGCTGACGCGCAAAGAGGTGGACGAAGTCGCCGTCCTGTCACAGCAGCGGGCGAAGCAGGCGTGGGACGCGTGCGCCTTCCAGGACGAAGTCGTGCCCGTCACGATCAAGGTGAAGGGGAAGGAAGTCGAGTTTCGTGCCGACGAGCACATGCGCCCAGACACGACGCTCGAGATCCTCAGCGCGCTCAAGCCCTACTTCAAGAAGGACGGCCTCGTGACCGCGGGCAACGCATCCGGCATCGCGGACGGCGGCGCGGCGACCGTGCTGGCCAGTGAGGAATACGCGAAGGCGCACGGATTGAAGCCGCTTGGCCGCCTGGTCGCGTGGGCCGTGGCCGGCGTCGAGCCGAAGCACATGGGCATCGGGCCGGCTCCCGCCGCGCGCAAGGCGCTCGAGAAAGCGAAGCTGAAACTCGAGCAGATGGATCTCGTCGAAGTGAACGAGGCGTTTGCGCCGCAGTACCTGGCGGTGGAGCGCGAGCTCGGCCTCGATCGCACCCGCACGAACGCCTGCGGTGGCGCGATCGCCATCGGTCATCCGCTGGCGGCGAGCGGCACGCGCATCACGATTCACTTGCTGCACGCGCTGCGCCGGGAGAAGAAGCGGTTTGGGCTGGGCTCGGCGTGCATCGGCGGCGGGCAGGGGGCGGCGGTGATCGTCGAAGCCTTGTGAGCACCATCCTCCTCGGGGCGATCGGTGTGATCGCACTCTATCTCTTTTCGGGCCTGCGCGTCCTGCGTGAATACGAGCGCGGCGTGTACTTCCTGCTCGGCCGGCTGCGACCCACGAAGGGACCCGGGCTGATCTTTCTCCCTCCGGTGCTGGCACGTATGCAGAAGGTGTCGCTGCGCGTGATGGCGATCGACGTCCCGCCGCAGGACGTGATCACGCGCGACAACATCTCCATCAAGGTCAATGCCGTCCTGTACATGCGCGTGAAGACGCCCGACAAGGCCGTCGTGGGCGTGGAGAATTACCTCTACGCCACGAGCCAGCTCGCGCAGACGACGTTGCGGTCGGTGCTGGGTGAGACGGAAATGGACGAGCTGCTCGCGAATCGCGACAAGATCAACGCGATCCTGCGCCAGACGATCGACACGCGCACGGAAGACTGGGGGATCGAGGTATCGGCCGTCGAAGTAAAAGACGTCGATCTGCCGCCGGAGATGAAGCGGGCGATGGCCCGTCAGGCCGAGGCCGAGCGCGAGCGCCGGGCCAAAGTCATCAACGCCGAGGGCGAGCTGCAGGCGGCGGAGAAGCTCGCGCAAGCCGCGCACATCATCGGCAAGGAGCCCGCCGCGATTCAGCTGCGCTACCTGCAGACCGTCAACGAAATCGCGTCGGAAAACAATTCGACGACGATCTTCCCCATCCCGATCGATCTGCTCAAGGGCTTCATGGATCGGATCACAGACTCGAGCAGCCGCGCACTTCCCGAGCGGACGTCCGGAGAGCGGCTTCCGGTGCCCGGGGAGAAAGAGAAGGCGAAGGTGTGATGGGGAAGGATCTCATCAGTCAGGAGGCGCTGGAACGCATCATCAAGCGCGCCGCCGAGCTGCAGGCCGGCGAGCATGACGTCGGCGACGGGCTCACGAGCAGCGAGGTCCTGGCGCTCGGCAAGGACGTCGGCATCCCGGATCGCTACCTCCGCCAGGCGATGCTCGAGGAGCAGACGCGCATCACGCCGGACGTCGCGACCGGCACATGGGCGTGGCTGACGGGTCCGCGGTCCATCGTCGCGCACCGCGTGGTTCCGGGTGATCGCGCGACCGTCGAGCGCGCCTTGACTCGCTGGATGACGGAAGAGGCGCTGTTGCAGCCCAAACGGCACTACGCCGACCGCACGTCCTGGGAGCCGAAAGCGGGGGCCTTCGCGTCGATTCAGCGTGCCCTGGCCGGAAAGCGCCGCTACTCACTCGCCCAGGCCGAGGAGATCTCTGGTCAGGTCATCCAGCTCGAGCCGGGATTCTGCCTGGTGCGGCTCGAGGCGGATATCAGGCAGCAGCGTACCAAACGCATCTCCGGAGGCACCGTGCTGGCGGCGCTCGGGTGGGGACTCACGGGAGCCACCGCGCTCATTGCTCCACCGCTCGCACTCGCGCAGGTCCTGATGCTCGTCCCCGGCGTTGGGCTGACGATCGGCGGCGCCATGATCGCCCGCACGTATCGGGGAGCCAACGAGCGCCTGCAGATCGCCCTGGAGCAGGCGCTCGACCGGCTCGAGCGCGGCGACACCCGGTCGTCCCCCAACCAGGGCGCCCTGCCCGGCGCGCAGGCCTTCGTCCGCATCGCCGAAGAAGTGCGCAAAGCACTCGAGAATCCCCGCCCGAAACCGAGAAGCTGAGGAACGTGATGGCCGACGTGAAACGGGTGGGCGTGCTGGGGTGTGGCCTCATGGGCAGCGGGATCGCGCAGGTCGCGGCCACCGCGGGTTACGAGACGATCGTGCGTGACGTATCGAAGGACATCCTCGATCGCGGGCGGGCAGGCATCGAGAAGTCGCTCGCCAAGTTCGTCGAGAAGGGGAAGCTCCAGGCCGCGGATCGCGACGAGATCCTCCGGCGCGTGACGTTCACGACGGCCGTCCCGGACCTCCGGAAATCGGACATCATCATCGAGGCGATTACCGAAGACCTCGCCCTGAAGAACATGCTTTTCCTGGAGCTGGACGGCCTGTGTGGGGCGGGGACGATCTTCGCGTCGAACACCTCCAGCCTCACCATCGCGGAGATGGCGGCGGCGACGAAGCGCGCCGACCGGTTCGTCGGGCTGCATTTCTTCAATCCCGTGCCGCTCATGGCCCTGGTCGAGGTCGTGCGCACCGTCACGACGTCCGAAGAGACGTTCAAGCGCGCATTCGCGTTCGCGGCCTCGCTCCGCAAAGAGCCCGTCGCCGCCAAGGATACCTCCGGGTTTATCGTCAATCTGCTGCTCGTGCCCTACCTGCTCGATGCGATTCGCGCCGTGGAGCGCGGCGTCGGCAGCGTTCCCGACATCGACAAGGCGATGCAGCTCGGCTGCGGCTATCCGATGGGCCCGCTGACGCTGCTCGACATGGTGGGACTCGATACCACCCATCACATCGCGGAAATCATGTTCAAGGAATACCGCGAGGCCCGGTACGCGCCGCCGCCGTTGCTGAAGCGGATGGTCCTCGCGGGGATGTACGGCAGGAAGAGCGGCAAGGGATTCTACGACTACTCGGCTACTCCACCCATCGTCAGCAACCTGGGACTCTAATGCTCGGCTACGACGCTCCCCGCTGGCACGCCGTCCTCAACGATCTCCCCGCCGCGCTGCTGTTCGTGGCGGTGCTGTTCGATCTCGCGGCCGCAGCGACCAAACGCGAGTCGCTCGCGTGGGCCGCGATCTGGACGCTGTGGGCGGGGGTGATCGGCGGATGGGCGGCCGTCATCGCCGGTGAGCTCGCGGCGGACGCGATCGAGCACGGCAACGCGATCCACGACATCATGGAGAAACACGAGACGATGGCGCTCCTGACGATGAGCCTCTTCACCATCGTCCTGATCTGGAAGATGGCGCGCCGTTTCCAGATGCCGCCGCAGGAGCTGGCACTCACCCGTGCGCTGAGCGTCGTCGGCGTAGCAGGGCTCGTCTGGACGGGAGTGCTGGGCGGCAGGATGATGTTTCAGCACGCGGCAGGCATTCCGACGCAAACGCTCCAGGCCGAGATCCAGAACCGGGCCGCCGGGCACGCGCACGAGGAAGGCGAGGATACTGCCAAGACTGCGACGCCGCCGCACACGCATTAGATGAAGGCGATCGCAGCGTGCGCGCTCCTGGCGCTGGCTTGCACGCCGGCCACGACGCGTCCTCCCTTCTCTCCCGTCCCCGAGGCGCTGCACGCCGTGATCAACGCGCCGCCGGGGGTGGTGACGGAAGCCGCGCGAGCGATGCTCATCGCTGATACCGTGCCGGTCCGTTTTGTCAGTACGCTGGACGCCTGGCTCGAGACGCGAGAGTTCGCGGGGACCTACAAGCTCCGGCTCTGGGCCGATCCTGACGCGCCGGGGAAAGCGCGCGTGACGATTGAAGCGGTGTTCCGCCCCGCCGCGGATCCATCTCGCACGCCCCGCGATCTCGAGCTCGCGGCGCCACCCGGGTCGCCCGGTCAGCTGCGCGCCGAGCAGCTCCTCGCCGCGTTGAAGGAAAAGCTTGGAGTTACCACCTACTAGCCTGCGCCGCACCCTCGGCGCGCTCGAGTACTTCACATTCGGCTTTGGCAGCATGGTCGGCGTCGGCTGGCTCGTCATCATGGACGACTGGCTGGGCCGGGGCGGCCCCGGCGGCGCCATGCTCGGCTTTCTCGGCGGGGCGTTACTGCTGCTGCCCATCGCCCTCACGTACGGGCGGCTGGTCCGCGCGATCCCCGATGCAGGCGCCGAGGTCGCCTATGCCGAGCGCGTATTCCCGCGGGGCGTCAGCTTCGCGGCCGGGTGGATGATGGTCCTCGCCTACGCGATCGTCTGCCCGTGGGAAGCGGTGGCTATCGGCAATCTACTGGCGCGGATTTTCCCGGCGATGAACGAGATCGTCTTGTATACGGTTGCAGGCAAGGCCATCACTCTCCCTCGGCTGGCTGCGGGTCTCGCGCTCACCGCCTGGATCGGCGTGGTGAACCACCGCGGCATCCGCACCAGCGGGCGCTTTCAGGATTTTACGACGCTGGGACTCCTTGCCTGCTTTGCCGTGTTCGTCGTGCTCGGATTTGCGCGCGGCAGCGCGACCAACGTCGAACCGCTGTTCGCCTCCGCCGGGCCAGTCGTGTCCGTGCTCCTCGTCCTGCAGATCGTCCCCTACTTCATGACCGGTTTCGAGTCGATCCCGAAAGCATCCGAGGAAGCGCGCGCCGATCTCGACCTCGGCGCACTGAGCCGCATGATCATCGCGGCGGTCATCGCCGGCGGCCTGTTCTACACATTGGTCGTCGCCGTCGTCGCGTGGGTCTATCCGTGGACCGACCTGGTCACGCAGCACCTCGGCACGGAGACCGCGTTCGCGCGCGCGTTCGGCTCGCCGTGGATCGCACGACTGATTCTGGCCGGCGCCTTGTTGTCTCTGTTCAAGGTGTTCAACGGCAACTTCGTCGCCGCGACGCGCCTGTTGTACGCGCTAGGGCGGCGGGGTCTGGTCAGTCCCACCCTGGGGACGGTCAGTCAACGCTTTGGCACGCCGTCGTACGCGATCGCGCTCGTCACACTCCTCACCGCGGCAGCCGCGTTCCTGGGCGACGCCGTGCTGGTGCCAATCAGCGAAGTGGGCGCCGGAGTCGGAGCAGTGGGTTGGTGCGCGGCCAGCATGGCTTTCATCGCGCTGGCGCATCGCAGCGGCGATCGCAACGGCACGACAATGGCCGCGGCCGGCGTAATCGTGAGTGTGGCGATTGTCTTGATGAAGGTGATTCCAGCAGTGCCCGGCAGCTTCGGCTGGCCAGAGTGGGTCGCGCTAGGCGGTTGGTGCACGCTGGGGCTTTTGCTCCGTCACTAGCCCCTGCACCCATTTCTCCATCTGGTCCAGATCGATAGCCGCATCGCGACACGGCCCGTTGGGCAGCTGCATCGTCAGGCCGAGCACGGGCAGCTTGCCGGCCACATCACGCAGCCCGGTCATCATGTCGCGCTCGCAGGCGACCGCCACGACGGCGCGGGGACGGCGCTCGCGTATCACGCGCCGGGCCAGTTGCCCGCGCGTCGCGACGAACACCGGCACCTCGTAGCGCCCCGCGATCTCCAGCACGCCGTCCAGCGCCTGCTTCGAGAGACAGCGCGGAATCAACACCAGCAGCTCGCCCTTCCCGACCGTCCGCCCGCGCCGCACGGCGAGCGTGTTGTAGACGTCGATCGCCGCGTGCTCGACCCAGTCCCGCTTGCCGAAGCCGCGCGCGACCAGGGAGGTGTAGTTCATGAGCTGGAGG
>WNGJ01013051.1_pt1 | contig 10304 bp, 7 predicted proteins | sample 5400611 | NCBI WGS metagenome assembly WNGJ01 (sample SAMN13153375, study PRJNA577476) | soil metagenome | isolation source: 40 cm soil or saprolite under Garry oak tree replicate 1 | place: USA:California | collected 2016-06-15
CGTCGACGCTGCTGGCCTGCCAGATCAGCGACTCCATCTCGGCCGGCGTCCTGGTCCGCGCCATCTGCAGGTAATGGCTGGCCACGCTGACGATCGCCGATCGCAGCGCGGTGTCCTCCGAGGAGCCCGACGAGCCCGGGGAGGCTGACGTAGCCGGCTTATCCAGGGCCAGCAGGTGGGCGGGAACGCTCGTCGGTGACGTCATGTCGGCGACCGTGCCGTGGGCGAAGGTGAATCCGGTCATCGCCCCGCAGGTGGACAGGCTCACCAGCGCGGTCGACCGCGGCCACGTCGGCTTCGTCGTTACCCCCCGCGGTCCGGCCGGGCCTTGAGGATGGCCTGCACCTGCGGGTCACCGGGGTTGCCGGCGTTCTGGAACAGCACGCTTACGTTCTGCGCGGCCACCGGGCCGGCGCCGGGCATCCACTTCTGGTACACGTCGGCGACGAGCGCCGCCTGACCCTCCCGGGTGGTCACCGGGCTGGCGCACAGGCTGGGGAACCCGGCGCGCGCGACGATGGCCGGCGACCCGGTGTACCTGGCGCAGTTCTCCGGCTTGCTCTCCAGCCCCGGCTGGACCGCGGGTTTGCCGTTGGCGCCGGTCAGCGTGGCCCCGCCGATGATGTTGTTGATGGCGCGCGCCGCCACCGCCAGGCTGTCCACCGGGCTGGACGGGTTGTAGGGGTGATGCAGGTTCAGCGACCACGCGATCTGGCCGCCCTGGGCGGGCGTGATCGGCTCGAGCCCCTTCCTGCCGGTCTTGGCATCGGCGTAGCCGGGATCGTTGTTGCTCGTCATCAGCGCGAAGATCCACAGGATCTGGCTCGTGTCGGTGCCGCAGGCGAAGTTGACCTGACTCGGTTCCGACACGACGTTCGGGTTCTGGCAGGCGGTGGCGATCTCGCCCTTCACAGTGGCCACGCTGGGCGGCCACGAGGGGCCATTCCTGAGGACGATCATCGCGCCGATGACGAGCACCACGAGGCCGGCCGCCGACCCGATGGCGATCGTGCGGCCGCGCCCCGGACGGGGCCGCCGGCCCGAGCGGGGCCGCTGGGTGCGCCGCCCCCGTTCGATGAGCGCCTGAGCCCTCTCGGAGGACCCGCGCGGCTCGTCCTGCGTCCTTCCCCTGGCCCGCAGCATCTCCCGTTCCCGGCGCGGCGGCGACCCGGATCCGGGGCCGGGCTCGCGGGTCCGCGACTCCCGCCACTCGGTGAGTTCCTTCTCCAGGTCCAGGACCTTGAGTTCTAGATCGGAATACCAGCTATCGTCATTCTCGATAAAGTTTTCGATTTTCTTGTTCGTCGTGATCACCCCTGACGCATGGCCTGACCCGGGTACTCCGGACTGGCCCCGACCCGGCGAAGATGGTCAGTGACCTAGATCACGTGTTCGACCCGTGTCAACCATTAGAACACAGACGCGATGTACTTGGCCACCGGCCCGTACGGGAAGATCACTGATATGGCACCGGTTTCTCTGATCATCGTCGGGGCAGGCCAGCGCGGCACCGGGTACGCCCGGTGGGCCCGGCGCCACCCCGATCGCGCCTCCGTCGTCGCGGTCGCCGAACCCAGCCAGGTCCGGCGCGCCCGCCTCGCCGCCGAGCACGGCATCCCGGCTAGGCGTTCGCCGCGCTCGGCTACCACATCCTGCTGGAAAAGCCGATGGCGCCGGACGAGGCGGGGTGCCGGCGGATCGTGGCCGCCGTGGAGAAGGCCGGCGTCATGCTCGCCGTCGGCCACGTGATGCGCTATACGCCGTACACGCGCGCCGTGAAGCAGCTCGCCGACTCCGGCCAGCTCGGCGACATCATGAGCGTCCAGCACCTGGAGCCGGTCGGCTTCTGGCACCAGGCCCATTCCTACGTCCGCGGCAACTGGCGGCGCGCCGACCTGGCCACCTCCATGCTGATGGCCAAGTCCTGCCACGACCTGGACTGGCTGCAGCACATCCTGGGCCGGGCGCCGCTGCGGGTCTCGAGCTTCGGCAGCCTGACCCATTTCACCGCCGCGAACCGGCCGCCCGGCGCCACGGACCGGTGCGTGGCCTGCTCCGTCGAACCGGACTGCCCCTATTCGGCGCCGCGGCTCTACCGCGGCCTGCTCGACCGGGGCGCGCGCGGCTGGCCGCTGAGCGTCGTCATCGACGACTTCTCCGCCGAAGCCCTGGACGCAGACGAGGCCCTAGACGAGGCACTGCGCACCGGCCCGTACGGCCGGTGCGTCTACGCCTGCGACAACGACGCCGTCGACCACCAGGTCGTCACGCTGGAGTTTCCCGGCGCGACGACGGCCGCCTTCACCATGACCGCGTTCACCCAGCCCGGCCACCGCCGCACCCGGCTGTTCGGCACCCGCGCCGAGCTCACCGGCGACGGCGAGACCATCCGCGTCTACGACTTCCTCACCCGCACCGAGCGGACGGTCACCCCCGCCCCGGAGGGCGGGATGAACGCCGGCGAGGGCCACGGCGGCGGCGACGCGGGGCTCATGGACGCGTTCACCGCCGCCGTGGCCACCGGCCGCCGCGAGCTGATCTCCTCCGGCCCGCGCGAGTCGCTGGCCAGCCACCTCGCCGTCTTCGCCGCCGAACGAGCGCGCCGGAACGGCACCGTCGAAACGATCCCGCCGTAGCCGGCGAATTATCCCGAACGGGCCTGGTGACTGCTCAGCTGCCCACTACGTGCACCCGCCAGGTCTGGCCGCGGCACGGGGTGGACACGAGCACCTCACGCCCCGCGTTGGTGTCGCGGATCGTGTAGTGCGCCGCCGATCCGTTCAGCGTGACCTGATGGACCGTCGCGCCGCCGGGCAGGGTGGCGCCGACGTGCAGGGTGCACGCCAGGCTGGCGGTGACGGTGGTCGTGTACGAGCTGCCGTGGTGCGTGGCGGCGACGTCAACCGAGCCGGTGCCGACCCTGATGTTGGTCCCGCTCACCGACGACTGGCCGGACGGCACGTCCGGCAGCACCTCGAGCAGGCCGTTGCCGAGCTGCGGGTCGACTCCGAGCTGCTGGTTCACTACCGGCCAGAGCACGCCGTAGGTGCCCCAGGCCTGGTCCAGCGAGGACCGCTCGTTGAACGGCTGGCTGACGTTGGCGGCGAAGTCGGGCGACGGGCCGATCTCCGGCATCGCGCCGGGCTGCTCGGCTACGCCGCCGAGCTGCAGCGTGGCCAGGTCGTCGGTGTAGCGCTGCTGCTGGTCCGGGCCGAGCAGGCCGTAGTTGCCCAGGCCGACGGCCATGACGCCGGTGTTGAGCGTGTAGGCCTGCTGGGTGTGACCGGCATAGGTGCCCGGGTCGCAGCCGGGGCCGCCCTCGACGTACAGGCCGTAGGTGCCCGAGTAGCAGGACGTCTCGCGCAGCTTGAGCGCGGGCAGCGCCTCGGATGGCGGGGCCAGGCCCGGCGTGGGTACCCCATCGGGGTATAGCTGGGCCTCCATCGGGGTGACGCCGGTCCACCAGCGCTGCATCATCTGGGTCTTGCCCGCGTCGGAGAGCGAGTCGGCGAACTGCGGGATGCTGGGCATCCACCAGGCGGCCGAGAACTTCTTCACCAGGGTCGCGGCGCGGCTGTCGGCCCACTGCTTCGTCGCGGTGTCGCCCTTGCTCGCGGCCATGTCGGCCAGGTCGTACAGGCCGCGGATGGTGTACACGGCCGCGTCGACCGCGTCGGGGCCGAGCACGTCGGACTCGACGTTGGCCGCCCCGGCAGGCCACGTGTCGCCGGGCTTGATCAGGCCGATCATGTACTGCATGTTCTTCTTGGTGAACGCGTACATCTGGTCACGGAAGGCGTTGTCGCCGGTCCAGCGCCAGACCATGGCCACGGCGTCGGGGAACTTGGCCGTCTCGTCGACGTCGCCCTTCTCGTCGTTCAGGCCGAAGTACACCGAGCCGTCCGTGACGGTCTCGTGCACCACCTTGCCCGAATCGTGGTTGGCGATCATGCTCACCTGGGCCAGCGAGCGCAGCCCGTCCTCGGCCGTGCCGAACTGCCCGGCGGCGAGCAGGGCGAACATCGTGTACTCCTGGTCGGTGGCGAACATCCACGGGTAGTCGGGGAAGCCCGCGCCCTCGAACCTGATGCTCGGCACGGTGGCCAGCGGCGCCGGGTAGACGGTGCCCTCTTCGGTGTTGCGGATCTTCAGGTTGTCCGCCTGCTGGGTCAGGTCGGCCAGGTCCTGCTTGCTCCAGGTGACGGACTGGGCCAGGGCCGGGTCGCTGGGCAGCGACACCCGGGTCTGGCCGTTGAGGTGCTGCCGCGTGGTGACCTTCGCGGCGAGTTCGGCCGCCGGATCGGCGCTGGCCGCCTGGAACTGCGCCTGGGCGTCGGACATGCCCTGGTCCGAGCCGGCCACGGTGAACCAGATCGTCCGGCTGCCGCCCGCGGGCACGCTGACCGGGTAGGTCAGCTCCCCGCCCGCGCCCTTGCCGTACGCGGTGTCGTCGCACCGGAACTTGTCAGGCTCCGAGCCGACCGGGCAGATGACCGGCGGGTCCTGCGGCCCGCGGAAGTCCGCGCCGGTCTTCCCCGACGTTGGACTGAGCCCGGTGGCGCCGACGATCGCGGCATAGTCCTGCGCGGGCGCGTTGGCGACCGGCGGGGTGCCGGTATCGGTGAAGACGAGCTGCTTCCCGTTGAACGACGCCTTGTCGGGCAGGTTGAACGCGGTCTGGTCGGGCTTGGTGAATCCCCACGGATAGGCGCTCATCAGCTCGGAGTGGGCGTCGACGTTCAGGTTCACGTTCGCGGCCTGCGACCCGGCCGTCAGGGTCAGCCCGATCTCCACCGCCCGGCGGCCGTCGGGCGCGAAGTCCGTGCGGCTCAGCTGGACCCCGCCGGCCGACGGCCCCGTCGATGGCAGGGCCATGTGCACGTAGCCGAAGCCGGAGGTGAACGTCGTCGCCGGGCCGATCCACTGGCCGTTGACGCCGAACCAGATGCCGTCGAGCAGCTTGACCGGCGGCGTCCAGATGCCGCCCATCTCGCCGCGGGTGTGGAAGCCCATGGCCGGATACCGGCCGTCCTCGGTGCCGAGCTCGTAGGCCCGGTCCCCGGACGCCGCGTACCGCCGCACGTCGAGCTGCGAGCTCACCGACAGGGTGGGGCTGGCCGCCGTCCGCGACCCGGGCAGCACCGGCACTGCCCGGGCCCCGGACACGCCGCCGGAAGCGGCACCCGCCGCGGCGGTGCTGACGACAGCAATGATCGTTACCAGAAACAGGAACCGCCGCATGGTGCTACTCCCCAGCACGGATCTGGCCAGCACGGGATCTGGCCAACACGGATCTGGACACGCCCGGCGCGCCTACGCGCAGCCGGTGCCGCGATACCCAATTCCCAGAACCAGACACCTCAAACCAGCAACTTCCCCCGCAAACCAACAAATTCTCGCCGGAGCCCACGGCCAGTGGTGAGGACGGGCTTGAGCGTTACCGGAATTCCAGGCCGTCGAAGGTGCCGGACGCGCGCCACGTGTCGATATAGGCGAAGTAGGCACTGGGGCCGTAGGGGTAGCCGTAGCCGAGGAACTGGCCCGGGTCCTGGCCCTCGTTGTTGTAGTAGCCCGGCGTGCAGTCCGGCCCGCCGATCATGCTGCCCGGCCCGGACAGCAGCAGTTTCACCCATGCGTTCTCGGCGTCCCGCGACGGCTCGACGATGCCGAACCCGCCGTCCACCGCGTGCCGGACGATCACCGTAATGGTCCGGGCCGAGTCGACGATGTTGTGCGGCACGTTGGAGATCAGGTTCGCGCCCTGCGTGGGCTGCACGAACAGCAGGTTCGGAAACCCGTGGACACCGATGCCGTGCAGCGTGCGCATCCCGCCGGCCCAGTGCTCCGACAGCGTGCCGTGGCGGCCGGTCACCTCGAAGCCGGCCCGCCGGGCGTACGGGGTACCGACCTCGAAGCCGGAACCGTAGATGATGCAGTCGAGCTCGTACTCCCGGCCGTCCACGACCACCCCGGCCGGAGTGATCCGGGCCACGCCCTTGCCGTCCGTGTCGACCAGGTGGGTGTTGGGGTGGTTGAAGGCCTGCAGGTACTCGTCGTGGAAGCAGGGCCGCTTGCACAGCTGGCGGTACCACGCCTTGAGCTTGCCCGCGGTGTCCTGATCCCGCACGATGGCGTCGGCGCGGGCGCGGATCTCCTCCATCTTCTCGTAGTCGGACTCCTCGTAGGCGGCGAGCATGGCCGCCGGGTTCAGGTTCTCCGGCGGCAGCGCGGCGATCCTGGCGCGGATCCGGCGGGCGATGTCAGTCCAGCCGTCCTGGACCAGGTCGACGTCCGCGGCCCCGCCGGCCTGGTTGGCGGTGAAGTTCTCCAGCCAGCGTTGCTGCCAGCCCGGCGTGGCGATCTCGGCGAACCAGGCCGGATCGATCGGGTGGTTGTCCCGCGCGTCGACCGAGGACGGCGTGCGCTGGAACACGTACAGCTCCCGGGCGTGGACGGCCAGGTGCGGCACGCACTGGACCGCGGTCGCCCCGGTGCCGATCAGGCCCACCCGCTTGTCGGCGAGCTTGTCTATGGGGGCACCCTCGTAGTCGCCGCCGGTGTAGCCGTAGTCCCACCGGCTGGTGTGGAACGAGTGGCCGCGGAACGAGCCGATCCCCGGGATCCCGGGCAGCTTCGGCACGCTCAGCGGGCCGGTGCCGAGCACCACGAACTGAGCCGTCAGCCGGTCACCCCGGCTGGTCTCGATGACCCAGCGCGCGCTCGCCTCGTCCCAGCTCAGCCCGGTCACCTCGGTGTGGAACAGCACGTCGGAGTACAGGCCGAACTGCCTGCCGATGCGCCGGCAGTGGGCCAGGATCTCCGGGCCGTGCACGTACTTCTCGGTCGGCATGTGCCCGGTCTCTTCCAGCAGCGGCAGGTACACCATGGACGCCGTGTCGCACTGCGCGCCGGGGTACCGGTTCCAGTACCAGGTGCCGCCGAAGTCGCCGCCCTTCTCGATGATCCGGACGTCGACCCCGGCCTCCCGCAGCCGGGCCCCCACGACCAGGCCGGCGAACCCCCCGCCGACGCAGACGACCGTCCGGTGGCCGGTAATGGCCGCTCGTTCGGTCCATGGTGTGTGCGGATCGTCCAGGTAGTGCTCGAGCTGGCCGGTCAGGCGGAGGTACTGGTCGTTGCCGTCCGGGCGGAGCCGCTTGTCCCGTTCCTCTGCGTACTTGCGCCGCAGTGCTTCCTTGTCGATCCGAGCCGGAGTCTCGGTCGTCATCGTCGCCTCCCGGACGAGACCTCGCCACCATACAGTGCCATCGTGTCACTCATATGTGACACGCGCAATGTCCCGGTGTTAGCATCGGCGCGTGGCCCAGGCCAGTCTCGGCAAGCACGGCCTCACCGCACCGTCGCTCGCCGACGAGCAGCGGGAGGTCGCCCAGGCGCGGATCCTGCGCGCCGCCGGGGTCGCGCTCGCGGCCCGCGGCCTGGCCGCGACCGTCGACGACGTGGCCGAGGCGGCGGGCGTCAGCCGGCGCACGATCTTCCGCCACTTCGCCACCAGGGACGCCCTGTTCGTCACCGTGATCAGGGCGGGCATCCGCCGCTACGCCGAGCAGATCCCGGCCCCGCCCGACGACGACCTGCGCGGGTGGCTGCCGGAACTGCTCGCGGTCACCCACCGGCTCAACGCCCGCAACGGCCGGGTCTTCTGGGATCTGGTGGGCGTGCGGGCCGCCGATCTGTCCGCCGACCTGGCGATGGTCGCGGCGGAGTGCCGGGACAGCCGCAACCGGTTCGCGGCCGCGGTGACCGATCTGATGTGGCGGGCCCGCGGCGGGCCCGGCCCGCCGCCGCCGTGGCTGGTCGACGCGGTCGCGGTGCAGCTGTCCGGCTTCACCACCCAGTCCCTGGCCGGTGACCTGGGCCGAACGCCCGAGCAGGTCGCGCACGTGTCGGCTCAGGTCATCGAGGCGGCCCTGGCGTCCGCCCTGGCCGCCCCGGCCTGAATCGCCATCGCGCTCGACGTCCCCGCAGGCAGGCCCGTCCCGGGCTAAGTTAGGTCGCATGCGGCGTGGCGGGCTCCCGGCGATCATCAGCCTGGCCGTCGCGCTGGCCGTTTCCGCCTGCTCCTTCGGCAGCTCACCCGGAAGCACGGTGGTGACGCCGGCCGCCGACGCGGCCACCTCCGCCAGCCCGGCCAGCGCCCTGGCCACCGCCGCCACCGGCCCCAAGCCGGCCGCGCTGCCGCGGAAGCCGGCGGCCGGCGCCTCGGTGACCCTCACCGCCGTCGGCGACATGATGCTCGGAAACACGCCGGACCTCCCGCCGGATCCGGGTACGTACTTCCACTCGGTGCGGCCGGAGCTCAAGAAGGGTGCCCAGATCGTCTTCGGCAACCTGGAGGGCACGCTCACCACGGCCACGGCCAGCAAGTGCGGGAGCAAGCCGACCTCAAGCTGCTTCGCCTTCCGGAACCCGCCGGGCTACGCGCGCTACTTCAAGCAGGCGAGCTTCACCGTGCTGAACGACGCCAACAACCACTTCCACGACTTCGGTGCCGCGGGCCAGGCCCAGACCGTTCGGTCCATTCACGCGGCCGGCCTGGTCCAGACCGGTCTGCCCGGCGAGATCACCCGCGTCACGGTCAAGGGGGTCCCGGTCGCGTTCGTGGCGTTCGCGCCGTACGCCTACACCGCGAGCCTGCTCGACCGGCCCGCCGCCCGCGCGCTCATCAGGCAGGCGGCCCGGACGGCGCGGATCGTCGTGGTGTACATGCACGCCGGCGCGGAAGGGGCGCAGGCCGATCACGTGACCGGCCGGGAAGAGGTCTACCTGGGCGAGGACCGCGGCAACCCCGAGGCCTTCGCGCACATGGCCATCGACGCCGGCGCCAGCCTGGTGATCGCGAGCGGCCCGCACGTGCTGCGCGGCCTGCAGTTCTACCACGGCCACCTGATCGCCTACAGCCTGGGAAACTTCGCCGGCTACGGCAACTTCTCCATCCACGGCGACCTGACCATGAGCGCGATCCTCCGGGTGACGCTGTCCTCGTCTGGCCGGTTCGAGCGGGCCCGCCTCTACCCGGTCGAGCTCGCCGGGACCGGGCGGCCGGTGCCCGGCGGAGGCGCCATCTCCTTTGTCGCGCGGCTGTCCTCGGCGGACTTCGGCGCCAGCGCGGCCCGCGTCCGGCCCTCCGGCGTCATCACCCGGGCGGGGTAAGCGCGGTTACCGCCGCGGCGGTGCTGCCGGCCAGGGTGAACCGGCCGGCGCCGGCTTCGTGCAGCTGCCCGGCCAGCGGTCCGGGTCCGCAGGCCACGATCATCCGGGCCGAACGGTCGCGGCTGATTCGCTGCTGCGCGGTGACCAGCGCGGCCAGCCCGGACGAGTCCCACCCGGCCAGCCCGGTCAGGTCCAGGATCAGGCGAAGGCCGGGCGTGGCCGCGATCAGCTCGCCGACCGCGCCGCCGAACTCGCCCGAGGACGCCAGGTCCAGCTGGCCCGTGACGGCCAGGATGGTGCAGCCGCCCTCGGCGTGCCGCTCCAGCCGGAACGGCGCCGGCGGCCCGGGCGGGCCCAGCCGGAAGCTCAAAGCGGCGACGGTTCCGGACGGGTCGGACTGGACGCTGGCCCCGTCGGCCATCCGGCGGACCAGCCACAGCCCGTGGCCTGGCTCGACATGCCACAGCGCCGCATCCGCCGCCTCCGCGGACTCCTCGCCAGTGCCATCCGCGCCGCCGTCGGTGACCTCGCAGCGCACCCCCTCGGGCGTGGTCCACAGCCGCAGCCGGCCCTGCCCGGCACCGTGCCGCACCGCGTTGGCGGCCAGTTCGTGCACGGCCAGGACGAGATCCCTGGTGCGGCCCTCCGACAGCCCGGCGTGCGAGCCGTGCGCCGCCACCGCCGCCCGCAGCGCGTACAGCGAATCACCGTCGAAGGCCTGGTCCAGGGCGGGGGGCCCGCCGTCCCGGGCCGCCGCGCTCCCCGTCTCCGCGGGGGCACTATCGGTCATGCCCGCTCACCAGGCTGACGCCCGCCATGTCGCCGGCGCCGAGCAGCACGAACGTCGCCTCGATGCCGGGGTGGCAGTGCAGCGCCATCGTACGGGACGCGGCCAGGCCGCGGGCCGCGTCCACGATCATCCGGGCACACGACCCGTCGATGAACGTCAGCGCGGTCATGTTGACCGTGATGTCGCCGTCGAACCTGATCGCCTCGGTCAGCGCGAGGGCCAGCGGCTCCGCGTGCTGGTAGTCGATCTCCCCGGCCAGCCGGATGCCGGGCGGCGCGTACTGACGGCAGATCCGCAGCATCGCGTCGGCGTAGTACGTCGCCGCCGCCACCGAGCAGGT
>WNGJ01009617.1_pt1 | contig 10303 bp, 10 predicted proteins | sample 5400611 | NCBI WGS metagenome assembly WNGJ01 (sample SAMN13153375, study PRJNA577476) | soil metagenome | isolation source: 40 cm soil or saprolite under Garry oak tree replicate 1 | place: USA:California | collected 2016-06-15
CGGTGGAGTTGTTGCTCGCTCGAGATATGACGTTGCTTGCGATAGGTACTCACGAGCAGGGAATCTGTCACCGATTGGCGCTCTATTTTGAACCTTGGTTCAGCACGTATAGCGTCGATTGCGAGTACAACAGGATGGAATCGAAGGTGAAGCGTACGCTTGTCGACGACAAAAAGCAGATCGTTAAGCCGGATATTTTGGTGCACGAACGATTGTGCAGCGAGAATTTTTTGGCGGTGGAAGCAAAGGCTACCTCGAATCCCGAAAGCGGGTACGAGCCCCACAAATTGATCGGCCTACTGAACGATGCCGATTTTCACTACAACGTTGGTCTGTTTCTTATCGTCGAAAACGCTAAACGTCAGATTTTGGAGCACGAGTATGTACAAATTCGAGGTAGATGGCTGGGTACAGACCAGTTAAAAGATTTTAAACTGCACCGAATGGTCGACAAATGCACACTCGGTTGGGTTCAGAAACGCGAACGTTGATTGTGTCGGTGATTATCGAAAATGAACGTGCCTACCATTTTCGACTTCACCGGACACCATAATTTCATTATTCGCGATTATCTAAACGACGACGAAATCGGCATACGATGGTTGTGCGAGATTAAGGCCGCCCTCGATAAAGCATTTGCTGATCATTTCAAAGCGCTCATGGCGAAGAAGGAGCCAACCTGGGGAGCACTGTTCAGCATGATCGATCGCGTTTACGAACATGAATCTGCTGCTTTGGTCAGTTTCTTTACCGGTGGCTGGGCTTCAATGGAAGTTATAGTGAGAAGTGTTATCGAGACCTCCGTAACGGTTATGTTTGTTACGCAGCAGGATCGCGCAGAACGACTCGGAGCGTACGTAGCGAATTATTTTGAAGCGTCTCGAAAGGCGCTCGACCGGCTAGGACAAACGGCCGATGCGGAAAAGAGACGCGAGGATCTGAAATTCCGAGAAGATTTAATGCGGAACGCACACGCTCAAGAAGGGATTCCTTTCGATAGCAAGAAGTGGCCATTGTCGGTATTCGACCGCTTTAAAGCAGTAGGCATGGAGACAGAATATCGGCACATTTATTATGTTCTTTCTAGTCAAGCTCACAATGACGCAGAAGCCTTAATTGACTACGTGATCGTAAGATGTACGTCGGAGAATGATCCCGCGCTTGCGGCGTCAGTTGCTGCAGAAATGTTATTTTGGATGCGGTTTTATCTTTATTCCGGTCTCCGATACTACGCACTAGCGGCTAATTCAGTTGCAGTCGCGTTTGAGTGGAGCGACGCAGCTGTTGAAATCAGCAGAATCGAAAAAAATGTCTTTCATCATCTAGAAGACCTTAGTCATGGCTTTCGAGAACTAGTTGAAACCGTAAAGCAGCGCTGATTGTCGATCTTGCGTCAGACACTCTGGAGAATTTTCCCGACTTTCTCGATCGTGTTCTCGTTGGCGCTGCAGCCCTAGGTCTTACAATGGATCAAGAGAAATTCAGAAAATCGAAATTAAAAGAAGTGGCGAGTGACGAGCGGAAAAGTTGATCGTTGAGAGTTGAGAGACAAAGCGCTCGCTTTCTGCAGCACAAGACTGATAAGTTCTTATGCCGGACCGCGCTTACGAATTCGTCCAGCTTGACGTCTTCACCCAGACGCCGCTGACGGGAAATCCGCTCGCCATTTTCACCGACGCGCGCGGCCTGGATGATGGAGAAATGAAGGCTCTCGCACGCGAGATGAACCTTTCCGAAACAACTTTCATCCTGCCGCGCGATCCCGCCACTGAAGCTCAGGAAGGGAAGAAAGTCCGCATCTTCACTGTCTCGGAAGAGTTGCCGTTTGCCGGACATCCGACACTCGGCACGGCGCTGCATTTGTATGCCTCGGGTTTTTCTCCCGTTTCTGAAAAGTCGGATGAGATCATCCTTGATTTGAAAGCGGGGAAAATTCCGGTGCGTTTTACGGCCAATTCGGAGAATGCCGGACGTGATCGAGTAGACGGTCAGGTGTTCGGCGAAATGCGTCAACGCGATCCTGAATTTGGAGTTACCTTTTCGCGCGAGGAAGTCGCGCGTGTGATTGGAATCGAGGTGGACGACATTCCTACCGAATGGCCTATCCAATCGGTCTCGACCGGATTGCCATTCGCGATCGTTGGCATTCGCAATCAGAAGACGCTGGCGAATCTAAACTTCCCTCATGCGCAGGCCGCAGAATTTCTTAAGAACAGCGAAGCCAAGTTTTTTTATTTTCTCTGTCCGCAACGGCGAGAAAAAAACCAACTGGAAGCCAGGGCGCGCATGTTCTTTTATGGCGGTGAAGATCCAGCTACGGGATCGGCGGCCGGTTGCGCTGCGAGTTGGATGGTCCAACACGGGATCGCAAACAGTGACGAACAAGTGCTGATTCGACAGGGCGTCGAGATTCGGCGTCCGAGCGAAATGTATGTGCGAGCAACGCGAGACGGCCAACGTGTCACGAACGTTCGCGTGGGCGGATACGCGGTAGAAGTGCTGCGCGGAACCGTGAGTCTTTAGGGGAAGTTGATGGTTGAGAGTTGATAGTTGAGAGCAAGGCTGAAGCAACGACGTTCAGAAGATGGAGATAAAAAGATCTGGTTCGCAACCTTCCGGCAAAGGGCCGGCAGACTATTTCACCGGTAGAGTTCGAATTGACCCGCTGTTCGAGGCGCGGGAATACGTCGTGGCGGGAGACCGAGGGATAGACCGTGAAGCCGCTGGGGAAGCGGCGAGTGATCGGGCGATCACGAGTCAACCCGCTGATGTTCGTGGCGCAAGCGTCACGTTCGAGCCGGGTGCCCGCACCGCCTGGCATACACATCCACTCGGTCAGACCTTGATTGTCACGTCGGGGCTTGGGTGGGCGCAGCGCGAACGCGGACAAGTCGAAGAAATCAGACCCGGCGATGTGGTCTGGTTTGCACCGGGTGAGAAGCATTGGCACGGCGCCACGCCGACGACCGCGGTGACTCATATCGCCATTCAGGAGGCGCTCAACGGCAAGCCGGTCGACTGGATGGAGCACGTTACTGACGAACAGTATCGGAGAAGTTGATGGTTGAGAGATCGAGCAGAAACCTGCGGCCAGCGGAAAAACCGTGAAATCAAAGAAAGGATTTAAAAATGCAAAAGCGCAGACTTGGAAAAAGTAATTTGGAAGTCTCGGCGATCGGGCTCGGCTGCATGGGACTGAGCTTTGGCTACGGGCCGGCCATGGAGAAGCAGCAGGCGATCTCCCTTATCCGGTCGGCGGTGGAACGCGGCGTCACATTCTTCGATACCGCCGAGGTCTACGGTCCGTTCACAAACGAAGAACTTGTTGGTGAGGCTCTCGCGCCCTTCCGTGGACAGGTGGTGATTGCCACAAAATTTGGGTGGAAGCTTGATCCGCAGACCGGCGAAGGGGTTGGGCTGGACAGTCGGCCCGAGCACATCAAGGAAGTTGCTGACGCCTCGCTTAGGCGACTCAAGGTCGATGCGATCGATTTGTTCTATCAACACCGCGTTGACTTGGAGGCGCCCATCGAAGATGTGGCTGGGGCAGTGAAGGAGTTGATTAAGGAGGGAAAGGTCAAGCACTTCGGCCTTTCTGAAGCAGGCGTGCAGACGATCCGTCGCGCGCATGCCGTTCAACCCGTGACGGCGCTTCAAAGCGAATACTCGCTGTGGTGGAGAGAGCCTGAAACGGAAGTGTTGCCGACGCTCGAAGAACTCGGAATCGGATTCGTTCCATTTAGCCCGCTTGGCAGAGGTTTTCTCACGGGAAAGATGAACGAAAACACCACGTTCGATAGTACCGACTTCCGCAACACGCTTCCGCGCTTCACGCCAGAGGCGCGGAGAGCGAATCAGGCGTTGGTTGATCTGCTCGGTGAGATCGCAAAACGAAAGAGGGTGACGCCTGCGCAGATCGCGCTCGCCTGGCTGCTTGCGCAGAAACCGTGGATCGTTCCGATCCCAGGAACGACGAAGCCGCATCGCTTGGAAGAGAACATCGCAGCAGCAGCAATAGAACTCACGTCCGACGATTTGCGCGAAATCGAAAGCGCCGCGTCAAAGATCGCGGTGCAAGGAGCTCGATACCCGGAAAAGCAGGCGCAATTGATCGGTCGGTGAAAAGAAGTGACCAATGAGCCCGAGCCGGACATCGCCGATAAGATCCACAAGTTCTATGAGGAGATCGCGATTTCTGCCGAGTCGTTCGCGCAGGCGGTCGCGTTCGCCATTAGTTAGCGAAGCTTGTATTCCTATGTGCCGAGCCGCGTTCTGTTTTTTACTCGTAGTCGAAATTAGCGTCGGGGCACCTGCGGCGGGGCCATTCGTCGTTTTGGAAAACACGTCTTCGCCAGATGGACGTTATGCCTTTGCATGGGGTGCGCCTGAGAAATACAAGATTGATTGGGCTGCGCTGAACCGGGGCGAAATGACGGCGCTGCCAAATCCCGCCGATTTTGCCGACGCCGTGGAGAATTACCTGGTGGATTTGAAGGACGGAGAGATTCTCGCGACGCTTCGCGGGGCACGGGCTTGGCGGTTACCGGATGGGAGTCACGGCAATCACCGTGATCTCGAAGTTGCTTGGTCGCCGAATGGCGAGTTCGCCGTTGCGATTTACTCGCTGAAGTGGCAATACGAGTCGTTCCAAGGCTTCCGAATCACGCCTGCGGGCGTGGCGACGGTAGAGATCGGCAAGCCCCTTGAAACTGCGTGGCGGCAGGATCTGTCAACGACAGCCGGCCAGCGTTACAAGCAGCGGGCAAATTTGCTCGCGATCAGCTTTAGCGAGTTGAAGGCGATGGAAAGCGAGGGAAGTTTCGGGGTCCATGCCTTGGCGGAAATCCCTAAGAGCGCGAGCGAGGACGACGCTTTCGAGGGAAAACTCGTCTTTGCGCTACAGCCGGGTGCGGACGGAAAGCTGTCGCTGAAAATCCGCGGTTTCGGAAAGCGCTGAAGCGCTCGCGGCTCTGGTGAACCATGCGCTTTGGCAGCGAAGCTTCAATCTTCGTAGGTGCCGTTGCTTCGCATCAGCGGGTATGTAACGCCGTTGATTGTGGCTTTCCGACCGGGGAAGATTTCATATTTCACGATCTTCTGATCCTCTCCTCCCGATCGCGGGCTGGCGGGCATATCGACCGCTCGCGCGGCAGCAATGCTAATCTCGCCGATCTTTTTGTGCGGTCCGACATCGCCGACCATGCAGTCCACCGATTTGCCCTTGTAAGTCACCCGCGCGAAGCAACCGCGGACGACTCCCTTGGTTTTCTGGATGATGACCGGCGGGACAACGACATAGGGGACGGTCTCCGAATCCACGTAGCGCTCCGGAGTATCGTCCTGCTCCCCGCGGATGTGGTAGGCGGTCTTCGAGACGATGACACCGCCAGGAAAGATCTTCGGCTTGTCATCTTCAACGACGACGATATCTCTAAACCAGTCCTCCGCGCCGACAACTTCGCCGTGCCGGATTCCCATCCCACCGTTGGCAAGTGCTTCGGAGCCCTTATCATCTTCCCTGTAAGCCGCACGGGCGCCGTTTTGACCGTTCGCGCCATCGGCATCAATGTCTGCATCAGCGGTGAACGTGACTTTTTCACCCTCTGGACCGTCCTCCAATCGAATGTCGCAACCTTCAATAGTGTCAATGATCATAGGACGGCATTTTCAGCTAGAACGCCGGAGGCTGTCGATAGGTATTTTCACCCGGTGGTCGAGAGTGTGTGGGTCAGAAAGTAACCACACCAGACAATGCAAGGCGCTCGAAATCCGCAAAAGCTCGAGCAAATGACCCGTCGCTGACGAAAAAATGACGATGACCAGTGATGAGTGACTGTGAACAGAAGTTGAGAGCAATTGGTTGAGGGTTGAGAGTTGATCCGCCTTCGCTAACGCCGTGACAATGGAGTTGAGGGAAGCAAGCGGTATGGAAAGGAAATATAAATGCCCGCCATTTTCGATCGCGTCCTTACAGTAAATCTTATTGCGAACACGGCGATTTTCTATGTCGCGGCGCGCCTGTATTTGCTGCCTTTGGTTCCACGCGTCCGACCGCAACAAATTCTTGTTCCCATCCTCCTTTTACATTCGATGCGGCATCTTGGACTGATGTTCCTCACCCGCGGCGCGACTTTTCCGGGAATGCCGCCGCAGTTTGCGTATCCGGCCGCATTTGGCGATCTCATAACTGCCGTCCTCGCGTTCGGAGCAATTCCACTTGTGTTGCGCAACTCTGGTTTGGCGAAGCCGGCGGTATGGGTTTTCAACATCTTCGGAACCCTCGATCTGCTCGCAGCGATCACGTTTGCCACGATTTACAATGCGCCAGTCTCAATGGGACCAGCCTATTGGATTCCCGCTTTTTGGGTTCCACTAGTGTTGGTTACGCATTATGTGACTTTTGTTCTTCTTGGCCGGCGATGGGACTCCTGAGTTGATTTCGGTTCGTCCCACCGACGTTCACGGCGCGAAGAAAAGCGCCCCAGTGCATTCGAGCTAAAGTCTGGCAGTTATTGGTAATTGTTAATCGTTATTCGGGCGATTTTTACAGTTTGCGATAACCCGGATGCACGTCGGGCGTGAGCCCTTGCTGGTGGACGATTTTCCGGCCCAAAGCCGCCAGCGTGTCGCGCTCTGCTGCGGTCAGGCCAGCGCAAAGATCGGCTTCGTGTTCAGCGGCTAACTTGGAAAGCTTTTGGAGCATCCTCCCGCCGCGTTTGGTGAGGACGAGTTCGGAATGGCGGCGATCTTTGGCGTTGCGTTTCCGCTCGACCAACCCTTTTTCTGCCAGCTCATCAATCAGAATCACCATGCGACTAGGAAGCACGCCAAGCCTCTTCGCCAACGCCCGCTGATTGCAGGGAGTGGTAGCGATCATGCGCAGGATTCCCGCATGGCGTGGAGCAACGCCCAACCTTTTGATCCGCTCGCCAAAACGGTCTGCCGCGTGGGCGCCGACCTGAGCGAGAAGAAAAGCGGCGCCGGTTGGCCGTTGTTTGCGGGATTTCATGAAGCTTGCGGGCACCTTAAACAATTACTTGCAGAAAGCAATCATTCATATTATGAACGATTCATGAAAACAACGAAAACATTCACGAACCGCCACCGTGGGCCGCATCCAGGCCTCCTGGCAATCGTGTACACACTTCTCTTTAACGCCGGTTTGTATCAGGTCGTCTCCTTTACTGGCGGGCCGCATTTTCCCGGACCGTGGGAATCGAGTGAAGCGATCACTACTTACTTTCAAGCTTATCCCAAAACGGTCCTGATATGCGCCTTTCTCCAATTCGGCGCCGCGATCCCGCTTGGAATTTTCACGGCGACGATGGTGAACCGGCTTCAGTTTCTCGGTGTGCGGGCAGCCGGCCTTTACATCGCATTATTTGGGGGATTCATGACCGCGTTCAACATGGCAGCATCTGCGCATGTTCTCTGGGTGATGGCGTATCCTGGAATCGCGCAGGATCCGACCGTCTTGCGTGCGTTGTATTATCTCGGATTTTCTTTTGGCGGCGTGGGATTTTCCGTTCCGCTAGGTCTCCTGATTGCGGGAGTGTGCATCCCGGCGGCGTTCTTTAAGCTTCTTCCGAAATGGCTTGTCGCATTCGGCTTGGTCCTCGCGATCATCGGGGAATTGAGCGTTCTGAGCCTAGTGATTCCTCAAGCGCTCTTTCTCATTCCGCTGACGCGATTTCCCGGATTTGTCTGGCTCATCGCGGCGGGATTCGCGCTGCCGAAATCAGTCGCCTCCGCGAACATTGCGAAATAACGATCGGAGTTCCCAGTGTTTACCGCTTATCTCATTATTACCATCCTGGCCGCTGCTGCCAATATCTTTTCGGCCAACATGCGACTTCGTCCGCTACGAGAAGGGCAGCATCGCCATGGCGAAGGCAGGTGTGCCGGAATCATGTTTGACAACGCTCGGCGTTCTCAAAGCCGCAGGCGCCCTCGGGCTGCTAGTCGGCATCGCTGTTCCACTGATGGGGACAGCCGCCGCAGTCGGCCTCATCTTATTCTTTGTCGGTGCCATCATCACCCACCTGCGCGGACGCGACTACTCGTTAGGCCCGGCGATCGTGTTTCTTCTCCTGGCCCTTGCCGCGCTGGCGTTGCGACTGGCGTCGTTGTGAGGAAAACGATTTGAAAATCTTCATGTGAGATTCGTCTGGAAAGGGAAAAGGGGGTCAGCGCTTGCTATCGATACTGATTTTCATAGCCGCAGCGGCGGCAAAACTATTTCAAATATTTGTCGAACCATCCAACCGTTTGATCCATTCGATCGGCTTGGTTCTCCGGTTTTAGAAAGAGATGGCCTTCGCCGGGATAGATAACGAGCTGGGTCGGGACATCGAGCGCCTTCAAAGCATGCCAGAATTCGTAGGACTGCGGGGTGGGACATTCGGCGTCACGCTCGCCGACGATGACCAGGGTCGGAGTCTTCACCTTCTTAATGTAGTGAATGGGTGAACTTTTTTCATAAATGCCCGGATCATCGTAAATGGATGAACCGAAAAAGGGGATCATCCATTGATCGATCAAGTTCTGGCCATAATAACTTTGCCAATTGGCAATGCCCGCCCCGGCGACGGCGCCACGGAAACGGTTGGTTTGCGTGACTGTCCACATGGTCATGAATCCGCCGTAACTCCAGCCGGTCACACCCAGACGCGCCGGGTCGATCGGATATTTTGCGATGGCGGCGTCGACTCCGGCGAGAGTGTCTCGAAGATCGCCGCCGCCGAAATCTTTCACGTTGGCGCGTGTGAAATTTTCTCCCTGGCCGTAGCTACCGCGCGGATTTGGCAAAAGGACATAGTAACCGCGTGATGAGAGAGCGGCGACAATCGCTCGCGACATTCCAAACGAGGCGGGCCAGTCCGGCGTCTCTGCGCTTGAAGGTCCGCCATGGATCAGGACGACCATCGGATATTTTTTGCCGGACTCCACTTTCGCGGGCGGGAGAAGCCATCCCTGAATGTTGAACCCGTCGTTCGTCCACTCAAGGTTCTCGGCTTTGCCCCACGTCGGAGATTGCGCGGCGTTGTTGCTGGTCAACTTGCGCCATTCACCGATCGGCCCGGCCCAAACTTCGGGTGGCGTTTCATAACTGCTCCGGACCACGGAGAAAACCTTGCCATCTTTAGAGACGGCAAAGTCAGGGAAATTGCCGAAAGCGTAAAGACCTTCGGCGCCTTTCCAGATTGTCAGCACGGAGTTGTTGGCAAACGTCAGTTCAGAGATCGCGCTTCCGCCCCCGACATATTCCGTGAACAGGATGCGATCTGGTGTCTGCCAGAAGAGGGAACTGACCGAGCTCTTGCGACCTGGCGTACGATTTACGACATCGCGTCCAGCGGACGAGACCGTGAAAAGGTCGCCACCGTGAAACCCCTCATCGCTCATCAAGCCTTCAATGAAGGCGACAGATTTACCATCCGGTGACCACCGCGGAACCGCGACTTGAAGAGAAGGCTTGTAGATGGAGGTAGCGTTTTCTTTTGCGATATCGATGGTGTAAATCTGCGCGATCCACCAATTGTTATCGCCCGGTCCGGGAGCGGCTGTTGCCACAAACGTTTTGTCGTCGGGAGACCAATCGTAATCGTAGATGTGGAGATTCGGTGCCGAAACCTGTCGGAGCTGGCCGGTGGCAACGTCCAAGACAGCAATCCGTTGATTATGAATGGCGGTGTCGACGACGCCAGTGGTGGTGGGCGCGGCCATTAACGGACCTCCGCCACCCGCGCCTTCTATATATAAGAAGGCAATCTGTTTTCCATTGTGCGACCAACGAGGACGCGCCGCGTATCCTTTCAGGTTGGTAAATCTTTGAGAATTGGAATCATCAGCATTCACCTTCCAGAGTTGCCGCTGTTCCTTCTCGCCGGCACTGGAAAAAAACGCGAGCGCCTTGGAATCGAGAGACCAGACCGGATCGAAGTCGGTCCGCTCGCTGGTCGTCCCGATGTTGACCATGGTGGCCTCCGCGTTTCCTGACGTACCGCGAACGTAAGTCTGCTTCGAGGTCGTTGCGGCGGTGGACTGCACCCACGCGACGTGCGTGCCATCGGGGGAAAGAGCGATATCGCCATAGAGCACAGTCTTACCCAACTGTTCAGTCAGCTGCATGCTCTGAGCTGTTAGCAGCATCGGGAAGAGGCAGGCCAGAAAAAAATGCTTCATGGGGCGATCCTGACAAAGACCCGACAGAGCAGCAAGGCCGATGAAAAAGAGAAGGTAGAGCGGCTAAAGTAGAAAGCGCTTTGCGAGATCAGACGTAGTGCTCGAATTTCTCGAGCGC
>WNGJ01009618.1_pt1 | contig 10303 bp, 10 predicted proteins | sample 5400611 | NCBI WGS metagenome assembly WNGJ01 (sample SAMN13153375, study PRJNA577476) | soil metagenome | isolation source: 40 cm soil or saprolite under Garry oak tree replicate 1 | place: USA:California | collected 2016-06-15
CATGGCACACAAAAAAGCAGGCGGATCATCCCGTAACGGCCGCGACTCGCATAGTCAGCGGCTGGGGCTGAAGACTTTCGGCGGCGAGCAAGTGCTGGCCGGCAACATCATTGCGCGCCAACGCGGGACCAAATGGCATCCTGGCGCCAATGTCGGCCTTGCCAAGGATCACAGTCTGTTCGCGCTGATCAATGGTCGCGTCGAATTCCGTACCAAAGCGAAAGGCAGAGTCTTCGTATCGGTTCTGCCGTTAGCGCAGGCAGCGACCGAATAGGCGGTAGACTTCATCGAGGTCTGCCGGATGCGATGAAACCGGCGGACCTACGGGTACCAAGAGGGGAGCCGGCATCCGGCTCCCCTCTTGGTTTCTGAAGAGTCCGTGTGATGACATTGCCCAACCAGATTGCACCGCATGCCATCCAGGAGAGATGTATTCGGCTCATCCAAACAGAGCGGTTAGTGTTGCGGGCGCCGCGCGCGCAGGATGCAAAAACCATCGCCGCGCTCGTCAACGATCGGCGCGTTGCGGAAAACACACTGCGCATTCCCCATCCGTATGGGATCGCCGATGCGCAACGCTTTATCACCGGCGTCACCGCAAGCTCCGGCGAGACCGTATTTCTTATCGTCAGGCGTGATGACACGGTGCTCGGCGCCTGCGGAGTTGCCGAGCGTCCCGGAGACTCGCCCGAGCTCGGGTATTGGCTCGCCTTTGCATTCTGGGGCAATGGCTACGCCACCGAAGCGGCGCGTGCCGTAATTGATTACGCCTTCGACGATCTCGGCTACGAGATGCTGCACGCCGGCGCGCGCGCGAGCAATCCGGCATCGCGCCGCGTGTTGGAGAAATGCGGGTTCGAGTGGACAGGAGTCGAGCTCTATCGCATCCGCTCGCTCGCCTCGTCCGCACCATTCGATCGATTTCGGCTCGAGCGCAGGCGCTGGATGAGAGCGCGACAGCAGCGTGGGGCAAAGCCAGGAGCCGTCTAAAGCTTGGAACCTAATGACACATCATTTGAACGGCGACTGGCGAGCGGCCATTGACAGCCGACCTTGCGGTGACGAGGATTACTACGTGCACAGGTCACTGTCGGGGTGACGATAACCGAGGAGGTGCAATGCCCCCGGGTTATTTTAGCCGCGATGATCGCCGTGGCAGCGTTCGGGCCGAGGCGTAGCGGCGGACTTGGCGAACGGTAGCGTCGGGAGCGGCCTCTTGGGCCGCATCAGTGAGGCATGGCCCGCCCTGGCCCCTCCCGACGGATACTTCCCCATCACCTGATCCGGAATTCGGAGGCTGATTACCTGTCGCGCGAGCAGCGCCGCGCGGAGAGGTCTCGTATTTTGCGCCCGCGATCGCTTATCGTGCGGCATGAAGTTCCTCGATGAGGCCAAGGTTTATGTCCGCTCGGGCGACGGCGGGAACGGTTGTGTGTCGTTCCGGCGGGAGAAATTCATCGAGTTCGGCGGACCGAACGGAGGCGATGGCGGTAAAGGAGGCGACGTGATCGTAGAGGCCGTCGAGGGCCTCAATACGCTTATAGACTACCGCTACCAGCAGCACTTCAAAGCCAAGAACGGTCGCGCTGGCATGGGCAAGGATCGCCACGGCGCGAGCGGCGAGGACATCGTGCTTAAGGTGCCGGCCGGAACGCAGGTCTACACGGAAGACGGCGAGACATTGCTGGCGGACCTCAGCGCTGTGGGTCAACGGGTGGTGATCGCGCGCGGCGGTAATGGCGGTTTTGGCAACGCCCATTTTAAGAGCTCGACCAACCGTGCGCCGCGCCATGCCAATCCCGGCCAACCTGGTGAGGAGCTCACAATCAGGCTGCGCCTGAAGCTAATTGCCGACGCCGGCATTATCGGCCTGCCCAACGCTGGAAAATCCACGTTCCTCGCGACAGTTAGCGCGGCCAAGCCGAAGATTGCCGATTATCCCTTCACTACCTTGCATCCCCAACTCGGCGTGGTCGAGATCGACGGCCGCGAATTCGTGCTCGCAGACATTCCCGGACTGATCGAGGGCGCGCATGAGGGTAGCGGGCTTGGTGACCGTTTTCTCGGTCACGTTGAGCGCTGCCGCGCGCTCCTGCACCTTGTCGACGGCACGATCGAGCACGCCGGACGAGCCTATAATACGGTGCGTGCGGAACTCGAAGCCTACGGCCAGGGACTCGGGGACAAGCCGGAGGTCGTGGCACTGAGCAAGGCCGATGCCCTGACGCCGGAGCAGCTGAAGCAGCAGAGCGCACGGCTTAACCGCGCGGCCGAGACCCCGCCGCTTGTCGTTTCAGCCGTGACCGGCGCCGGCTTGTCGAATGTCTTGCGCGCCTTATTGAGCCTCATCGAACAGGACCAAAAGCGACCGGCGGTCGCCGCAAAGGCGTGGCATCCGCGCGGGTGAACCGAATGACCCAATTACGCGCGCGTCTAGCATCGTCGACCAGTCAGATCCGGTCGATCTTGAGCATCTCCATCAACCTGCGTGCATCGGCCGGGGCGGCGCTCTTCTGGTCATTGTCGAAATACACGAAGACGGTCCGCCGCTGCCGGCGCCATCCAGCAATGTCGCGCGCCCAGGCCCGCAGCGTCCGATCCGAATAATGACCTTTGTAGCGTCCGCCAGGCCCGTGCCCGCGTACGTAGACATGGCGCGCAGTTACTTGCCAGGGCGAGGGCGCATCGTGATGGTCGGATAGACATAGCGACACGTCATGCTGGTGCAGGAGACTGAAAATTTCATCGGCGTACCAACTCTTATGACGAAATTCGAATGCGAACCGATAGCCGCGCGGAAGCATGTCCAGGAATGACGCCAGCCGATCGCGATTTTTCGAAAATTGCGGCGGAAGCTGGAACAGGACCGCGCCGATCTTCGGCGACAGCGCCTTGAGCCGCGTCTCCATCAACTCGATCGAGTTCGCGCATGCCTCGCCCAGCCGCTTCCAATGCGTGATGAACTTAGACGCCTTCCACGCGAACAGAAAATCGCGGGGGGTCTGATCACGCCAGGTCCGCACCGCATCCAATGAAGGCGTGCGGTAGAACGACCCGTTGATCTCGGTGGTTGGAAATTGACTTCCGTACCAGGCGAGCCAGTCGCGTTTCCGCAGGTTCTCGAGATAGAACCGGCCGCGCCAACCGTCATAGGTCCAGCCTGACGTGCCGATGAAAGCCTTACTCATGCGCTTACGCCTTGGCGTGAACCCGAAGACGCATGCTAAACAACGCATCAGCGCGACAATGGTTGTCGCCTGCCACCGGCCAGACGAAATTTGTCGCCATGTCCCGCAAAGCGCCGTCCCTCGCCGACTTCCGCCGGTTAGTGGTGAAGGTCGGCTCTTCGCTGCTGGTCGATAGCGAGGGTGGGGGATTGCATAAGACCTGGCTTTCGTCGCTTGCCGACGATCTTGCCAGCCTGCATCGAAATCAGCGCGACGTGCTGGTCGTCTCATCGGGAGCCATCGCGCTCGGCCGCGCCGTGCTCAAGCTGACAGCAGGACCGCTCAAGCTCGAGGATAGCCAGGCGGCCGCTGCTGTCGGGCAGATCGCGCTGGCACGTACTTGGTCGGAGGTGCTCGGACGACACGACATTGCGGCGGGGCAGGTCTTGGTCACGCTGCAGGATACAGAGGAGCGACGCCGCTATCTCAATGCTCGCTCGACGATCGAGAAGTTGCTCGAGTGGCGAGCCGTTCCAGTGATCAACGAGAACGATACGGTAGCGACTAACGAGATTCGGTACGGAGATAACGACCGGTTGGCCGCCCGGGTGGCTACGATGGCGAGTGCCGACCTCCTGGTGCTGCTCTCGGACGTGGATGGTCTTTATGACGCCCCGCCCGCCGGCAATACCAAAGCCAAGCTGGTACCACTGGTGGAGTGCATCACACCTAATATCGAAGCAATGGCAGGCGCCGCCGGCTCCGAACTCTCGCGCGGCGGCATGCAGACCAAAATCGAAGCCGCCAAGATCGCGACGCACGGCGGCACACACATGGTGATTGCATCCGGCCGTGTCGCGCATCCGCTCAAGGCGATTGCCGAGGGGGCGCGCTGCACTTGGTTTATGACGCCGGCCAATCCGATCACTGCGCGCAAGAAATGGATTGCAGGCTCGCTCGAGCCCAAAGGCGTCCTCACAATCGATGCCGGCGCGGTGGCGGCCTTGCGCAGCGGCAAGAGCCTGCTCCCGGCCGGCGTCATCCAAGTCGACGGAAGTTTCGCGCGGGGCGACGCGGTCGTCATCCGCGGGCCAGACGGCGCTGAGGTCGGCCGCGGGCTTGTCGCGTACGACGCGGACGACGCGGTCAAGATCAAAGGCCGCCCATCCGGCGACATTCTTTCAATTCTCGGATTTGGCGGCCGCACCGAGATGGTGCATCGCGATGATCTGGTCGTGGGGCGTCCTTAATCGATCACACGTCGTCAGTCGCGACGGCAACGCGGGACAGAACGCGCGGTTTGTCTGGAGGACAGAGGCCGCCGCCGCGTATTCGCCTGTTTCTTGCTGCCCCTCCCAGAAAGGAAGACCCCGGCCAAAAGGGCCAGGGTCTAATCGCCGGATGGGTGAGGGGTTGGGGGCTGGGGGGCACTCCACCCGGCGCTGTCGGTTCAACGCCCAGGTCTCGCCCGGGTTTCCTGTGCGCAAAATTATTTTCGGCCCCTAGCGCGCCGTGCGCCTCGGCTGCGCTGCGAGCGTGTCCGATGCGCGACGTCGGCTGGGAGTTTGACTTGCCTGCCGTCGGGAAACTCGAGATATCGCAAATGGATGCGAAGGGCTCCTTGGGCGCCGCCATGGCCCTCGACTACGTACCGTGTGCCGACCGGGAACCGGTTCGGGAGACCCTCTGCGAAGGAACCCATAATTTCCTCCTGGCGATGAAGCGTGTCCGCTGGGAACTTGCCGGCACCAATGCCGGATCACCGCGACAGTTCCGAGACATTCGAGCACCCACTGCTGATTTCTGTGAATCGCTGTGGATAAGGCGCGCGATGTGATGATTGGGCCGCGGCTTAACGGCTCGGCAAGCCGCACTTGGTGAGGCCCTCCCCCGCTCCAGCCCAGGACCGGGGCCGGGGCCTTGCTCCTTCACAGATCGAAGCCGTTGTCCTGCGCCAAGGCCTTGAGCGAGGTCTCTGGCCGGGCTCCAAGATGCTGGATCACTTCGGCCGCAACCACTGCGCCCAGCCGCGCCGCGGTGCGATAGTCGGCGCCGCGCGAGAGGCCGGTCAGGAAGCCTGCCGCGAACAAGTCGCCGGCGCCAGTGGCATCCACCAGGCGCTCTACGGGGCTCGCCGGAATCGCCTGCGTTTGCTCGCGCGTGACGACCAAGCAGCCTTTTTCACTGCGAGTGACGACGGCCAGTCGCGCGTCGCTGCGCAACGCATTCAGCGCCGTGTCGAAATCGGCCGTCTCGTACAGGCTGTGCAGCTCGCGCTCATTGGCGAAGACGAGGTCCACCGTGCCGGCCCGAATGAGCTCGAGAAATTCCAAGCGATAGCGATCGACGCAGAACGCATCCGACAATGTGAGGGCGACATCGCGCTCCGCCGCGTGCGCGATCTTCGCAGCCTTGAGGAAAGCTTCCTTGGCGCGAGGCGGATCCCAGAGGTAGCCTTCAAGATAAATGATTTGAGCGGCAGTAATGGCATCTGCGTCGATGTCGTTGGGATGCAAATCCTGAGCGGCGCCGAGATAGGTGTTCATCGTGCGCTCGCCGTCGGGCGTCACCAGCACGTAACAACATGCCGTGGATGGGCCGGCCGATGCGGGCGGCGTCGCAAAGGCGACACCCGCCGCGCGGATGTCATGGGCAAAGACGCGCCCAAGCTCATCATCCTTGACCTTTCCAATGAAGGCCGCGCGCGCCCCCAAGCTCGCGACCCCGACGATCGTATTGGCCGCGGAGCCACCGGAAACCTCCACGGCCGGGCCCATGGCGTCGTAAAGCTTCGCGGCCCGCGCCTCATCGATCAGCTGCATGGTGCCTTTGCGCATTTTTTGCTGCGCAAGGAACCCGTCGTCGGTCCGCGCGATCACATCAACGATCGCATTGCCGATACCGAGAACATCAAATCGCGCCGAGGCCATCCGAAAGCTCTCCCATGCAAAAGCGCGCGCAATATAGCGGTCGAACGGCTCGAGGCAATCGCGCTTCGCAGGACGCGCAGCCATCCCCCGTGTGAATGCAGCCACGGTAGCGGCCCCGAGCTGCACTTGCACCTGCGCCGTCCGTCGTGCCATCTGGCAGCGCGATCGGCGAGGTTTCCGCATGCCTTTCAAGGAACGAGTGTTTTCCGGCGTACAGCCGACCGGCAATCTTCATCTCGGTAATTATCTCGGCGCGATCGCAAAGTTTGTCGCGCTGCAGGACAAGTATGAGTGCATCTACTGCGTCGTCGACTTGCACGCGATCACACAACCGCTCGCGGTCTGGGGCGGCGCCGAGCAACTGCCGAAGAACACGCGCGAGGTGACCGCCGCTTTTATCGCCTGCGGCATCGATCCGACCAAACACATCGTCTTCAATCAGAGCCAGGTCGCGGAGCACGCCGAGCTTGCCTGGATCTTCAACTGCGTGGCCCGCTTGGGCTGGCTCAACCGTATGACTCAATTCAAGGAGAAGGCGGGAAAAGACCGCGAGAATGCCTCTGTCGGGCTCTACGCTTATCCGACACTCATGGCCGCCGACATTCTCATCTACCGGGCAACCCACGTGCCAGTAGGAGAGGACCAGAAACAACACCTAGAGCTCTCGCGCGATATCGCGCAGAAATTCAACAATGATTTCGCAAAATCCATCCATGCACACGGTTATGGGGAGGCGTTCTTTCCCCAGCCCGAGCCGCTGATTCAAGGGCCTGCGACGCGGGTGATGTCGCTGCGTGACGGTTTGAAGAAAATGTCGAAATCGGATCCCTCGGACCAGTCGCGCATCAACTTGACAGACGATGCCGATGCGATCGCGCACAAGATCCGCCGGGCCAAAACCGATCCACATCCCCTGCCGCACGACGAGAAGGCACTCGAGCAACGCCCCGAGGCCGACAACCTTGTGGGAATCCATGCGGCGCTTTCGGGAAAGACCAAGGCGGATATTCTCAACGAATTCGGCGGCGCGCAATTCTCGACGTTCAAGGCCGCGCTGGTCGACCTTGCAGTCGCTAAGCTCGGCCCGATCAATGCCGAGATGAAGCGGCTCATAGCGGATCCCATTTATATCGATTCGGTTCTTGCGGATGGCGCTGCCCGCGCGCGTAGTCTGGCCACGGAGACCATGAAAGCGGTCAAGGACATCGTCGGCTTCGTGCGCCGCTGATCACCAAGCATCATCCGCGTTTGGAAGTGTTTGCCTGGAGTGGACTTGTGCTGTCCCTGAAGACCATGGCAGGATTTTCGACTTAACGTCGCCGGTGGCCGCGCGGCGTTTGTGGGCGCAAAGAGCCGGCGCGCCGAGAAACCGCCTCACAAAACGACATCCGATGACGGCCGGGGGAGCCGATGAGCAAGAAGCGCCGCAGCTACGAGGCAGGTCACTCGCCGAAGTTCATGGTCGTCATCGACGATTCTCCAGAATGCGACAGGGCGCTCTATTTCGCGAGCCGGCGTGCACTGCGCATCGGCGCAACCGTGCTCATGCTGCGCGTGATCGAGACCCGCGACCATAACCAGCAATGGCTCGGCGTCGCTGACATCATGCGTGCGGAGGCGCACGAGGAGGCGAATGCCGTGCTCGACCGTCACGCTGCCCGCTCGTCCAGCATCACCGGCGTGATGCCGCAGCGGGTTATCCGGGAAGGCGACAAAGCGCAGGAAGTGCTTAATCTCATCGAAGACGACGAAGACATCGCCATCCTGGTGCTCGCCGCCGCAACCGGCAAAGAGGGGCCAGGCCCGCTGGTCTCTAGCGTCGGCAAGAACGCGGGCGAGTTCCCCATTCCGGTCGCCATCGTCCCCGGCCATCTCAGCGACGAAGAGCTCGACGCCATGTCGTAACGCGCGCGGAATTTCGGCCCGCCATCCTGTGCCGCCGAGCAAAGCGATATCGAGGCACAGGCCACTCATCTCTCGTTGTCCGCGCGACGATTTGGGACGGGTTGAACTTCCGCCGGGACGGGCCACCTATTAGAATGACGCTGGGACGCCTTCATCCTGCGATTGGAAGGAGCAGGCCATGTTCATTCAGACGGAGCCGACCCCAAATCCGGCAACACTCAAGTTCCTGCCCGGACGGGCCGTGCTGACGAGCGGGACGCTCGACATGCGCGACAAGCAGTCGGCCGCCCAATCCCCCCTGGCTGAACGTCTGTTCGAGATCACGGGAGTATCCGGCGTGTTTTTCGGCTCCGATTTCATCGCGGTCACGAAGAGCGCCGGCGAATGGCAGCAGCTCAAGCCTGCGATTCTCGGCGCCATAATGGAGCATTGCATGTCTGGTGCTCCGATCGTAAGCGGCGTCGAGGCCACTGCATCGGCAGATGGCGATGAGTTTTTCGAAGCGAAGGATTCCGAAACCGTTGCTGCGATCAAAGAATTGATCGAGGCGCGGGTCCGCCCAGCCGTCGCCAATGACGGCGGTGATATTACCTTCCGCGGGTTCAAGGACGGCATCGTATATCTCGACATGAAGGGCGCCTGTTCCGGCTGTCCATCGTCGACCGCGACGCTGCGTCACGGCATTGAAAACCTGCTGCGCCATTACTTGCCGGACGTGGTCGAAGTCCGGCCAATGGCATGACCTGGATCCGAATCGACCGGCGAAGCAATAACAGCAGCAAAACGTACCGTCGGCGTTTCACCCGCCTTGTCCATGGATGACGGCGGCGAAGGTGAGCCATGCGCGTCCTTGCCATCGACACCGCGCTGGAGGCCTGCTCGGCCGCCGTGTTCGATACCAGCAGCGGGGTTCTCGCCAGTGAGACCCGCGGCATGGCGCGCGGCCACGCCGAGCACCTAATGCCGCTCATCGCACGCGTGATGAACGAGGGCGGGTTCGAGTTCGCCGACCTCGACCGCATCGCGGTCACCACGGGGCCGGGCAGTTTCACCGGGCTCCGCGTTGGAATATCGGCGGCACGCGGCATCGCATTAGTGGCGGGAAAACCGGCGATCGGACTTTCCACGCTTGCCGGATTCGCAGCGCCCCTGATCGCCGCCGATGACGGCACTCAGGTCGTTGCAACGATCGACGCGCGCCACGAGCATATCTATCTGCAGGTGTTCGGGGTCAATGGGCGCACCCTGGTGCCTCCTCGGATGGCAACAGTACGTGATGCCACACGCGCGGCGATGACGGCACCTGCACGCATCATCGGTTCCGGTGCCAAGAAGGTGGCGGCGGCCTGGCCGAAAGGGGCCGACCCCCCACTGTCGATCGAGCAGCGCGGCGCGCCCGATATCGACTGGATCGCGCGGCTCGGCGCCGCTGCACCGGAAGCTCACGGCGCGCCGAAACCGCTCTACCTGCGCGAACCTGACGCGCGGCCACAAGACGGCGCGCGTCTACCTCGCCGATGAAGGGCATCATCGGTCGCCTATTCAGCCGGCAAACGAGGCTATCGCAAGCCGGCCCAGCCGACGCTTGCGCGTTGGCGGCGCTGCATGCAGCTTCGTTTCATCACGGATGGAGCGAGGACGAATTCGAGCGCTTGCTGTCGGATCGAAATGTGCTGGCGCACCGCGCCACAGCGGGAGAGCGTCTCGCCGGATTCATCCTGTCACGGCTCGTTGTGGACGAGGCAGAGATTTTGTCGATTGCTGTCGCCTCGATGGGACGAGGACGCGGGTTGGGGCGGCAACTGCTCGAGACTCACCTGCGCCGACTCGCCGCGCTCGGCGCGCGCTGCGTTTTTCTCGAGGTCGACGCGGGCAACGTCTCGGCGCTTCGACTTTATCGCCGTGCCGGTTTTCGGGAAATCGGGCGGCGAGACTCGTACTATGAGCTGGGCCAAGCCTCCGCGGCGCTTGTTCTTCGCCGCGATCTGCTGTGAGCGGTAACACGCGCTGAAACAGGCAGCCTATCCAGAGGCAATGGCCTATTCGGGATGCAATGGATTTCAGCACCCTACCGTGATATTGCGGTGGCACGGAGAAGCGTCGTGAACGCGCCGAAGCCCAGAGATGTCGAAGCTCTATGCAGCGCCAAGGGCATGCGCATGACCGAACAGCGCCGCGTGATCGCGCGCGTGCTGGCAGCGGCGGATGACCACCCGGACGTGGAAGAGCTCTACCGGCGCTGCTCAGCGGTTGACGATCGCATCTCGATCTCGACGGTTTATCGGACGGTGAAGCTGTTTG
>WNGJ01032242.1_pt1 | contig 10303 bp, 9 predicted proteins | sample 5400611 | NCBI WGS metagenome assembly WNGJ01 (sample SAMN13153375, study PRJNA577476) | soil metagenome | isolation source: 40 cm soil or saprolite under Garry oak tree replicate 1 | place: USA:California | collected 2016-06-15
ACCAGCGGATCGCGGGAAGTTGCCTGATACACAACAAGAGCCAGCACCCGGCTCGCCAGAAATCCCACAATCAATCCTGCTGTGGAGCCAATAGCAAGCAACTTGAATGGTCGTCCCAAGGCTGCCTGCAACAGCACCCACCTCTTCCTTGACGGGCTATTTCGCACGAAGTCCACTTGACAAACAAGTGAAACGTAGTAGTCTCTTGGGGGAGATCACTTGGATGTCTAATAAAGAAAAAGAATCAATCCAGCTGCTGCAGGGGACACTTGATCTCATTGTTTTGCGCACACTCGCGACAATGGGCCCACAGCACGCTTATCAAATCGCCACGCGTCTCCAGCAGATCTCTGATCGATTACTCAACCTCAACCAGGGCACACTCTATCCAGCATTAGTGCGGCTGGAGCAGTACGGGTGGATTAAGGGAAACTGGGGAAGGACCGAGAGCAACCGGGAAGCCAAATACTACGAAATCACCAAGGCGGGACAGAAAGCTTTAGGGAAAGAGACACAGACGTGGAGAAGAATGTCGGCTCTAGTGGAACGGCTTTTGCTTGAGGAGTCTTAGCCATGGAGCGCCTGAGACGCTTCTTTCTGAAGCTTTATCTGCTTTTCGCCAACGCCAAAGTGGAAGCGGAACTGGCCAGAGAGATTGGCGCGCATCTGGCGTTGCTGGAAGACGAATATGTGCGCCAGGGAATGACACCCGAAGAGGCACGACGGGCGGCCAAACTCGCTTACGGGGGTGTGGAGCAGGCGAAGCAACGGCATCGCGACGAGCGAACGTTTCAAGGGCTGAGCCAGATTCCGCAGGACATTCGATATACCTTCCGTCAACTGCGTAAGTCTCCCGGATTTACCGTGACGGCCGTCCTGATGCTGGCGCTGGGCATCGGGACGACCACGGCGATTTTTTCCATCGTCGAGGGAATATTGCTGCGTCCGCTGCCATTCCCCGACCCGGATCGTCTGGTCACCCTAGGAGATGTGCTGGAAGGCTCGCACTGTGCGTCCTGCGCTCATTCCAGCGTAACCGCTCCGGACATCCGCAATTACATGCGCGACACGCAGAGTTTCAGCCACCTGGGCGGCTATCGCGGAAGACTGTTTGAACTGTCCGGCCCCGGCGATCCGGCGGCAGTGAATGGGACGCGGATGAGCGGCGAGGTCTTTGCCGCGCTGGGAGTGCAGCCGCTGCTGGGGCGAACGTTCACGCAACAGGAAGATGAAGAAGGCCAGCAGGTGGCGGTGCTGAGCTATGGCATGTGGCAGAGCCGCTTCCACGGCGATGCGAACGTGCTGGGGGGCAAGATCCTTCTCTATCGCAAGCCTTACACCGTTATCGGCGTGATGCCGCGCGATTTCGAGTTCCCGCTCAACCCTGGGCATGTGAACCAGGGCGAGTTTTGGCTTCCGCTCAGCCTCCAGCCGGAGGAATTTACGGCGGGCAGTGTGGCGTCGTGGAACTCTCACATGGTGGGGCGCTTAAAGCCCGGCATCACCGCCGGGCAGGCGCAGAGCGATGCGGAGCGAGTGGCCCAGGATACGATGCGCGACTATCCGGCCTACATGCGCAGTCTTCGTATTCACGCGGTGGTGACGCCGCTGCATGAAGATACGGTACGGCAGGCGCGGCCCCTGCTGCGCACCCTGCTCTTGGCGGTGATCGTTGTTCTGCTGATCGCCTGCGCGAACCTGGCGGGGGTTTTGCTGGTGCGCGCCATCCGCAGACGAAGAGAGATCGCGGTGCGGCTCGCCCTGGGCGCTCGCGCGGCCACATTGCTCCGGCAGGCCATCCTGGAAAGCACGGTCTTGAGTATCGCCGGCGGCGCGATAGGGCTTGCATTGGCGGCTGTCGCTTTGCGGGTGGGCGTAAGCCTGCTACCGCAGACGCTGCCTCGCGTCCATGAGATTGGCTTGAACTGGCCGGTCATGCTCTTCGCTCTGGGACTGGCGCTGCTGACAGGCTTGCTCTGCGGATTGGCTCCGGCATTTGCCGCAATCAGGACGAGCGTGAATGAGTCGCTTAAAGAGGGCGGACGCACCGGCACTTCGGGCAGCGGCCATGCCAGGCTACGCTCGGCACTCGTGGTGGCGGAGATTGCCGTGGCGCTCACGCTGCTTACCGCCTCCGGCCTGTTGCTGCGCAGCTTCGAAAAGATGCGCGATGTGGAATTAGGCTTCCGCCCCGACAATACGCTGGCTGCGCTCTACGTTCTGCCGCAGCAACGGTATCGAACGCAATCCGCGATCGACGAATTCACTAGAACTCTGCTGAACGACGTGGGGCAGCTGCCTGGCGTAGATGCGGTTGGCATCACTTCGTTTTTGCCTGCGGCCGGCAACAACTGGGGCATCGCTTTCACCATCGAGGGCTATGTTTCCCCCAAGGGCGCGGGATTGAATATGGCGTCGATGTCGCTGGTCGAGAGCGATCCCTTCGAAGCGCTGGGCATTCGTGTGCTCCGCGGGCGCGTCTTTACCGAGTCGGATAACGCCAACTCACAGTTGGTGGCTATCGTGAATCGCAAGATGGCCGAGCAGTACTGGCCAGGCCAGGACCCGATCGGCAAGCGACTGCGCCGGGGCATGCGAGAGACCTCCACGCCGTGGATGACGGTGGTGGGCGAGGTCGATGACGTCAAACTGGGGTCGCGCGATGCGGAGACGATGCCACAGGTATACCAGCCGGTAACACAGACCGTCGCCAGTGAAAGCGTTTTGGCCTCTGTCGGCGAATTGAGCGGCGCCGACGGCTGGATCGTTCTGCACAGCCGTATGGATCCGGAGCAGATGGAAGACACGCTTCGCGCAACCGTGCGGCAGATCGACCCGCAGTTGCCGCTCTACCAGATGCAGACGATGGAGCACGCCGTCTCCAAGAGTGAGGCGCCGCGACGCTTCAATACCGTCCTGATTTCCTCGTTTGCCATCGCTGCGGTGCTGCTCAGTGTGCTCGGGATCTATGCCGTGATCGCGTTCTCCGTGGCATTGCGCGAACAGGAAATGGCCGTGCGCATGGCGCTTGGCTTCCAGCGCTCCGGAGTGATACTGCTCATCCTGAGTTCCGGCGCCAAACTTGCGGCTGTTGGCTGTGGCCTGGGTTTGCTTGGCGCCTTGGCCGCGTCCCGTTTGCTGCGTTCCTTTTTGTTTGAAGTTAGCCCGTTCGATCCGGGTGTGCTTGCACTTTCCGCCATCGCAATGCTGCTGTTGGCGCTGGCAGCTTCTGCACTACCGGCCAGACGCGCATCGGGTACGGATCCGATGCTGGCTTTGCGAGGCGAATAGGGAAGATGCCGACGATCGGGCCAGAAGTCGGCTTCGGGGACTCCAAGCCCGTTTCTAGATGATCTCCCGATTTCGCCTATCCTGGCGTGAGGCATCAATTTCTGAAGCGAGATGGGGAGGGGGCGTAATTTAATTCAGAACACCCCCCCGGAGCGGCTCGGCGCACACGGGTTCCCGAGCGGATTGTTTGAATGCTAAGTCTAGGAGGAGCGCGTGGTGTAGAAAAGGCTGAACTCAACGGGAACGTTGATTCAGACAACAACCACGGAGGCTCCTCAAGGACATATGTATTACATCGGACTGGATGTTCACAAGAAGACGATCAGCTACTGCGTCAAGGATGCAAGCGGTCAGGTTCACCAGGAAGGCAAGGTTGGGGCAACGCGATGGGAACTCGACGACTGGATAAAGACTCTTCCTCAGCCCTGGACCGTGGCGATGGAAGCAACGATTTTCACCGGCTGGATTTACGATCACCTACTTCCACACGCGCAGCAGGTGAAGGTAGCGCATCCGCTGATGCTGCGCGCCATCGCTGCGGCCAAGAAGAAGAACGATCGGATCGATGCCGGCAAGATCGCCGACTGCTTGCGCTGCGACTTCCTGCCGGAGTGCCACATGGCCTCCACCGCCATTCGCGACCGACGCCGAACCCTGCGCTATCGCCACCTGCTGGTGCGCCAGATGGTGCAGATGAAGAATCGCATCTCCGGTCTGCTGATGGAAACGGGAGTGAGTCACAACAAACGGCGCCTGCACAAAGTTGGGTATTTCCGCGAGCTACTCGCGAGCAACGAAGAGGTGAATGAGAGTATCCGACCTCTGCTGCGGGTGAGCCGTGACACCATTGTGCGATTGCAGAAAACAGAATACGCCCTGGTCAGTTCACTGCAGCGAGATCCTCTGCTAGCGGAGCGAATCAAACGGCTCAGGACAGTGCCTGGAGTGGGCCCGATCACAGCGCTGACCTGGGCACTGGAAATGGGAGAGGTTTCGCGTTTTCCCTCGATCCGACAAGCCACCAGTTACTGCGGGCTCTGCGGCGATGAAAAGAGCTCCGCTGACAAAGTGACGCGTACACCGCTTTCCAAACAGCGCAACAAACATATCCAGCGTGTGCTGGTGGAAGCCGCGAAGCTGGCACCCAGACAGGATCATAATCTGGCCTTGGTCTATGAGAGAGAAAAACAGAAGGGAAATGCCAATCGAGCGACGTTAGCCGTGGCCCGGAAGATGGTGGCGTATCTGCTCGCCGTGGATCGCGGGCAACGCGACTTCGTACCCTTCGCAGATTCCCAGAGCGCAGCCGCTTAGAAACCGCGGCCCTCCGGGGAAAAACACTTTGTGAATGCTGCGCGAATCGGGCTTGTCGCAGCTCAAAATCCCGAAGCCCGTGTGCGACATGCAGAATCGGAACGTAGGCATGCGAACGCGCGCTCCGCGTGGGATGCATCCAGCCAGCCAGCTTGGCTCACCAGTGAAGTGTTCTTGCAAAAAGTCCAGCCGCTACTTGCAAACTGTCCCACATCTGCAATTCGATCACAAATACGTTTCCCGCTGGTACGCAGGGCGGATTCGTCAAGGCTATCGCCCGCATCCACGGCCTTGGCAGGCCCTTGCGCAGCTAGTTGGCGTTTTCGGAGCCTAAGGGGTTAACCAGCTGACCATCGCGAGCGAGGCTACTCGGCACCTGCGCGGTTGTGGCTATTCCTACTCAGGATTTTCGAGGTCTCTTATGCGCTGGAACCAGCGTCCGACGCGGCTTTGGTCATGGTGCCGGGGGGAGTTTCTTGAGCCAGACCTCCAACCCGTTGATAGTATGGTAAATCGTTGAATTTAATCTAATTTGGTGAAAACTCTCACCCGCTTAGAGCCATTCTGACCCGTAAATCACAACAAAAACATTACGGAGCATTACGGCGATTTAGACCATAGCTCGTCTCTACCCGGAAGAAAATACCTCTTTAGTGTAGCCACATTGATGGGTTACCAAAGGTCAATGACTCTTGGCATCTTGCAGTTCCATCACAGCGGGCAATAGGCTGGCAAATAACCAAGAATCCCCGGGAGACCCCCAAATGAAAGTTGAAGTGTACTTGGAACCCAACGGAGACGACCTCGAGATTACCCTGATCTATGACTTCACGACGCCAATATCACCCGAATTGGATGCCCTAGACAAACTCGGCGACCCGGTCGAAGAGTGGTACTTTAGAAGAGGCATCTAGTTGGTAGCTTTTTCTAGCAGAGAAGTAGACCAGAATAGTGCCACTGTCTACGAGGGATTACGAACTCAACCAGGCGCGTCGCGTTTGTCGAGCACAACATCTTTTGTATTTCTTACCGCTTCCACATGGGCACATCGTGTTTCTGCCTACGGTCTTCATGATTGCGTCTCCAAGAAGTAAATCTATTTTGTAGTGCTCATAGACAGGAATTATATCGCAGGTTTCTGCTTCAGTTCGTGGATTCCGGCGGTTTTAGCTCGTCGCCAGAAATGGCTGGGGTTCCAGATTCAATAAGCGGATGCCCCTTCATCGCGAGAATTTTGTTCGCCGTCACTCTCAAGAATTCCCGGAAGGTAGCCTGATCGGGGAAAGAGGTTAGAAGCCCGTGCTCGGGGCAGCAGCATCAACTCAGCAGCAGCAGCAACAGCAACAACTCAACGCAGCACAGCTCAGCTCAACGAGCTTTCGCTTTTTCTTCACGGGCGCTCTAAGGGTGTCCAGTTCCCTCCTCCCGTCAAACCTTCGATGGGATAGGAGGTAGAGCGATCTGAAACCGGTCTCCATAGTAACTAAAGAGTAATATCGAGGCTTTTTTGCGGGGGAGCGCGGGGCGGGCTGGCTGTTTCTGATATATCATCCTTCGCCTGAACAGGAAGATTATCCCGCAGCCTAGCGGATTATTCCGACTTTATGGAACCAGTCCGCCCGCAGGTTGACGCTTTTTTGCTGGACTGGATTACCCGCGAGCCGCTCAGGCGAGAATCGTGCAGTGAGTGGACTACTCAATGTTTCCACAGGTCTACGCGAATCGCGCCCGATCCAGCAGTTTTCTGCGGGCTTGCGCTAATATTGCAGGCTAGAAGGGCAACGCTGTTCGCGGCATTCACCCAAGCGAAATAGAGGATGGTACCTCCTCCTGTTGTCCTTGCGTTCGGTACTCCAAGCGCAAGCGTGTCTCCATCACTTGCTCCCGTGAGGCCAAGGTTCGCTGGCAGGCAGGTTGACGGCTTCAATGCTGGGAAGCCGGGGTTAAAGGTCGCCGAGAGGTGTTCGCTGAGATTGTTGCCGATGTCCAGGCGTGCGTAATTGGACGCGGCTACGCCTCCTAGATTCGAGGCATTTCCAGCATTGGTGGCGTTCACGGCTGATGCTGCCGTACCGCTGATATTGATGGCCGCAGTACCCGATGCGAGCTGCGCCGGGTTGAGATTAGTCAAGCCCGACCCATCGCCGAGGAAGAAGCTCGCGGTAACGTTGCCGTTAACGGTCTGGTTGCCAGTAAAGCTGTTGTTACCCGATAGCAACGCAAAGCCTGAGCTTTCCGACAGTATTTCTTGGTCGGACAAAGCACGGCTGAAGAACTTAATCTGATCAATATCGGCGCTAGTTAGGTCACCACATCCGGATTGCTTCCCAATGAAGGGCGGATCGGAAGTAGTCGGGATTGGTCCAGAATGCTGCTTCTGGCCTATCAACGCTCCATCCAAGAAGAGCTTCATCATTGTGCCGTCGTAGGTGCCAGCAATGTGGTGGAACTGTCCGTCGTTCGGGAACAGCGTACCGCCGATTACGTCGTCACCAGCGACTGAGGCCGACCATTCGATCGTACCTGTAGGTAAATTGAACCCCGCCTTCGTGACAACTAGGAAATAGGACCGATTGAATCCACAGTCATCACGCTTGCTGATAACCGTGTCAACGATGTTCGAGACGCTGAAGTCGGGCTTGATCCAAGCCATGACAGTAACCTGAGCAGTCGGGGATAGATTCGGCAAGTTTGCCAGAGTAATAAACGACGACCCGTCATAGTGAAACAATGTCGGCAGATCAGGCGAACTCTGCGCTGCCGCATTGGTGGACGTCAGCGCCGTGGCGACCAGCACAAGACAGGCGAGCAGAGCAAGCGCGTTGAAGCATTTTGAAAACTCCATATATCCTCCCAGAATTTCCGTTTTGGTCTCACGACTGTCGCAACGCTTGTCGCCAATCTCGTAGAGCACCGCTCTCAGAGGTCGCTTCGGGCGTCCAATTCCTTGGCCCGCACCTGCTCAGGCGACATGTAGCCTTTCCTGAAAGCCAACGAGGCGTTGCTGTCTTTTTCAGCGAGCACTGGAATACCGTCCTGAATCTTGAGCACTTGAATTTCGCCATGGCGGAGTTCGTGGCAGAAGATGATGAATGCCTGCCGTTGTTTCGAGGGCACAACTTCCGATCTACTGTCACGTCGGCCTAGCGTACTTTCGACCGGCAACGCCGGCGGTGCATGAGACCTCCCTCTGGACGGGTCCTCAGCTGCAAGAATTCTGATGCCACGCCGCCACTCTTAAGTGGCCCTTTTTCCAGTGTGCCCCCGAATACCAGATCGGCATCAAGAGTTGCCGGCAACCTCTCATCACGCGCTCCAGTTGTCAATACAGAGCCGTATAAACTTTGGGTAAAGGTCTAAGTTGCTGACCCCGCTGGGGCTTACAGCGAGGGAAAACGACTTCTCAGTTGTTTCTTAATGTAATCCGATGTATGCTTTGCCCCCGGTGAGCGCCACCAAGTCATCAGCGTGCGCGGCCCCGCCCTATCGGTTCGGTCCCTACGAGGCCGACCTCTCCCGAGACGAGCTGCGCAAGTTCGGACTGCGTATCCGACTCGAACCCAAGCCCTGGCATCTGCTGATCGCCCTGCTCCGACGGCCTGGGGAATTGGTCACACGGAGCGAACTGCAGCGAGCTCTGTGGGGGGAGGACGTTTTTGTCGATTTCGAACATGGCTTGAATGTAGCCGTGAAGAAGCTTCGAGCCGCTCTTTGTGATCCTGTCGATGCGCCCCGTTATGTTGAAACTGTAGCTGGTGAAGGATATCGGTTTCTTGCGCAGGTTGAGTTCGTAGATTTGGACGGCCATTCTGCCGAACAGCAGATTCCCACCACGACGGTTTTGACGGCGCAAAATTCAGGGCTGCACGCTCGTTGGATCGTTTTCTACACGCTCGCAGTCGTATTGATGATCATTTCGTCATTAGTAAGCGTAAAGATAATTGGTCGATCTGCCGGCGCGGGTCGTGTCCGCGGTGGCAGCGCGCAGATCAGGCGTTTTGTTTACGTGCCGGACTACAGTGGCAATGCAGTGCTCGGGTATTCGGTAAACCCAAATACGGGCGCACTCGAGCCGGTTGCAACCGGCCCGTTCGACTCTGGGGAGCATCCCTACTACGCGGCCTTCGCTCCAGATCGTGAATTCCTATATGTTGCAAACCGAGGCCGGGCGGACGCCGTCTGTGGCGACGGATGCAGTATTTCGGGCTATGCCGTTGATCAGGTGAACGGTGGGCTGGTCGAACTTGAAGGATCACCCTTCCCCGCCGGCTCGGGGCCGGTCGCAATTGCAGCTCACCCTTCCGGCAAATTCCTTTACGTCGCAAGCGTCATATCCAACGATTTGCAAGCCTACGCTCGAAATACAGATGGGCGACTGAAGCGCATTGGACCGCCGGTTCCCGTTGGAACAAATCCTTTTTATGTCGCAATTACTTCGTCCGGCCGCTTTCTTTACGTCACGAACCAGAGTGATGCAACCATTTCGGCATTCTCAATAGATCCCGGAGGTGAACTGCATCAAATTGTGGGTTCGCCTTTTGCTACAGGTCTGCGGCCGAGATCGTTCACGATTCATCCTTCTGGCCGATTCGCGTATGTGGTGAATTACGGGGTAAACCCGTATATCTCGCGCGATGCCGCGTGCTCGGGACATTTTAGGGCCAGTCGTGGCAAAGGCTGCACCATATCAGTTTTTTCGATTGACCAACAGACCGGTTCACTTTCTGAAATCAAGGGTTCGCCTTTTGAATCCGACGGAACGAACCCTCATTCGTCGGCAATGGACTCGCAGGGAAAGTACCTGTTCGTGGCGAACATAAGCTCCAACGATGTGAGCGTTTTTCGAGTGAATAGCACAAATGGAGCAATCGAATCAGTACGCGGCTCTCCGTTTCCTGCGCCGTACGGTCCCGCTGCAATCGCGCTGGACTGGTCTGGTGGATACCTGTACGTCGTAAGTGCATATTCCCAGTCAGTATCTCAGTTCGCCATTGATACGGACCGTGGCCAACTCCGGCCTATCGGTCCTCCGCTCCGGGCTGGCGCAGGCCCAGTCAGCATTGTTTCTCAGCGCGGCTCGCCTGATTAGCCTGCTCTGTTGTTTCGTCCGGTTAAAAAAAGTGAAGAAACCCCAAATAGCCGCTGCCCGTTCTGCTCCCCAAATTCCTGCCCGGCGGAGCCCGAACAACGCCGAAAACATGCCCTTGATTCTGCTTGAGTCCGGCACAGGTGACGAATCGGCTGCCCTACAGACCCGCCGAAACCCCCACGAGTTCCGCAAGCGCCTGCCAATGCCGGGGATGGGGCGGCGTCGGCCTCCACGGATATCAGCTGCGCGAGGCATAGGCCGACATTTTTAGATCAGGCCCATTTTTCGGACAATTGCCGCGAGCCGCTCCTGGTTCTTGCGATGCGGTCTGCTGCGCCCAGCCCGTACTTCGATGAGCGTGCTGCGGGACATGCCGCTGAGCTTTACAAGGAGTTGCAGCGGTAGTTACTCATCGGTTAGCCAGGGGATTACTATCTCGACGAGTGCATATTCCCTCCCGTGTTGTTCTCACCCCGCCAATCGTCTGACCCCGGTCTCTGACCGCCTGTAAGATCAGATTAGAGTAGCCCCGGTTGCGCTGGTTTGCGTCTTCTTCCCGTCACAAGGGCGTCACATGCTATTTCTGTCGGGTCGATTAATGGCTTAGTT
>WNGJ01066494.1_pt1 | contig 10302 bp, 9 predicted proteins | sample 5400611 | NCBI WGS metagenome assembly WNGJ01 (sample SAMN13153375, study PRJNA577476) | soil metagenome | isolation source: 40 cm soil or saprolite under Garry oak tree replicate 1 | place: USA:California | collected 2016-06-15
CATGAAGGTCAGGTCCCATTGCTGCTGGATGTCCGGACTGGTCCATGGATCCGTAAAGTAGATCGAGCCGTCGGACTTCACCACGACGTCGTTCGGCCGGTTCAGGCGCCGGCCCTGGAAGCTGTTGGCGATGACAGTGATCGAGCCGTCGAGTTCCTGGCGGGTCACGCGGCGCGTCTCATGCTCGCAAGCGAGCAGCCGGCCCTGCAGATCGCGGGTGAGGCCGTTGGCCTGGTTGGTCTTCTCCTGGAATACCGTGACGCCCTGGCCGGGTGCGTACTTCATGCGCTTGCTGGCATGGATGTCGCTGAACAGAAGATACCCACCTTCTTTCCACCACACCGGCCCCTCCACAGGCCCGAGCGGCCCGCCCATGCCTTCGGCGATGTAGTTGATCGGCTCCGAGGTGGAGATGATTTTCTCCAGCGCCGGATCGAACTGGTCGATGCGCTTGACGGGCTGCTGCGCCGACGCGCCGCCGATGCCGGTCACCGCGAGGCCGCCTGCGGCGGCGGACATCGCCAGCATTTGCCGGCGAGAAATATTGGAATGAATGGTCATGAGGTTTTCCTCCGATGCAAGTGAATCGTAGCGTGGGCAAAATCGCGCTTCCCTAGCGGAGCCACTCGGATAAGACTCGGAAAGCGATTTTGCCCACGCTGTAGATGAGAGCCCGGACCGCGTGGGCATTGCGCCTGCGGTCATTCGTTGTGGGGTTGGCATCGCCGCGCAGGCGCAATGCCCACCCTACGCTTACGCCTTCTTCGCCACCGGCACCGGGATGCCGGCGATTCTGAGGTTGACCGAGCCGAGGTGCACGCGGCTCGTGAAGAACAGCGTCCTCCAGTCGTCGCCGCCGAAGCCGAGATTGGTGGTCGCCGGCTGTCCGTGAACGATGCGGCCGAGCTTCTTGCCCTTGGAGTCGAGGATATAGAGCCCGCCTGAACCGCCGCAGTAGACGTTGCCGGCGACATCGACCTTCATGCCGTCCGGCACGCCGGGCTCGGCGCCGCGCAGGTCGGCGAACACCCGGTCGGTCTGCCTGGCGAGCGTGCCGTTCGGCAGCATGTCGAAGGCCCGGATGTGGCCGCGCCGGGAGTCGTTGATATAGAGGATGCTTTCGTCGGGCGAGAACGTGAGCCCGTTGGGCCCGACGAAATCATTGACCAGCAGCGTGAGCGTGCCGAGATCGGCCGAGATGCGGTACACGCCGGTGTGGTTCAGGTCCCATTGCTCCGGAACCGCGGGCCCGCTCGGATCGGTGAAGTAAATGGAACCGTCGGATTTGACCACAACGTCGTTCGGGCGGTTGAGTCGCCGCCCTTGGAAGCTGCTCGCAATCACCGTCAGGCTGCCGTCAAGCTCGCGCCGCGTCACCCGCCGCGTGTCGTGCTCGCAGGCGAGCACCCGGCCCTGCAGATCGCGCGTGAGCCCGTTGGCCCGATTGGTCGGCTCCAGGAAGACGCTGACGCCCTGGCCGGGCGTGTACTTCATGCGGCGGTTATTGTGAATGTCGCTGAACAGCAGGTAACCGCCTTCCTTGATCCACACCGGCCCTTCGGCGGGACCAAGGTCGCCGCCGAAGCCGCTGGCGAGTTCCTTGATGGGCTCGGACACGGCAATGATCTTGTCGAGAGCAGGATCGAATTGCTCGATGCGCTTTGCCGCCTGGGCGCGGGCGCCAGTGATCGCAAAGCCGCCGGCCGCCGCCGACAAGGCGAGCATGCGCCGCCGTGAGATATCGTGATGACCCATTGACGTTCCTCCCGGTTTGAGTTGGTGGCTTTTTGGCGGATTGTAGGATGGGTTGAGCGTCAGCGAAACCCATCGACGGATGTGCCGCGAGGAAATGCCCAGGATGGGTTCGCTTTCGCTCAACCCATCCTACGGCTTTCCATGTGCGCATTGTAGCGCGGATTGTGCGCGAGCGATATTATCCGCGCATCATCGCACCAGCAAACCGATGCGATCCGGTCGGGGCGTCGGTGGCGCTCCGTTCTCACCGGGTTGGATCGAATAGAATATCGTTTCCACACGCCCGATGATGTGCTCAAACGGCACGTAACCGAAAGCTGAGAGAACACGACTGTCCGTCGAGTTGTCGAGATTGTCTCCCAGCACGAAATAACGGCCTGCGGGTACGACGTAGACCTGGGTGTCATCGAGAAAGCCATTGTCCTGGAGATCGAGCGCGGCGTACGACACGCCATTCGGAAGGATTTCTCGCCAGCGCCTGATGGGCTTGCCGTAACTGGCGTCGATGAAATCGGTCATGCGTTCCCGCTGGATTGGCGCGCCGTTGATATGGATGGCGCCTCGCACCATCTGGATGCTGTCCCCCGGAAGCCCGATGATGCGTTTGACGTAGTCGGTCGTGTCGTCCTTCGGGTGTCGGAACACAACCACGTCGCCGCGCTGCGGCAGCGCTGCGAGTATCCGCCCAGAGAACCATCGCGGCGAGCCAGGAAATGAATAGCGCGTGTATCCGTACGCGGATTTCGATACGAAAAAATAGTCGCCGCGAAGGAGCGTCGGCTCCATCGATCCGCTCGGCATGTTGAACGGCTGGAACAGGAATGTTCTGATCAGAAGCGCAAGGACCAGTGCGTTCACGATCACCATCGAACTCTCCGCCTGGATTTGATTCGTAGGCTGCGTAGCTGCTAGAGCGCGTTCCGGTCACATTGACCACTTATTCGGCGTCATGGCCGGGCTTGTCCCGGCCATCCACGTCTTGACTCGCTGAGGTGCCGCAAGAAAGGCGTGGATGCCCGCGACAATCCAAGTCCGGGGACGGGCATGACGCGGGAGAAGTGATCGATCTTATCGCAACATCTGAACGCGTCCTAATTTTGTCCGACGAAAATCGCCTTCGGGATCATGCCGTGGATGCCCTTGCTGCCGTCGACCACCTGGGTGACGTGATAGTCCACCGCAACGCTCGCGATCATGTAGGCCTCCTCGCGCGACAGCTTGGGGAAGCGCTGGGTGATGAAAAGGATGGTCTCGCGCACCGCGATCTTCATGGCTTCCTCGAGGTTCGGGTTGAGGCCCATGACGATCCAGTGAGTCGCGGTCTCGGCGCGCGGCCAGGTGAGCTTTAAGTCCTTGCGCACGATGAGCTGGAATTTGCCGCGCAGCGCCGTCTCGATGGCGGTGAGATCGACCTCGCCGTGACCCTGGGCCGCATGGGCGTCGCCGACCGAGAACAGCGCGCCCGGCGCATAGACCGGCGGTCTTGGCCTCGCGATCGATCGGGATGATGCGCTGGAAGAAGCCGGGGAATTCCTCCGGCAGCGCCCCGGTGTAGGGGCGCTGGGCATTGAAGCCATAAGGCACCGCGAAATCGACATCGAGGATGCGCACCTCGAGTACGTCGCCCGGCATCGCCCCGGTGACGAACACCGGCCCAGTGAGGATGTGCGGACCCGGGCCGCGATCGGTCACCTCCCGACGGATGGTGCGCGTGTGTTCCGGAACGGCGCTCGGGGGAACCACGCCCGAGGCGTCGACGTCGGCCGGATCAGGGCCTCCCACGGATTCAATGGTGACGATGTCGCCCGACGCGACGGTCAGCACCGGTTTCAGCGCCGCGCTGAAGTGGCCGATATGCACCGTCTGCGGGCTCGGCATCAACGTATGTTCGGCGCCGCGGGCGGCCGATAACCCCGCGACGGCGGTGGCGGCAACGAGCACGGCAAGACGCGAGCAAATGGCTGTCATCGTGAACCTCCCCTCTCAGATGACGGATGTCAGATGACAGATGACGGATGTCAGAGATCAGATTTCTGACCTCTGACATCTGTCATCTGACATCTGTCATCCGATCTCAATTCAGTTTCAACCCGATCGCGCGGATCACCGGCGTCCAGCGCGCGATATCGTCGTCAACGAAGCGCCGGGTCTTTTCCGGCGTTGAATCGAGATAGGGCTCCATGCCCTGCTCGACCAGATTCTTGCGCACTTCTTCCTCGCCCATTGCCTTGGCGGTCGCAGCGGCGATTTGCTCGACAATCGGTCTCGGCGTCTTGGCCGGCGCGAACAGACCAGTGAAATTAACCGACACCATGCCGGGCAGCCCGGATTCCACCGCAGTCGGGAATTCGCGCTCCGACGGCAGGCGCTCCGGACTCGTGACGAAGAGCATGCGCAACTTGCCGGATTTGTGGAGTTCCAGCACTTGACCGGTGACGTTGGCGACGATCATCGGCACCTGGCCGCTGATCACGTCGGTGAGGGAAGCCCCGGACCCCTTGTAGGGGACATGCACGATGTCGGGCGTTCCGGCGAGCGACTTGAACATTTCGCCGGCAAGGTGGGTCATCGATCCGGTGCCGGCAGACCCGTAGACGAGCTTGCCGGGATTGGCCTTCGCATAGGCGATGAGTTCCTTGAGCGTATGCACCGGCAGCGACGGCGTCACCGCAATGGTCAATGACGTCGTCGCCAGGATAGCAATCGGCTCGAAGTCCTTGATCGGGTCGTAGAGCGGTTTCGACATCGCGATCGGATTGAGCACCTGGGAGCCGGCGCCGCCGAGCAGAATGGTGTAGCCATCAGGCTGTGCGCGCGCGACCGCCGCGCCGCCGACCGCACCTCCGGCGCCGCCCTGGTTCTCGATGAACACCGCGCCCAACGGCGCCTTGACTCGATCGGCCCACAAGCGCGCCACCGCATCGTTGACGCCGCCCGGAACGAACGGGACCACGAGCTTGATGGGCCGGTCAGGATACTTGGCTTGGGCGAGTGCACGCGACGCCGTCATGCCGGTGCACAGTATCGTGGCGCCAAAAGCCAGGAGGTCGCGCCGTCTCATCTCAAATGCTCCTTCGGGAATTTCCATGTCGGTTCTTCATTCCTGAAGCACTTTTACAATAAAGCCGGGAACTCGGTCACCGCGAGATGAAATCACCCTCCGGGCGTCATGCCCGTCCCCGGACTTGACCCGGGGATTGTCGCGGGCATCCACGTCTTTCTTGCGAGCTTTCATAGCTTGACCATCACGCTTGCGGCGCGTATTTGCCTGATCGTTCCGTCGGGGGCGACAACTGGAATCACGGGAGGGTCAGTTTAATGCGCGTGAAGATGTTCTCTGCGGTCTCGGCCGCTATTTTGCTCTCACTCGTCTCTGCCGACAGCGCCAGTGCCGAGGGTGGCTGCGGCCCCGGTTTTCACCGCGGCCCGTACGGAGGATGCCGCCCTAACAGAGGCCCGGTCGTGGTCGTACCTGCGCGTCCGGTCGTGGTTGCACCAGTTGTTTGCAGCGGCGGATTCCGTTGGCACGCGAGGTTGAGGCGCTGCGTGGTTCTTTGACAGCGCCGCTTTTTGCCGCGCGCTCAGCTTGGAAAGGAAGCCGGTGGGGACGCCCGCCGGCTTCTTCTTTTTTGGGCCCATCCCTCGATCGCCCGCCGTCTCGCGGCCGCGATCAATAGCTTCAAATTTAACACAATATAGTTATTCTAATTATATTCTACAGTCTGGAGTTTTACTAAATCTGATCTGGTAAAAACACAGATTAAATCGTTGACGACAAGTAATTCATGCTCCATTCAGATCTCACCATGAGCACGTCGCATCTTCGCCGCCTCGCAGCGCTCACCTTCACCTCGGCAATCATCGCGCTTGGCCAGGCGGCCGGCGCACGCGCCGACGAGCCGTTGTTCGGTTACACCTACACCACCGATCTCCTGCCGCCGGGAAAATGGGAGGTCGAGCAGTGGGTAACCGACCGCATCCAGAAGGCCCATGGCAGCTTCAACCTGCTCGAGGGCCGCACCGAACTCTCATACGGAGTCACCGACCGCTTCCAGCTTTCGCTCTACGCGAACTACGCCTGGACGCGCGCCGATCATCAGACCGTCGACGGCACCACGTCGCCGCCGGAAACATTCGCCGGGCCGCTGTTCGATCCGAACGGCATATTCAAGGCGTCGAAACTCACCGGCGTCTCGATCGAAGGCATCTATCGGGTGCTGAGCCCTTATACGGATCCGTTCGGCCTCGCGATCTACTTCGAGCCTACTTTCGGCAACGGCCTGCGCGGGTTCGAAGAACGAATCATATTTCAGAAGAACTTTCTCGATGACCGCCTGGTGCTGGCGTTCAACATCAAGATCGAACAGGAACTGCGCAAGCTGCAGGGCGATCCGACGGCCGACCCCACGAGCGACGATTTCAGGACCCACTGGGATCGCGAAACCGACCTCAATTTTTCGTTCGGGGCGTCGTACCGCTTCATGACGGCCTGTTCGATTGCACCATCGCTTCCGAACTGGTGCGCTGGAAGCTGCTGCCCGACCATCCCGCCGGCCCCGTGACGGGACCTGCCACCAAGGCGGCCGTGCGTCTCTTGCCCGGCAACCGCGTCACGTTCGACACGCCCCTGGCCCTGGACCTCGGCGGCATCGCCAAGGGCTTCGCGGTCGACCGCGCGGTCGCCGTGCTGCGCCGGCATGGCATTCGCGCGGCGGTTGTCAATGCCGGCGGCGATCTTCGCGCCATCGGCCCCGCGGTTCCGATCCATCTTCGCGACCCGGTCGATCCGTCGGCAGTCCGCTTTGCCGGCATGCTGACCTCCAGCGCGGCCGCGACCCTGACCCGGGTCGGCGCCGGGCTGGTGAGCGCGCTGGTGAGAGCGCCCGCACGTCAGCCGATCATCGATTGCGATGCCTATTCGGTCATCGCCGGAAGCTGCACAGTCGCCGATGCCCTGACCAAGGTGCTGGCTCAATCGCGGCAGCCTGGCGCCCCCTGCTTCGCCCGCCTCGGCGCCATCGGTTTCATTACCCCACCGCTCGCGCGACAGCGCTTCCTCCGGTCTGGACCACAGGGCAGCGGGCCCCCATTTTTCTAATGCGCCGCGAAGCGCGGCCGTGATATAAGCCCGCCGCGGCGCGGAGGAGCCCCTTGCGGGCGTGGCGGAACTGGTAGACGCGCTGGATTTAGGTTCCAGTGACGAAAGTCGTGGGGGTTCAAATCCCTCCGCCCGCACCACGCCGGCCTGGCCGTACAGGCTCCCCCCTCCCTATCCTCCCCGCAAGCAGGGGAGGGTAGGGGACTTGAATAGAGACGCCAACCCGACGAGTCACCAAGCGATGCAAGTCACCGAGACAACGAACGAAGGCTTAAAGCGCGAGTTCCGCGTTACCCTGCCGGCAACGGACCTGGACGCACGCGTCACGGAGCGCCTCACCGAAATGAAAGACCGGGTGCGGATCAACGGGTTCCGGCCCGGCAAGGTCCCGGTGGACCATCTCAAGAAGGTGTATGGCCGCGCCGTGATGGCTGAGACCATCGAGCAGATGGTGCGCGAGACCAACACCAAGATCCTGACCGATCGCGGCCTGAAGCTTGCGATGGAGCCGAGGATCACCCTGCCCGAGGACAAGGGCGAGGTCGAGAATGTGATCTCCGGCAAGAGCGACCTCTCCTATACGGTGGCGGTCGAGGTAGTGCCGCAGATCGCACTCGCGGATTTCAAGGCCATCAAGCTCGAAAAGGTCGTCGCGGATGTTGTCGACCTTGATGTTGATGAGGGGGTCCACCGAATCGCCGAGCAGAATCGCACTTACACGGCGAAACCCGAGGGCGCGACGGCGGAGAGCGGCGACCGCGTCGTCATTTCCTTCAAGGGGACCGTCAACGGCGAGGCGTTCGAGGGCGGTTCCGGCGACAACGTCCCGGTAAAAATCGGCGCCAACGTCTTCCTTCCCGGGTTCGAGGACCAGTTGCTGGGGATTGCGGCCGGTGAGACCCGCACCGTCAACGCGACGTTTCCTGCCGACTACCAGGCCGAAAAGCTCGCCGGCCAGGCGGCGGCGTTCGAGGTCGTAGCCAAGTCAGTCGAACAGCCGAACGAACTGACCATCGATGACGCCTTTGCGACTTCGCTTGGCGTGGAGTCGCTGGAAAAGCTCAGGCAGGCGGTGAAAGACCGGATCGCTCAGGAATACGCCGGCGCCAGCCGGCAGAAGCTCAAACGGGGGCTGCTGGACAAGCTTGATGAGCTTCACAAGTTCGAGGCGCCGCCGTCCCTGGTCGAGCAGGAATTCACCAATGTTTGGAATACCGTGCTGGCGGACCTCAAGTCGCAGAATCGCACCTTCGAGCAGGAAGGCACGACCGAGGAAAAGGCGCGCGAAGAGTACCGCCACATAGCGGACCGACGGGTCCGCCTCGGCCTTGTCCTTGCGGAAATCGGCGACAAAAACAACATCAAGGTCAACGATGATGAAGTGTCGCGGGCCGTGATGGAGAGGGCGCGGCAATATCCCGGGCGCGAGCGGGAAGTGTGGGACTACTACCAGAAAAATTACAATGCGCTTGCGACCGTGCGGGCGCCGATTTTTGAGGAAAAGGTGGTGGACTTCATCGTTGAGCTGGCCGATGTCGTCGAAAAGAAAGTGACCAAGGACGAACTCTTCAAGGAAGACGAGAACGAGTTGCCGGCGAGCTGAAGCCTCGGCCGCGGATGTGTGAGCTGGAGCACGTTCTGACGTAAGAGGGGCAAAACTCGTGGCGGCCCGGTGGCTCCATCCAGGCTACAGTTTAGAGAGGCGGTCGCCTCAGACCGACGAGGCATGTGTATACCCTCCCCTGAAGGGGGAGGGTCGGACTGCCGAAGGCAGTCCGGGGTGGGGTAGCGGCTGCGCCACCGACACACCCAGGCCCGATTTGCGGCACGGCCGTCACCCCCACCCGGCCCGCTGGCGCGGGCCGACCTCCCCCCTCCAGGGGGAGGTGATCCCGCGATGCCAGTATCGGGAAAAACTTGACACATTCACGCCGAGTCGCGTTCGTTAAGCAGAGCTAGAGCGGCGCGCCGGCCGGGAGACTTGTCGGCAGCACTTGGGCGCATATATGCGCTACGTACATTTGAGATTGCACAAGCGTTCATGAAGCGCGGGGCGTGAGGCGGCTCTACGTGTCCCCGGACGGAGCGGACTATGCGTGACCCTGTAGACACCTATATGAACTACCTCGTCCCCATGGTGGTCGAGCAGACCAATCGCGGCGAGCGGGCCTACGACATCTATTCGCGCCTGCTCAAGGAGCGCATCATTTTCATCACCGGCCCGGTCGAGGACGGGGTGTCGTCTCTCATCGTGGCCCAGCTCCTGTTCCTGGAGGCCGAGAACCCAAAGAAGGAAATCTCGATGTACATCAACTCGCCAGGCGGGGTTGTCACGTCGGGACTGGCAATCTACGACACCATGCAATTCATTCGCCCTCCGGTTTCGACCTTGTGCACCGGCCAGGCTGCGTCAATGGGGTCGCTGTTGCTGACTTCCGGGCAAAAGGATATGCGGTTCGCATTGCCCAATGCCCGCATCATGGTTCACCAGCCGTCTGGCGGCTTCCAGGGCCAAGCGTCGGACATCATGATCCACGCCCAGGAAATCCTGAACGTTCGCAAGCGGCTGAATGAGATCTACGTCAGGCACACGGGTCAGCCCATTAAGAAGATCGAAGAGGCGCTGGAGCGCGACCAGTTTTTCACCGCCGAGGGAGCTAAGGAATTCGGCCTTGTCGATAAGGTCATCGAAAAGCGAGTTGAGGAGCTTGAGAAGGCCTGATCATTCGGCGATGATCCCCCACCTGCCCTGCCCCGCTTGCGGGGGAGGGTAGGGCGGGGGATGCGGCGTGGCGCGCCACTTGGCCGGCACGACAGTGGTTGCGTCCTCCACTGGGGGCGGGGCCGGTTGAATCGATGGTCTTGTGAATCACGGACTCCTGTTGCGGCACAACCGCGGTCGTTGCTAATATCTCGCCACAAAATCAATGGTAGGCTGAGCCCAGTTGGAGGGTTCGGCCCTCAGGCTGGCATCATGGGAGCGAGAATGCCTCGTTAATGGAATCTTGATTATATTTCCATTAGCGTGTTCGTTAGGGATCCGGGGGGTGTGTTTGGTCGTCGGCGCGGCGGCGAAACCGGTGATTGGCCAAGGCGGGGGTTGATATCAGGCCCGCAGCCCCCCACCCTACTCTCCCTCGCAGGCGGGGGAGGGTAGGGTGGGGGGCAAGCGGAGTCGACCGGAGCGAAGGAATGAGTAAAGTCGGCGGCAGCGATTCGAAGAACACCCTTTACTGCTCGTTCTGCGGGAAGAGCCAGCATGAGGTGCGCAAGCTCATTGCCGGACCGACCGTCTTCATCTGCGACGAGTGCGTCGAACTGTGCATGGACATCATCCGTGAGGAGAACAAGTCCTCCCTGGTGAAGTCGCGCGACGGCATCCCTACGCCCAAGGAAATCCGCAAGGTTCTCGACGACTACGTCATCGGCCAGGACCATGCCAAGAAGGT
>WNGJ01009621.1_pt1 | contig 10301 bp, 8 predicted proteins | sample 5400611 | NCBI WGS metagenome assembly WNGJ01 (sample SAMN13153375, study PRJNA577476) | soil metagenome | isolation source: 40 cm soil or saprolite under Garry oak tree replicate 1 | place: USA:California | collected 2016-06-15
GCTGCGGCCAGCTCCTGCGTGAGGCCAGTCAAAGGCGCCGTCATGCCGCGCGCGGCTCCGGCCGTTGGCCCGGCGTCACCTGAAGCGTCTGCACCTGTCCTCCGCGAATCACCATCGCTGCGATTGGCCGTCCCACTCGGTCCCCGCCCAGCTGGGCCAGCACGTCGGTCGGGTCGCTCACGTCGGCGCCGTCGAGCGCGAGCAGGACGTCGCCCAGCAAGACCCCGTCGCGATCGGCCGGCCCGCCCGGCTCCACACTTGCGATCAGCAGGCCGACGGTGTTTTTCAGGTCGAGGCGGCGGGCGAGCGACTGGGGCACCCGCACCGGCTGCGTCCCGATCCCCAGATAAGCGCGGCGGATGGTTCCCCGTTCCAGCAGCTCGCCGACCGTCCGCTCCACCGTGGCGACGGGAATGGTCACCGGCGCGCCGCGGGCCAGCCCGGAGCTGTTGATGCCGAGCACCCGGCCGGCGGCGTCAATGAGGGGACCGCCCGAGAATCCGTCGTAAATCGACACATCGAGACGGAGCAGCGAGTCGATCTCGCCGCCCCGCCAGGTGCGCCACGCGCCGGCCACGCTGCTCACCACCCCCCAGCTGGCCGTGAGCCTTGGTCCCGGCCGCCCGAGTGCGATCACGAACTCCCCCACGCTGGGCGACGGGTCGAGGCGGAGATGCGCGGTCGCCAAGCTCTGGCCGGCGAGCCGCAACACGGCCAGGTCCGTGCTCGGGTCTCGCCCGGCCAGGGTGACGGGTGCGGTGGTCCCGTCAGGCAGGGTTACGGTGATGTTCTCGTCGCGGTTGATGGTGTGATTCGTCGCGACGATTACTCCCTGGCGCCAGTGGACGCCGCTCGCGGGAATGCGGCGCCGGGCGTGGATCGCCACGACGGCGCGGCCCCCCGCCTCGACGGCGGTGGCGAGTTCGTTCGATAGGGATTCAAGCACTGTGGTCATTGTGCACCTCAATGAGGAGCGCGGGAGGGCACGAACGCCCGCCCGGTGGGGACAATGTCGACGGGCGCGGCTGTGCGGCATCGGCCGAACGGGGGAGGACCCGGGTCCGAGACCGCGGATCGTAACGAACGGTCAGCGAATGTCGGGTTTGGACCGCCCCATTCGTCGACATAGTGGCCGGCGCACGCGGGCGATGCGTGCTCGGGAACGTTGCGGCTTGACGGTGCGTTACTCGTTCGACAGTTATCTAACTATGTACGTCGAACGAGGCAGGCAGGGTCGGCTGGCGCCGGGGCAGTTCGAGCGCATCGCGAAGGCGCTGTCGGATCCGCGGCGGTTTGCATTGCTCGAGGCGATCGCGAGCAGCGCCGAGTGCCCTTATCACCAGTTGTGTGAGGACTTTCCGGTGACGAAGGCGACGATCTCGCATCACCTGAAAGAGCTGGTGCAGGCGGGACTGGTCGATGCGGAGCGCGCAGGACAGTTCGTGAACACCCGGGTGCGTCGCGACGTTATGCGAGCATACGCGGCGGAGCTGCTGCGCCGCGTGGGAAGCGAGCGAAACCGCACCGATTGAGCGAGCGTAACGGCACAGTCACGGTGCTGTCGTGGTGAGGTGTCAAATAGTTGTACAACTGTCTTACAAGCTCCAAGAACCCCAGGAGGTCGTTGCATATGCCCAGTCGCATTCTCGCAAGTCGGGATTGGATCCGCTCAGTGGCGCTGGTCGGGACGGTGCTCGTGACCGGGGTGGCGCTGGCCGCGTGGAAGTCCGCGGCCGCCCGCGCTGCCAGCGCGGCCGCCGCGCGGCAGCCCGAGCCGATCGAATCGGTGAACATCGCGGTAGCCAAAGAACGCGAGTACCGGCCTACGACGACATCGGTGGGCACGGTGCTCGCGCTCGAGTCCATCACCCTGCGTAACGAGCTCGCGGGCACGGTTCGCAAGGTCGCGCTTGTGCCCGGACAGGTGGTCGAGGCCGGCACGGTGCTCGTGGGGCTCGACGTGTCGGTGGAGCAGGCGGAGCTCGACGCCGAGACCGCCCAGGCCGATCTGGCGGCGACCACGCTCGCGCGCCTCGAGCGCCTGCTTCAGGCGCAGGCCGTGTCGCAGGAAGAGGTGGACCAGGCACGAGCCGCGCGCGACGTCGCGCTCGCGCAAATCGAGCGCACCCGCGCCGTCATTGCAAAGAAGACGATCCGCGCGCCGTTTCGCGCCCGCGTGGGGCTCACCGACGTGCATCCGGGCCAGTACCTGAACGAGGGCACCGAGCTCACGACGCTCCAGGGAGTCGATGCGGCGGCCAACGTGGACTTCACCGTGGCCCAGGCGGTGGCAGCAGGATTGCGCCCTGGCCAGTCGGTGACAGTGTTCGCCGGTGACAGCCCGACCACGGCCCGGATCGCCGCGGTCGATGCCCGTGTCGATCCCACGACCCGGAACGCCCTGGTGCGGGCGCGGATCTCCGGCCATGCCCCGGCGCCCGGCGCGTCGGTGCGCGTCGAGGTCCCCGTGGGGCCGCCGACCGCCGCTGTGGCCATTCCCGTGAGCGCCCTCCGCAAGGGACCCAGCGGCGATCACGTGTTCCTGATCGCGCCCGACTCCGCCGGCAAGACGCGCGCCCATCTGCAACCGGTGCGCAGCGGCCCGGTGCTCGATGACGACGTCGTGATCCTCAGTGGTCTCACCCCCGGGCAGCGGGTCGCTACCTCCGGGTCCTTCAAGCTGCGCGAGGCTGTGCTCGTCGCGAGCGACTCCTCTCGCTAATCGGAAACGATCATGCGCTCTTTCACCGATACGTTCATCAAGCACCCCGTCCTCGCGGCGGTGGTGAACCTCGTCATCGTGCTCGTGGGGTGGCGGGCGATCACCACGCTGCCGGTGCAACAGTATCCGAAGATCGAAAGCTCTTCGGTCCTGATCACCACGGTGTACTACGGCGCCAGCGCCGAGACGGTGCGCGGCTTCCTCACGACACCGATCGAGCGTGCCGTGTCGGCGATCAGCGGCGTGGACTACGTCGAGTCGACCAGTCGCGCCGGCGTCAGCACTATCACGGTGCACCTGAAGCTCAACCACAACAGCACCGCGGCCCTGGCGGAGGTCACCGCCCGGTTGCAGCAGGTGCGCTCCGAGCTGCCGGCCGAGGCCGAGCCCCCGGTGGTCGAGGTGCAGCGCGCCGATCGGCCGTATGCGTCGTTCTACCTGAGCTTCACCTCCTCCGAGCGCGATATTCCGGCGCTCACCGACTGGCTGACGCGCAACCTGCAGCCCCAGCTGACGACCATGGCCGGGGTGCAGCGAGTCGATGTCGTCGGCGGGCGCCCCATCGCCATGCGGGTCTGGATCGATCCGGACCGCTTGGCGGCGCTCAACCTCGCGCCCGGCGACGTGCACGCGGCGCTCCAGCGCAACAACTACCTCGCCGCCGTGGGCCAGACCAAGGGCAACCAGGTGCAGGTCAACCTGCTGGCCAACACCGACCTGCGGACGCCCGAGGAGTTCAAGAATCTCGTCGTGGCCGAGCGCAATGGGGCCATCGTACGGCTCTCCGACGTCGCCCGGGTGGAGCTGGGCGCCGAGGAGGCCGACTTCATCACCAAGTTCAACGACAAGGAAGCCGTGTATCTCGGCGTCTGGCCGCTGGTGGGCTCGAACGAGATCGAGGTCGCCAACCGGCTCCACGCCGAGATGGATCGCATCCGGCCGACCCTGCCGAAGGACATCGACATGCAGCTCGCGTACGACGCGACCGTGTTCATGGTCGACGCGCTGCACGAGATCTCGAAGACGCTGGTCGAGACCATCATTATCGTCGGCCTGGTGGTGTTCCTCTTCATGGGGTCGATCCGCACCGCGCTGGTGCCGCTGGTCGCGATGCCGGTCTCGCTCATCGGCGCGGGCGCCGTGATGTACGCCTTCGGCTTCAGCCTCAACCTCTTGACGATCCTCGCGATCGTGCTGTCGGTGGGATTGGTAGTGGACGACGCCATCGTCGTGGTCGAAAACGTCGAACGCCACGTGCGTGAGGGCAAGACCCGCATCCAGGCGGCGCTCATCGGCGCGCGCGAGCTGGTCGGTCCCATCATCGCCATGACGATCACGCTCGCCGCGGTGTACACGCCGATCGGGTTCCAGGGCGGCCTCACCGGCTCGCTCTTCCTCGAGTTCGCGATTACGCTCGCGGCCGCGGTCGTGGTGTCCGGTATTGTGGCGGTCACGCTGTCGCCGGTGATGAGCTCGCGCTTCGTGCACGAGCAGGGCAAGGAGGGCCGGCTCACCAAGCTGGTGCACCATGGCTTCGAGCTGGTCCGCGGCCGCTACGAGCGCTTGCTCGACGGCGCCCTGGCCATGCGCTGGGGGATCGTTGCGGCCGCCGTGCTGGTGATGGTGGCGGCGTGGCCGCTCTACCAGTACTCGCGGCGCGAGCTGGCCCCGATCGAAGACCAGAGCCACATCAGCCTGTTCATGGCGGCGTCGCCCGACGCCTCGCTCGCGGCGACCAACAAGGCCTCCCTCCAGGTGGTCAAGGCGGTCAGGTCCTTCCCCGAGGCGAAGTTCATGTGGTCGCTCACGGCCAACTGGGGCGGCTTCGGCGGGATGGTCGCGAAGAACTGGAAGGAGCGGAAGCGCACCACCGAGCAGATGTACGGGCAGGTCTACGGAGCGGTCTCGCAGGTGCCGGGACTGCAGGTCTTTCCGCGGCTCGACCCGCCGCTGCCGTCGCCGGGCCAGTACGACGTGGAGCTGATCCTCGCGAGCGACGTGCCGCCCGAGCAGATGCTGCAAACGGTCGGGGCGGTGATGGGCGCCGGCTGGCAGAGCGGGAAGTTTCTCTACGTCGACACCGATTTGAAGATCGATCTGCCGGAGGCGCGGGTCGTGATCGACCGCGACCAGGTCGCCGACCTGGGCCTTGACTTGGCGAGCGTCGGCCGGGAGCTCGGCACGCTGCTGGGGGGCGCCTACGTCAACCGGTTCAATTATTTCGACCGCAGCTACAAGGTCATCCCCCAGATCGGGGACGACCGCCGGGCCACGGTGGCGCCGCTGCTCGATCTCAAGATCAAGACGCCCAGCGGCCGGCTGGTGCCGGTGTCGACCTTCACGCACATCGAGTCGAGCACCGCGCCCCGCACCCTGAACCGGTTCCAGCAGCGCAACGCGGTCCGGATCTTCGGCGGGGTGAAGCCCGGGGTGACGAAAGAAGAGGGGCTGCGCGTCCTGGAGAACGCCGCCGCGGCCGTGACCGGCCCGGGCGTGGGGATGGACTACGCCGGAGAGTCTCGGCAAATCCGGCTCGAGGGGGCGGCGCTCACGGTGACTCTCGGTTTCGCCGTGATCCTCATCTACCTCGTGCTCGCGGCGCAGTTCAGGAGCTTCCGCGACCCGCTGATCGTACTGGTGGGCTCCGTACCGCTCGCCATCTCGGGAGCGCTGGTGTTCAGCTTCCTGAACCTCACCACCATCAACATCTACTCGCAGGTGGGGCTGATCACCCTGGTGGGGCTGATCGCGAAGAACGGCATCCTGATCGTGCAGTTCGCGAATACGCTCCAGTCGCAAGGCGTGGCGAAGCTCGTCGCGCTGCGCGAAGCGTCACTCACCCGGCTTCGCCCCGTCCTCATGACCTCGGCGGCGACCGTGTTCGGGCATCTGCCACTCGTGTTTGCGACGGGGCCGGGATCGGCGGCGCGCAACAGCATCGGGACCGTGCTGGTGGCGGGCATGACGGTGGGGACGCTGTTCACGCTGTTCGTCGTCCCGGTGTTCTACTCACTCATCGCCGCCGAGCATCGTCCCGAGACGGCGGACGGCGAAGATCTGGTGCTCCAACCCGCAATGGTGGAGGAGGCGGCTCATGCGTAGCGCGACTCTGTTGGCGTTCCTTGCGTTGTACGGGTGCGCCTCGGCTCCGAGCTACCGGGCGTTTTCGGTCCAGGCGCCGGCGTCGGGTCCTCACCCCCTGTCCCCCTCTCCCTTCGGGAGAGGGGGGACGACGGATGGGGCCGCCGACTCGGCTGACTTCTGGCAACGGCTCGGCGACACCACGCTGTCTCGCTTGATCGGCGAGGTGCGGCGCGCCAACCTGGACCTGCGGGCCGCGCGGGCCCGCGTGAGCGCCGCCCGCTCGGACCGGCTGCGCTCGCTCCTCGACCTCACGCCCTCGGCCACTGTGTCCGGCGGCTACGTCCGCCAGCGACTGTCGAGCGCATCGTTCCCCGGCGGGTTCGGCGTGTTCCCGGACCAGAGCGTCTGGAGCGCCGGCGCCGATGCTTCGTGGGACCTGGATGTCTTCGGGCAAATCCGCCACACCGTGCAGGCGCGCGGCGCGCTGCTGGGCGCGGCGGAGGAAACTTCGCGCGACGTGGAGGTGTCGTTCACGGCGGAGCTGGCCCGGGCCTACTTCGAGCTGCGTGGAGCCCAGGAGCAGCTCGCGGTGGCGCGGCAGAACGCCGAGAACCAGCGGCGCACCTTCGAGCTCACGCGGCAGCGCCTCGACGCGGGGCGCGGCAGCGCGTTCGATACCGAGCGGGCCCAGGCCCAGTTGAACTCGACCCTGGCGGCGATTCCGGCCCGGGAAGGGCAGGTCGCGGCGGCGCAGTATCGCATCGGCGTGCTGGTAGGCCGCGCGCCGGACGCAGTCGCCCGGGAGCTGGAGCAGCCGGGTCGGTTGCCGCCTCTCCCCGACATGATCGCCATCGGCCAGCCGGACGCCGTGGTACGGTACCGGCCGGACGTGGCCGCGGCCGAGCGGCAGGCGGCGGCGCAGGGAGCGCTGGTCGGAGCGGCCAAGGCGAGCTACCTGCCGCGGCTCAGCATCGGAGGCAGCGTCGGCTACGCCGCACCCGCATTCAACGCCGTGGGCGACCAGGGGACGCTGCGCTACGCGGTGGGACCGGTGCTCACCTGGCCGGCCCTCAACCTGGGTCGAGTCAAGACGGAGGTCGACGCCGCGCAGGCGCGGGAGGACGCGGCGCGCGCGGAGTACGGTCGCGTCGTGCTGGCCGCGATGGCGGACCTGGAAACGAGCGTCACGCGGTATCGCACCGCCCGGGAGCGGTTGCAGCGGCTGGAGGAGGCGAGTGCGGCGAGCGAGCGCGCGGCGGAGCTGGCGCGCCTGCGGTTCACCGAAGGGGTGACGGATTTTCTGCAGGTGCTGGACGCGGAGCGCACGCAGCTCGAGACCCAGGATCAGCTGGCGCAAGGGCGGACCGACGCGGCGACGGCGTACGCGGCGTTGTACCGGGCGGTGGGAGGAAGGTGAGGCGGCGCGAGCGCGGCATTGACGCGCCCTGGGCCAGCCGCGGCTAGCGGCGGCTGGCCACCAGCGCCTGATAGACCAGCGTGGGAAACTTCCCCGCGATATCGGTCCGGTTCGGCAGCTGATTGATCATGAAGACGATGACGAGGTGCTCGGCCGGATCGACGTAGTAGGCGCTGCCGTACGCGCCGCCCCAGTTGAAGGTGCCGACCGACGCCATCCCGGTCGCCCCGTAGCGCTCCGTCGTCTGAAAGCCGAACCCGAAACCACGCGCGCCGGTCGAGTCGAACAGCGTCCCGCTCTGGTTGTGCGTCATCAGGTCGACGGTGTGTGGCGCGAGGATGCGGACGCCGCCGAGCGCGCCGCCGTTTCGCACCATCTCGAGGAAGCGGGCGTAGTCCGCCGCGGTCGAGATGAGGCCAGCGCCGCCCGAGAAGCTCTTGCGCGGACCGCCGACGTAATTCCCTTGTCCGCGTGGGCCATCGGGAGCGCGCTGCGCGTGATTGGTCGAGTCGCTCGCATACACGGTCGCGAGGCGCGCCGCCTGCCCTGTAGGAACGAAGAAATACGTGTCATTCATCTTCAGGGGACCGGTGATGCGGGTCCGGATCAGCTCGTCGAGCGGCATCCCCGAGGCACGCTCGGCGACGCAGCCGAGGATGTCGGTGTTGTAGCCGTACACCCACTTCTCGCCGGGCTGCGCCGTGAAGGGCAGCGTCGCGAGCCGCTCCATCGTCGTGCAGATCGGCTCATCCTTATCGGCGGTATACCACCCCCACCCCGCGGCGGGCCCGAGCCCTTTGGCGGCGTAGAGCGGCGCGATGAGCCCGTCGGTGCCGTATGAGATGCCGGCCGTGTGGGTGAGCAGATCCTTGATCGTGATGGCACGGGTCGCCGGCTTGACGACGAGGCCGGTGTCGCTCTTCATCGCGACGGTGGTGTGCGCGAAGGCCGGGATGAAGCGACTCACCGGGTCGCCGAGCGCGATCCTGCCCTCTTCCACGAGCGACAGGATCGCCACCGTCGTAATGGCCTTCGTCTGCGACGCGATGCGAAACAAGGCATCGCTGGTCATCCGGCGTCCCGCCTCCTTGTCGAGCCAGCCGACGGCGTGCCGGTAGACGACGCGACCGTCCTCGAGCACGAGGCCGACGGCCCCACCGACCTGTCCCGAATCGACGTACTGCTGCATGACGCGGTCGATGCGCGCCAGGCGATCGGTGGCGAAGCCCGACCGTCGGGTTTGGGCGCGCAGGACTGCCGGGGCGACGACGAGCAGCACGAGGGCTGCTCGATGAGCGCGTTGAAGGGCAGCAGACCGTGGCATGAGGCGATCCCTCTACTCGATGGCTCGCTCGAAGCGCCGGTCCGGAACAAACCAGATCAGCGCGACGAGCACATAGATGGCGTCGGCGATCCACGGCCTGACGAATGCCACCAGGATCGCCGACGCATAGAGCAGCGCCGACAGTTTTCCCTTGAGGTCGCGCCCCACGGCACGGGCGAGCAGCGACTCGGGCCCATTGCGCCGCAGCAACGCTCGCTGCAACAGCAGCCACGCGACACCGGACATCAGGAACACGCTGCCGTAGATCGCCGTCGGGATGGCCGCCGCGGGACGCTCTCCCACCCAGCTCGTCGTGAACGGCACGAGCGACAGCCAGAAGAGGAGATGAAGGTTGGCCCACAGGACGCGGCCGTCGATGTGCTGCGCCGCGTGCAGCATGTGGTGATGGTTGTTCCAGTAGATGCCGACGTACACGAAGCTGAGGCAGTAGCTGAGGAGGGCAGGACCGAGCGGCGCGAGCGCCGCCAGATCCTGCCCGTGCGGCGCTTTCAGCTCCAGCACCATGATGGTGATGATGACGGCGATGACGCCGTCGCTGAACGCCTCGAGCCGGCCCTTCCCCATGGAGAGAAACTAACGCACCAACGGGAGGAGCCAACGCACCAGTCGGTGCGTTGCCCCCCCTCGGCGATCACCGCACCACGATCGTGCCCGTCATCAGCTGGCCGTGGACGGCGCAGTCGTACTGATACGTGCCGGCCGTAGGGAACGTTACCGTATACGTCCCGCTCCCGGTCATGGTACCGCTGCTCGCGAAGCTCGGCGACCCAACCGATTGCACGCTGTGCGGCAGCGATCCGGTCCAGCTCCAGGTGACCGTACCGCCCGCGGCGATCGTGTCCACGGCCGTGTTGCTGCTGGCGTTGTGGCCGCTCACGAATTGGATGCCGGGGCCGGCCGTCACCGAGCCGACCGGGCCGCCCCCGCCGCCCCCGCCGCCCCCGCCCCCCACGCCGCCCCCACCGCCGTACATACCCGTACCGCCGTAGCCACCGCAGCCTGCCAGGGACGCGAGCGTAAACATTCCGATTACCGCAGTGCGCACACGCATCACATCCCCCCCGCAGGCTGGCGGGAGCTGGACTTCTCCCAGTTGACGAACAGGAACCCGCCGGGCGCGTCGAACTTGGGCTCGCCCGGTCCGGGCAGAATCTGCAGCTGCAGCTCCTCGATCTTGTTCTTCGAGCAATCCCAGCAGGTCAGCGCGAAATCACCGTCCCGGCGGGTGCGCGACAGCAGCATCACGTGCACCATCGCGTTGTCGGTGACGAGCACGTCGTTCTTGTACAGATGTCCGAACGCCCACAGCGCCACGGCGCTGTTGATCGTGGGCACGAGCGGCGTGTGCACCTGCGTTACGCCGTGATAGTACAGGCCCCTGATCACGCCGCCGAACCGCGGGTGGTGCGGGACGTCCTTCGTCTGCACGCGGTCCATCACGAGTTTCCAGCGGGCGCCGTCCTGCGTGGCGAACTCGGCCACGCCGGCGACCGAGTCGCGCACGGCGCCCTTGTCCCACGCGGTGAAGGTGAAGGTGCCGGAGCTCATGACGACGTTGTTCGAGTAGGGGCCGTTTTTCACCTGCGATTCCAGTCCCTCGCGCTCGTCGCCGAAGGCCGCCAGGATCGGGGCCGCGCTGTCGGGGAAGGGAAACGGTCCCGGCAGGATCTGGATGACGGGCCCGCCGCCAGTCACCCGGATCGCCTGCACCCGCTCCGCCTTCATATGGGACT
>WNGJ01017444.1_pt1 | contig 10301 bp, 9 predicted proteins | sample 5400611 | NCBI WGS metagenome assembly WNGJ01 (sample SAMN13153375, study PRJNA577476) | soil metagenome | isolation source: 40 cm soil or saprolite under Garry oak tree replicate 1 | place: USA:California | collected 2016-06-15
CTCGTCGTCTCATTTCGAGCCTTTAAGGCTAGCCGCCCAAGCTCGGCAATCGCCGCCGGCGCATGCTGGCGGGCCAACTCCTGCACTTCGGCTACGATCTTGGGGCGGCCACCGGGATTTCCCGACTGACCTTTTCGAAACTTCATTCGTTCGCCTTCATCTGCTGTTAGTTGCCTGTTCTCAGACTTTAAGAGCGTTGCGTTCGGAAGCCTCCGCCAAGACAGAATTTTGCTATGCGACGCAGTTCAGCGCCATCAATTCTGGCCGTGTGTCCTTCAATATTCTCACCTGCAAACATCAGCAAGTGGGCCATCTGCTTTCGAGAGGGGCGCTGATTGCCAGCCAACATGCTGAGGCAGCGCGCAATCGCGAGCGCAAGAGATCGCGCATCCTCATCGGAGATTTCGTCTCCGATTTCACTAAGCGATAAAATCGACCGCGACTTTCGTTTCGGACTGGCAATTTTGGGCGTCCAACCAAACGCTCCGGCCAGATCGATCGTATTTCCCCAGATATACTGATCGATCGCGAGGCGCTCATTCTCCCGTACAAGTTCAAATTCCACCGCCAAAGGCGAATACCGCTGCCCTATATGCGATCAGCTTCTAGAGACCTTCGACGGCTCAACGGAAATAGCCTACCGGCTAACCGATACACCGTTTCTAGCAGGACTTCTCTGGGGACCGACATCTCACGGCTTGACGTAGGTCCACCCCTGCTCTTCCAGCTCCATTACGCGCACGACGCCGGATTTGACTACTTGCGCCTGCGGAACGATCGGTATGTCTTTGTTCTCGACCTTATGCATGTTCTCCTGGGTGTTGCCACAGGCTTTGAACGAAACCTCCGGCGTGCTCAGTGCCATCGTCTCGATCCTAGCCTTCACCGGCGAGGTATCGTCGCGCAGCATGTGCAGGCCGGGCCCGAAGGTGACCACCTCGATTCGCACCTTCTCGCCGAGATCCTTGTAATGTTGCGTGACGTTCATTGCGTTGTTGAGCGCGAGATTCATCGCTGCAGCATCGTTGGTATTCACCTGCAGGATCAGACGGTGCTCTTTATCCTTTGCTGCTGCGGGAGCCTTGCGTGCAAAGGCCGATTGGTTCCGCATCTGCGCTTTGGCGGACGGCTTCGCAGGATGTGTAATGGTGTGCGGGTTGTGCGCGGCGGCGCGCTGCTTTGGTGCTGTCGGTTGCCAATATTGCTGCGCGGCGGTGCGCTGCTTCGGTGCCGTCGGTTGCCAGTATTGATGCGCGGCAGATCCGGCTTCCTGCGCCGCGGATAAAGATGCGCCGAGCAGGAGCGCGACGGCGCCCAACAGTGCTACTCTCGCGAAATGCCCAAACTTGCTCATCGTCCGTCTCCCATCGAGGAAGGTCTTCCGTTCATCATCGGTTGTTGGGCTTCGCGATGGCGTGCGGCCATTTGCATGCCGTGGCGATCTTCGCGCGCACCGTCTCCAGCCCGGCCAGAGAGAAAATTCCGTCTTGGGCGGTCCCCACCCTGGGCGAGAGGTGCACGGCGAGTTCGCCCTCACTCGGAAGCGATTGTATCAAGGGAACCGCATCGCCCTTGAACACGACGCCGGCGCCAAAGGCCGGGACGCCCGCCGCGATTTGCACCGGCTGGCCACCATTAAACGCGGTAGGAAACGACGTAGTCCTCGCCGCGACCGGAGATGGCAGGTCCGGCGATTGCGGGTTCAATGCGTCCACCGCGGCACCGAATTGACAGCTGCATCGTGGAGCCGCTCGCAACCTCGCGAGATGCAACTGTGGCGGTGGCGATCGGGGCATAGTCCACGGGCGAACTCGTCTGGCTGATGATCCAGCCCTCCACCTTGGGCGCCGAACGAGCTGGAGGCGCGATGGCATACGACAGCTTGTCCAGGTGGCGCTTACCAGTAGTGGCGATAGTAGTGGTGCCGGTAGTAATACGGCCCGCCGCCGTAATAGGCCACCCCAACCGGTCCGCCCGCTCCATCAGAGAGCAGGCGCGAAGCTCCGCCATCGGATCGTCCGCCCCTTGCGCCAGCGCAATTCCTCCCACAATCGCGAGCGCGGCCGCGAATGGCAGGCTCGCGCGTTTCATTGCGAGGCGCGCGTTGCGCGCGAGCGGCCATCGAGCCATGCCTGCGCGGCGGGGAAGCGCACAAGCCCGGGAACTGTCGCGGCGAGATTGATCGATTTCCATTTTGCATCGAAGCCCGGCGCCTGCAACTTGTCGATCCGCGAGAACAGGTGGTCGACAAAACGCGCAACGCGCTCAAAGCGGTTCGTATTCGTCGGCCAATTGAAGGCAACCAACGCGGTCGGCACGGCAATCGTCGCCACGCGTTCGCCCTTGCTTGATCAGGCCGGGATAATCGGTCGCATCGAGAGCGGCGGGAAGATAGTAGTCCTCGAGCTTGCTTTCGTAAGGGACCGGCAGGAACTTGAATCCGGGCTCCCAGCGCCCGCGCACGGAAGCATCAACCGGCTTCGACGTAATGAACACGACCGCTGCCATCTCGCCTTTGCGCATTTGTTCCAGCGCGACCTGATGCGGGATTAACGTCTTGTCCACATCAAGACCCAGACGGCTGAAGATCAGCGGTCCCGAATACGCTGCCGCAGTGCCCTGGGTGTTGAAATTCACCTTTTTGCCGACGAGGTCGTTCAGGCTCTGAATCTCCGGTCGCACGAAGACATGCAGCTCGGATGGGAATAGATTGAGCACGTAGGCCAGCCGGCGCTGGATATCCGGCACTTGGCGCTTGTACTCGTCAAGCACGTCTGAATTGATGATCGCCGCGTCGATGCCGCGCAGATAGAGCAGCGAATTCACGTTTTCCGTTGCCCCCCGCGTCACGACCGGCAGAACATGCAAGTTGTCTCCGTCGTCGACCACGCGGGCAATTTCTGCTGCAAGGCGGATGGGTGTCCCCTCGATGAGGCCTCCGGCAAGACCGACCGTCCAGGCATTCATCGTCACTTGCGGCTCAGGCCTCACCGGACGAACGCTTTGCGTCCGCGCTTTTTTCGTCCACGCATCCACATTTTCCGTCCGCGCATCCACCCAGGAAGGCCGAACGAGCAGGAGCAGCGGGACCAATGCCGCGAGCAAAAGCAGCGGGCGCGTTCCAAGAAATCTGTTCATCACCGACTCCTTTCTGGCGAGTTTCGCCTGCTGTCCCGCGCCGCGGCTGTTTGGCCTGCAGCATTAGCGACGCAGCGCGTCCAGCCGCTCCGTCGCCTCCTTGATTCCGCCGGCCTGGGCCTTCGCGTAGAGATCTCGTGCCTTCGCCGCGTCGCCGCGCGTCCCATAGGTTCCCCATTTGAGGAGCATGAGCGGGTCATAGGTCTCCGCGAGCGTGAAGCTCGCCTGAGCGCTGCCCCTCTCGGCAGCGCGCTCGAGCACAATCCGTGCCGAGCCGATATCGCCCTGACTGAGGAGCACGCTCGCGCGCGCCACCAACCTAGCCACCTCCGCAGCATCCCCGGGAGTGAGCTGAGCCTCGCCTCGCGCCTTTGCGACGGTTGCCTGGTCCGCTGCCACTGGCTTGGGTCCGGGGCCGGAGCGCGCGAAACCGATACAGGAATCCCGAAAGATCACGTCCTCGACATCGACTAGCCCCAGCAGCCAGCCGAGCGAATAAGCCGCACGACATCGCGGCCGTGCTCGACCAGCCGTTTGGCCTTCTCGATCACCAGCGTCCGGCCCGACTTGCTTGTCCTGCATGACCTGCCCGGCGGTCACGACCGCAGATACGGCAGGCGCAGCTTTCGCCTTCCGCTCGGACACAAGCTCCCGCTCCAGCCGCGCTCCCCTGTCGCGCTCCTGCTGCAGCGATCGTTTCAGCTCCGCGGAGCCATTCTCCGCGACCTGCCTCAGCCGGGCAGCCTCCGCGCCCGCCTTGGCGGCGAGCGCAGTCTGAGCCTGCTTGAGGCCTGCCGCCCGGTCGCTGGCGTTGGGGGTTTGAGCCTCGTACGCGTATATCTTGGTGCGCGCCGTCGAGAGGTCCTGCGCCAGCGCCTCGGCCCTGTCATGCTCCTTCTGCAGCGATCGCTTCAATTCCGCGGAGCCCCTCTCCGCGACCTGCTTCAACTGGGTGGCGTCCTCGTTCGCTTTGGCCGCCAGCGCTGTCTGCGCCTCGACGTCGCGCCGGGCCGCTGCAAGATCCTGCTCCAGCCGCGCGGCACGTTCCCGCTCCTGCTGCAGCGACTTGCGCAGCTCCGCCGCGCCGCTCTCGGCCGCCTGCTTGAGGTCTGCCGCCTGCTCGCCAACCTTCCGCGCTTGCGCCTCGTAGGCGTATATCTTGGTGCGCGCCGTCGAGAGGTCCTGCGCCAGTGCCTCGGCCTTGTCGTGCTCCTGCTGCAGCGATCGCTTCAGCTCCGCGGAGCCAACCTCCGCGACCTGCTTTAGCTGGCTGGCCTCCTGGCTCGCCTTGCTCGCAAGCGCCGTCTGGGTCTCGATATCGCGCCGGGCCGCCGCGAGATCCTGCTCCAGCCGCTCTGCGCGCTCGCGCTCCTGCTGCAGCGACTTGCGCAGCTCCGCCGTGCCGCTCTCGGCCCCCTGATTGAGGTCTGTCGCCTGGTCGCTGTCCTTACGGGCTTGAGCCTCGTACGCGTATATCTTGGTGCGCGTCATCGAGAGCTCCTGCGCCAGTGACTCGGCGCTGTCGTGCTCCTGCTGCAGCGATTGTTTCAGCCCCGCCGCGCCATTCTCCGCGAACTGCTTTAGCTGGGTGGCCTCGGTGGTCTCCTTGGCTGCCAGCGCTGTCTCGACCTCGCGCCGCGCTGCGGCGAGATCCTGTTGCAGCTGGGCGGCCCGCTCCCGTTCCTGCTGCAGGGATTTTCCCAGCTCGGCCGCGCTGCTTTCCGCCGCCTGCTTGAGGTCTGCCGCCTGGTCGCTGGCCTTACGCGCTTGAGCGTCGTACGCGTAGATCGTGGTGCGTGCCATCGAGAGGTCTTGGGCCAGCGTCTCGGCCCTGTCGTGCTCCTTCTGCAGCGATCGCTTCAATTCCGCGGAGCCGCTCTCCGCGACCTGCTTCAACTCGGTGGCGTCGTCATTCGCCCTGGTTGCCAGCGCCGTCTGCGTCTCGACGTCGCGCCGCGCTGCCGCAAGATCCTGCTTCAGCCGTCCTGCGCGCTCGCGCTCCTGCTCCAGGGACTTGCGCAGCTCCGTCGTGCCGCTCTCGGCCGCCTGCTTGAGGTCTGCCGCCTGCTCGCCAGCCTTGCCCGCTTGCGCATCGTACGCGTAGATCGTGGCGCGCGCCATAGAGAGGTCTTGCGACAGCGTCTCGGCCCTGTCGTGCTCCTTCTGCAGCGATCGCTTCAATTCCGCGGAGCCGCTCTCCGCGACCTGCTTCAACTCGGTGGCGTCGTCATTCGCCCTGGTTGCCAGCGCCGTCTGCGTCTCGACATCGCGCCGCGCTGCCGCGAGATCCTGCTCCAGCCGCTCTGCGCGCTCCCGTCCCTGTTGCTGGGATTTTCGCAGCTCCGCCGCGTCGCCTTCCGCCACCTGCTTCAGCTGGGTCGCGTCGTCGTTCGCCTTGGCCGCCAACGCCGTCTGCGTCTCGACATCACGCCTGGCCGCCGCGAGATCCTGCTCCAGCCGCTCTGCGCGCTCCCGTTCCTGTTGCTGGGATTTTCGCAGCTCCGCCGCGTCGCTTTCCGCCACCTGCTTCAGCTGAGTCGCGTCGTCGTTCGCCTTGGCTGCCAACGCCGTCTGCGTCTCGACATCGCGCCGGGCCACCGCGAGATCCTGCTCCAGCCGCTCTACGCGCTCGCTTTCCTGTTGCAGGGACTTTTTCAGCTCCGCCGCGTCGCTTTCCGCCGCCGGCTCCAGCCGATCGGCCCGGTCGCCCTGCAATGACTTGCACAGGTCACGGATCAACAACTCCGACCTGCGGTGTTCCTGTTCGAGCGCCTTCTGCAACTCCTCCGTATCCGTATCGCCTCTCGTTGCTTGCGCAACCAGCACTGATTTGTCGCCGAACCGGCTCACCTGTGTCTCGAAGTCGTGATCGCCCGCCGTCCCGCCAAAATCACCGTTGCGCGCAGCGATCGCGTGTCGTGTGTTGGCGAGCGCATCCGACTGTGCGTGCCGCGCTTCAGGGAAACCCTGCGTTTCCGACGCCCACGTCGTTGCGAGGAAGGCCACGGTGATCCACATGAGCGCGGCTCGCCCCCGCGCGGGCGGAAGCCTCATTGTCTTCTGAGCAAACAGTCTATTGTCCGACTCGATGCACGCGCCGCCCGCAATTTCGCGGGCGGTTTTCGCGTCATCGTTAAGAATGACGCTTCTTCCATTTTTGCCCGGCGCATCCACATTCACCTGTTGCATGGTGACATGGCCCATTCTGATGGGTCATCGTACAATTCACCGACCCGCGAATTCTACTCCTCGCATGGATGACCTCTACTTACCCCTTTTGGGTTAGGGTGCGAGCGGTAAAGGGTAGGTGGGCTCGCTAAGCTCGTTTGCGGGGGCGGTCGTGAGGCGTATGAAGCGGTCTTACCCCCAAGCGACTAAGGTCGTTCCGCCTTCGCTTACGTCGTTCCACGACTCAGGGCGAGCGAAAATCGTATTTCCCGGCAAGGCAAAGGTTCCGTGGGATCCGCCGATGCGGACGTGACGTTGCCCAAGTCATCGTCATGTCGCACGATTCGCGGTTCCTACGTGACCTATGGGAGCAAAGAGCTCGCGACCGATGATCGGATAGCGCTCTGGCTTCTTCCGTTTGGCCATAAAGATACCGTCATCGCAGAATGGCCGATTGAAACGGATACAACGGATACAGAGAGCGAGGACGCAGGAAACCCGCGCGTGCTTCTTTCCTTCCACCATGAGGGCAAAGGGAACCCACAGGACGTTATCCAAAAAGCTCCGACCCGTCGTCGAGACGCACATGAGACGAACCAGTGTGTCAATCGGCATCCAAAAGGGACCCCTTTGACCCGCGTGTTTTTCTGGTAGCGCTCGCGCCGTCAGAGCTGGTCGGGGTTGCGGAGACGGCGCGAGCGCGGGTTGTTTGATCGTCGTCGCGGCTTTTGAGGCGCCAGCTGTCGTTGCCGGTCTCGACGATGTCACAGTGATGCCGAACACGCTCGCCGGATTGCATCGGGCAGCATTGCCGCTTCGGTTATGCTGTCCCCTAGAAAAACGATTGGGCTTTCGGCGCGTGCTACGTGCGACGCAATGACAAACTCTCTAACGTCGCTGTGCTCGTGGCCAACTATCCCCGGCCTAAGGCGATCAATTCTTGCGTTGAGCGCGTCGAAACCCGCCGCGATCTCTTGCTTGCGTTCGGCATCGGCAATCCGCGTGCGTTCGCTCAAGTTGAAAATGGCGCGGTTGTTCTTGCCTACCTCGTTAATCGTCCACGCTGATGTAACGACAACGACAACGCCCGCCGTGATCGATAACGCCAGCGCAACCCCTGACCGCATAGTGTCCCCCTAGCGCGCCCCTTTGCATGCACCCTTAGCGCCCTTCCCTTGGCTTGCCCAGCATGCGACCGAACGTGCACCTAGCGTGCACCGCGCGTTGTCCCGTGCCCTTGCCCCGTAGCGTGTGACCGAACGTGCACCGCTGCGCCGCTTGCCGTCATTTCGCTGCGCTGCGGAATTTGGTCGCTATGGGGGCATAGCTGACATTGAGTAGGACGCACCGCAATCTCGATTTATGAGACCTCGCGTCCTAGCACGATGAGAACGGCGTCACGGCTCATCGCTAAAGTTTAGACGGCGTCACGGCTCATCGCTAAAGTTTAGGCCGATCGATAGCTTGAGACTGTTATTGCCCTTAGGGGACGGGTCGCGGGTGATTTTCACTCTTTCTGATCGGGTGTGATTACTCCGGTCGCTTGCTCAGGCAAGGCTTGCGTTTCCGTCGTGGTTGTCGAGCCGCTAAGCTCTGACCCTACGCAGTCACCAGCCCATAGCTTTGTGCGCCGGACCGTTCCAACGAGTTTGCAGCCCATCGGGTCTTTCGGCTTTACCTGAACCAGCCGTTTGTTGCCGATCTTGGGCGGCGCACTCTGAGCGAATGCGGTTGCTGAAAAACAGATAGCAATGAGAATGAGCAATGACCTCATCGTCAATTTACCCTTTGCCTCAGACACCCCGACCTCGGGAGGCTGATTAAAGAAAATAGTTCCGCAGAGCATTCGCGCTCTGCGGCCGCGCCGAGGGTTCCTCAAAATTGATTGCTTACTGAATGCCCCGCCTCGGTCTTTTACAAACTTGCACCGGGCGAGTCGGAGTGCGAGTCCAAAATGCCGTTCCATCAAAGGAACAAAAAAGATGTTGCACCGAGAACACGGCGCCATGTTCGCGCGGATCGGCACGTTACGGATTTCACGCCGGGGCCTTAGAGAAGGCGCGACGTTAGGCAGACGTGTTGCCTCCCCTGTAACTACAACCACGGATTTTCTCGCACCAGATATCCTGAATAAGTGCGGTCGCGCCATCCCCGCACAAACTGACCCCTCAGAAGGACCCTGCGACCGATTGCGGACGGCCGCCATCGTTCGCACGTTTTTCGACAGTTTATCCCACAGCAACCGTTGGCAACGGGCATCTGGCCGGTCACACTGGCTCGGACTTCAGCAAGGAACGGTTATGACAGACCAATTAACGCCAGAAGCAATCTAACTGCGGCTCGGCAGCTTGATCGCGGACACGCCCGACCGCAAGGCCGACCCGACACCCGCAACATTTCGTTGGGCCGCAGCACAGGTCTTGGCACTGATCGAAGCGGGCAAGCTGGTCGACACGGCGGGCATCGTTTTTTTCAAAGTTTCGTCACAAAACCTGTTCACCGCGTCGCTGCGCGACGGAAACGCGAGTACGATCTTGGCCATCGCACATCAGGCACTTGCGAGGGCAGAGCTTCACGCGCCCGCCGAGTTGCAGGGAGCGTTCATCGCTGCTGGCCACGCCTTCGATGCGTTCGCTGCGGTCGGCAAGGCGCTGGGCACCGCGACTGGCGACGTGTTCGTCGTTGACCCGTATGCCGACGCGAAGGTGCTTACTGATTATGCTGTCCTCGCGACCGACAGTGTGTCGGTGCGGGTCTTGGCCGGAGCAACGTATAGCAATTCGCTGAAGCCAGCGGCGCAGAACTGGCGGCAGCAGATGAAGCAACCTCTCGACGTGCGGCTCAGCGCACCGGGCAGCCTGCATGACCGATTGATCTTGATCGACGGCAAGACTGCCTTCGTGCTTGGGCAATCGTTCAAGGACATGGCGTCGCGCTCGCACACCAGTCTCGTGCGTATGCCGCCGGACGCGGGGAAGCTTAAGATTGAAGCCTACGAATTGATGTGGTCATCGGCGGCACCGCTCTGACGCGGGGCAACAGCCGGGCGGCGCGGGGACGAAGGGCTGTGGCGATTGTCACCAGTCGTTGAGTTCGAGGATCAAATCATCATCGGGACCCTGATCGGGGTCTCTGCCGCTAAGCGCATTCAGTTGATCGTTCATGCCAGCTAGTCGTATCTGGATCGTCTTCAGCCGCATTTCGAGTTCGCTAAGCGTCCACGCGGTAAACGCGCCGAGCCAACATATCAGCGTGTCAGTCTGACCCAGATGGAGAAGCCACGGTGCGCACAATGCACCGAGTGCAACGATTGCTATTACGGTGCGTCGCCATGATCGCATCCGACGATATTTTTTCAGCGCGCCCTTAAGCTCGAACTCCATATCGCCTCTCCCCAAAATTCAGTCGCAGCGTAGACCTGTTCGCTGGCGGGATATGGGTTGTTTGCCGGTATCCACAGCGGCAGCCGGGAGCGGCAAGCGTCGGCCAGCCATCAGCGTCGAGGCCGCAGGAAGATCCTACAGCGCACCGGGAGCGCAGGGCTACAGGACACCGGGCCACCCCGCGCCAGCGCACAGACGGCGACGCGCCGCGATCTGCCGGACTGCTGACGTGTGAGGTCCCAGCGAGGTCCCATACCGAAAGGCAGGCGTCGCCATCGAACTCAGAAATAGCGGCTAGTGTTTGAAGGGATTAGTGGAGGCAACGACCAGAATTGAACTGGTGTAAACGGTTTTGCAGTTTGCTGAATTTCGTCCTCGAGCGTGAGCTATCGTCCCGTTGTGGTTGATTTCATTGAGATTGCGAGACGCGCGAAACTCCCCCTGATCACACCCCTTCCCGGTTGGTGTTGGGCAGCAAATCCGGTAGCAGAATGTGAAAGCCCGCCAGCGTGAGGCCGGCGGATTTGAATTCATCCGACTCTTAGATTTTCAGCGGACGTTTTGCCCCTGTTGCTCATTTCTTCGTAGCTGACCTTGGCACCCTCATTGAGA
>WNGJ01009623.1_pt1 | contig 10300 bp, 12 predicted proteins | sample 5400611 | NCBI WGS metagenome assembly WNGJ01 (sample SAMN13153375, study PRJNA577476) | soil metagenome | isolation source: 40 cm soil or saprolite under Garry oak tree replicate 1 | place: USA:California | collected 2016-06-15
TTCTGTCGACGAACGGCTACTCAGTTGGCGGCCAACCGATCGGCGGACGCGAGCAGTGCATCTCTCGCATGGATGCCTTCCATAAAATTGCGGCCATGTCGATCCTCTTTGACAAGCCTTCGGGTGACGATGCGGAGGATCTGGAATAGGCATGAGCCACTGCGCAGTTTCCGTCGCCAAGGATTTCTCCGGCCTAAAACAGGCCGCACTTGAACTGCTGGAAGAGGAGCGTTCAGCTCCCGCGCGCGAGCGATTCGAACGGCAGGCGCAGGGAGCGCCCAACTCGAATGAGATTCTCCAGACTCTCCAGGCGAGTGCGAGCAAGCGCAGTCTGGCCGAAGGATACTACGCTCGCGTCGGGTACCTCGTGGAACTCGAATCGTTCCTGCGCATGGGCGTCCAACTTAGCTTCGATCTGCATATGACGGAATTGCGTGGGATGCTGTCCATCGCGGCTGCCCGCGCCGAATTTGATCGTGCGCATCCGCCTTGCAGAGGATGCGGCGTGCGGCTCGAAAACGAATGGGACAAAACCTGCAATGATTGCCAGCGCGCGGCGGCGGCGCAGGCGAGAGGGAACTGAACCGTGGCCGCCACAGCGCAGATCGTCATTGTTGTTGACGATTCGGGGGCTACGAAGGCGCTGCAACGCGTGAACGCGGAAGCGGGCAAGCTCGCCCCGACGCTCCAGCCGGTGCAACGGATCAGCGAACAAACTTTCAACAATATCGAAGGCGGGGCGCTGAAGGCGCGCGAGAGCGCGGCGCTCCTCGGAGAAGAATTCGGCGTTCACATTCCCCGCGCGCTTCGCGGGACGATTGCGCAGATGTCGCTGATCGGCCCCGCCATGACGGCCGCCTTCAGCGGACTCGCAGTCATCGGTTTCGCGAAAATCGCGATCGACATGATCGACGGCGTCATCAACCACATCCGGCAAATGGACCCCGAGGAAAACCTTGCTAATCGTCTCATGGGCCTAGATGCGGTAAACCGCGAGAGATTCCACGCGGCAATCAAAGAGCAAGAACAGCTCGCGGTCCAGACGAAGCTCGCCACCGCCAACGAGTCCGAGAGGATCGAAGTTCAGCTCGCCGAAGATGTCAGAAAAATAAACGAGCAGCTCGAAAGCGCCAAGGCAACCTTTGGAGTGAAGGCCGCGGAAAAGCTGGAGCAGAGCATCCTCGCAAGGAAGCAGCTCGCCGCCGCACAGCAGCTCGCGCTTGCGAGGAAAAACGCCGTGGAAATCGGCACTGCGGAGGACGCGGCGGGAGTCTCCAGAGCAAGAGGACTCGCGCAGATCGAAGCGGAGATGAACGCGCAGGTTCGCCGCATCGAACTGGAAAAGAAAGCCGGGCTCAATGCTCAAGTAGCCGAGGCCAAGATCACGGCGGCGCGAGCGGAGGGAGCGAGAAAGGCGGAAGATTTCAACACGCAGATCGTGGAGAGGCAGCGGGCACTGTCGGCAGAAGGGAACCGAGCCCTCCTTCAGGCTGAAGCGAGCACCTCGGCGGGGCGCGAACGGATCGACAAGGAATACGAAGTCAGGCTCAACGAAATCACGATGAGAGAAGTTCAGGAAACCCTCGCCCTGAAAAAGCAGGGCATCACACAGGAAGTGGTCCTCGATAAGGAACGCCTGGCCGCGAAAATCGAGAACGAGAACAAAATACGCGACCTGGCGCGGCAACGCGCGGAGGAGGAAATCCAGATCAACACGGAAGCAGCGATCGCGATGCTGCCTCCCTGGCAGCGCGCCGACGCGCAAATCGTGGCCGACGCCCAGGCGCGCATCCGAAAAATCGAGGAGATGGAAGCAAAGGACAAGAACTTCTTTCTTCAGGGCGAGCGCGAGAAGGCTGCGATCATGCAAAAAGAGTGGCACGATCGCGTCGAGAACATGGCGAATCAGCTTGAGGGGCTCTACAACGAGATCACGACGGGGGGGCTCAAGCAATTCTTTATAAACAGATTCAAGCACATGGTTTTCGAAATGGTTGCGGCGTGGATCATCGGCATGCAGCAGATGCGCGCGGCTTCGCAGCAGCAGATGGGGTCGGGCGGCGGAATTCTCGGCGCGATCTTCGGAGGGATTTTTGGCGGCGGCGGAGGAGGCGGTGGACTCGGCGGAATTTTCGGCGGTGGCGCGAGCGGGGGTCCGGGCGGAACGCCACCTTTCGTCGGTAGTTTCGCCGGCGGCAGCGGGGATGCCGGCATGGGCTCAACAGGCGGCCTGTTCGGCTCGCTTGGACTGGGACTCTCTGCGGGAATGGGCGGCGGTCCTGGCGCGACGCTACCTTCCGGCGCTGGACCGGGCGGGATAATGGGCGGGGGACCGCTTGGGGGTTTGCTCGGGAAGCTTGGACCCCTCGGAAGTGTGCTCGGAGGGCTCCTTTCACCTGCGGGGATAGGCGGAATCGGATTGCTCGCGTCGAGCTTCGGAAAAGGCGGAATACTTGCCGGGCTCGCGGGCGCGGCAGGAGGCGGCCTCACAACTTTCGCGGCCCTCAGCCCGTTGCTCGCAGCCGGGCCGCTTGGGTGGATCGCCGTGGGCATCGGCACGCTATTGGGATTCCTTGGCGGATTTTTGCAGCACAGCACGAAGAAGGCGCGGCTGGCGATCGAGGCCGACATCAAGCAAAAGTCCGCGACGATCGAGGATGCCTACAACTTATTCCAGATGGACTGGATGAGCTCGCGCGATGCGCTGGAACAGCTTCGGCAGGCGGGCGTGGATGCGCTGAAGCAGGCGGGCGTGAAGGACATTTCGCGCTCGCGCGTGGGCCACGTCGATCAGTGGATCGACAAAGCGGAAAAAGAAATCGATCTGACGCAGGCGGAGCGCAACCGGCGCGCGGCGCTCACGTTCGGACCGGCGCAATTTCGTATGGGCGGATTCGTCGGGCCGGGGCTTGGCGGGCCGGCGCCGGCGTGGTTTGCGGGAACGGCGATGCACTTCGCGAGTGGCGGAGCGGTGCCCGCAATGCTCCACGAAGGCGAGTACGTGATGCGGCCGGAAGCGGTGGCACGCTGGGGGCGCGGGAGGTTTGACCGCATGAATTCTGGCGGCGGGGGCGGGGACACTCACCTTCACGTTCAGATCAACGCCGTAGATGCGCCAAGCTTCGAGAGCTTTCTAAATCGGGGCGGCGGAGTCAAAATTCTCAAATTTTTTAGTCGCGCACAGCGCGAGGGCATGTGGTGAGCGCCGAATAGCGAAGAAAAGGAATCGAGCGCGTGAGTTGCCGCCGGTGAGATCGCAGACAGATGGACGGCTCGCCGATCACGCATGCGGAGTTCGAAAGTGTGCTGGCCCCGCATGGGCCTTTCGAGATTGATTTGGGGACCGCGATTGTTGCCAGCGGGTCCCTGCGTCCAGTGAGGCTTTTAGAACTCTTCTCACTGGCGCTCTTTCATGCGCTGGTGACGGAGCTAGGCTTGCTGCGACGGCCGCCGCCTCCGGGCCTCTAACGGGCGCAGCGACGGAATAGAGACTGTGCGAAATCCGGCCAGCGCCGGGGGTATCCCCTCGGCACCGTACGGTACGCATTCGGGGCTGTCTGCCCTGTCTCAGCCGGGGTGCGGGCAGCCTCATCGAGTGGTTCGCGAGGGGCACAAAGCGATGGAAAGGCGAACGCTTTCACTCTCACCGAACGATCCATTACTCTCATCGAGCGCCCGTTTTACTCTCATCGAGCGACCGGAGCAACAAACGCCTCGCGATGTGCGCGGGAAGAGAGTTTCTGCTAAATTGATGATGTCGTTTCCATCGCGGGAGAGGTGTCCGAGCGGTTTAAGGAGCACGCTTGGAAAGCGTGTGTAGGAGAAATCCTACCGTGGGTTCGAATCCCACCCTCTCCGCCATTTCTGCAACCCCTTTATTTAGTTAATCTTATATTCTTGGTGTCTGTCGTAGTGGCTGCGATCTGAATCTTGCCCCTCAATCCCTCGGTTAAAGAAAATCTCGTAAACCCCCAGAAACCCCTGTTTATGAAGCATTTCGGAAGTGCGTATTGAGAAGTCTCGATTCTTGCCATCGGCATGGGTGAGAGTGTAACCCTCTCACCCATGCCTCGTTTGCCCGAGGAGGCCCAAGCGATGTGGTTTGACATTGGGAGACCAGGAGAGGCGCACGGAGCGGATGCATCTCAATAGTCTTTGCGCCATCTAGCCTTCAGATGTTGTGATGTGGTCTAAGGCGTTGTTGTCATTCTCGAAGTGCTCGAAGGTTTCACGTATTACAGCCTCAAGTGCCGCCACTTCATCGTCAGTAAGCTTGCTGAATTCGTGGCTTCGGCGCCTTTTTGGTAGCACTCCATGATTCTGTTGAACGAACATGATCAAATCCTTGGCGAGTCTATCGGGCATGTCGACCGTGTCCATAATGCGTCTGAGCGCTTCATCATGCCGGCGGAGGAAGTCTATTTCGCGCGGCAAGTCGAACTGCACCGTCCGCTGGACGCAAGCATAGAGGAACTCTGCTGTATCAGTGCAGTCGAAATAGCGGTAGAGATCGGCAGTGTCGTTTAGAACCTCGACATTCCGTTGAGGTGTTGGTCGCCAGTCAATGAATCTCATCAGCGGTCCAGAATGGGATTGCAGTGTTGCCCGGTACTGATCGATGCGGTCAAGCATGACGGACGAGACCGGGAAGACCATACCTGGCGGTGTAAATTTTCGCTCGGCGAGAACGTGGTGGATAAGGCAGCGGTGCAAGCGGCCGTTCCCATCTTGGAGAGGATGAACATAAACGAACCCGAAGGCCGTGGCTGCGGACTGCAAGACAGGATCGATCTCGTCGGCAATCATGCGATCGTTTGCTTCAAGCAATGCCGACATCAAGTCGGTAAGATCTCCGGGCCGCGCACCGATGAATTCGGGCAGCGGATCGCCGTTGTGATCTCTCTCGCCTAGAAACACACCATCGCGTCGGAGACCTATGTGGACAAATCGATTGTCTTCGATGAGAACGCGGTGAAGACGAACGATTTCATCGAGAGTGAGTTTGTTCTTCCCTGCCTGTAGCACCGCGCGTCCCCACCGCTCAAGCCGGTTGCGCGGCGGCCGCTCTCCTTCAATTTCGAAACTCGCCCGGCTATCAGCGAGTAGCATGAAGCTCGCCGCACGGGCAGCCAAATGCGCGCTGGTGTGACCAATTATTTCACTCGCCTTTTTTGCAAGGTCCTGCGTTATGAACTCGGTGAGTAGCTTGGTTCGGCGGATTATGGGGCAAAACCGGCTGATCCCCAGAAGATTATCGCGCACACGGTGTCGACGGGACAGCTGCGGTTTGCCTGTAAAGTATGCCTCTGCGTCGAGCACATCGATTGCTGTGACGTTTTTCGCATCGGACACCTTTCTTAGGTTGCGGCCAGTCAGCAGCTCGTAGAGAAACCATGCGCGCCGATTCGGCATCCCGTTAGGCGCCTCGCGGACAAATTCCGCCATGGACGCTGCTGGTACGGTTTCGAAGATGCGCTTCAAGACGAGCAGGTCAATTCGCTCGTGCCGCAGCGCAAAACTCAGGTGATCACCGAAGGTGTCTCCGGGCCAATATCTGCGATCAAAAACAGTCCAGAAAGTCTGCTCCCGATGGCTGCCGCGGATATGCTTTTCCGAGACACAGGACGGACGGCGCACGGGCGCTTCGATGGAAAGAGCATTTACCAGCGCAGCAAATCCGGCAAGCTTTGAGGCCTCAGGAATGCTTTGTTCCTGAAAGCTTGTTAGTTTCTTGAGATTCAGCCGCATGTCGAAATCCGTTCAGTTAGGTCGAAAACTGGCCCGATAACCAGTATCATGTCGAATACTATATTACTATTCTTGAGGTGTCGGAATCCATCGTATTCTTGTCGAAAATGACCCTATTATTGACTGAGATGCGGAAAAATATCCGGGGCTAGAAGACCAAAAACCGCGGGTATCACTGGTGGATACGGACACCCACGTAGCTCACAAAGACTCCACATGACATCGGCCCTGCAAGAACGAATTCACATGGGCGAAAAGGTCACGCCCGCGCGCCTCTGGTTTTGCGAGGGAGTGAGATGCCTGATTTGAGAAAAGGGACTAAAGCGACTAGGATCGTGAGGTTTTCGATTCTTACTGGACGGGAGCGCGATGAGACTCGTGGAGATTTTGGAAAGCCGAAAGCAGGCACTGCGCGTTAGCGAGGTGGCAACTCTTTTTGCTGTAACTAGCCAGCACATTTACAAAATGACGGCGAAAGGAATGATACCGTCGCTACGAATTGCCGGTGCGATTCGCTTTGACCCGCAAGATCTTGCGAACTGGCTGAAAGCGCAGAGAACGAACCGTTCGACCGAAATTCGCCGCACGTGTTGAGCCCAGCGTGTGCAATCGTCTCTTACCTTTGAAGTGTTTAGATCTCCGACGAGGAACTTTCGGAACGCACACACGCGCTTTGCTTACTCGCTGAGTCTCTCACTTGATTTCAGTGCGCTCGGGTGTTTTGCATCGGGTATGTCTGGCTGATCTTCCGCGTTACTGGATAGTTTCACCGTGGTTGGTTGCAAGCGCGATGAACACTCCACACCGATTTTGACTTACCGATGGTCGCCGGCAGATGGTAAAAGTAGTTGATTCGCCTTGCAGAGGATATTCCTACCTTGCTTTTTAGGGTCGGGGAGAGTGGACTCCTTGACAACAGTAGGAAGGGTGTGTTTACTAGGCCCTACATATCCCAGGTATGTATGTTGAGTGGATTATGGAGGCCACGATGGAGCAGGACGACAAGACTGGCAAGGTGACGACAACGGTCCAGGAAGTGGCGTACTACAACATGTTTTTGACTGAAGCGATCTTCGAGCTGCTGGTGGAGAAAGGAATCCTGACCGGGGAAGAGGTATTGGAGCGCGTCAAAAAGCTGAAAAGTGAAACGCCTGTGCGTTTTCGTTGGTTGCAATAAATGCTCCAAGCAGCGAAACAGCAGATTGACGAAATGCTGAGACGAAATGCTGGGCAAGCTAAGCAAGTTAAAGTAATCGGCTCCAGAGAAGATGAAAAACGCGAACTTCGAGAGAACCTGCCGAAGAGAAAATCGAATTTGTCCCTAACTTATCGTGGCGTGTCATGCGTTGCAGGCGGACGGTTCGCTTCTCCAACTAATACACTCCATTCGCCCAAGAACAGCTTAATCGCCTCTGTTGCCCGCGCAGAAAAATCCAAAGCAGTTTTTATGTAGGCTGTCCGCTCTTCCCCTTCTTTTGCTAGTGCCAATTGCAGCACACATTCCACTAGACCGTAAACGCTCGCCATTTTAGAACATAATTCCTCAAGCCGCCTGTGTGTGTTCTCGTCTATGCAGATTCCCTTCGACTTCGCAAGAAACTCTTCTAAGCGCCTCCGTAGGCTTTCGTCCGCGAGAATATCCCCTGGCATCGCCATAATTGGGCAGAGCACGACCACGAGTGAGAGTGAATGAACGACCCAGACGCGAGCAGGTATGTATGTCTTTTCTTAGGACTTGTCAAGACGTGAATACCCTCAGTCTCCTAAGTATTCAGCCGGTCCTCGTACCCATAGCCAGTAGTTGTTGAGTCCACCTCTGCTCAATTTCGGCCTTTCTAGCTGCTGGCACGCGGGCAAGGGCACCTTCCCCCCAGATGGATAGCCGTTCAACGAGCAATCGCGCATTTCCGAGCGCCCCGTGCAAAGCAAACGGCCCGAAAATGAATACTGCGGCTCGAACGACTTTCAAGTACAGCAGCGCAAGCAAGCCTGTGAATATGACACGAACCTCCTCTCGAAAAGTTACCAACAAACCGTTTCGCACTAAAAAGCGCCGGAATTCCCACAGAATGTGGACATCTTTTCGCAACTCGTCTATCCACATCAGCACAATTCGGCGGCGATCCCGCCAAAACATCTCACGGACAGACTTCAACTCCGGCATGGTGCAAAGCTTACGATAGTCGTCGTTTCCAACGATAATATCGAAAGGGGGAAGGAAAGCAGCGGAGAGGCCCGCTACAGACGCATGGGCTTGGTTGTCGGTGGACTGCTTCCCTTCAGTCCCGTCGTGCCAGAAAACAAACAACAAGCATAGGCCCAAGACTGCCACTAGGAAGGTAAGGATGATTCCTACCATTTAGACACCTCGCCGCAGCAGAGCCATCGTCCTACTCCAAAGATGCTGCCATTCTGTTTTCCATTGAGAATACTGATCTTCGTCTAGCCTTGCCTGCTCTGGCGACGGAGCATATTCCCAAAAAGCCCACAGCCAGACCGCGATCATGCCGATGAACGTCATGGGTGTTAGCAGTCGCCAATAGGGAACGAAACCATGAAAAACTTGCAGACCGGCAAAGTTCACCGAGCGCACCAAGAGATAGATGCCGAAGCCGAGGCAGAGTCCGCGAAGGTTCCGGCCCAATTGGACTCGGTAGTACCACGCCACGGTTGCAGGTGTCAGAAGGAGGATAGCCTGAGCGAGGCAAAAATATTGCTCAACGACAGGAGATAAATGCAGATACAGATAATGCGTTGATGAAGCCTGCCTCCAACTGAGCAAGATAATGGCAGGAAGTGTACAAAGTTCGACGGTCAGTAGCATCTTCCACGCGATATCGTGAAGGGTAGAGCGTTGAGCGAAAGCTCCGCGAAAGAATTCCCAGTTGACGAGGAACTGCAAAGACAGAGTGATTGCTTCGAGTCTCCAGTAGGCTACCGCGAACCAATCTGGTTTGTAGTGATTGATGGGGAACAGGATCGCATCACCGAGGAATCTATAGAGGACGAACACTGTAAGGTGCGGGTAGCGAGAAGCCAATCCATGCTTTGAGAGACGCCAGAGAAGCATGCCTTCGAGAAGAATCGCGGAGCACGGGAATAGATACAGGAGCGGGTGCATAGAATTGTGGGCAATTCTACCCGAATCCGAAGCGAATGGAAGGGAGCAACGACTTTGCCCCCTTCCACCCATCAAGAAGAAATTCACTTACCGTCTGAAGGAGGAGGAGGAGGAAGTGGGGGCGGCGGGGGCCAGCCTTTGAGGCTGCTTCCGTTGCTTAGGCTCATAAGTGGAGCCTCCTTTCTTAAAAGATGGCCCGACCCTAGCACTCGCGGAAGCCGCGCTCCGGAAATGCCGAGGATGTTCAGTTTTCTGGAATCGAAGAGCCAGGAAATCTCGGAGGCTTGTAATCGACTGGGAAAATCGCTATAAGACGCAGCAGGTATGCGCTCTCTCAAACGCTATATCGCCCAAGCTGTCCATTCGGCTGATACACCTTTCGCCGCATTGGTGTTTTTGGGGTCACTGCGCGATGCCTATTCTGGACGCTATTTTCATGAAGGGTGGGGACAGATGGCCTCGGCTGAGGAAATCCATGCTGTGCTGCGTGAAGCACACCAATCGTTATTCAATTCGGTTCTGAGGCTTTCGCTCACAGACTTGAGCAGGCAACTGAGAATTCACTTTCAGGCGCTCAACCAACCTGAGCGAGAAACATCTGTCTGGTGGTTGGAAATCGAACCTTTCCGTGACCTAATTCCCCAAGGATGCTCAGTGGTGTTGCGTAAACTGTTCGTCTCGAAAGTCAAGACTGCATTGGAAGTGCTGTGTCACGCGCCTGGTTGGCCCGAGCTTGCGGTAGCACAAGCCGCATCGCCACAGCCACAACTTGACCGATCACCTCTGCTTCAGTGGCTAAACTGAACGTTCTGGAAGGCGCATTGGAGATAGGATGCGGCAGGATCGTGATGTGCGATTCCGAAACGTGGCACCAGCCGCAAAGATATCCATCGCGCAATTCAACAAGATACATCGGACGTTCGTATTCGTTGTTCCAACCGCCGCTGGCTACTTGGCGGCGTTCCCCATCAATCATCACGAGTGACCCAGGTCTCAGCAGAGGATACATGGTGATGTCTTCGAGGCCGATGTAAGCGTACATGTGCTGTCGGGGATTGCATTCGAGAAGGAAGGCGGCGGGAATCTCACCCCAAAATGCGACAACTCGGTTGATGAGTTGAGTGGTTTCCCACTTGAAAGTCGGATCGAGCCGCACAGGAATCGTCACTTTCGTATTGAGGTTGCGAAGCTCGGCAGAAACAGGCCGCGTGGCAGACAGCCTCATTTCCTCACGGTATCTGTGGGTTCGATCTGAGTCTACTCCGTAGCGGATCAAAATCTCGTTAAAGGAGAGCCCATAAATCGCAGACAGTGTGAATATCTTGAACACACTTGGAATTGCGTTATCGTTTTCGATTTGCGCCAGCCTCGCTGCCGAAATATGGAACCGTTTGTTTTTTTCTTTGACGGCGATTTTTGAGCTTAATTCTT